>OKGO01000146.1_pt1 | contig 29795 bp, 26 predicted proteins | sample 1613211 | NCBI WGS metagenome assembly OKGO01 (sample SAMN04436845, study PRJEB24849) | human gut metagenome | biome: human gut; feature: NICU; material: stool | host: Homo sapiens | place: USA: Saint Louis, MO | collected 2011-09-16 | reverse complement strand
CCCAAATGCCAAACCCGAGATTCTCAAAGGTGGCGTAGTATACGCTGACTCGGCGGTGTGCTCAAGTCCCGAACAGACAAAGATCCCGATGGATCGCGAGAAAAGGCCTAAATCCAGCCACGTTCGGCAAAAGAAATGTACTCTCCGCGGCCAATTATCAGATGGTCCAGCACACGAATGTCCATGAATTGACAGCATTTGATAATACGTTCGGTAATTGCTTTGTCAGCTCTGCTTGGTTCTGCACAGCCAGAGGGGTGATTATGCGCGAGGATCACGCCGGCTGCATTCACTTTTATCGCTTCCCGCACAATTTCACGCGGATGCACCTCAACGTGGCTCAATGTTCCCGAAAAAAGGCGGGTATGTTTCAGTACCCGGTTTTTGTTGTCGAGAAAGATCACCATAAAGATCTCCCGCTCCAGATCGGAAAGCTGGCTTTGCAGAAATTCGCGGGTCATATCGGGGGTGAGGATCGGGTCTTCTTCCTCCATACGCACGTTGTAAAATCGCCGGGCCAGCTCCGCAATGCCCCGCAACTGGGCATATTTCGCCACGCCAATACCCTCAACGTGCGTAAACGCCTCCAGCTCGGCGGTCAACAATCCATACAGTGACCCGAAATGCTCTATCAGCTCTTTCGCCAGCGTAAATACCGTTTTCCCCGGCGTGCCTGTGCGTAAAAAGAGCGCCAGCAGCTCGTCGTCCTTTAACAACGTGACGCCATGGCGCAGCATTTTTTCACGCGGTAGCAGCAGTTCAGTCTCTTCCATGCCCGGCCTCCTTCTGTTTGCCATTATGCTGCCACAGGCAAATTCGGGGCTCGACGCTGGCGTTTCGTTCTTGCGTAGCGCCTCGCAAAGTGAATTAAGGACATCATCACCCCGTTTTAGGGATTGTGATAAAATGCCCGCTCTCTGGTGAAACCCAACAGGAAAGAATCATGATGAGCCTGGCCGGTAAAAAAATCGTTCTTGGCGTCAGCGGCGGTATTGCTGCCTATAAAACGCCAGACCTGGTGCGCCGTTTGCGCGAGCGCGGGGCCGACGTACGGGTCGCGATCACCGAAGGCGGCAAAGCCTTTATCACCCCGCTGAGCCTGCAAGCCGTCTCGGGATACCCGGTATCCGACAGTCTTCTCGACCCGGCAGCCGAAGCCGCAATGGGCCATATTGAGCTGGGGAAATGGGCCGATCTGGTTATCCTTGCCCCCGCCACGGCAGATGTAATTGCCCGCGTGGCGGCCGGGATGGCGAACGATCTGGTAACGACCATTTGCCTCGCCACGCCTGCGCCCGTCGCGGTTGTACCCGCAATGAACCAGCAGATGTATCGCAACGCCGCTACCCAGCATAATCTGGATACGCTGGCCTCGCGCGGCCTGCTAATTTGGGGACCGGAGAGCGGCAGCCAGGCCTGTGGCGACGTGGGGCCAGGGCGTATGCTCGACCCATTGACGATTGTTGATATGGCCGCCGCCCATTTCTCGCCTGTCAACGATCTGCAACATCTCAACATCATGATTACCGCGGGCCCCACGCGCGAGCCGCTGGATCCGGTGCGATACATCACCAACCACAGCTCCGGCAAAATGGGCTTTGCAATTGCTGCCGCGGCAGCCAAACGCGGCGCGAACGTGACGCTGGTGAGCGGCCCGGTGTCGCTTACCACCCCTGCGTTTGTGCGGCGTATTGATGTAACTACCGCGCTGGAAATGGAAGCCGCCGTACAGGCGCATGCTCAACAGCAGCATATTTTTATCGGCTGTGCGGCCGTCGCTGATTACCGCGCCGAAACCATTGCCGACGCCAAAATTAAAAAGCAAGGTGATGAATTAACAATAAAAATGGTGAAGAACCCGGATATCGTTGCCGGTGTCGCCGCATTGAAAACTCATCGTCCTTACGTTGTTGGGTTTGCCGCAGAAACGAATAATGTGGAAGAATATGCCCGGCAAAAACGTACCCGCAAAAACCTCGATTTGATTTGCGCGAACGACGTATCGCTGTCCACGCAAGGATTTAACAGCGACAGCAACGCATTGCACCTTTTCTGGCAGGATGGAGATAAAGTCTTACCGCTTGAGCGCAAAGAACTCCTGGGCCAACAATTACTGGACGAGATCGTTACCCGTTATGATGAAAAAAATCGACGTTAAGATTCTGGATCCGCGCGTTGGCGAGCAATTTCCGCTGCCAACGTATGCCACCTCCGGCTCTGCCGGTCTTGACCTGCGCGCCTGTCTCGATGACGCCGTAGAACTGGCGCCGGGTGCAACGACCCTGATCCCGACCGGGCTGGCGATTCACATTGCTGACCCGTCACTGGCAGCGGTGATCCTGCCGCGCTCTGGCCTGGGCCATAAGCATGGCGTCGTGCTGGGTAACCTGGTCGGCCTGATCGACTCTGACTATCAGGGTCAGCTGATGGTATCCGTCTGGAACCGTGGCCAGGACAGCTTCACCATTGAACCGGGCGAGCGTATTGCGCAGATGGTGTTTGTACCGGTGGTGCAGGCAGAATTTAACCTGGTGGCAGACTTCGACGCTACCGACCGTGGCGAAGGCGGCTTCGGCCATTCCGGGCGCAAATAACCGCCCGACAAACACGCATCTCACAGCGCCATAATGCAATAACAAACCGCAAACGTCAGTTTGCGGGTCGCTGTGTGGTTGCCAGCCTGACAAGTGCTTATTTTCAGGGGTATTTTGTAACATGGCAGAAAAACAAACCGCGAAAAGGAATCGTCGCGAAGAAATACTTCAATCTCTGGCTCTGATGCTTGAATCCAGCGACGGCAGTCAACGCATCACCACCGCCAAGCTGGCGGCCTCTGTGGGCGTGTCAGAGGCGGCGCTGTATCGTCATTTCCCGAGCAAAACCCGGATGTTCGACAGCCTGATCGAGTTTATCGAAGATAGCCTGATCACGCGCATCAACCTGATTCTGAAGGATGAAAAAGACACCAGCACGCGTCTGCGTCTGATTGTGCTGCTGATTCTGGGCTTTGGTGAACGTAACCCGGGTCTGACCCGTATTCTTACCGGCCACGCGCTGATGTTTGAACAGGATCGTCTGCAAGGCCGTATAAACCAGCTTTTTGAGCGTATCGAAGCCCAGCTTCGTCAGGTTCTGCGCGAGAAGAAAATGCGGGAAGGCGAGGGATATAATACGGATGAGACGCTGCTGGCAAGCCAGATCCTGGCATTTTGCGAAGGGATGCTCTCCCGGTTTGTGCGCAGCGAGTTTAAATATCGACCAACGGACGATTTTGACGCCCGCTGGCCGTTAGTGGCAGCACAATTACAGTAACGCCATCGCCGGATGGCGGCTTCGCCTTATCCGGCCTACGAACAGGTAGGCCCGGTAAGCGTAGCGCCACCGGGCAACGCAATTAAACCCCGAACTCTTCGCGATACGCTTTTACCGCCGCCAGGTGATCCGCCATCTCAGGCTTCTCTTCCAGATATGCAATCAGGTCTGTCAGCGTGATGATAGAGATCACTTTGCAGCCATAATCGCGTTCCACTTCCTGAATAGCAGAGATGTCGCCACGCCCGCGTTCCTGACGATCAAGCGAAATCAGCACACCCGCAAGCGTTGCACCGTTAGCCTGGATAATTTCCATCGATTCACGGATCGCGGTGCCTGCGGTGATCACGTCATCCACCAGCATCACGCGGCCCTGCAACGCACTGCCTACCAGATTGCCGCCTTCACCGTGGGTTTTGGCCTCTTTACGGTTAAAGCAGTACGGTACGTCGCGGTCATGGTGCTCCGCCAGCGCCACCGCCGTGGTGGTTGCAATTGGAATGCCTTTGTACGCGGGGCCAAACAGCAGATCGAAATCAATCCCGGAATCTACCAGCGCTTCGGCATAGAAGCGGCCTAACAGTGCCAGGTCGCGCCCGGTATTAAACAGCCCGGCGTTGAAGAAATACGGGCTTTTACGCCCGGATTTCAGCGTGAACTCGCCAAACTTAAGTACCTGCTTGTTAAGCGCAAACTCAATAAACTGGCGCTGATACGATTTCATGGATTTGCTCCTTTGTCTTTTCAGTCTTACAGGCAAAAAAAAGGCGACTCATTGGTCGCCTTAAAATCAATTTTCTAACGCCGCTTTCTGCGTCGCTACAATAGATTCAATACCCCCTCGGGCCAACGCCAGCAAGGTGAGCAGTTCTTCGTGAGTGAATGGCTCGCCTTCTGCCGTGCCCTGCACTTCAATGATGCGACCATCTTCGGTCATCACCACGTTCATGTCGGTTTCTGCGGCAGAATCTTCAACGTATTCCAGATCGCAAAGCGCTTCGCCGTTAACAATACCAACGGAGACAGCAGCAACCATCCCTTTCATTGGGTTGGTTTTCAGCTTACCGGCGGCAACCAGCTTGTTCAGCGCATCTGCCAGCGCCACACAGGCACCGGTAATGGAGGCCGTACGCGTGCCGCCATCGGCCTGGATCACGTCGCAGTCCAGCGTGATGGTGAACTCACCCAGCGTTTTTAAGTCAACCGCGGCGCGGAGCGCACGTGCGATCAGGCGCTGGATCTCCATAGTACGGCCGCCCTGCTTACCTTTTGCCGCTTCACGGGCATTACGGGTATGGGTTGCGCGCGGCAACATACCGTATTCGGCGGTGATCCACCCCTGCCCCTGACCTTTCAGGAAGCGAGGCACGCCCTCTTCGATGGACGCGGTGCAAAGCACTTTGGTGTCACCAAACTCAACCAGCACGGAGCCTTCAGCGTGTTTTGTATAGTTACGGGTCAGGGTGACGGGACGCACCTGGTTGGCGCTACGACCTGCTGGACGCATGATGGATTCTCCGGCTTGAAACGAATGTGGCTGCGCATTATACGGATAAAGGACGCTTATTCCTATCCTGAGAAGCCCCTGAAAGCTATAATCCCCCCATCTCTCCTTTAAAAACGGGAATGTCTATGATCCGCAGTATGACCGCCTACGCCCGGCGTGAAATCAAGGGTAGCTGGGGTAGCGCTACCTGGGAAATGCGCTCGGTAAACCAGCGCTATCTGGAAACATATTTCCGTATGCCGGAACAGTTCCGCAGCCTGGAGCCTGTGGTGCGTGAGCGTATCCGTACGCGTCTGACCCGCGGGAAAGTGGAATGTAACCTGCGTTTTGAGCCCGATGCCAGTGCACAGGGCGAACTAATCCTGAACGAAAAGCTGGCAAAACAGCTGGTTAATGCGGCGAACTGGGTCAAAATGCAAAGCGATGAAGGCGAGATCAACCCGGTTGATATTCTGCGCTGGCCTGGCGTGATGGCCGCCGGAGAGCAGGATCTGGACGCGATTACCGCTGAAATCCTGGCTGCACTCGACGGCACGCTGGATGACTTTATCGTTGCCCGCGAAACCGAAGGCCAGGCGCTGAAAGCGATGATTGAGCAACGCCTTGAAGGCGTGAGCGCCGAAGTGGCTAAAGTGCGCGCGCATATGCCAGAAGTGCTGCAATGGCAGCGTGAGCGTCTTGTCGCCAAACTGGAAGAGGCGGAAGTTCAGCTGGAAAACAACCGTCTGGAACAAGAGCTGGTGCTGATGGCGCAGCGTGTAGACGTGGCTGAAGAGCTGGATCGTCTGGAAGCGCACGTTAAAGAGACCTATAACATCCTGAAGAAGAAAGAAGCGGTAGGCCGCCGTCTCGACTTTATGATGCAGGAGTTCAACCGCGAGTCGAACACGCTGGCGTCTAAGTCTATCAATGCAGAGGTGACCAATTCAGCGATTGAACTGAAGGTCCTGATTGAGCAGATGCGCGAGCAGATCCAGAATATCGAGTAATACCTTTCAGGGTGGTGTCTGGCACATCACCCATTACTTTTTCTAATCCATATTTATCCTTACTTTCTTTGTCTCCCGCCTTATCACAAGCCCGTCTGCCATGCGTTGATAAATTTGTGTAGGGCAAATCCCCTCGCCTTAGAAAATCTCAATCGTGATCTTGCGCACAAATCGCTAACCTCCTCCACTTCATTCCGGAGGGTTTATGCTGCTTCACATTCTCTATCTTATTGGCATTACCGCTGAAGCCATGACCGGCGCACTCGCCGCCGGACGTCGCCGTATGGACACCTTCGGCGTGATCATTATTGCCACGGCCACTGCGCTCGGCGGCGGGTCCGTGCGCGATATCCTGCTTGGCCATTATCCGCTCGGCTGGGTTAAAAACCCTGAGTACGTCATTATCGTGGCAACGGCAGCCGTGTTAACCACGATTGTAGCTCCGGTGATGCCTCATCTGCGCCGCTTGTTCCTGGTGCTGGATGCGCTTGGGCTGATTGTTTTTTCCATCATTGGCGCACAAATTGCTCTCGATATGGGTGAAGGCCCGGTTATCGCCACCATTGCGGCGGTGATCACGGGCGTGTTTGGCGGGGTGCTGCGCGATATGTTCTGCAAACGTATCCCGCTGGTTTTCCAGAAGGAACTGTATGCCGGCATCTCCTTTGCCGCGGCAGTGCTTTATGTCGCCTTGCAGCACTATGTCACCAACCACGATGTGGTGGTTATCTCCACGCTGCTGTTTGGTTTCACCGCGCGTATGCTGGCATTGCGCCTGAAGCTGGGCCTGCCGGTTTTTCATTACAAGCACAATGCGCATTAAGGTCAGAACCCGTTAATGTGCTGCTCAGCCAGCCACCTTGCCAGCCTATCAACAGGAGGCGCATGCAGCCAGTTAACGACCTGCTGCGCCTTCTCTTCACCTGTTCCCGGCAAAGCCTGCCAGTCAGCGGCGCTCCGCTGATTCAGCGCCTGCCACGACGCCGCCCCAACCGCATTCAGCGTGGCTTTTGTCAGCGGGATCCCCATCGCTGTGACCCAGCGAATAAAAGGTTGCTTGCGCACCATATTAAAACGATGCCAGAGCGATAACCCGCGCCCGGCGGAAAAGCCAGGCGTGGACTGTAGCTGCGCCTGCGTCAGTGTTAACCACGAAAAAATATGCTCGAAACGATGCGTCTGATGAAGCGTTCGCCAGCCCGCCTCGCCTAACCCCTCGATCCCTAGCCCTTGTTTTGAGCTAAGCCACGTCAACCGGGCAAAGAACTGTTCCATACACGCTGGTGAGGCATAAAAACAGGTCAGCGAGTGGTACTGCAGGGCCGGAGGTTCTGGTTTTTCCCTGTTCGCTCCCCGCCAGACAACTCGATCGAATCGGGGGATCCCCTGCCCGGCGAGGCTTATCAGAACCTGATCGCCGGGAACAATATCCAGCCGCTGCCAGCGTGTGACCGACCCCAGGCTCACCCGCCGCACCTGTTTATCATCAAGCTTTACTGGATCCAGTTCGGCTACAACGGACACCTTGCCCGTTCGCCCGACGCCAAACTGTATCCCTCGCACTTCAGCAACCTGAGCGACAGGCGTATATTTCCATGCGACAACCCAACGCCCTTCACCGGGTAACCAACCGTCGCCCGCGGGTTCATCCGCTGAACGCACCACAATGCCGTCCGTGGCAAAGGGCAATGCTGTTGTATGCCACGCTGAACGCTGCGCTTCGACCGCATTCACAGACGCGGCGGGCAGCGTATAACGCGCCGTCAGGGTGAACCCGGCTTTTGACAACGCATCCAGAGATACCTGCATCTCTTTAGGTCCATCCGGCCAGGCCCAGATAAACACGCCGAGCTGCCTGAGAAGTGCGCTATCGTTATGACGCATCATGGCGCCCGCCACTTTTGCCCGCATGTTCATCCCCCCCATCTGACGCTGGATGTGGTTATCATGAATCCAGAACAGTTCACCCTGTAAGACGCTATTTGCCAGGGGGCCGGACAGGTTTTGCGGAACAGAGGGGATTGATCGAACCTGCGCCGTCCAGTCTTCACCTTTCACACCGTTGCCACGGCTAATGGCCCGGACAAGCTTCCCGCCCTGGTACACCAGCGTCACAGCCACGCCATCCACTTTGGGCTGCATCCAGAGATGTTGCCGGGCTCGCATCCACTGGCTGAGCTCAGCTTTACTGGCAACCTTATGCACGCCCGTATGCGCAACCGGGTGTGTCACACTACCTGTCAGAGGTGGCGGTCTCTCTTCGGAAGAGACATGACCAAAGCAGCGCTGCCACTGGTTCAACCGCGCGTTAAGCTGATCGTACACCCCGTCATCAACGTCACTGACTCCCTGCTTCCAGTAAGCATCGTCCCAGCGTTTGATCTGCGCGCTCAGCGCTGCAATTTCCTTTTCTGCTTTTGCCTGCGACCATACCGGGCATACCGCTAACCCGGTGCTACACCACAACAGCGCAAACCCGCTTATCCATCGCCACATTATTACCCCTCCTTTGCGTTGGAGGAGGTATAACCCGGTATTGAAAACGACGCGAATGGCAACGTTACGCTTTACGAGGCGTTATCCAGCGTTTCTTTTTGTTGCTGCAAACCGCAGACAAAACCTGAAAACGGCACGCAAAATTTAATCATCCACGGGAAAAAGTGTGACAAAGGCTACGTCACACAGCGGCGACGTGTATAATAAGCCCGTATGTAGGACTTCTTCGTTAACACATACAAAAGACTCTCATGGCTCAAGGCACGCTTTATATTGTTTCTGCCCCTAGTGGCGCGGGTAAATCCAGCCTTATTCAGGCACTGTTAAAAACCCAACCGTTGTACGATACGCAGGTTTCTGTTTCTCACACCACGCGAGCACCGCGTCCGGGTGAGGTGCACGGTGAACACTATTTCTTTGTGAATCACGACGAATTCAGAGCGATGATTGGCAGAGACGCGTTTCTTGAACACGCAGAAGTATTCGGTAACTACTACGGTACTTCGCGTGAAACCATTGAGCAGGTTCTGGCGACCGGCGTGAACGTGTTCCTGGATATCGACTGGCAGGGCGCGCAGCAAATTCGTAAGAAAATGCCTGATTCGCGCAGTATTTTTATTCTACCGCCATCGAAAGATGAACTGGATCGTCGCCTGCGTGGTCGCGGCCAGGATAGCGAAGAAGTTATCGCGAAGCGTATGGCACAGGCTGTTGCAGAAATGAGCCATTACGCGGAATATGATTACCTTATTGTGAATGATGATTTTGATGCCGCGCTGAGCGATCTCAAAACTATCCTTCGCGCAGAACGTCTGCGTATGAGCCGCCAGAAGCAGCGACATGACGCATTAATCACCAAACTGTTGGCAGACTGAACCCACTTTCAGTATCATGCCCAGTCATTTCTTCACCTGTGGAGCATTTTAAGTATGGCACGCGTAACTGTTCAGGACGCTGTAGAGAAAATTGGTAACCGTTTTGACCTGGTACTGGTCGCCGCGCGTCGCGCTCGTCAGATGCAGGTAGGCGGTAAAGATCCGCTGGTACCGGAAGAAAACGATAAAACCACCGTTATTGCACTTCGCGAAATCGAAGAAGGTCTGATCAACAACCAGATCCTCGACGTGCGTGAGCGCCAGGAGCAGCAAGAGCAGGAAGCCGCAGAACTGCAGGCCGTAACCGCCATTGCTGAAGGTCGTCGTTAATTAAACCTGCGGGTCGCCCTTGTATCTGTTTGAAAGCCTGAATCAACTGATTCAAACCTACCTGCCTGAAGACCAGATTAAGCGTCTTCAGCAGGCGTATCTCGTTGCACGTGACGCTCACGAGGGCCAGACACGTTCAAGCGGTGAACCCTATATCACGCACCCGGTAGCGGTGGCCTGTATTCTGGCCGAGATGAAACTCGACTACGAAACGCTCATGGCCGCCCTGCTGCATGACGTGATTGAAGATACCCCTGCCACCTACCAGGACATGGAACAGCTGTTTGGCAAAAGCGTTGCCGAGCTGGTGGAAGGGGTCTCTAAGCTTGATAAGCTGAAATTCCGCGATAAGAAAGAGGCGCAGGCCGAAAACTTTCGCAAGATGATCATGGCGATGGTGCAGGATATCCGCGTCATTCTCATCAAACTTGCTGACCGCACCCACAATATGCGCACGCTGGGCTCACTTCGCCCGGATAAACGTCGCCGCATCGCCCGTGAAACCCTCGAAATCTACAGTCCGCTGGCGCACCGTTTAGGTATTCATCACATTAAAACCGAGCTGGAAGAGCTGGGTTTTGAAGCGTTATACCCAAACCGCTATCGCGTGATTAAAGAGGTGGTGAAAGCCGCTCGCGGTAACCGTAAAGAGATGATTCAAAAGATCCTCTCTGAAATCGAAGGGCGCTTGCAGGAAGCCGGTATTCCGTGCCGCGTCAGCGGTCGCGAAAAGCATTTGTACTCTATTTACTGCAAAATGGTGCTCAAAGAGCAGCGTTTTCACTCGATCATGGATATCTACGCGTTCCGCGTCATCGTCCACGACTCGGACACCTGCTACCGCGTGCTGGGGCAGATGCATAGCCTGTACAAGCCACGTCCGGGGCGCGTCAAAGATTACATCGCCATTCCAAAAGCGAACGGATATCAATCTTTGCACACCTCCATGATTGGCCCGCACGGCGTTCCGGTTGAGGTGCAAATTCGTACCGAAGACATGGATCAGATGGCGGAAATGGGTGTCGCGGCGCACTGGGCTTATAAAGAGCACGGCGGCGAAAGCAGCACCACCGCGCAAATCCGCGCCCAGCGCTGGATGCAGAGCCTGCTGGAGCTGCAACAGAGTGCAGGTAGCTCGTTTGAATTTATCGAGAGCGTTAAATCCGATCTCTTCCCGGATGAGATTTACGTTTTCACGCCGGAAGGGCGCATTGTCGAACTGCCTGCGGGCGCGACGCCGGTCGACTTCGCTTACGCCGTGCATACCGATATCGGCCATGCCTGCGTGGGTGCCCGCGTCGACAGGCAGCCTTATCCGCTGTCGCAGCCGCTCTTCAGCGGGCAGACTGTCGAAATTATTACCGCGCCGGGCGCACGTCCTAACGCTGCCTGGCTGAACTTTGTCGTGAGCTCAAAAGCGCGCGCAAAAATCCGCCAGCTGCTGAAAAATCTCAAGCGCGACGACTCCGTTAGCCTGGGGCGTCGTCTGCTCAATCACGCGCTGGGTGGCAGCCGCAAACTGGCAGAGATCCCACCAGAAAACATTCAGCATGAGCTGGAGCGTATGAAGCTCGCCTCGCTGGATGACCTGCTGGCAGAGATTGGCCTCGGAAACGCCATGAGCGTGGTCGTGGCGAAGAACCTGCAACAGGGCGAAACGACAGCCGTTCCTGCTAACGCGCAAAATCATGGTCACCTGCCAATCAAAGGCGCTGACGGGGTGCTCATCACCTTCGCCAAATGCTGCCGCCCTATCCCGGGCGACCCGATTATTGCGCACGTCAGCCCGGGTAAAGGGCTGGTGATCCACCACGAATCTTGCCGTAACATCCGTGGCTATCAGAAAGAGCCTGAGAAGTTCATGGCGGTCGAATGGGATAAAGAGACAGCGCAGGAATTTATCACTGAAATCAAGGTGGATATGTTTAACCACCAGGGTGCACTGGCGAACCTGACGGCAGCGATCAACACGGCCTCGTCAAACATTCAGAGCCTGAATACTGAAGAAAAAGATGGCCGCGTTTACAGCGCCTTTATTCGCCTGACCGCCCGTGACCGCGTACATCTGGCCAATATTATGCGCAAGATCCGCGTGATGCCGGATGTCATTAAAGTCACCCGTAACCGAAACTAGCATTATGAATTCAACACGTTACGAGCGAATCTGCGAAATGCTCGCCAGGCGTCAGCCTGATCTGACGGTCTGCATGGAGCAGGTCCATAAACCTCATAACGTCTCTGCTATCGTTCGCACCGCAGATGCCGTCGGCGTGCATGAAGTCCACGCCGTCTGGCCAGGCGCACGTATGCGTACCATGGCCTCCACCGCCGCAGGCAGCAACAGCTGGGTATCCGTGAAAACTCACCAGACTATTGGTGAAGCGGTCTCGCACCTGAAAGGGCGTGGCATGCAGGTTCTGGCAACCAACCTCTCTGCTAAAGCCGTGGATTTCCGTGAGATCGATTACACCCGTCCGACCTGCATTTTAATGGGCCAGGAGAAAACGGGGATCACGCAGGAAGCACTGGATTTGGCTGACCGGGACATCATCATTCCGATGATCGGCATGGTCCAGTCACTCAACGTGTCGGTCGCCTCAGCGCTGATCCTGTATGAAGCGCAGCGCCAGCGTCAGAATGCCGGAATGTACGAGCGCAGCAACAGCATGCTGCCGGAAGAGGAGCAGCAGCGCCTGCTGTTTGAAGGTGGCTATCCGGTGCTGGCTCGCGTTGCGAAGCAGAAGAAATTGCCTTACCCCCACGTCAACGCGCAGGGCGAAATTGAAGCCGATGCCGAGTGGTGGTCCACCATGCAGTACGCAGGGTAAATCATGAAAGGCCGCCTGCTGGACGCCATACCGCTCAACAGCCTGACGGGCGTGGGCGCGGCACAAAGCAGTAAACTGGCGAAGATTGGCCTGCACACCGTGCAGGATCTCCTGCTCCACCTCCCCCTGCGTTACGAAGACCGTACTCAGCTTTATAAAATTGGCGATCTGCTGCCCGCTATTTACGCCACCGTTGAAGGGGAAGTGCTGAACTGCAACATCACCTTTGGCGGACGCAGGATGATGACCTGCCAGATCAGCGACGGCACCGGCATTCTCACCATGCGCTTTTTCAACTTCAATGCGGCGATGAAAAACAGCCTTGCCACCGGACGACGCGTACTTGCGTACGGTGAAGCCAAACGGGGCAAATACGGCGCGGAGATGATCCACCCGGAATACCGCGTGCAGGGCGATCTCAGCTCACCTGAGCTACAGGAGACGCTCACGCCGGTCTATCCAACCACCGAAGGCATTAAGCAGGCCACGCTGCGCAAGCTCACCGACCAGGCGCTGGAGCTGCTCGATACCTGCGCCATTAACGAGCTGCTGCCGCCGGAGCTGGCGCAGGGCATGATGAGCCTGCCGGAGGCGTTGCGCACCCTGCACCGTCCGCCGCCGACGCTTCAGCTCATAGACTTAGAAAGCGGTAAACACCCCGCACAACGGCGTCTTATCCTTGAGGAGTTACTGGCTCATAACCTGAGCATGCTGGCACTGCGCGCCGGTGCGCAGCGTTTCCACGCTCAGCCTTTAGGCCAGCGTGATGAACTCAAAGATAAGCTGCTGGCCTCACTGCCGTTTAAACCCACCGGCGCACAGGCGCGGGTTACCGCCGAGATTGAACGCGATATGGCGCTGAATGTGCCGATGATGCGCCTGGTGCAGGGCGACGTGGGTTCCGGGAAAACGCTGGTTGCCGCGCTGGCCGCTTTACGCGCTATCGCCCACGGCAAGCAGGTGGCGCTGATGGCGCCGACAGAACTGCTGGCCGAGCAGCACGCCAACAATTTCCGTAACTGGTTCGCCCCACTGGGGATCGAAGTGGGCTGGCTGGCCGGGAAACAGAAGGGCAAAGCGCGCCTTGCGCAGCAGGAAGCCATTGCCAGCGGGCAGGTGCAGATGATTGTCGGCACGCACGCCATTTTCCAGGAACAGGTGCAGTTTAACGGCCTGGCGCTGGTCATTATCGACGAACAGCACCGCTTTGGTGTTCATCAGCGTCTGGCGCTGTGGGAGAAAGGTCTGCAACAGGGCTTCCATCCGCATCAGCTGATCATGACCGCCACGCCGATTCCGCGCACCCTGGCGATGACGGCCTATGCCGATCTGGATACCTCCACCATCGACGAGTTGCCGCCGGGCCGAACGCCGGTGACCACGGTTGCCATACCGGACACGCGGCGCAGCGACATCATTGACCGCGTGCGCAACGCCTGTACGCAGGAAGGGCGTCAGGCGTACTGGGTCTGCACCCTGATTGAAGAGTCTGAGTTGCTGGAAGCGCAGGCTGCCGAAGCCACATGGGAAGAGTTAAAGCTCGCCCTGCCAGAGTTGAACGTCGGTCTGGTTCACGGGCGCATGAAGCCTGCCGAGAAGCAGGCGGTGATGCAGTCGTTCAAACAGGGCGAGCTGCACTTACTCGTTGCGACCACGGTTATCGAAGTGGGCGTGGATGTGCCGAACTCCAGCCTGATGATTATTGAGAACCCGGAGCGTCTGGGCCTGGCGCAGCTCCACCAGCTACGAGGCCGCGTGGGCCGTGGCGCGATCGCCTCTCACTGCGTGCTGCTCTACAAAGCCCCGCTGTCGAAAACCGCGCAGATGCGTTTGCAGGTATTACGCGACAGCAATGACGGCTTCGTCATTGCGCAAAAAGATCTGGAGATCCGCGGCCCGGGTGAACTGCTGGGCACGCGTCAGACGGGTAACGCCGAATTTAAAGTGGCGGATTTGCTGCGCGATCAGGCCATGATCCCCGAAGTACAACGCCTTGCGCGTCATATTCATGAACGCTACCCCGAACAGGCGGCAGCGTTAATTGAACGCTGGATGCCGGAAACCGAGCGGTATTCCAACGCCTGACGGTCAGCCAAACATCGGCAGCATCAGATAGAGCTTAATGACCAGCGCGTTGACGATATCAATGAAGAATGCGCCCACCATCGGCACCACCAGAAACGCCATGTGCGACGGGCCGAATCGTTCGGTGATCGCCTGCATATTCGCGATGGCCGTTGGTGTCGCTCCCAGACCAAATCCACAGTGACCCGCAGCCAGTACCGCCGCATCATAGTTTTTGCCCATCATGCGCCAGGTAACAAAGATGGCATACAGCGCCATAAACACGGCCTGTACCGCCAGGATCGCCACCATCGGCAGCGCCAGCGAGGCCAGCTCCCACAGCTTGAGGCTCATCAGCGCCATCGCCAGGAACAGCGACAGGCTGACGTTCCCCAGCACGGACACCGCGCGTTCGAAGACGCGGTAGAAGCCCATCTGCGCCAGACCGTTGCTCAGGATCACCCCGATAAACAGCACGCAGACAAAGGTTGGCAGTTCGAAAGCCGTTCCCGCCAGCCATTGCGCAACGATTTTGCCCACGGTGAGGCAGATGGCAATCATGGCGATGGTTTCAATCATCACCAACGAGGTGATGCTGCGACCAACGTCCGGTTTTTCGAACGCGGTCGGCACCATTTCATCGTCTGGTCTGCCTTCCGGCGTAGTGGAATGTTTCACCAGATAGCGCGCCACCGGGCCGCCAATCAGCCCGCCAAGCACCAGGCCAAAGGTCGCGCAGGCCATTGCCACTTCCGTTGCGTTTTCAAAGCCATAGCGTTCGATGAACAGCTTGCTCCACGCCGCGCCCGTTCCGTGGCCACCTGACAGGGTAATCGACCCCGCCAGCAGACCCATCAGCGGATCCAACCCCAGCAGCGACGCCATACCGATGCCGATGGCGTTTTGCATCAGCAGCAGGCCCACCACGACAATCAGAAACACGCCCAGCACCTTGCCGCCTGAACGCAGGCTTGCGAGGTTAGCGTTCAGGCCGATAGTGGCAAAGAAGGCCAGCATCAACGGATCTTTCAGGGACATATCAAAATCAATTTCCCAACCCATGCTTTTTTTCAGCACCAGCAGGGCCAGCGCCACCAGCAATCCACCGGCGACAGGTTCAGGAATGGTGTACTTTTTCAGAAAGGAAACACTGTGTACCAGCTTGCGACCAAGCAGAAGAACCAGCGTTGCGGCAACAAGGGTCGACAACGTATCGAGATGAATCATAAAAGGCTCCTGTTATGCGCGTGTTCCATACACACGCGGCGTTATCCTGGGCCGGGTGATGCTCGTCATGAGCCGCCGGCGCGAAAAGTGTAATTTTTTTTTCCTGTTCGTTGTAGAAAACCTGCTCACACCGGCAGATTTTCTCTCTTTTTTTTGCTGGCAATCGTTTGCTTTTACCAGGTGGTCAGCTAAAATGCCCGCTTTTCCACCGTGGGATTGCCGCCGATGTCTGTTAACACTCTGGAGTCTGCTGATGCGCAACCGATTGCGCAGAAGCAAAACAGTGAACTGATTTACCGCCTTGAAGATCGTCCCCCGCTACCTCAAACCCTGTTTGCCGCCTGCCAGCATCTGCTGGCGATGTTCGTTGCGGTCATCACGCCGGCTCTGCTGATTTGTCAGGCGCTGGGGTTACCGGCGCAGGATACGCAACACATCATCAGTATGTCTCTGTTCGCTTCCGGTGTAGCCTCCATCATTCAAATTAAAGCCTGGGGTCCGGTGGGTTCGGGGTTGCTGTCGATTCAGGGCACCAGCTTTAACTTTGTGGCGCCGCTGATCATGGGCGGTACGGCACTGAAAACCGGCGGCGCAGATGTCCCGACGATGATGGCGGCGCTTTTCGGCACCCTGATGCTGGCAAGCTGCACAGAGATGATCATCTCCCGCGTTCTGCACCTTGCGCGCCGGGTGATCACCCCGCTGGTCTCCGGCGTGGTGGTGATGATTATCGGCCTGTCGCTGATTCAGGTGGGTCTGACCTCCATCGGGGGCGGCTACGCGGCAATGAGCGACCATACCTTCGGCGCGCCGAAAAACCTGCTGCTGGCAGGCGTGGTGCTGGCGATCATTATTCTGCTTAACCGCCAGCGTAACCCGTACCTGCGCGTGGCTTCGCTGGTGATCGCCATGGCGGCCGGTTACCTGCTGGCGTGGGCGCTGGGCATGCTGCCGGAAAACACCACCCCAACCAACAGCGCGTTGATTACCGTGCCAACGCCGCTCTACTACGGCCTGGGCATTGACTGGAGTCTGCTCCTGCCACTGATGCTGGTCTTTATGATCACCTCGCTGGAAACCATTGGCGATATCACTGCCACCTCCGACGTGTCCGAGCAGCCGGTCTCCGGCCCGCTGTACATGAAACGTCTGAAAGGCGGCGTGCTGGCGAACGGACTGAACTCGTTTGTCTCGGCGGTGTTCAACACATTCCCGAACTCCTGCTTCGGCCAGAACAATGGCGTGATCCAGTTGACCGGCGTGGCCAGCCGCTACGTGGGCTTCGTGGTGGCGCTGATGCTGGTGGTCCTCGGCCTGTTCCCGGCGGTGAGCGGGTTTGTACAGCACATTCCCGAGCCGGTCCTGGGCGGCGCGACGCTGGTCATGTTCGGTACCATCGCGGCCTCCGGCGTGCGTATCGTCTCCCGCGAGCCGCTGAACCGCCGCGCAATCATGATTATTGCGCTGTCTCTCGCCGTAGGACTTGGCGTCTCCCAGCAGCCGATGATTTTGCAGTTTGCCCCGGACTGGGTGAAAAACCTGCTCTCTTCCGGCATCGCCGCGGGCGGTATTACCGCTATCGTGCTGAATCTCATTTTCCCGCCTGAAAAGAACTGATCCCCACACGGCAGGCTGTCAATGCCTGCCGTGACATCTCTTTACACCATTCCCGCCTTGAGCATTGCGCATAATTCGTGCATAACACCCTTATGTGCGTTTCGCGGGAAGGAAGACCATGAAATTTATTGGAAAGCTGCTTATCTATCTTCTGGTAGCCCTGCTCATTGTAGTGCTCGCCTTTTATTTTCTGCTCCAGACCCGCTGGGGCGCATCGCAGGTCAGCAGTTGGATCACGGTGAATACCGATTACGAGCTCAACTTTGACCTGATGGATCACCGCTTTTCATCCCCTTCTCACATCCTTCTGGAAAACGTTACCTTCGGACGAGATGGCAAACCGGCCACGCTGGTCGCTAAAAAAGTGGATATTGGCTTAAGCAGCCGCCAGATCACCGACCCGCTGCATATGGACGCCATCACCCTGTTCGATGGCACGCTGAATTTATCTCCACAGACGGCGCCGCTGCCGTTCCAGGCCGATCGTCTGCAACTGAATAACATGGCCTTTAACAGCCCGAATACGGAGTGGGATCTCAGTGCGCAAAAGGTGACCGGTGGCGTCAGCCCGTGGCAGCCCGAGGCGGGGAACGTACTGGGGAAAAATGCGCAAATCCAGATGAGCGCCGGGTCGCTCACGCTCAACGGCATACCGGCCAACAACGTGCTGATTCAGGGACAACTCAACGGCAAAGAGGTGGTGCTCAATACCATCGGTGCCGATATGGCGCGCGGCTCGCTTACGGGGTCGGCTCAGCGTAATGCCGACGGTGGCTGGGTTATCGACACCCTGCGTCTGAATGAGATACGCCTGCAAAGCGACAAATCGCTGCTGGATTTCTTCGCCCCTCTCTCCACCCTGCCTTCGTTACAGATTGGGCGGCTGGAAGTGACCGATGCCCGTCTACAGGGGCCAGACTGGGCGGTAACCGACCTCGATCTCAGCCTGCGTAACCTCACCCTGAGTAAAGGTGACTGGCAAAGCCAGGAGGGACGGTTATCCCTGAACGCCAGCGAATTTATCTACGGCTCGCTGCATCTTTTTGACCCTATCCTGAACGCGGAATTCTCCCCGCAGGGCATTGCGCTGCGTCAGTTCACTTCCCGCTGGGAAGGGGGCATGGTGCGCACCTCCGGCAACTGGCTGCGCGACGGGAACGCGCTGGTGCTGGACGACGTTGCCATTGCCGGGCTGGAATATACGCTTCCGGAAAACTGGAAAACGCTGTGGATGGATCCGCTTCCGGCATGGCTGAACAGCGTGACGCTGAAAAAATTCGGCCTGAGCCGCAACCTGGTGATCGACATCGATCCGGCGTTCCCATGGCAGATCACCTCCCTCGACGGTTATGGCGCTAATCTGCGTCTGGCGCAAGACCACAAGTGGGGCGTGTGGGGCGGTAACGCAACCCTGAACGGGGCGGCAGCAACCTTTAACCGCGTCGACGTGCGACGCCCGTCGCTGGCGCTGAATGCCAACGCCGCAACGGTAAACATTACCGACCTGAGCGCATTTACCGAGAAAGGGATCCTGGAAGCGACCGCCACCGTGTCACAGCTGCCACAGCGACAAACCACCGTGAGCCTGAACGGGCGCGGTGTACCACTCAACGTTTTGCAGCAGTGGGGCTGGCCAGCGCTGCCGATTGCGGGCGACGGCAATATTCAGCTCACCGCCAGCGGCAGCGTGCAGGCGAATGCGCCGCTGAAGCCGACGGTGAACGGGAAGCTGAGCGCGGTAAATATGGATAAACAGCAGGTGCAGCAGACGATGACCGGCGGGATGGTGTCGGCGGTGGCTCCGGCACAGTAAAAAGCCGGGTGGCGGCTTCGCCTTACCCGGCCTACGAGGTTTTGGTTCCCTCTCCCCGTGGGTGAGGGCATCAGACCGCATAATTACCGTAGGCCCGGTAAGCGAAGCGCCACCGGGCATTTTTCCAGCTCAGAGGTGGATCACCACCTCATCCCCCTCGGCTTTCACCACCACACCCCACTCGCTGCCCGCATGTGAACCGCCTTTCACGCCGCCAACCTTTTGCACGTTGCGCAAGCACACCGACCAGTTTTGCGCATCTCCCGCGCCGGTAAAGGTCACGACGTCGCCCTGACGTGACGCCTTCAGCGTAAACACCACAGAACCGTCCGCCGCAGGCACTTCGCTTACCGCCGTTGCGCCATCGCTCAGGTTGAAGAGCTGGAAGGCTGTCCCCTCGTGCCACGCATAGTCCGGCTTCTGGTTATTATTGCCGAGCGCCAGCAGCGTGTTGTCGCGCACATAGACCGGCAGGCTCTGGAAATCGTGCTGCTGCTTATGCCAGCGGCTGCCCTCGATTTCATCGTTGTGCCACAGGTGCGTCCAGCGCCCTTCCGGCAGCCAGAACTGCACGTCGCCCGCCTCGGAGAACACCGGCGCCACCATCATCGAATCCCCCAGCATGTACTGGCGGTCGAGGTAATCGCACGCCGGATCGTCCGGGAACTCCAGCATCATCGCCCGCAGCATCGGCGTGCCGAACTCGTGGGCCAGCGCTGCCTGACGATACAGGTACGGCATCAGCTGGCATTTCAGCTGGGTGAAGTGGCGCACCACGTCGCAGGACTCATCATCGTACGCCCACGGCACGCGGTAGGATTTGCTGCCGTGCAGGCGGCTGTGGCTGGAGAACAGCCCGAAAGCGCACCAGCGTTTGTAGACGTGCGCCGGAGCGGTGTTTTCGAACCCGCCGATATCGTGGCTCCAGAATCCGAAGCCGGACAGGCCAATCGACAGCCCGCCGCGCAGGCTTTCCGCCATCGATTCATAGTTGGCGTAGCAGTCGCCGCCCCAGTGCACCGGGAACTGTTGCGCCCCCACGGAGGCAGAACGGGCAAACAGCACCGCCTCTTCTTCTCCCACCGTCTCTTTCAGCACGTTCCACACCAGTTCGTTGTAGATGTAGGCGAAATGGTTGTGCATCTTTTGCGGATCGGAACCGTCAAACCACTGGACGTCCGTCGGGATACGCTCGCCGAAGTCGGTCTTGAAGCAGTCGACGCCGATCTCCACCAGGCCTTTCAGCTTGTCGGCGTACCACCGGCACGCGTCCGGGTTGGTGAAGTCGTAGATCGCCAGCCCCGGCTGCCATTTGTCCCACTGCCACAGGGAGCCGTCCGGGCGCTTGAGCAGGTAGCCCTTCTCTTTCAGCTCACGGAAGATCGGCGATTTCTGGCCGATGTACGGGTTGATCCACACGCAGACCTTCAGCCCTTTCTCTTTCAGGCGGCGGATCATGCCTTCCGGATCCGGGAAGGTCACCGGGTCCCACTCGAAGTCGCACCACTGGAAGGCTTTCATCCAGAAGCAGTCGAAGTGGAACACGTGCAGCGGCAGGTCGCGCTCGGCCATGCCGTCGATAAAGCTGTTGACCGTCGCTTCGTCGTAGTTAGTGGTGAAGGAGGTGGTCAGCCACAGGCCGAACGACCACGCCGGCGGCAGCGCCGGACGCCCGGTGAACTGCGTATAGCGGTTTAATACCTCTTTTGGCGTCGGGCCGTCGATCACGAAGTACTCCAGATACTCCCCTTCCACGCTGAACTGCACTTTGGACACTTTCTCGGAGCCGACTTCAAACGAGACATTTTCCGGGTGATTCACCAGCACGCCATAACCACGGTTGGTCAGGTAGAACGGGATGTTTTTGTAGGGCTGCTCGGTGCTGGTGCCGCCGTCGCGGTTCCAGGTTTCGACCGTCTGACCGTTGCGCACCAGGGCGGTAAAGCGCTCGCCCAGGCCGTAGACCGTTTCCCCCACGCCCAGATCCAGACGTTCAAACACATAGTTGCGATCGGTGTTGGTATCCTGCACGTAGCCGTTGTTTTTCAGCTGGCTGCCGGTAATGCGCTGGCCGTTGCGCAGGAAATCCAGCGCCCAGAACTCGCCTTTGGTGACGCGCACGCTGGCGCTGCCGCTTTTCAGCTCGGCAAATTCGGCGTTGTTTTCAATCTCTACCTTCACGTCTTTCAGAACGTTCAGCGGATAGTGCGGGCCGTTGTTCAGCGCGCCCTGGAAGTGCTCAATGCGCACCCCGACAATCCCTTCCTGCGGGGCAAACAGGCGCACCGTGAACATCAACGTGTCGAGCTGCCAGGTGCGTTCGCGCACGTCACGCGGCGCGACGTACACCACCAGGTCATTGCCCTGCTGCTCCACGTCGAACACCTGAACCGGATACGTCACGTTAAGGCCCGGTTGGATAAGCCAGTTTCCATCACTGATTTTCATGCTTACGTCCTCTTAGTTCTGCAATTCTTTACTGACCGGCAGGTTTTCAAACTCCTGCTGATTGCGGCGCGCACCTTGCGCCAGCTCGCGCAGGATTTTGGTCAGGAAGGGGGTTTTCAGCGTGTAGTAGCGTTTGGCGATAATGGCGCTCAGCACGTAGCAGATCGCCGGAGCCAGCGTAAACAGACCGATAATGATGCTGATGGTCGCGCTGTTCTGGGTTTTGGCTGCCGCGTCGTAGCCGCCGCCTGCCAGCATCCATCCGATCATCGCCCCGCCCAGCGCCAGGCCGAGTTTCAGCACAAACAGCGTGCCTGCAAAGCTGATGCCGGTCAGGCGTTTGCCGTTGGTCCATTCGCCGTAGTCGACGGTATCGGACATCATAACCCACTGAATCGGCGTCACCAGTTGATGCAGCACGCCGATAACGAAGATGAAGCCGAACATCAGCACGGTGGCATGCATCGGCACGAAGAACATCGCCACGCTGACCACCGCCAGCGCGGCGTTGGTCCACCAGAAGATGCTGACCTTACACTTCCAGTCGGTGAGCGGTTTCGCCAGCGCGGAGCCAATCAGGTTGCCGACGCAGTAGGTGGTGAGGAACGCGACGAACACTTCCGGCGAGCCCATGATCCAGGTGCAGTAATACATCATCGCGCCGCCGCGCACGCAGACGGCGAGAATGTTGAGGATGGTCAGCACGCCGACGATGCGCCACTGGTCGTTTTGCCAGATATCACGCAGATCTTCACGCATGGAGGTGGTGCTCGGCGGCACCTGGATGCGCTCTTTGGTGGTGAAGAAGCAGAACGCCAGCATCAGGAACGCGACCACCGACAGCACGGCGATCCCGCCCTGGAAGCCGAACGCCTTATCGTCGCCGCCGATCAGGTTCACCAGCGGCATCATCAGCACCGTGGAGAGCATGCCGCCCGCCGTCGCCAGCACAAAGCGCCAGGACTGGAGGGAGATACGCTGCGTCGGGTCGTTGGTGATCACGCCGCCCAGCGCGCAGTAGGGGATGTTGACCACGGTATAGAGCAGGGTCAGCAGCGTGTAGGTGATGGCTGCGTAAACCATTTTGCCGTTAAGGCTGAGGTCCGGCGTGGTATACGCCAGCACGCAGACGATGCCGAACGGGATCGCGCCGAACAAAATCCACGGACGGAACTTGCCCCAGCGGCTGCGGGTGCGGTCGGCAATCAGCCCCATGCACGGGTCGGAGATCGCATCCAGCGCGCGGGCCAGCAGGAACATGGTGCCGACAAACCCGGCGGGAATACCAAAAATATCGGTGTAGAAAAACATCATGTAAAGCATGACGTTATCAAAAATGATATGGCTGGCGGCGTCTCCCATGCCGTAGCCAATCTTCTCTTTTACTGACAATACTTCGCTCATATTTTTATCCTTCACGCTGTAGGGGGCGCTGAGACCGGTTGCATTGGTTTTAAACCATTGTTTCAGGAGCGGGTATTGCGTTTTCTGGTTAAGAGATTACGTTTCTTGTTTTTTGTGATCGGGATAAAAGTTGATGAGCACGAAATGCTAACCTGAGGATTTTCTTAAGAATTAGCTGAAACAGGGGGATTCAGGTCAAAAGAGAGGTGAAAAAAGTGGTGTGGGGTATGTGGTAAATGCCTGAAAGTAGCTATAATGCGCCCCGCCTCCATGTAGCAATGCAGGCGCGGAAGATCGTCATCTCCGGTGAGGTGGCTGGACTTCAAATCCAGTTGGGGGCGCCAGCGTTCCCGGGCAGGTTCGACTCCTGTGATCTTCCGCCAAATATCATCTCCCCACGTCCGAAACAGTCCTTTAAAACCATTATTTACAGCAAGTTATCTAATACCGACATCCGTATCAGTCCGAGAGAATCTCCCTAAATCCACGAAAAATATGTATAGTGTTGTGTATATTTTTTTTATACACAGATTTCACTTATACACATGCCACTTACAGACATACAAATCCGACGCGCTAAGGCACAAGACAAGCCCTACACCCTCAATGATGGACAAGGCTTATCCTTGCTCATAAATCCCGACGGGAGCAAAGGATGGAGGTTCCGCTACCGGTTTGCAGGTAAAGCCCGGTTAATGTCATTTGGTTCCTACAGTCTCGTCTCGCTTGCAGAGGCACGCGACAAACGCGAAACAGCACGCAAGCAGGTGGCAAATGGCATTGATCCAGTCGAAGAACGCAAAGCTCAAAAGTTGGCACAGCAGCTCTCAACAGAAAACTCATTCGAAGCTATATGTCGGGAGTGGCACACAAATAAAGCAGATCGCTGGACGGTGGCCTATCGCGAAGAAATTATTAAGACATTTGAGCAAGATGTTTTCCCTTACATTGGTAAGCGCCCCATAAGTGATATTAAACCGCTGGAACTGCTTGAGGTGCTACGGAGGATAGAGAAGCGTGGAGCGCTAGAGAAAACACGTAAGGTGCGTCAGAGGTGCGGTGAGGTTTATCGCTACGCAATCATAACTGGCCGCGCTGAATACAATCCTGCGCCTGATTTAGCCATCGCTCTGGCCGTGCCCAAGCAAAAGCACCATCCATTTTTATCCGCTGAAGAGTTGCCTCATTTTATTCGGGATCTTGAAGCGTATACCGGCAGCATCATCACTAAGAATGCGACAAAAATCGTCATGCTAACTGGCGTAAGAACTCAGGAGATGCGCTTTGCTACGTGGGAAGAGGTAGACCTCGAAAAAGGTATATGGGAAATCCCGGCAGAGCGGATGAAGATGCGCAGACCCCATATCGTGCCATTATCCACACACGTGATTGAGCTCTTCAGGCAGCTCAAACCTATTACCGGCCATTATCCTTACATTTTTATTGGTAGAAATAATCGTAGCAAACCGATCTCTAAAGAAAGTGTGTCACAGGTGATTGAGTTACTTGGCTATAAAGGGCGTGCTACAGGTCACGGTTTTAGACATACAATGTCGACAATTCTGCATGAGCAGGGTTTTGATAGTGCTTGGATTGAAATGCAGCTGGCTCATGTGGATAAGAATAGCATTCGTGGTACCTATAATCATGCTCTTTACTTGAAAAAACGTCGAGAAATGATGAACTGGTATTCAAACTTAATAAAAGAGCACATTATATGTTTAAAATAATATCCATTATGGAACAAAATAAAGCTATAAATCTTTCTGAAGATAAAGATAATAGCCATAACACATTCACTGTCATTACTGGTAAGAATGCCTGTGGAAAGAGCAGTTTACTTGGAAAAATAGTAAATTCATTTATTTTTCAAGGAGAGTCAAAACGAATGAATCTAGCAGAATCATCTGTTAGCCAACCAAAAAAAGTCATAGCCGTATCAACGAGTAGATTTGATAAATTCCCGACAATAGAAAACGCTAAAAATAACATTAACTTCTCAGGGTCTTATAATTACTTAGGGTTTAGTGGAAAACACTCGTCACCATCTGATATATTATCCGATGGTTTTCTTTCTATAATAAAGGGGATTATGCATGATGATAAGAACACTTCTCGAATTGGTGACGTTTTTAATTATCTAGGCTTTAATCAAAATATCAGTGTCAACTTTGATATAAAAGTAAATATTGGTTACTTACATACAAAAGAGTACAATAATTATGCAAAAAAATATATAGCATCGATTGATAACAAAATATATAACCATAATGAAATGAGAGATTATATAAATTTTTCAAAATGGTTCAACCAAATTTTTCTTGAAGATTATATAGCACGTGACAGCGACATAAAACATCACTTCCTTAACCAAAAAGACACTTATCAATCCAATATAGATCGCTTAAGTTTTTTAAAATACATCGAAAATACAACTAATAGTTTTGGTGGGAAAAACTTTAATATCAAATTCGATCTTTACGATAAAGATAGTATTGATAAAGCAGATTATGAATGGCTTATATACCTAATGTCTAAAGGTGCAGTTAAGGTAAAAAATATAAATCTTACGAATAAGAATGAAAAAACATCTTTTAGCTTTAATCAAGCAAGCTCTGGTCAACAATGCATCATGACCATGATGATAGGCATTGCTGGTTCAATTGACGATAACTCACTGATTTGTATTGACGAACCTGAAATTAGCTTGCACCCTCAATGGCAACTTGATTTTATAAAATTACTACAAGAAACATTTAATCATTATAACGGCTGTCATTTCATAATCGCTACTCATTCGCCACAAATAGTTTCGGGCTTAGAGCAAAAAAATGGATATATTTGCTCCTTGGAAAAAAATAAATTACATGATGCATTAACTACTTCAAAAAAATCTGCTGATTTTCAATTGGCTGAGATTTTTAATTCCCCTGGATATAAAAACGAATATCTTTTAAGGGTTTTATTATCTTTTTTAACCAATCCTCATGAATTCTCCAACACTTCTGAAAATTCTCTTTCAGAAATACAAAGAATTATAAATCAAAAAGAAAATATAACACCTACTGATCCTGTATATAAATTAATTTGTCTAGCGGAAAATGTATTGATGGAGGGAAAAAATGTACTTAACCTCCAATGATTTAAAAGGAATTTGCAAATCTGCCTACAATGACTTCGCCGCTTTGCCGGAAGAGGAAAAAAAAGGCACATATTGGAATGACCTAGAGAATAAAGAATTAAGTCATTTCAAAACATTTGTGAAAGATTTTTACATGAGAAGTCAAGACTTTACATGTCCTTATTGTAAACAACGTATCGTTGTTGATCATCAAGGAATTTGGGATGCTGAGCATATTATCCCTAAAGATACTCACCCACACTTTTTGATGGAACCGAGTAATCTTTGTGTCTCCTGTAAGGATTGCAATTCCGAAAAGGGAAATAAAAACGTACTTAAAAATAAAAACAGAAAAACACTTCCTGCAAATGGAGATGATTACATAATTAGCCATCCGAACTATGATACATATACTGACAATATAAAAATAATAGAATTGTGTGGGTATTATCTACCAATTAATGATAAAGGTAGGGCAACAATAGAGATTTGCGGACTCCTACGTTTTACATATGAGTATGCAAACTATGGTAATCTTTCATTGAAAACTAAAGAGTTAATTAATCACTTAAGCACTGAGTTAATAAAATGCTCAACTCCATATGAAGAAGCAGCATTGTTAGGTTTCATAAGAGAATTGGCAACAAAAGGATTAGCGCAGATGGCTGAGGATTTTCTTGCGGCTCAACAGCAAAAACTTAATGCTATGGCTTAGCGCGCAATGCTCTCCCCGCCCCGCCTGCCCGCTTAAGGGGGCGCTTTTAATGCAGGTGCATGACCGGCCTCAGGGCGCGCCAGCGCTGGCACTGGCGGGGGATCCAGTGTCGGTAAAACGCATGCAAAACCATGCACCTTATGCATGCATGGCTTTTTTAGGGGATAAAGGCGGGATTTTCGGGAATTTTTGAAAGGACTACTGCGCGGCCAGCTCTGCACGGCGGCGGGTGTAATTCAGGTTCTGTGCAGGCGTGAATTTTTCACGATTATCATCGCGCGAAGCCGCGTCAGGCCTGAATTCGATGGCCGTTAAAATGTCATTATCCTGCGCCGAATAATTGATTTTTTCACCGGCGGACAGCCAGAGCTGTAGCGCCTCGCGCAGATAATCGAGTGAGTGCTGCATAGCGCAGCGCTGAACGGCGGAATGTTGCCCGGAATAATTCATCAGTTCAGGGGCAAGGGCGGCGGCCAACTCCGCGCCGTGCGCCTGCATAAAATCATTTAATCGGTCGCGGATGCTGATGCGCTGCACCTCCTCATGTGAGCGGATGTAGCGACCGGCAGCCTGATTAATTTCCCATTTTTTCACGTCGATAATCTCACGCAGCGTTTGCAGGCTCCGGCCGCTGTGGCCGCTGCCGGCAAGCTGTTCGCGGTATGCCTGTTCGGCCTGCGTCAGTTCTTCCCTGCGTTGCAGCCAGGCGGATTTGTTTGCCTGACAGGCCTCAAAGGCTTTCTGTAGCGTCAGTGTGGTCACGTATGTTTCTCCTGATGACTGGCCGTGCTTACGCACCGGCACGGTTAACGGTGGCCGCCGGTGCGGGTAGCGGGATAACCGGCTCTGTCACCGGTGAACGAATAACCCCGTCGATGGATTCAAGCGTGCGGAACGTGGCCGAGCACTCGATGTTCATGCACTGGTGATAGCGCTGTTTGACGTTATCGGACAGATAGCGACTGGTGCGGGAATGCGCGCTGGTTTTGCAGAACGGGCAGTGAAACATGCTTACCCCTCCGCTTCTGTCTCGCCATTTTCAGCCAGCTTTCTGGCAAGCATCATTCTCTTCGCAGGGCTGCGTAACAGCTCCGTATCAACGTCAGTAATCTGCGGCCGGTGCATGCCCGTCACGGACAACACCGGCTCCTGCGTCATATCGAAGTGATACAGGCTGCCCTCACGGCTCAGCGCATCGCGCAGCTCGCCGGTGGCCACGGACTCCGGTGCGCTTTCTCCCTTCATTTCGAGGGCACGAATGCGCAGCAGGAAAGCGCGGATGAGGGTGACAGGAACCGCATTGACAGCCTGAGCCCATTCCGCACCGGCGTAAGCGGTAAAGGCATCTTCATGCGCTGAAAGGTATTTATTGCCGGTGGAGCAGGCATTCAGCATGGCGCGTGTCCGGTCGGTCTCCAGCTCCGCAATCAGACCGGTGAACTCGTCGGCCAGCTCGCGGCTGGCGATACGCCTGCTGTGCTCAGCCTTCATTTCAGGGGTGAGACTGCCGCGCAGGGTGCGAAAGCGGCTGCGCCAGTCCTGCTCCGCCTCAGTGCTCTCATCGAGGGCGGTCTGCCGCTCCTGCTTACAGCGTTCAATGGACGTATCAATCTCTTTCAGAACCTGCATGCTGGCCGCGTGGGTGTCTCTTGCCGCAGTGAATGCGCTCAGCTTGTCGGTGATGCGCTGGCTGTTCTCTGCGTACCGCTGAGCGGCAACGTCTTGCAGGGCGGTAATGAGTGTTTCGGGTTTCATGTTCAGGCTCTCCATTTATTCAACCTGAAATGATTCTGCCCTTCATGACACAACATCTCGATTCATTGCAGTTGTGGCAGTTCTGGCACAAACAGCACTTTAAACCCGGCTTGCCAGATAAAGGTCTCAGCAAAACCTTACTCATCGTTTGTTTTTTTACATATAACTGTTCACTACTGTTCACCTTAAATAAAAATATAAGTAATACAGTAAGATAAAGGGTGAACAGTTGAGGGTCTGACTGTTCACCGTCTGTTCACCACTGTTCACCCATCTTCTGAACTCTCCTGGAGGTGTATATATTTTTTATTAATAAAAAATAAGCTATTAACCACTTTTGGTTATGTATGGATGTGCCAGAATGTGCCAAAGGATACCCACGATATACCAGAACATTGTCAGAGATTGTCGCTGTATAAAAAACAGTCTGTTGTGTGGTGAAGTACTGCAAAATGACTTGTTGCCCTGAGGGAAAATATTCACAAAATAGAGAGCTACCCGAGGCCGGACGGACATGACCGGCACTGTATGGACTTTATGAGGTAGCCCGATGCACACCGCTTTTTCTTCCCCGTCTTCTGCCCCTGCCACCCCACTGATGCCGGTTTCTGATGCCGTTCAGGAGCGCTTTCTCCGCCTGCCCGAAGTGATGCATCTGTGCGGCCTGTCCCGGTCAACCATTTACGACCTCATCAGCCGGGAAGCCTTCCCGAAACAAATCTCCCTCGGTGGAAAAAATGTGGCGTGGGCGCAGTCTGAAATCACCGCATGGATGGCAGATCGCATTGACGAACGCAACCGGGGCTATGACGCATGATGATGACCGTTCAGCATTCAGCCCCTTTTTCTGGCTTGCTTCCTGTCGTCGTTTCCAGGTATAGTTTTCCCGCTGTCGCAAAATCGGCAGCCGGAATTGGCGTTCCGAATAACTTCAAGGCGACACGACACGCGCCATGCGTGTTTTTTTATGTCGTTGCTCAGGCACACCCATTTTCAGGGCTGTGGTGTTTATTCGTGCACCCGAGTCCTTTTCTGATAATGGTAGTCCGGGCGGGGCAGCCTTCGGGCTGGCCGGTTTCCTTGAAGGCCGGTTACGCCAACCCCGTTCGGGCTGCCACCAGTGAAATTGGCGTTTCCGGTGGTAGTTTTTCAAACTACTTCAAGGAGGCTGCCATCATGGCTACTACCCTCACCCCATCGTACCCGCAGTTTGTCTTTGTGTTTGCCGCCGTTCGTCGTGCAGACCGTAAACCCCGTATCTGTATGCTCCGCACCGTTGCCGGTGATGAACACG
>OKGO01000112.1_pt1 | contig 45984 bp, 47 predicted proteins | sample 1613211 | NCBI WGS metagenome assembly OKGO01 (sample SAMN04436845, study PRJEB24849) | human gut metagenome | biome: human gut; feature: NICU; material: stool | host: Homo sapiens | place: USA: Saint Louis, MO | collected 2011-09-16 | reverse complement strand
GCCTGTCACGCAGGGGGTCGCGGGTTCGAGTCCCGTCCGTTCCGCCACTTATTAAAAGCCCTGAGCTAACGCTCAGGGCTTTTTTCTTTTCTGTCGTTTAACTATTGCGAAATTAGCAAAAATCCTCTGCGTTTTACGATCTTTTTCGACATAACAACCACAGCGATAATCCTCCTCAGTTTACGAACATAACGATTGAGGAATGATATGACTATCCCTGCACTGGGTCTGGGCACTTTTCGCCTGAAGGACGACGTTGTTATCGCATCTGTTAAAACCGCACTCGAGTTGGGCTATCGCGCTATTGATACGGCGCAGATTTATGACAACGAAGCTGCCGTAGGTCAGGCTATCGAGGAGAGCGGCGTACCGCGCCATGAGCTTTTCATCACCACCAAAATCTGGATTGAGAACCTCAGCAAAGACAAGCTGATCCCAAGCCTGAAGGAAAGTCTGAAAAAGCTGCGTACTGATTATGTTGATCTGACGCTGATCCACTGGCCATCACCTGGCGATGCCGTCTCCGTAGAAGAGTTCATGCAGGCGCTGCTGGAAGCAAAAGAGCAGGGCTTAACGCGTGAAATTGGCATCTCGAATTTCACTATCCCATTGATGGAAAAAGCCATTGCCGCAGTGGGTAAAGAGAATATTGCTACTAACCAGATTGAACTCTCTCCTTACCTGCAAAACCGCAAAGTTGTGGACTGGGCGAAACAGCATGGCATTCACATCACCTCGTACATGACGCTGGCATATGGTAAGGCCCTGAAAGATGAAGTGATTGCACGCATCGCTGAAAAACACAATGCAACAGCTGCACAGGTGATCCTGGCATGGGCGATAGGTGAAGGATATGCCGTGATCCCGTCTTCAACCAAACGTGAAAACCTGGCAAGTAACCTGTTAGCGTGGGATCTCCAGCTCGATGATGAAGACAAAAAAGCGATCGCTGCACTGGAATGCAACGATCGTCTGGTCAGCCCCGAAGGGTTAGCACCTAACTGGGATTAATAACAACCCTCCCTCTGTGCCTTTAAACCCTCATACAGCTCCTCCGGGAGCTGTTTTTATATGCTCACTAAGGAAGTCGATAAATGCGCGTATGCGCGTACTTACCGCTCTGTCACTGTAATACACCGCGCTAAAAGGCATCTCTACAGGTAAGCGTTTGTCAGCCATTAGCTCAACTAGCTGGCCCGCGGCTATTTCCTTATCAATCATATAGTCTGATAAACAGGCGATCCCGTTTCCTTCAAGACATAGCTGTTTCAGCGTTTCCCCGCTATTAGACGAAAGTCCGCAGGTGATCTCATGAAGTTGTCCGTCATGACAGGCCACGGGCCAGGTGTTCAGCGAGACAGGTTCCGTAAAGCCCAGGCACAGGTGCTGCTTCAGCTCCTCAACGGTCTCAGGTTTGCCATGCTCTGCAATATATTGCGGTGACGCGATAATTTTGCGGTAGCTGGTGAACAGAGGGCGAGCGCGTAAACTTGAATCCGTCAGGGTTCCCGCGCGGATCGCCACATCAACTTTACGCTCAATCAGGTTAATAAACGTCTCAGAAGAGACCAGAGACAGGGTCATCTCCGGGTAGCGTTCGCGGAAGGGTTTAATCAACGGCATCAGGAAATGCAGCACGACCGGCGTCGCCGCATCTATGCGCAGCAGCCCACGCGGCGTGCTGCGAGATTCCATGATTTCCGTTTCTGCTGCCGCCATCTCCTGCAAAACGGACTGCACGCGTCGAAAATAACGTTCACCTTCTTCCGTCAGGCTGAGCTGCCGCGTTGTTCTGTTGAGCAGACTCACCCCGAGCTTCATCTCCAGCTTTTTCACCGAGCGGCTGATGGCGGAGTTCGCCTGTCCGAGCTGTTCGGCAGCACGGCTGAAGCTGCCGCTTTCAACAACGGCAACGAAGACAGTCAGTTCTTCCGATGTGGCTTTCATTATTGCATCACCTGCAAAATTCTATTGAGATTCTAACCATTTTTGTTATTTAAACACTGGCGCATACTGCCTGTCATCTTAATCCTGAAGAGACGGAGTATTTTATGCCACTGGCGCTTCTTGCCCTGACGATCAGTGCCTTCGCAATCGGCACGACCGAATTTGTTATTGTAGGACTTGTTCCTACCATTGCTGAACAACTCGCTATCTCGCTGCCTTCTGCCGGGCTGCTGGTATCTATTTACGCGTTAGGCGTCGCTGTTGGGGCGCCTGTGCTGACCGCACTGACTGGACGCTTTCCACGTAAACAACTGTTAGTTGCCCTGATGGTGCTCTTCACCGCCGGCAATATTCTGGCGTGGCAGTCACCGGATTACTCCACGCTGGTCATTGCCCGCCTGCTGACAGGCCTCGCGCACGGTGTCTTCTTCTCCATCGGTTCCACGATTGCAACCAGCCTGGTGCCAAAAGAGAAAGCGGCGTCAGCCATTGCGATTATGTTTGGTGGCTTAACCGTCGCGCTGGTCACCGGCGTGCCGTTAGGAACGTTTATCGGACAACATTTTGGCTGGCGTGAAACCTTCCTCGCGGTATCGCTGTTGGGCGTGATTGCTCTGGTAGCCAGCCTGCTGCTGGTGCCCTCCAGTATTCCGGGGCGCGCGAGCGCCAGCCTGAGCGATCAGGTTAAAGTTCTGACACACCCGCGCCTGCTGCTGATCTATGCCGTTACGGCCCTGGGTTATGGAGGTGTGTTCACTGCGTTCACCTTCCTTGCACCGATGATGCAGGAACTGGCTGGTTTTTCTCCGGGCGCGGTGAGCTGGATTTTACTGGGCTACGGTATCTCCGTCGCAATCGGCAATATCTGGGGCGGCAAGCTTGCGGATAAGCATGGTGCGGTACCGGCGCTGAAATTCATCTTCGCCGCCCTGGTTGCCCTGCTGATGATTTTCCAGTTCACCGCATCGATGCAATACGCCGCGCTGGTAACGGTGTTGGTTATGGGGATATTCGCTTTTGGTAACGTGCCGGGATTGCAGGTATATGTTGTGCAGAAAGCCGAACGTTATACGCCTAATGCGGTGGATGTCGCATCTGGGCTGAATATCGCCGCATTTAATATCGGTATCGCACTCGGTTCGGTTATCGGTGGGCAGGTGGTTGAACATGTTGGATTAACCCAAACGCCATGGATTGGTGCGGTAATTGTGCTTATCGCTTTCCTCCTTATTGGTCTCAGTGGACGGCTTGATAAACCCGCTCGCGTTGCACTTGGATAAGTATCAGTAAGTGCTTGCTTACAAAACTGGAAAGCGGTTTCTCAGTAATTGCGTTGAAAGTGTGACCTAAAATCCCTATAACATTAGAACCAGTCCGTTTTCCGGGCTGGTTCATGTTACAGAGGCCGTTTCCAAAAGTGCGAAAAAATACCTATGCCATGCGTTATGTTGCCGGAATGCCTGCGGAGAGGATCTTGCCTCCGGGGTCGTTTGCGAGCCTTAGCCAGGCATTACCAGCGGGCACTCCATTAAGCAGTGACGAAAAAATTCGCGTACTGGTGTGGAACATCTTTAAGCAACAGCGTGCGGAGTGGTTATCCGTACTTCAAAATTTTGGTAAAGATGCGCATCTGGTTCTGTTACAGGAGGCGCAAACCACGCCTGAACTGGTCAGGTTTGCAACGACGAACTATCTTGCAGCCGATCAGGTGCCTGCCTTTGTTCTGCCACAGCATCCTTCCGGGGTGATGACCCTTTCAGCCGCACATCCGGTCTATTGCTGCCCGCTGCGTGAACGTGAGCCGATCCTGCGTCTGGCAAAATCAGCGCTGGTCACGGTCTATCCGTTGCCCGACACCCGTCTGCTGATGGTGGTAAACATTCATGCGGTGAACTTCAGCCTGGGTGTTGATGTGTACAGTAAGCAGTTACTTCCCATCGGCGATCAGATTGCTCATCACAGTGGGCCGATCATTATGGCCGGGGACTTCAATGCCTGGAGCCGTCCGCGTATGAACGCGTTGTACCGCTTCGCGCGTGAAATGTCGCTGCGTGAAGTTCGTTTTAACGATGACCAGCGCAAGAAAGCGTTTGGTCGTCCTCTCGATTTTGTCTTCTATCGGGGTTTAAGCGTGCACGACGCCTCCGTTCTGGTGACGCGCGCCTCCGATCATAATCCTCTACTAGTCGAATTCAGTCCCGGCAAACCTGATAAATAATGGTGCGTCAGGTCTGCCGTGGGGCAGGCCTGTGCGGGTGCTGCCCTTTATTTTTTAACCCATAAAAGGACAGCAACATGACAACAACACACTCCCATCATGACAACGTCGAAAAACAGTTTGGTTCTCAGGCAAGTGCCTACCTGAGCAGTGCCGTACATGCCTCTGGCCGCGATCTGGTACGTCTCGGCGAACGGCTCGCCGCGTTTCCTGACGCGCACGTGCTGGACTTAGGCTGCGGGGCGGGGCATGCCAGTTTTACCGCCGCACAGCAGGTTGCTCAGGTGACGGCGTATGACTTATCGAGCCAGATGCTGGATGTGGTTGCTGAAGCGGCGAAAGCGAAAGGGCTGAATAACGTCACGACGCGCCAGGGATACGCTGAATCTTTACCCTTTGAGGATGCATCCTTTGAGGCTGTGATTAGCCGTTACTCTGCACACCACTGGCATGATGTGGGGCAGGCATTACGGGAAGTGAAACGCGTGCTCAAACCGGGCGGAATATTCATCATCATGGACGTGATGTCTCCCGGGCATCCGGTACGGAATATCTGGCTCCAGACGGTTGAAGCGCTGCGTGATACCTCGCACGTGCAAAACTACTCCAGTGGAGAGTGGCTTACGTTTATCACCGAAGCTGGCTTGATTTCACGCTCATTGATAACCGACCGTTTGTCGCTGGAGTTCACGTCATGGATTGCACGGATGCGCACACCGGAGGCATTAACTCAGGCGATCCGATTGTATCAGGAGAGTGCCTCTGCTGATGTCAAGGCGTACTTTGAATTGCATGACGATGGTTCGTTTACCAGCGACACCATTATGGCTGAAGCGCAAAAAGCGGGATAAACAAAAAAGACACCGAGGGGAATCGGTGCCTTTTTAATAAGCGATCGTACTATCAGGAATCTGGCGTAGCGCTGTTTTTCACAAACAACGTCAGCTGGTCGCCAGGTTGCAGGTTGTCAGTATCGTTGTTCCAGCGCATCACATCTTTGATGTTTACGCCGTGACGCTTAGCAATACTGGACAGAGAGTCGCCTTTACGTACGCGATAGGTAATGCTATCGCTGTTTTTAGCGAGACGCTGTGCGCTGCTACCTGCACCTACGGTCAGCGTTTGACCCACTTTCAGACCGGATCCGCGCAGATTATTCCACTGCTGGAGATCTTTCGTATTCACGCCAAGACGTGATGCAATACCTGAAAGCGTATCACCTGAACGCACCTTATAGCTGCGGCTGCTTACAGGCGACGTATCAGCAATCAGCGTAGACTGAACGGCTGCAATTTCACCCGAAGCTAAAGACTCACGTAACTGCTCCGCGTGTTTCTGCGGAACCATCACATAGCGCGGGCCGCTTGCACCCAGCGTGGAGCCTTTAACACCTGCATTAAAGGTTTTAAGCTTACTTACCGACATACCCGTCATATCAGCAACCTGTTGAATATCAACAGGGCTGCTGAGGCGGACACGCGCCAGTGCACGACTTTCGTCTGGTGTTGGCAGTTGTACACCGTAACGTTTGCTGTTCTTGAGAATGTCACTCAATGCCAGCATTTTCGGTACGTAAATCTTTGTTTCCTGTGGCAGTGAGAGCGACCAGAAGTCTGTGGATTTTCCACGCGCTTTATTCGCTTTCATTGCCTTCAGTACACGACCTTCACCACTGTTATACGCCGCGACAGTCAATAACCAGTCGCCGTCAAACATCTTGTTCAGACGTTGCATCATGTCGAGAGCGGCTGTCGTTGAAGCGACAACATCACGACGCGCATCGTAGTTGCGGGTCTGCTTTAAACCATAATTTCGCCCTGTGCTCGGAATGATCTGCCAGATGCCTGCTGCATTGGCGCCAGACGTCGCGTGCGGGTCAAAAGCGCTCTCCACTATGGGTAGTAGTACCAGTTCCATAGGCATGTTACGTTTCTTAACTTGCCCTGCTATCCAGTACATATACGGCTCTGCCCGTAATGTTACATCGTGGAGATAGCTCTTATTTCTCAAATACTTCTGTTTCTGTTCGCGAATCCGGCTGTTTTCCGGAATTCCCATCTTTAGCTCGTCGCCAATAGAGGCCCACAAGTCTTGTTCCTGCGCGAAGGATGTCCCATCGTCCAACCATCGCGCCTGACTCGTAAACTTCCCTGCTTCCCCTTGACCAGCCGCAGAAAGGCTCTGTGCGTGCTGTTGTACGTTGCTGCCGTTTTGTGACTGGCAACCTACAAGCAGGACAGAGGCGAGTAATATCGCTTTTGCCTTCATGTGTGTGTCAATAGTTGCTTAAAAGACGAGCGATGATAACGGCGAAATTTTGAAAAGGCAACCCGCAATTATCTGAAGTTATCTTTCTTTGACCTTAACCATGCAAATCGCGCTTCAGGTTGTAACAAATTTGTTTCTTGATTAATTTTATTAATTAAATCAACGTCATTCGTTCTTAAAAATAAATTTATTTGTCGCTCATTTTTCAGAATTACGGGGAGTGTTTTTTGGTTTTTTGCACGTAACTCCTTCACTTTCTGGTAATAATCCTGAATCGCCCGATCCTTTGGTAGTACGCTTGCAGCAAACTTCATATTCCCTAATGTATACTCATGTGCGCAACAAATTACGGTGTCGGCTGGCAGAGCATTAATTTTTTGTAAAGATTGATACATCTGTTCTGGCGTGCCTTCAAACAGCCTTCCACAGCCGCCGGAAAACAGCGTGTCGCCACAAAAAAGATAAGGTTTGCTGTAGAAACAGAGATGACCGGAAGTGTGACCTGGCGTAGCAAATACGGAAAACTCGCACCCGAGTATGAAGATACTTTCGCCTTCTTCGATAACTTGCGTCGTACCCTTATCCTGTGTCTCTGCTGGTCCGTAGACGGGAATATGGGGATAGCGCGCAAGGAGATCGGGAACACCGTCGACATGATCGTGATGGTGATGGGTAAGGAGGATCGCTTCAGGCTGCCAGTCGTTTTCTTCTATCGCGTGCAGGATCGGTACGGATTCGCCGGGATCAACAATGATGCATCTGCGATCGTCATCGACTAAAACCCAGATGTAATTGTCCTGAAAGGCGGAAATACTGATAAGATTCATGCATTACCTCTTATAGCGTGGCGGGTGTTTTGATGAAACCGGCAAGGATACCTCAGACTGTCGCACCACCGGAACGTTGGGCAGAGTTGCCCTGGGGTGAATATTATCGCGAGGCCTTAGAACTTCAGCTTAAACCCTGGCTCGCGAAAATGTATGGTTTTCACCTGCTTAAGATTGGCAATCTGAGCGCAGAAATCAATACCGAAAGCTGCGCTATCTCGCATCAGGTTAGCGTATCGCTTAATGGCTCCCCGGTTCAGGTGAAGGCTGATCCGCTGCATTTGCCTTTTGCGGAAAAATCCATTGATGCCTGTCTGCTCGCCCATACGCTGCCCTGGTGCAGCGATCCCCATCGTCTGCTGCGTGAAGCCGACCGCGTTTTGATTGATGACGGCTGGCTGATCCTGAGCGGTTTTAATCCGCTGAGTCTGATCGGGCTACGTAAACTGACGCCCGTTCTGCGCCGCACGCCGCCATATAACAGCCGGATGTTTACCATGATGCGCCAGCTGGACTGGCTTTCATTGTTAAATTTCGAAGTGCTGAGCTACGGGGGTTTTCAGGTCATCCCCTGGACGCGTAAAGGCGGGGTCTTATTAAGCACCCATTTACCCGCGCTGGGCTGCATGCAATTTATTGTCGCGCGTAAGAGGACGATCCCACTTACGCTCAACCCAATGAAGCAAAGCAAATCAAAAACGCGGATCCGCCAGACCGTGGGTGCCACGCGGCAGTACAAAAAACCGTGATCAGGATTCAGGTTGATAACCTGCATCCTCATGGGTTGGGTTTGATGCCGCCGCGCGAGCCAGCTCGTCACAGCGTTCGTTTTCAGGGTGACCGGCGTGCCCCTTTACCCACTCCCATTTGATTTCGTGCTGACCGAGGGCGGCATCAAGACGCTTCCAGAGATCGACATTCTTGACGGGTTTTTTCTCTGCCGTTTTCCAGCCGCGCTTTTTCCAGTTGTGGATCCATTGGGTAATGCCCTGGCGAACATACTGGCTGTCGGTACTCAGCACCACGTCACAATGTTCTTTTAAGGCTTCCAGCGCCACGATGGCCGCCATCAACTCCATGCGGTTGTTGGTGGTCAGGAAATAGCCTTCACTAAATGTTTTTTCATGCTGGCGATAGCGCATAATGGCGCCATAGCCGCCGGGCCCTGGGTTACCGAGACAAGATCCATCGGTGAAAATTTCTACCTGTTTACGCATCTCTGGTAGACTTCCTGTATTTGAAACGTTCAGTAAAACGATAAGTCTGACATAAATGACCGCTATGAGCACTGCAATTACTCGCCAGATTGTTCTTGATACCGAAACCACCGGTATGAACCAGATTGGCGCCCACTACGAAGGGCACAAAATCATTGAGATTGGTGCCGTTGAAGTGGTGAACCGTCGTCTTACGGGCAACAACTTCCACGTTTACCTCAAACCCGATCGGCTGGTGGATCCGGAAGCGTTCGGCGTTCACGGGATTGCCGATGAGTTTTTGCTGGATAAGCCCACCTTCGCCGATGTCGCGGATGAATTTCTCGACTACATCAGAGGTGCAGAACTTGTCATTCATAACGCGTCGTTCGATATCGGCTTTATGGACTATGAGTTCAGCAAGCTCAACCGCGATATTCCAAAGACCAATACGTTCTGTAAAGTTACGGATAGCCTGGCGCTGGCAAGGAAGATGTTTCCCGGCAAGCGTAACAGCCTTGATGCCCTGTGCTCTCGCTATGAGATAGACAACACCAAGCGAACCCTGCACGGCGCATTGCTCGATGCCCAGATCCTGGCCGATGTTTACCTGACCATGACCGGCGGGCAAACATCGATAAAATTCAGTATGGAAAATGAATCCCAGCAGACGCGGGACGAAGGCGGTATTCAGCGGGTCGTGCGTCAGGCGAATCGCCTGCGGGTTGTTTTAGCCAGTGATGAAGAGCTGATGAACCACGAATCTCGCCTCGATTTAGTTCAGAAGAAGGGCGGAAGCTGTCTGTGGCGTGGGTGAAAAAAGGCGGAAACGTTTGTTAAATCACCGTTTGGGTGATTTTTGCAGCAAACGATTCAAAACCTGAGAAAAAGCGTTGACGAGTTACGAGGCAGACCGTAATATTCGCCTCGTTCCCCAAGCGGGAACAGTGGAGCGGTAGTTCAGTCGGTTAGAATACCTGCCTGTCACGCAGGGGGTCGCGGGTTCGAGTCCCGTCCGTTCCGCCACTATTCATAAAGCCTGAATCAGAAATGATTCAGGCTTTCGTCGTTTTATACTCCCTACACTCGCTTATCTCTCTTCTTATTTTCGTTAACAAAAAGTTAATATAATCAGTGCAATTTATTAACATTTGCACGGTTTTAGTGCGTTATTTGCACTGCTTTTGTGCATTGTTTGCCCATCCCCTCTCCGAACCTCACTTAGTTATGTAATAATTATGTAAAAATAATTCATAAGAAATCATTCGGTTACCGATCATTTTTCAGAAAAGATCTGAACCAATACGCTATTGGTTCGCTTATTGCTTAATCATTAGCACGATAAGTAGTCCGTCATATCAATAACTTATCGTTAATAAAAATAAAGTCATGATGAAAGCGAGCGAACCAATATGGAAAAACCTTCACGGGTTTTAGCAAATTCCAGCACCGCGCTTGACCAGTTGCGCGGGCTTATCAACCAGCACGAGTCAACACCAGGCACTCCGCTGCCCACTGAACGTGAGCTATCGGAAACACTCGGCGTAGGACGACGCGAAGTGCGTCGCGCGCTGGACGTGCTGGAAGAAGAAGGGCGGATCTGGCGCAAGCAGGGCAAAGGTACCTTCATTGGTCCGGCTGCCCCTGTTGAGCCGTTGGCGCTTCAGGGATTGGTTCAGCAAACCAACCTGCTGGAAGTCATGGAAGCTCGACTACAGCTCGAACCCGGGTTAGCCCGACTTGCGGCACTGCGTGCCACCAGGGAAAACCTCGCGCTCATGCAGCGCATGCTGGAACGCATTGACAAGGTCAGCCCGGATGACCGCGATCTTAACGAACTGTGGGATAGCGCCTTTCATCGCGCCATTGCGGAAGCAGCCGGCAACCGCCTCATGCTAGGGCTTTTCGATGCGATAGATGCCGTCCGCCGGGAGCCCGGCTGGCAGTATTTACGCGAGCTTGCCCGCACCCCCGAACGTGTCGACAACTATAACGACCACCATCACAAAATCATGTCAGCGATTATTCATCGCCAGCCTAATGAAGCAGCCGCCGCCATGCGCGAACACCTGCTCAGCCTGCAAACCGCCCTGATTCAGGCTATCCACCTTGAGGACGATTCCACGCTATGACGACGATACCCTTTAAGGACTCCATGCCCGTACTGCGGCTGCAAAACCTCAACGTTAAATTCGCGGGCTCGCCGGTAAGCGTGCTCGAAGACATCTCGCTGACGGTCAGGGCGGGAGAGACGCTGGCGCTGGTGGGCGAGTCCGGCTGCGGTAAAAGCATCACTTCCCTGGCGCTGATGGGGTTATTGCCTGCCAGCGCCAGGATCGTCAGTGGGGAGATGCACTTCCGCCGCCACGATCTGCGCAAGCTCTCGCCGCGCGAGTATGCCAATCTGCGCGGCAGCGAGCTGGCGATGATATTCCAGGAGCCCATGACCTCGCTCAACCCGGCTTTCACGCTTGGCGATCAGCTCAGTGAAGCGGTGATGCGCCATCAAACGATCTCCCGGGCTGAGGCGATGACGGTTGCGCTACAGATCCTGGAGAAGGTGCAGATCCCGGCCGCAGAGATGCGCCTTAAGGCTTACCCGCATCAGCTTTCCGGCGGTATGCGCCAGCGCGTGATGATTGCGATGGCGCTGATAAACCATCCCAAATTACTGATCGCTGACGAACCCACTACCGCTCTGGACGTGACCATTCAGGCGCAAATTCTCGCTCTGCTCAATACCTTAAAAGAAGAAACGGGCACGGCGGTGCTGATGATCACCCACGATTTAGGCGTGGTGGCCGAAGTGGCACAGCAGGTGGCGGTGATGTATGCCGGCCAGGTAGTAGAGCAGGGAAGCGTCGAGGCGATATTTGCCGACCCGCAGCACCCGTACACAATTGGCCTGATGGGCTCGATCCCCTCCCTTGGCGTACGCAAGGGCCAGCTTTCCACCATTCCCGGATCGGTCCCGCTGCCGGAATCCATGCCTCAAGGCTGCCGCTTTGCCACCCGATGTCCCTTCGCGCAGACGCGCTGTCATGCTGAAAAACCACCGCTCACTATGCTCGGCACGGGTCATCAGGTTGCCTGCTTCCGCGTGCCGCTGGAACAACACATTGCCCTGGGAGAAATTGCATGACCACGCCCATTCTTGAAGCCCGGGATCTGAGCAAGCTTTTCCCCGGCCCGAAAAAACTGTTTACGCCGGCCCGCTTTGTCACGGCTGTTGACCGCGTTTCACTGTCGGTGCTGCCAGGCGAAACGCTGGCTATTGTCGGCGAATCAGGTTCCGGGAAATCCACCCTCGGCCGGCTGCTGCTGCGCCTGCTGGGCGCCAGCGAAGGGCGCGTATTTTATCAGGGTGAGGAGATCACCCACGCCTCAGGCGCACGTCTGAACCAGCTCCGGCGTGAGCTACAGATCATCTTTCAGGATCCCTTCGCCTCGCTGAACCCGCGCATGACGGTAGAACAGATTGTCGGTGAGCCGCTGTGGCTGCACCAGAACATGAAAAAAGCGGATCGCCAGTACCACGTCGCCGAGCTGCTCAGGACGGTCGGCTTGCCCGCGGCCTGGGCCGGACGTTATCCGCACGAATTTTCCGGCGGGCAGCGTCAGCGTATCGGCATTGCGCGCGCGCTGGCGTCAGGCCCAAAGCTGTTGCTGGGCGATGAACCGGTTTCCGCACTGGATGTTTCCGTCCAGGCACAGGTGGTCAATTTACTGGAAAGCCTGAAGCACCAGTTGGGGCTAACGATGGTGATCGTCGCCCACGGTCTGGCGGTTATCCGTCATATGAGCGACCGCGTGGCGGTGATGTATCTTGGGCAAATCGTCGAGCTGGCCACCGTCGACGATATCTTCGACGCGCCGCTGCATCCTTATACCCAGGCATTAATTGCCTCTGCGCCGCAAATGCAGCCAGGCGTAGCGCGGGATGCGCCGCTGTTGCAGGGTGATTTACCGAACCCGGCTAATCCGCCCTCCGGCTGCCGTTTCCACACCCGTTGCCCCTATGTTAGCGATGAATGTCGTCAGGTTGAGCCGATTCATCAGGTAATCGACGGCGGACGTCAGGTCGCCTGCCACCGCTGGCAGGAGATTAATCGCGATCGCAGCGTTATACAGATCGCACCGCCATCCGCCGCATTTTTGCGCCGCCGCGCGCTGTTTGAACACGCGGCTACTCACTCCTCCCTTCCTTCAAGGAACTCATGATAATGACAATGCGTAATTCTCTTTTGACCGTACTGGGAAGTGTTATGTTGCTTGGTGCGGCGCTGCCCGCCCATTCTGAAAGCGTGCTGCGAATCGGCCTGGGTGCAGATCCGGACATGCTGGACCCGCATCTGGCGCGTACCTATTATGGCCGCTTCGTCTTTGCCTCCCTGTGTGACCGGCTGGTGGACGTGGACGAGCACCTCAAGGTGGTGCCGGGACTGGCGAAATCCTGGGCGTGGAGCGATGACGGCAAAACGCTGACCCTGGATCTCCGTGAAGGCGTGGCCTTCCACGACGGTGAAAAATTCGATGCCGCCGCCGCGAAATACAACCTCGACCGGGCCCTGACGCTAAAAGGCTCTCTGCGTAAAAGTGAACTCTCTTCCGTTGAGTCGGTGGAGGTCACCGGCCCGATGCAGATAGCCCTGCACCTGAAAACGCCGGATGCCGCACTTCTGATGCAGCTCACCGATCGCGCAGGCGCAATGATGGCGCCGGAAGCCGCGAAAAAAGCCGATTTTGCCGCCCATCCGGTCTGTTCCGGCCCCTATAAATTCGACAGCCGCGTGTCGCAGGACCGCATTGTGCTGACCCGCTTCGACAACTACTGGAACAAAGACGCCTACCACTTCGATAAAATTATCTATCTGCCGATCCCGGATGCCTCCGTGCGCCTGGCGAACCTGCGCGCGGGCGATCTCGACCTGACCGAAGGCATTGCCGCCAGCGACGTCAAAACCGTCGAAGCCGACAGCAAGCTGGCGCTGGCGAAGGTGACGGGCCTCGGATACCAGGGCATCACCTTCAATATTAACAATGGCAAAGTCCCGGCGAACGATCCCTTCAAAGATGCCCGCGTGCGTGAAGCATTTTCCCAGGCCATCGATCGCGATGCTTTAAACCAGGTAGTGTTCGAAGGGCTTTACACTCCGGCAAACCAGGCGTTTTCGCCGGTAAGCCCATATCACGTCAGTCTTCCGGTTCCCCCGCGTGACGTCGACAAAGCCAAAGCGCTGCTGAAAGCCGCAGGCGTCACCGCGCCGCTGACCGTCAATCTACTGGTGCCGAACAACCCAACCTCGCAGCAGGTGGGCCAGGTATTGCAGGCGATGGTGGCAGAGGCGGGCTTTAACCTGAACCTGCAAATGACCGAGTTCGCCACGCTGCTGGATCGCCAGCAGAGCGGTGACTACCAGTTGAGCTTCTCCGGCTGGTCGGGTCGCCCGGATCCAGATGGCAGCATCTACGGCTTTATCAACAGCAAAGGCACCCTCAACGACGGCCGCTACAGCAATGCTCAGGTGGATGAATGGCTAACGCAGGCGCGCCAGAGCACCGATCAGGCCGCCCGCCAGCCGCTGTATGACAAGGTTGTGAAGCAGCTTCAGACCGATATGCCGATTGCATACCTTTACTTCGAACCGCGCATTTTTGGCTTGAACAAGCGCGTGCAGGGCTTTAAAGCGTACCCGGACGGCATTGTGCGTCTGGCTGGCTTAACGCTGGCGAAATAAACCTCCTGAGGAGAACCCATGCTGGAACTGATTTGCAAACGTCTGCTGCTGGCTATACCCACTCTGCTGCTGGTGAGCATGATGGTATTCGGCCTGCAAAAGCTGCTGCCTGGCGATCCGCTGATTGCCATGGCCGGGGAGGAGCGCGATCCGGCGGTGATCGCCCAACTGCGTGCTGAGCTGAATCTGGACGCGCCGATCCCCGTGCAGTATTTCAACTGGCTGACGCGGGCGCTGCAAGGCGATCTGGGTGTCTCCTTACGTACTCATGAGCCGGTCACGCAACTGATTGCCAGCAAGCTGCCGGTCACGCTGGAACTGTCGCTGCTGGCGATGATTATCGCGCTGGTGTTTGGTATCAGCATGGGGATCCTCGCGGCGGTGAACAAAAACAGCTGGGTCGATCACGGGGCGAACTTTGTGGCGATCTCGGGGATCTCAATACCGCACTTCTGGCTGGGGATCCTGCTGATTCTGGTCTTTTCAGTAAACCTGCAATGGTTGCCTGCGTCCGGTTATGTGCCGTTCAGTGAAGATCCGATCCAGAACCTGCGGACATTGCTGCTGCCCGCGTCCGTGCTCGGAACCGGCCTGGCGGCGACGCTGATGCGCCATACCCGCGCGTCGATGATTGCGGTGCTGAAAGCGGATTACATCCGCACCGCGCGCGCTAAGGGGCTGCTGCCGAAAGCGGTGATCCTGAAGCACGCCTTTCGCAATGCGCTGGTGCCGGTGATCACCCTCACCACGTTGCTGTTCGGCGAGCTGCTGGGCGGGGCGGTGCTGACCGAGCAGGTGTTCACCATTCCGGGCTTCGGCAAAATGATCGTCGACTCGGTGTTCAACCGCGACTACGCGGTGGTGCAGGGCGTAGTGCTGATCGTGGCGATCGGTTTCCTGATGCTCAACCTGCTGGCTGACGTGCTCTACGTCCTTATCAACCCGAAAATGCGAGGTTAATCATGGCGGAACTGACGACGCAAACCGTGGCGCCCGCGCTGCCGCGCGCGCAAAACCGGGTGCTGAAAAAATTCCTCGCCAATAAAAGTGCGGTGATTGGCGCGCTTGTGGTGGGCTTTTTTGTGCTGGTGGCGCTGCTGGCGCCGTGGATCGCGCCATTTGACCCGGTCAAAGCTAACTTCCTCGCGGTGCGCAAAGCGCCATCGGCGATGTACTGGTTCGGCACCGACGAGCTGGGGCGCGATATCTTGTCCCGCATTATCTGGGGGGCGAGAACCTCGCTGATGGCGGGCTGTATGTCGGTGGCGATCGCGGTTGTCATCGGCGTGCCGCTGGGGCTGGTGGCGGGTTATTTCCAGAAGATGTGGGACGGGGTGATCTCCCGCTTTATTGAGGCACTGCTGGCCTGTCCATTCCTGATCATGGCGATCGCGCTGGGGGCATTCTTAGGCCCAAGCCTTACGAATGCCATGATCGCTATTGGACTCTCGGCAATGCCGATCTTCGCCCGCCTGACGCGCGGCCAGGTGATCGCCATTCGCAACGAAGAGTACATCGACGGCGCGCGGGCGATTGGCCTGCCGGACCGCTGGATCATCATTAAATACGTTCTGCCCAACGTGATGTCACCTATCCTGGTGCAGGCCACGCTGGCCATTGCCTCGGCGATTATCGCCGAAGCCAGCCTTTCGTTTTTAGGGTTAGGCCAACAGCCGCCGAACCCATCCTGGGGCTCCATGCTCAACACCGCAAAAGGGTTTCTCGAACAGGCGCCGTGGATGTCGGTTTTCCCCGGCGTGGCGATTTTCCTTGCCGTTCAGGGCTTTAATTTACTCGGCGACGGGCTGCGCGATGCGCTCGATCCGCGCCACGACTAAGGAGTCATGATGACCAAAGCGCTCGATTTTACAACCGGTTACGATTCACGACGCCCGCCGATGATGGGCCATAACGCCGTTGCCACCTCGCAGCCGCTGGCGGCACAGGCGGGAATGAAGATGCTACAGCTGGGCGGAAATGCCGTTGATGCGGCGATTGCAACCGCCATGGCGCTGACCGTTGTCGAGCCGACCGGCAACGGCATCGGCAGCGATGCTTTTGCCATTGTCTGGGACGGTGAAAAACTTCACGGTCTGAATGCGTCCGGTCGTTCGCCAGCCAGCTGGCATGCGGATCTGTTTGCCGGAAAAACCGCCGTACCGGAAATCGGCTGGGACGCGGTGACCGTGCCGGGTGCGGTGTCGGGCTGGGTGGCGCTGGCTGAACGTTTTGGCACGCTGCCGCTGACCACGCTCGCGCAGCCAGCCATTGATTACGCGCGTAACGGTTTCCCGGTCTCGCCGCTGATCGGCCATCTCTGGCAGCGCGGCTACAACAAGCTGAAAGATCAGCCCGGGTTTAGTGCCTGCTTTGCGCCGGAAGGCCGCGCGCCGCGCGTGGGGGAGATCTTCCGTAACCCGGCGCAGGCGAACTCACTGGAGCTGATCGCCAAAACCAACGGCGACGCGTTTTACCGTGGCGAACTGGCGCAGAAAATTGCCGCCTTCGCCAAAGCACATGGTGCACACCTGACCGAAGCAGACCTGGCGAATCACCGTGTGGACTGGGTGGAACTGCTATCGCGCGACTTCGCGGGCGGTTCGGTGCAGGAATTGCCACCAAACGGTCAGGGGATCGCCACCCTGATTGCGCTCGGCATTCTGGAGCAGTGCGGCATCGAGAAACATCACCCGGATTCCGTGCAGGGGCTGCACCTGTCTATAGAGGCAATGAAGCTGGCGCTGGCGGATCTCGATCGCTACGTTGCGGATGAAGAGCATATGGAGTTTGCCGCCAAAGCGCTGCTGAGCGACCATTATCTGAAGTCGCGCGCCGCGCTTATCAATCACGATAAAGCCTCTGATTTTGTGTACGGATCGCCGACGCAGAGTGGGACGGTTTACCTCAGCGCAGCGGATTCCAGCGGGATGATGATCTCCTTTATCCAGTCCAATTTTATGGGCTTCGGTTCAGGGATCGTGGTGCCGGATACGGGGATCAGCCTGCAAAACCGCGGCTGCGGCTTTGTGCTCGATCCCAAACACCCGAACGCGCTGGCAGGCAGCAAGCGTCCTTTCCACACCATCATTCCGGGCTTTGCGATGGACGGTAACGGCAAACCGCTGATGTCCTTCGGCGTGATGGGCGGCCCGATGCAGGCGCAGGGGCACATGCAGATGGCGCTTCGCATTATGCAGCACGGGCAAAACCCGCAAGCGGCGATTGACGCCCCGCGCTGGCGCGTGGTGCAGGGCAGGGAAGTGGTTGTTGAATCGACCTTCGATCGCAATACCATCGCGGCGCTGCGCGAGCGCGGACACCAGATAGTGGTGGAAGATCCGCTTCAGGATTACAATTTTGGCGGCGCGCAGGTGATTTACCGTATGCCGGAAGGGCACTACGTGGCTGCGACGGAGAGCCGCAAAGACGGGCAGGCGTTGGTGAGCTGATTTGTAGGCCGGGTAAGGCGCAGCCGCCACCCGGCTTTTTCTTATCCAATGCTAAATGGATCTGCATCCTGCCAGGCCGGAAACTTCTCCCGATACTCCTTTAACGCCGTTAACGAGATCTCAGCGTCAATTCGTGTCGCCTGATGCGGCTCGGCGGTGGCAATAATCTCACCCTGCGGACTGATCACCCGGCTGTCACCGCGATAGTGATGCCCGTTACCGTCCGTTCCTACACGGTTACAGCCAACGACATAAGCCTGATTTTCAATCGCGCGCGCGGTCAGTAAAGCCTGCCAGTGCAGGGAGCGTGGGGCGGGCCAGTTGGCGACGTACAACGCCAGGTCATAATCGTTGCGGTTGCGCGACCACAACGGGAAGCGCAGGTCATAGCAGACCAGCGGCAGAATACGCCAGCCGCGCCATTCAAATACCACGCGTTCGTTTCCGGCTTCATAATGTTGATGTTCATCCGCCATGCGGAACAGGTGGCGCTTATCGTAGAAATGGACGTTTCCTTCCGGCTCGACCAGCAGGAAGCGATTGACCGGTCCGCGCGCGGTCTGGAGCGCGACGCTGCCGGCAATCAGCGCGTTTGTTTCCTGCGCCCTGGCGTGCATCCAGGCCACCACCTCGTCCTGCGGCATGGACTGTTTTGCTGCCTCCATCGCGAAACCTGTGGTGAACATCTCCGGCAGGACAATCACATCGCGTCCGGTAATCTCTTCCAACTGGCGATCAAAATGGCGAAGGTTGGCGGGGCCGTCCATCCACACTAAAGGTTGCTGCAAAACAGAAATCTTTAAACCAGGCACGATACAGGCTCCTTAATAAACACTTTTTGACACTGTAGCACGTCATTACCAGAAAATGTGGCAATAAAAAACCCCGCGCGGGGCGGGGTTTGTGAGAGCAAAATACCTTATGCCGCTTCAGGTTTGCGGTGCTTCTCTGGCAGCTTTACCGGCTGAGTCGCCAGCTCTTCTGGTTCGAAATCATCCACGTTAATACTGCGCAGACGGCTCTCTTCGGCTTTCACCAGAATCGCAGCTTCGCTGTTGTCGATGATGCCACCCGCCAGCGCCTGTTTTGCCAGCTCATCCAGTCGGGTAAACGGCAGGTTTTTGCCCAGCTGTTTGCAGATCTTCTGGTGAATCGGGTCGGCGGCCATCACGTCAAGCAGCGCTTCTTCCAGCAAACCTACCGGGTTATGCGGGGTAGGTTCCAGGTATTGACCACGGCCAATACGGGAACGGGTTGCGCTTGGTACCTGGAGGATCTTCGCCACTTTATGATCCAGCTTGTCAGACGGTGCCAGATGGTGACGACCGGTCGGGAAGATCACCGCGCGCAGGGCGCCCGCCACGAAGCGGTTCGGGAAGTTTGCCAGCAGGTCGTCAATCGCCTGTTCCGCCTGATACATCGCATCCTGCACGCCCCAGTGCACCAGCGGCAGATCCGCTTCCTGACGGCCTTCATCGTCGTAGCGTTTCAGCACCGCAGAGGCCAGGAAGATCTGGCTCAGCACATCACCCAGACGGGCGGAGATGCGTTCGCGACGCTTCAGGCTTCCGCCCAGAACGGCCATGGAGACGTCAGACAGCAGCGCCAGGTTAGCGCTCAGACGGTTCAGGTGTTGGTAGTAACGTTTGGTTGCATCGCGGGTCGGCGTCGCGCTGGTCAGCCCCCGCGTCAGGCCGAGCCAGAAGCTGCGAACTTCATTGCTGCCAACGTGACCGATATGTTTGAACAGCAGCTTGTCGAAGGCATCCACGTCGTTATTCTGCGCGGCGGCCATCTCTTCCAGCACGTACGGATGGCAACGAATCGCACCCTGGCCGAAGATCATCATGCTGCGGGTCAGGATGTTTGCCCCTTCCACGGTGATGGCAATCGGTGCGCCCTGATAGCCGCGCGCCAGGAAGTTGCCTTCGCCAAGCATAATGCCTTTACCGCCTGCGATATCCATTGCATCAATAATTGACTGCTGTGCACGGTGGGTACAGTGGTACTTCACAATTGCCGACAGCACGGCGGGTTTCTCGCCCAGCATAATACCGTAGGTAATCAGCGAGGCTGCGGCGTCCATCACGTAGGCATTGCCCGCAATACGCGCCAGCGGCTCTTCGATACCTTCCATCTTGCCGATGGAGATTTTGAACTGACGGCGGATATGCGCGTAAGCCCCAATCCCCATCGCCACCGATTTCAGACCGCCGGTAGAGTTCGACGGCAGGGTAATGCCGCGGCCCACCGACAGACATTCCACCAGCATACGCCAGCCCTGACCGGCCATTTTCGGTCCACCGATGATGTAGTCAATCGGCACAAAGATATCCTGACCGCGAGTCGGGCCGTTCTGGAACGGTACGTTCAGCGGGAAATGACGACGACCAATTTCAACCCCCGGGGTCGAGGTTGGGATCAGCGCACAGGTAATGCCCAGATCTTCTTCACCGCCCAGCAGTTTTTCCGGGTCAGAAAGTTTGAACGCCAGACCGAGTACGGTGGCGATAGGCGCCAGGGTGATATAACGTTTGTTCCAGGTCAGGCGCATGCCCAGCACCTGTTCGCCCTGCCATTCGCCCATGCAGACCACGCCAGTATCCGGGATCGCACCGGCATCAGAACCGGCTTCCGGGCTGGTCAGCGCGAAGCACGGAATTTCCTGACCACGCGCCAGACGCGGCAGATAGTGATCTTTCTGCTCTTCCGTACCGTAATGCTGTAACAGCTCGCCCGGGCCTAAGGAGTTTGGCACGCCAACGGTGATCGCCAGGATCCCAGAAACACCCGCCAGTTTTTGCAGGACGCGAGCCTGAGCGTAAGCGGAGAATTCCAGACCGCCGTACTCTTTCTTAATGATCATCGCGAAGAAGCGATGCTCTTTCAGATATGCCCACAGCTCAGGCGGCAGGTCGGCCATTTCGTGAGTGATGGCAAAATCGTTCGCCATGCGGCAGGCTTCTTCCACCGGGCCGTCAATAAAGGCTTGTTCTTCGGCGGTCAGACGCGGCTGCGGGTAGTTGTGCAGCTTTTTCCAGTCCGGGTTGCCCTGGAACAGATCGCCTTCCCACCAGGTCGTGCCCGCATCAATCGCCTCTTTCTCCGTGCGCGACATCGGCGGCATCACTTTACGGAATCCCTTGAACACCGGCGCGGAGATCATCGACTTACGCATCGGCGTCAGGTTAAACGGCAGCAAAATGATTGCCAGGGGAACAAGTACCCAGATATTCCACAGGCCAGCGACGCCAAGTGCAGCCGTCCAGGCCAGAAGAATCAGGCTACTCAGGAATAAACTGACACGGTGATAGAACAACACCCCGAGCAGCACAACGGTTGCGAAAATGCTCAAAATCATCATAAAGAAAAGCTCCCTTGCTTGTAGGAGGTCTGACCACTTGTGATGATATGGTTGTAGTTGATGTCATTTCCTTTAGCAATGTGTTTACAAAATAATTACAACCTGGTTCACATTGTTCGCGTTTTAGCCGGCACAAAAAATCAAAACGCCGGACGATTCGCATGGCTTTAGCTTCTCGCTTTTACTGCTATCCGGTACACTCCACTGTGTTATTTCATCAATACTGAAGGATTATCCTCATGTACCAGGATCTTATTCGTAACGAACTGAACGAAGCGGCGGAAACGCTGGCGAATTTTCTGAAAGATGATGCCAATATTCACGCTATTCAGCGCGCGGCGGTCCTGCTTGCCGACAGATTCAAAGCCGGCGGTAAAGTGCTCTCCTGCGGTAACGGCGGTTCCCACTGTGACGCCATGCACTTCGCCGAAGAGCTGACCGGACGCTATCGCGAAAACCGTCCGGGCTACCCGGCGATTGCGATTTCCGACGTGAGCCACATCTCCTGTGTAGGCAACGACTTCGGTTACGACCATATCTTTTCCCGCTACGTTGAAGCCGTAGGCCGTGAAGGCGACGTGCTGCTGGGGATCTCCACGTCCGGTAACTCCGCTAACGTGATCAAAGCGATCGCCGCCGCGCGTGAGAAGGGCATGAAAGTGATCACCCTGACCGGGAAAGATGGCGGTAAGATGGACGGTACAGCGGACATTGAAATCCGTGTACCACACTTCGGTTATGCGGATCGCGTTCAGGAAATTCACATCAAAGTGATCCACATCCTGATCCAACTGATCGAAAAAGAGATGGTTAAGTAAGACTTCGCTGGGGGGCGCCGGTGCCCCCCGCTGTTGTGGAGGTGTTCTATGTGCGAACTGCTCGGGATGAGCGCCAATGTGCCAACCGATATCTGCTTTAGTTTCACCGGGCTGGTTCAGCGCGGTGGAGGAACGGGGCCGCATAAAGACGGCTGGGGCATTACCTTCTACGAAGGCAAAGGATGTCGCACGTTTAAAGATCCACAGCCCAGCTTTAACTCACCCATTGCCAGACTGGTGCAGGACTATCCTATTAAATCCTGTTCGGTGATCGCCCATATCCGCCAGGCCAATCGCGGCGAAGTGGCGCTGGAAAATACCCATCCGTTTACCCGTGAACTGTGGGGACGTAACTGGACCTATGCGCACAACGGGCAGCTCTCGGGCTATAAATCACTGGAAACCGGCAATTTTCGTCCTGTCGGTGAAACGGACAGCGAAAAAGCATTTTGCTGGCTGCTGCACAAGCTGACCGAGCGCTACCCCCGTACGCCCGGCAACATGACCGCAGTATTTAAGTACATAGCGTCACTGGCGTCTGAGTTACGCGAGAAGGGCGTGTTTAATATGCTGCTGTCTGACGGACGCTACGTGATGGCATTCTGCTCGACGAATCTGTTCTGGATCACCCGACGTGCGCCGTTTGGCGTCGCCACGCTGCTCGATCAGGATGTGGAAATTGATTTTCAGAAGGAGACCACACCGAACGATGTGGTCACTGTCATTGCAACGCAGCCGCTGACGGGCAACGAAACCTGGCAAAAGATCATGCCAGGCGAGTGGGCGCTATTTTGTCTCGGGGACCGCGTAATTTGACGCCAGCTGAGGCTGAACCACTTCATGGCTGAGCGGTTTACTCACCACGTAACGGCCATTGACGATGGACACCACCGGCGGCTTATGGGTCTGCTCGAAGTAGTCATAACCCGGTTTTAGCTGTTTCCAGAAATCTGTGTAAACAGAGTACTTATGGCGCGCCATGTTGGCATCCGTCATACGGAACGGATAGATGCTGACCTGAACATTCGGCTGGCCGAAGACCAGTGCGCCCGTGACAAACTGGAAGATTTCATCAATGCCGGAATCCGTCATCGCATAACAGCCGACAGACACGCAGGCGCCGTGGATCATCAGGTATTTCCCTTCGTAACCGTGCGCACGGTCGAAGGCATTGGGGAAACCGATGTTAATCGCTTTATAGAAGCGGCTGTCCGGTTTTAGCTGGTTACGCTGAACGTTGTAAAACCCTTCCGGACTTTTGAAGTCACCCTGGCGCTGTTTCGGCCCCAGTCCGCCAGAATAGTTACAGATTTTGTAGCTATCGAGCAGTTGATACGTCTCGCCCATTTTGACAAACAGATCGAGTGTGCGCTCTTCCTTGAAGATTTGAATATAAACAGGGGATCCCATCAACTGCTGTTTATACTCTTTGCTGACCGGCGTCGTTGAACTATTACTGCCAAGCAGCCCGGCAAACGACATGCACGGTATCAGAAGCATCGCAATGAACAATGCGATTTTACGCATACTACTGGTTCCTTGATAAAACAATGACCAACTTGCCAGAACGGCAAAAGACACCCGAAATCAGACTAATCTGGACAGGAGCGCTCACATTAGCACCGATGGAGATTTTCGCAAGAGCCAACCTTTGCGTTTACAAATTAGTTTTACTTTATAACCCATTCATATTGTCCTGACTCCAGGAACTTTGCGCAATAGCTCGCATTTCGGCGCGCCAGACGGCGGATTTACTGCCCTTGGCAGGGCCGAAAATGGTACACTCCGGCCTCTCTGGATTGTTGTTCATGGATACCTGCTAACCACATGTTTAGAATCAGAAAAGGACTCGATCTGCCAATCTCTGGCGTGCCTGAACAGCACGTAACGACCGGCGCCAGTATTCATCATGTCGCTATTGTGGGTGATGATTACGTGGGCATGCGCCCCGCGATGCTGGTACAGGAAGGCGATCGTGTAATAAAAGGCCAGGCACTCTTCGAGGATAAAAAAAATCCTGGCGTTATGTTTACAGCCCCTGCCAGCGGCACCGTTGCCGCCATCCATCGTGGTGAGCGTCGCGTCCTGCAGTCGGTTGTCATTCAAATTGAAGGTGACGAAAAACGCGAGTTTGCGCGTTTTGACGCCGCCGATCTCGCTACCCTCAGCCACGACGCGGTGCAGACGCAACTGCTGGAGTCAGGACTGTGGACGGCGCTTCGCACGCGTCCCTATAGCAAAACGCCCGTACCTGGCACTGTGCCAGCCGCTATCTTCGTTACGGCCATCGACACTAACCCGCTCAGCGCGGATCCGCAGCCTCTTATCCTGGCGGAACGCAAAGCTTTCGATGCCGGCCTCACCGTGTTAACGCGCCTGACGCCGGGCAAAGTGCATGTCTGCCAGGCCAGCGGCGGTAAGCTGGGCGGGCATCCGCAAGGGCAGGTCGCCTTTAATGAATTTGCCGGCCCGCATCCGGCCGGGCTGGTGGGAACGCATATTCATTTCCTGGAGCCGGTAAGCCTGACGAAACAGGTCTGGCATCTTAATTATCAGGACGTGATCGCTATCGGTAAGCTCTTCACCACGGGTGAGCTGTGCGCAGAACGCATTATTGCCATCGGCGGCCCTCAGGCAACCCAACCGCGTCTGGTTCGCACGCTGCTTGGGGCAGACCTGACGGCGCTGTTGGCTGGCGAAACGAAAGAAGGTGAAAACCGCATTATTTCCGGTTCGGTGCTGAGCGGCAGACACGCGACAGGCCCGATGGCCTGGCTGGGTCGTTTCCATCTTCAGGTGAGCGTGGTGCTTGAAGGGCGCGAGAAAGAGCTGTTCGGCTGGGTGCTGCCTGGCGCAGAAAAATACTCGGTAACCCGTACCACGCTCGGCCACTTTTTGCGTCGTAAGCTGTTTAACTTCTCCACCAGCACCAACGGCGGTGAGCGCGCCATGGTCCCGATTGGCAACTACGAACGCGTGATGCCGCTGGATATTCTGCCCACTGTGCTGCTGCGCGATCTGCTGGCCGGCGATACCGACGGTGCCCAGGCGCTGGGCTGTCTGGAGCTGGACGAGGAAGATCTGGCGCTGTGTACCTATGTGTGTCCAGGTAAATACGAATATGGACCCGTATTGCGCGAGGTGTTAACCCGCATTGAGCAGGAAGGATAACCATGGGCTTAAAACACCTCTTTGAAAAAATTGAGCCGCACTTTACCGAAGGGAAGCTCAAAAAGTACTACCCGCTGTATGAAGCGACAACGACCATTTTCTACACCCCGGGTCTGGTGACGAAAGGCGCGGCGCACGTTCGCGACGCCATCGACCTCAAGCGAATGATGATTCTGGTCTGGTTTGCGGTCTTCCCGGCCATGTTCTGGGGGATGTATAACGTTGGGTTGCAGACTATTCCGGCGCTGCACCATATGTACGATGCAGAGCAGCTGGCGCAGGTGATTCAGTCTGACTGGCACTATCGTCTGGCGCAGTCGCTGGGGGTGAGCTTTGCGGCAGATGCAGGCTGGATCAGCATGATGACGCTGGGCGCTGTCTTCTTCCTCCCCATCTATATGACTGTCTTTATTGTGGGCGGTTTCTGGGAGGTTCTGTTCGCTATTATTCGCAAACATGAGATAAACGAAGGCTTCTTTGTTACCTCTATTCTGTTTGCGCTGATTGTTCCGCCAACGCTGCCGCTCTGGCAGGCGGCGATGGGGATCAGCTTTGGCGTAGTGATTGCCAAGGAGATCTTCGGCGGGACCGGACGCAACTTCCTCAACCCGGCACTGGCAGGGCGCGCGTTCCTGTTCTTTGCTTATCCGGCGCAAATCTCGGGCGACCTGGTGTGGACGGCAGCAGACGGATTCTCCGGCGCGACGCCACTTTCACAGTGGGCGGCAGGTGGCGGCGAAACGCTGGTTAACAATGCAACCGGACAGCCTGTCACCTGGTTTGATGCGTTTATTGGCAATATTCCAGGCTCCATCGGTGAAGTGTCTACCCTGATGATTTTGATCGGCGGAGCCATCATCCTCTTTGGCCGCGTGGCGTCCTGGCGCATTGTCGCTGGCGTCATGCTTGGGATGGTCCTCACCGCCACGCTTTTCAATTTCATTGGTTCAGACACTAACCCGATGTTCTCCATGCCGTGGTACTGGCACCTCGTGCTGGGAGGCTTTGCGTTTGGCATGATGTTCATGGCCACCGATCCCGTCTCGGCTTCGTTTACCGACAGAGGAAAATGGTGCTACGGCGCGCTCATTGGGGTGATGTGTGTACTGATTCGCGTGGTCAACCCGGCCTATCCGGAAGGGATGATGTTGGCCATTCTGTTTGCCAATCTGTTTGCGCCGCTGTTCGACTACCTGGTCGTGCGCGCCAACATTAAGCGGAGGAAGGCGCGTGGCTGAGATCAAAAATAACGACAGTATCAGCAAAACGCTGCTGGTGGTGCTGGTACTGTGTCTGGTCTGTTCCATTGTCGTGGCCGGTTCTGCCGTTGGGTTGAAACCGCTACAGCAGGAGCAACGTGCGCTGGATAAACAGCGTAACATCCTTGCCGTTGCCGGGCTGATGCAGGAAGGCATGACGAAGGATGACGTCGCAGCGGTGTTTGCCGAACGCATTACCGCACGGCTGGTGGATTTAAAAACCGGGGAGTTAATGGATAAAGACCCGGCGAAATATAACCAGGCGCTGGCGCTAAAAGATCCGCAGATGAGCACCATGCTTGACGCCTCGCAGGATCCGGCAGGCATTAAGCGCCGCAGCAATGTCGCGGAGATTTACCTCGTCCGCGACGAGCAAAAGCGCATCCAGGAAATCGTGTTGCCCATCTATGGCAACGGTTTATGGTCAATGATGTACGCCTTTGTGGCGCTGGATACCGATGGCCGTACGGTCAAAGGCATTACATATTACGATCAGGGCGAAACACCAGGGCTGGGGGGCGAAGTTGAGAACCCTAACTGGCGGGCACAGTTTGTCGGTAAAAAAGTGCTCGATGATAACGGCCAGCCTGCGCTGAAGGTGGTGAAAGGAGGAGCGCGTCCCGGTGATGAATTTGCCGTTGATGGCCTTTCCGGCGCCACGCTCACCTCTAATGGGGTGCAGCACAGCTTTGATTTCTGGATGGGTGAACTGGGCTTTGGTCCCTTCCTGAAGAATGTACGTGAAGGAGCGCTGAACAATGGCTGATACGGGTGAACTGAAAGAAGTTAAAAAGGTGCTGATTGGCCCACTTTTAGCCAATAACCCGATAACGCTTCAGGTGCTGGGCGTATGCTCGGCTCTGGCGGTAACCACCAAGCTGGAAACGGCGGTGGTCATGACGCTGGCGGTAACGCTGGTGACGGCGTTTTCCAGCATGTTTATCTCAATGATCCGCCACCACATACCCAACAGCGTGAGGATCATTGTCCAGATGGCGATCATCGCCTCGCTGGTGATCGTGGTTGATCAGCTTCTGCGCGCCTTCGCTTATGAAACCTCGAAGCAGCTTTCGGTGTTTGTCGGCCTGATTATCACCAACTGTATCGTGATGGGGCGCGCTGAAGCCTATGCGATGAAAATGCCGCCACTGGCGAGCTTTATGGACGGTATCGGCAACGGGCTGGGTTATGGCGTGATCCTGTTGACGGTTGGTTTCCTGCGCGAACTTATTGGCAGCGGCAAACTGTTTGGCATTCCGGTGCTGGATACGGTACAGAACGGCGGCTGGTATCTGCCGAACGGTTTGTTCTTGCTGGCACCAAGCGCATTTTTCATTATCGGTTTGCTGATCTGGCTGATTCGTACGCTGAAGCCTGAACAGCAGGAAAAGGAGTAACCGACGATGGCTCATTACCTGAGTTTATTTGTGCGCGCGGTGTTTGTTGAAAACATGGCGCTCGCTTTCTTCCTGGGCATGTGTACGTTCCTTGCTGTTTCTAAGAAGGTATCGACGGCATTCGGTCTGGGTGTGGCGGTCACTGTTGTGCTGGGGCTTTCCGTTCCGATTAACAACCTGGTGTTCAACTTCGTGCTTCGCGATGGCGCGCTGGTGGAGGGCGTTGATCTTAGCTTCCTGAACTTCATCACCTTTATCGGGGTGATTGCGGCGCTTGTTCAGATCCTGGAGATGATCCTCGATAAATACTTCCCGTCGCTGTACAACGCACTGGGGATCTTCCTGCCGCTAATCGCGGTGAACTGCGCCATTTTCGGTGGCGTCTCATTTATGGTTCAGCGCGATTACAACTTCAGTGAATCGGTTGTGTATGGTTTCGGTTCCGGTATCGGCTGGATGCTGGCGATTGTCACCATGGCGGGGATCCGTGAAAAAATGAAATATGCCAACGTACCTGCGGGGCTTCGTGGCTTAGGGATCACCTTTATCACCACCGGCCTGATGGCGTTGGGCTTTATGTCCTTCTCCGGTGTGCAGCTATAAGGGCTAAAAGATGGAAATTATTCTTGGCGTGGTGATGTTCACGCTGATAGTACTGGTGCTGTCAGGGCTGATCCTGGCAGCGCGTGCGAAGCTGGTGAATTCCGGGGATGTGATCATTGATATCAATGACGATCCGCAGAATCAGATCCGTACCCCGGCAGGGGATAAGCTGCTTAACACGCTCTCCGGCAACGGGATTTTTGTCTCGTCTGCCTGTGGCGGCGGTGGCTCCTGTGGACAGTGCCGTGTGACGGTGAAAGAGGGAGGCGGGGATATTCTGCCAACGGAACTGTCGCATATCACGAAGCGTGAAGCGAAAGAGGGCTGCCGTCTGGCGTGTCAGGTCGCAGTGCGCCAGAACATGAAGATTGAGCTGCCGGAGGAGATCTTCGGCGTGAAAAAATGGGAGTGCGAAGTTATCTCTAACGATAATAAAGCCACGTTCATTAAAGAGCTCAAGCTGCGCGTTCCTGAAGGGGAGAGCGTCCCGTTCCGTGCGGGTGGGTATATCCAGATTGATTGTCCGGCACACACCGTGGCGTATGCTGACTTCGACGTGCCCGAGGAGTACCGGGCCGACTGGGATAAATTTAACCTCTTCCGCTTTGTTTCCGAAGTAAAAGAGCCCGCGCTTCGCGCTTATTCCATGGCTAACTACCCGGAAGAGAAGGGCATTATTATGCTCAACGTGCGTATCGCCACGCCGCCGCCGAATGTGCCTGATGCACCCCCTGGCGTCATGTCGTCCTATATCTGGTCCCTCAAGCCTGGCGACAAAGTGACGATTTCCGGCCCGTTCGGCGAATTCTTTGCCAAAGACACCGACGCGGAAATGGTCTTTATCGGCGGCGGTGCGGGTATGGCACCGATGCGTTCGCATATCTTTGACCAGCTCAAACGACTTGGCAGCAAGCGCAAGATCAGCTTCTGGTACGGGGCGCGTTCACTGCGCGAAATGTTCTATGACGATGAGTTTGAACAACTGGCACGTGATAACCCTAACTTTACCTTCCATGTGGCGTTATCCGATCCGCAGCCGGAAGATAACTGGACAGGTTATACGGGCTTCATCCACAACGTGCTGTATGAAAATTACCTCAAACAGCACCCGGCACCGGAAGATTGCGAGTTTTATATGTGTGGCCCGCCAATGATGAACGCCGCCGTGATTAAGATGCTAAAAGATCTTGGCGTGGAAGATGAGAACATCATGCTCGATGATTTCGGAGGCTGATTATGCTGACCTTTCTGGCGACCTTTGCGGTGTTTGTACTGGTGATATTCGGGATGTCCTTAGGCTGGATCATCAAGCGTAAAAGCATCCAGGGCAGCTGTGGAGGTATATCTTCCATCGGAATGGAAAAAGTGTGCGATTGTCCGGAACCGTGCGATGCGCGAAAAAAACGGATGGCTCGCGAGCAGCAACGCATTATTTAGTCTTGTATGTCGGGTAAGGCAACGCCGCCACCCGACAATTCCCACGCATACTTCTCAACCCTCATTTGTTTACTGTATACTTATCCAGTAATGAGTGAGGGCTTACTATGCGCAAAATAATCCATGTCGATATGGACTGCTTTTTTGCCGCAGTGGAGATGCGTGACAACCCGGCGCTGCGGGATATTCCCATCGCCATTGGCGGCAGCCGGGTTCAGCGCGGTGTCATCAGCACCGCCAACTATCCTGCTCGCAAATACGGTGTGCGCAGCGCCATGCCGACAGCGATGGCGCTGAAACTGTGCCCGCATCTCACTCTTTTGCCCGGACGTTTTGATGCCTATAAAGAAGCATCGAGCCACATTCGGGAGATCTTCTCCCGCTACACCTCTCTGATTGAACCGTTATCGCTGGATGAAGCCTATCTGGATGTCACCCACAGCGTGCACTGCCACGGCTCCGCCACCCTGATGGCGCAGGAGATCCGCCAGACTATTTTTAACGAGCTGAACCTGACGGCATCGGCAGGCGTCGCGCCGATAAAATTTCTCGCCAAAATCGCCTCCGATTTAAATAAGCCCAACGGCCAGTACGTCATCACCCCGGAAGAGGTTCCGGCGTTTTTAAAGACGCTGCCGCTCAGCAAAATCCCCGGTGTGGGTAAAGTCTCCGCCGCGAAGCTGGAAAATATGGGGCTACGCACCTGTGAAGACGTTCAGCGCAGCGATCTGGCGCTGCTGCTTAAGCGTTTTGGTAAGTTTGGCCGCGTACTGTGGGAACGCAGTCAGGGCATTGATGACCGGGATGTGAACAACGAACGGCTGCGTAAATCGGTCGGCGTTGAACGCACGCTGAGCGAAGATATCCATGACTGGACAGAGTGTGAAACCATTATTACGGAACAACTCTATCCTGAGCTTGAACGACGCTTACTGAAGGTCAAACCAGATCTGCTTATTGCCCGGCAGGGCATCAAACTGAAATTTAACGATTTTCAACAGACGACGCAGGAGCACGTCTGGCCACGCCTCAACAAAGAGGATCTTATTGCGACGGCAAAAAAGGCATGGGAAGAGCGGCGGGGCGGACGAGGGGTAAGGCTGGTGGGGCTGCACGTCACATTGCTGGATCCTCAGCTGGAGCGTCAGCTGGTGCTGGGACTGTAGATTAGGCTAATCGTATGCCCGGTAAGCGAAGCGCCACCGGGCATCAAACGGCTTATTACTTAACAGGGATTGCTTTCAGCAGCTCAGTCAGCAGCGTCCAGTAGTGACCGACACTTTCAATGTGAACCTGCTCATCCGGGGAGTGTGGCCCCGTAATGGTCGGCCCGATGGAGACCATGTCCATATCCGGATACGGTTTCTTGAACAGACCACATTCCAGACCCGCGTGAATAACCTGAATGTTCGGGGTGCTGTTGAACAGTCTCTGATAAGTTTCACGCACCAGTGCCATGACCGGAGAACTTGCATCCGGCTGCCAGCCAGGGTAGCTGCCTTTTGCAGACGTTTTCGCGCCCGCCAGGGTACCCAGAGATTCCAGCATGCTCACAACGTACTCTTTACCGCTGTCGATCAGGGAACGGATCAGGCAAATGATCTCTGCGCTGTCGTCGCCCATGGTCACTACGCCCACGTTCAGGGAGGTTTCAACCACGCCTTTTGCAACGTCAGAATTGCGGATCACGCCGTTTGGCGTTGCGTTCAGCAACTGGACGAACGTGTCACGAGACTGTGCGGTCAGCGCGGCTTTATCCGTTGTAACGGACTCCAGTACCACCGTCAGGTTTTTCTCTTTCTCAGACAGCTCGTTTTTCAGGATATCCAGATACAGGCTGGAGAGTTTTTTCAGCTCTTCCGCTTTCGCCGCAGGCACCGCCACGGTCGCGAAGGCTTCGCGAGGGATCGCGTTACGCAGAGTGCCGCCGTTGAAGTCCACCAGACGCAGATCCAGTTCAGCGGCATGGCCCGCCAGGAAACGCGCCAGCAGTTTGTTGGCGTTGCCCAGGCCCAGGTGAATATCACCGCCGGAGTGACCGCCTTTCAGCCCTTTCAGCGTCAGCTTAAAGGTTTCGAATCCGGCAGGAATCGCTTCGCGGGACAGCGGCAGGGTAGAGATGAAATCGATCCCGCCCGCGCAGCCCATGTAGATCTCACCTTCTTCTTCGGAATCGGTGTTGATCAGAATGTCCGCTTGCAGCCAGTTTGCCTGGAGACCGAACGCGCCATCCATGCCCGCTTCTTCAGTCATGGTCAGCAGTACTTCCAGCGGACCGTGTTCAACGCTGTCGTCAGCCAGCACGGCCAGCGCGGAAGCCATACCAATACCGTTATCTGCGCCCAGGGTCGTGCCGCGCGCCTTCACCCACTCACCGTCGATGTACGGCTGAATCGGGTCTTTTGTGAAGTCGTGAACGGTGTCGTTGTTTTTCTGCGGAACCATGTCCAGGTGCGCCTGCAATACAACCGGCTTGCGGTTTTCCATACCTGGGGTGGCAGGTTTGCGGATGAGAATATTGCCAACCTGGTCGCGCTCAGCGTGCAGACCTTTTTCCTTTGCCCAGCCCATAATATGTTCGGCAAGCTGTTCTTCGTGATAGGAAGGGTGCGGAATGGAGCAGATTTTGGCAAAAATATCCCACAGCGGCTGTGGAGATAATTGAGACAGTTCAGACACGATAGGTCTCCTTGTCGTTGCGCTGCAAAACAATGTTGCAGGTCACTGGGTTAGCAGGTTAATCGTTACCACAAGACGGGCTTGCGAGATGCATCTGAGAATACCACTTTCTCCCGTGGCTGGTAGCATTAAGCATGTAAAAACTCAGGCTCATGGCGCGTAACACTGGTTTTTAGTGCGTCAGATCTCTATAATCTCGCGCAACCTGGTTCACCCTCATTTTTTTAAGCCGTATATAAACAGGCTGGGACACTTCACATGAGCGAAAAATACGTCGTCACCTGGGACATGTTGCAGATTCACGCACGCAAACTGGCTGCGCGTCTGATGCCTTCCGAACAGTGGAAAGGCATTATTGCCGTCAGCCGTGGCGGTCTGGTACCGGGGGCGCTGCTGGCACGTGAGCTGGGTATTCGTCATGTCGATACCGTATGTATCTCCAGCTATGACCACGATAACCAGCGTGAGCTGAAAGTGCTGAAGCGCGCGGAAGGCGACGGTGAAGGCTTTATCGTTATCGACGATCTGGTGGACACCGGCGGTACCGCTGTGGCTATCCGCGAAATGTATCCAAAAGCGCACTTCGTCACTATCTTCGCGAAACCAGCGGGTCGTCCCCTGGTTGATGATTACGTCATTGATATCCCGCAGGATACCTGGATTGAACAGCCATGGGATATGGGCGTGGTCTTCGTACCGCCTATCTCTGGCCGTTAATTTCAGTACGTAACTTTACACGCCCGGTTATGCCGGGCGTTGTTCTTTTTGGCCTGCCACGCGTTACAATGGTCTCCAAGTGATGTATCCATGGAGGCAACGCAATGGCGCAGGCGAATCTCACCGAAACTCTTTTCAAACCCCGTTTCAAGCACCCTGAAACCTCGACGCTGGTGCGTCGGTTTAATCCGGGAACCATGCCTGCTGTTCAGTCAGCGTTAGATGGTAAAAACGTGCCCCACTGGTACCGCATGATTAATCGCCTGATGTGGATCTGGCGCGGTATCGATCCACGTGAAATCCTCGACGTGCAGGCGCGTATCGTGATGAGCGAGTCTGAGCGCACCGACAGCGATCTCTACGACACGGTGGTGGGCTACCGTGGCGGGAACTGGATCTACGAATGGTCAAAGCAGGCCATGCTCTGGCAGCAAAAAGCGAGCCAGGAAGAAGATGCCACTCTCAGCGGCAAACACTGGCTGCATGCGGCAAACCTTTACAGCATTGCTGCATACCCGCATCTGAAAGGAGACGAACTGGCGGAGCAGGCCCAGGCGCTGGCAAACCGGGCTTATGAAGAGGCCGCCCAGCGGCTGCCTGGCCGGATGCGTGAAATTGAGTTCGCCATTCCCGGCGGTAGCCCGGTGACTGGATTCCTGCATATGCCGGAGGGGGAAGGCCCGTTCCCGACGGTTCTGATGTGCGGCGGCCTGGATTCGTTACAAATTGATTATTACAGCCTGTATGAGCGCTACTTTGCCCCAAACGGGATCGCCATGCTGACGCTCGATATGCCATCAATTGGTTTTTCATCCAAATGGAAACTTACGCAAGACTCCAGCCTGCTGCACCAGCATGCATTAAAAGCGCTGGAGAATATCCCCTGGGTTGACCATACACGGGTAGGTGCGTTTGGCTTCCGCTTTGGCGCTAACGTCGCGGTACGGCTGGCCTACCTTGAATCTTCCCGCCTGAAGGCCGTCGCCTGTCTTGGCCCGGTAGTGCATGCACTGTTAAGCGATCCTGCGCGTCAGGGTAGCGTTCCTGAAATGTATCTGGACGTGCTGGCGAGCCGACTTGGCATGCATGATGCTTCAGATGAAGCGTTGCGCATTGAACTTAATCGGTATTCTTTAAAAACGCAGGGCTTGCTGGGCCGCCGTTGCCCAACCCCGATGATGTCCGGTTTCTGGAAGAACGATCCATTTAGCCCGGAAGAGGAGTCACGCTTAATCACCTCGTCATCTTCGGATGGCAAATTGCTGGAGGTACCCTTCAGCCCGGTGTACCAAAATTTTGACAAAGCGCTTAAAGAGATCACACGCTGGATCACGCAGAGATTGTGTTAATAGTTTGCTAAATTTCGTTGGTTTGGTAAAACAGTGCTTCACAAAAGGAGATCGCAATGACGTTACCGAGTGGACACCCGAAAAGTAGACTGATTAAGAAGTTCATGGCTCTTGGCCCGTATATTCGAGAAGAGCAGTGTGAAGAGAATCGCTTTTTTTTCGACTGCCTGGCTGTTTGCGTCAACGTGAAGCCTGCACCCGAAAAACGTGAGTTCTGGGGCTGGTGGATGGAAATGGAAGCACAGGAAAACCGTTTTACCTATAGCTATCAGTTTGGCCTGTTTAATAAAGACGGGCACTGGCAGGCGACGAGCATCAAAGATCAGGAAGTGATCGATCGCCTGGAGCATACGCTAAAAGAATTTCACGGCAGAGCTCGCGACCTGCTGGCAACGCTGGATCTGAAGCTGGAGCCTGCGGACGATTTTTCCAGCGAAGCGGTGAAACTGAGAGCCTGATGATGTCACAGCGCCGGGTGGCGGCTACGCCTTACCCGGCCTAAAAACGTATTACTCCCCAGGTCCGGTAAGCACAGCGTCACCGGGCACAAAAAAACCGGCTCAGCGCCGGTTTTTTTATTATCACAACATCAGAACTGGTAGGTCATGCCCAGCGCAACGATATCATCGCTGCTTACGCCCAGTTTATTATCGTCATCGATCTGGTTGATTTTATAATCAACAAACGCAGACATGTTTTTGTTGAAATAATAGGTCGCACCTACATCGATGTATTTCACGATATCTTCATCGCCGATGCCTTCGATATCTTTGCCTTTAGACTGCACGTAACCCAGAGATGGGCGCAGACCAAAGTCAAACTGATATTGCGCAACCACTTCGAAGTTTTGCGCTTTATTTGCAAAGCCACCGGAAATAGGGGCCATATTGCGGGTTTCAGAATAGAGAGTGGCCAGATATATATCGTTGGCATCATATTTCAGACCGGTCGCCCAGCCTTCTGCTTTTTTACCTTCGCCGCGTGCCTGAAGGTTTTGCTCATTGGTGCGATCGGAGCTGGCATACGCACCAATCACAGAGAAATCGCTGCCGCCGAAGTCATAGCTCAGGGAGGTACCGAAGCCGTCACCGTTTTGCTTCTTCACGTCGCGGTTTTCATTTTTACCCTGATATTGCAGGGTCATATTAAGACCGTCAACCATGCCAAAGAAATCGGTATTACGGTATGTGGCCAGACCGGAAGCGCGTTTCGTCATGAAGTTATCGGTCTGCGCCAGGCCGTCACCGCCGAACTCCGGGAACATATCGGTGTATGCGGCGACGTCATACAGCGCACCCAGGTTACGACCGTAATCAAAAGAACCAAAATCTTTCAGTTTAATACCCGCAAATGCCAGGCGCGTTTTTTGAGAAGAGTCGCTTTCTGCTTTGTTACCCGCGAACTCTGCTTCCCAACGTCCGTAGCCCGTCAGCTGATCGTTAATCTGCGTTTCACCCTTAAAGCCAAAACGAACGTAAGTCTGGTCACCATCCTTCGCGTCATCATCACTGAGGTAGTGCATTGCTTTTACTTTGCCGTACACGTCCAGTTTATTACCGTTTTTATTATAAACTTCTGCTGCGTGAACAGATGTGGATGCAACTACGCCCATTACCACTAATGCCAGAGTGCTCTTTTTCATTTTCAATCCTGATTTTATAAAAACGCGCTAATATTCGCTGAGCAATAAGATTCAACTTATTACCCCGTGAAAAACAGGAAGGGTTTTATCGTTAGTGGGTGAACGTTTTATGACAAAGTAAGAATATGTTTAAAAAAGTATGTTTTAATTTTTCGGTAATAAAATTGTCAAAATCTGCCGCTACGCTTCCTGATCCCGCGCAACAAAGTGACGGGTGATGTGCTAAGGCAGTTGGCAACGGGGCTGACACCTGTTAAAACGTCTGACTGACATCATTTTCCCTTATTGTTGAACGGCAGAGAATCATGAGTGACAGCCAGACGCTGGTGGTAAAACTCGGTACCAGTGTGTTAACAGGCGGATCGCGCCGCCTTAATCGTGCCCATATCGTTGAGCTTGTACGTCAGTGCGCTCAGTTGCATGCCGCAGGGCATCGTATTGTGATTGTGACCTCCGGGGCGATTGCCGCCGGGCGTGAACACCTGGGCTACCCCGAACTCCCCGCGACGATCGCCTCCAAACAGCTGCTGGCCGCCGTAGGACAAAGCCGACTCATACAGCTCTGGGAACAACTGTTCTCCATTTATGGCATTCACGTCGGGCAGATGCTGCTGACGCGTGCGGATATGGAAGACAGAGAACGTTTCCTGAACGCCCGCGATACGCTGCGCGCGCTGCTGGATAACCATATCGTTCCGGTCATCAACGAAAACGACGCTGTTGCCACCGCTGAAATCAAAGTAGGCGACAACGATAACCTCTCTGCGCTGGCGGCGATCCTGGCAGGGGCCGATAAGCTGCTGCTTCTGACCGATCAGCAGGGGCTGTTTACCGCTGACCCGCGTTCCAATCCACAGGCAGAACTGATCAAAGACGTTCACGGCATTGACGATGCGCTGCGTGCCATTGCGGGAGACAGCGTTTCTGGTCTTGGGACAGGCGGTATGGGCACCAAGCTCCAGGCTGCGGACGTGGCGTGCCGGGCCGGTATCGACACCATCATTGCCGCGGGCAGCCGTCCGGGCGTGATAGGTGATGTGATGGAAGGCATCTCTGTGGGCACACGCTTCCACGCCCAGGCGTCCCCGCTGGAAAACCGCAAACGCTGGATCTTTGGCGCGCCCCCGGCTGGTGAATTGACCGTGGATGAAGGCGCGACCGCCGCTATTCTGGAAAGAGGAAGCTCGTTGCTTCCAAAAGGAATTAAAAGCGTGACAGGCAACTTCTCGCGTGGTGAAGTGATCCGAATCCGTAACCTTGAAGGTCGCGACATCGCTCATGGCGTAAGCCGTTATAACAGCGACGCGCTGCGTCGGATTGCTGGCCACCATTCCCAGCAGATCGACGCCATCCTGGGCTATGAATATGGCCCGGTTGCCGTGCATCGCGACGACATGATTATTCGTTAAGGAGCCAGAACATGCTGGAACAAATGGGCGCAGCCGCGAAAGCCGCCTCGTATAAACTGGCGCTCCTTTCCAGCCGCGAGAAAAACCGCGTGCTGGAAAAAATCGCTGATTATCTGGAATCCCAGTCGCAGGAAATTTTGCTCGCCAACGAGCAGGATCTGCTGGAAGCGCGTCGCAACGGCTTGAGCGAAGCGATGCTCGACCGTCTGGCATTGACCCCGGCGCGTTTGAAAGGTATCGCCGACGACGTCCGTCAGGTGTGCAACCTCGCCGACCCGGTAGGGCAGGTGATTGACGGTGGGGTGCTCGACAGCGGGTTACGCCTTGAGCGTCGTCGTGTGCCACTCGGCGTCATCGGTGTGATTTACGAAGCGCGTCCAAACGTGACGGTGGATGTTGCCTCCCTGTGCCTGAAAACCGGTAACGCCGCTATCCTGCGTGGCGGGAAAGAGACCTGGCGCACCAACGCCGCGACGGTGAACGTCATTCAGCAGGCGCTGGAGGAGTGCGGCTTACCGGCGGCTGCCGTGCAGGCGATTGAAAGCCCCGACCGCGCGCTGGTCAACGAGATGCTGCGCATGGACAAACACATCGACATGCTCATCCCACGCGGCGGCGCGGGCCTGCACAAGCTGTGCCGTGAGCATTCCACCATTCCGGTCATTACCGGCGGTATCGGCGTATGCCATATCGTGGTGGATGACACCGCGGAGATCGAACCTGCACTGAAGATTATCGTCAACGCTAAAACTCAGCGTCCAAGCACCTGTAATACGGTGGAAACGCTGCTGGTGCATCAGGGCATCGCCAGTACCTTCCTGCCAGCGCTGAGCAAGCAGATGGCGGAAAGTGGCGTTACGCTGCATGCGGACGAGAAGGCTCTCGCCCTGCTGAAAGACGGTCCGGCGAAGGTCGTTCCGGTTAACGCGGAGCAATACGAAGATGAGTATTTGTCGCTGGATCTGAACGTGAAGATGGTTGCGGATCTCGATGACGCCATTGCACACATTCGTGAACACGGCACCCAGCATTCTGATGCGATCCTGACGCGCACCCTGCGCAATGCCGATCGGTTTGTGAATGAAGTGGATTCGTCTGCGGTTTACGTGAATGCCTCGACGCGCTTCACCGACGGCGGCCAGTTTGGTCTTGGCGCGGAGGTGGCTGTGAGCACTCAGAAGCTGCATGCCCGCGGTCCGATGGGGCTGGAAGCGCTGACCACCTACAAGTGGATCGGCTTCGGTGATGATACCATTCGTGCGTAAATAATCTCGGGTGATGCAAAAATAGCCGTTTGATTCAAAAGGGCATTGACGCATCACCCGGTTAGATCTACTCTTTTGCCCCGTGGTTACGCTCGTAACCGGTCTCTCAGGGCCGATATAGCTCAGTTGGTAGAGCAGCGCATTCGTAATGCGAAGGTCGTAGGTTCGACTCCTATTATCGGCACCATTTCAACTTCCCCAAACGTCCGTATTCGTCCATAAATACCTTGATTTATAACAATTTTACCGATTTTTAGTCCATCACTGTCCGTAACCATCCAGTAGAATCCGATACAGAATGTGTATAGGATTGTGTATATGTTCCTGTTCGGTCTTGGATTCCTATACACATGCCTTTAAACGATATGCAGATTCGCCGTGCTAAGCCTGAAGATAAACCCTATACGCTTGGGGATGGGCAAGGCTTGTCATTGCTTATAGAACCTAATGGAAGCAAGAGCTGGCGGTTCCGTTATCGTTTTGCTGGTAAACCAAAAATGATTTCGCTGGGTGTGTATCCGACGATCACACTTGCTGATGCCCGTTCCCGTCGCGACGATGCCCGAAAACTGGTCGCCGAAGGAAAGAATCCGAGTGAGGTTCGAAAAGAGCAGAAGATTGCTTTGCAAACCGAGTCTGAAAGCGCATTCGAAAAGATAGCGACAGAGTGGCATCAAATGAAGTCTGCAAAATGGTCGGAAGGATATGCTTCTGACATCATGGAAGCGTTTCAAAACGATATTTTTCCTTACGTGGGTAAAAGATCAGTAGGCGAAATTAAACCGCTAGAACTGCTTAATGTGCTTCGTAAAATCGAAAAGCGCGGTGCATTAGAAAAAATGCGCAAAGTTAGGCAGCGATGTTCAGAGGTTTTCCGCTATGCCATTGCTACTGGAAGGGCAGAGTTTAACCCTGCAGCGGATCTTTCAAGCGCCCTCGATGTACACCAATCAAATCACTTTCCTTTCCTAAAAGCTGATGAGATACCTGATTTTCTCCGCGCTTTAGATAGCTACACGGGAAGTCGGCTTGTCCTGATTGCCACTAAATTACTGATGATTACGGGTGTAAGAACTATCGAATTACGTGCGGCCTTATGGTCGGAATTTGATCTAAATAACGCTATTTGGGAAATTCCAGCAGAAAGGATGAAAATGCGCAGGCCACACCTTGTGCCATTGTCTGTTCAGGCGTTAGATTTACTCAATGAACTCAAGATCATGACAGGGAACTATCGCTATGTTTTTCCGGGGCGGAATGATCCGAATAAGCCTATGAGTGAGGCAAGTGTAAATCAATTAATTAAGCGAATTGGTTATGCTGGCCGCGTTACTGGACACGGTTTCAGACATACGTTTTCTACAATTTTACACGATAGGAATTTTGCATCTATTTGGATTGAAATGCAGTTAGCGCATGTGGATAAAAATAAAGTACGTGGAACTTATAATCACGCTCAATATATAGATAGCAGGAGGCTTATGATGCAATCCTATTCTGACATCCTTCTTGGAGATATCATATCATGAGTTATCGTATTCAATTTGCATCTTTGGGAGAGTTGGGAGTATCGTTCTTTAATAAACCATGTGGTAATGATAATCTATTTACCGTTTTGATTGGTAAGAATGGTTCAGGTAAAAGTAGAGTGTTAAGATCTATAACAAATACATTGTGCTCAATTTATGTTGGTAATAAGTTATTAAAGAGAGATATAGGTACTATTAGTAAACATCAACAAGATGATAATAATATATTAATCAATATCCATAAGGATAATAAAGGCTGTGAAATTAAAGTCAATGGCCGGAGCATTTTGTTTGATCTTAATAAAGATGCTTCTCATATTTGTCCTAAAAAAATAATTGCAGCATCTACAAGTCCTTTTAATAAGTTTCCCGGAGAGAACATCTATTTCACTGGGCTTTATAGTGACTCTGTTTTTTATCATTACTATGGAGTTGATGGGAACTATAAAAACAAAGCGTTATTATCTCTAATTGAAAGAGTGTTTTTTTCTTCAGCAGATGGTTTTTTAACAAAAAATAAATTAACTTTAGTTAACTTGTTAGGTTTTTTAGGTCTTGAAGATAATGTTGAGATTCACTTCAGAATAAAGCATGGTATTCATAAATTTATGAGCTATATATCTGGTTCCAATATTAAGGAGTTCATGAATTATGTTTCTACTGCTTCTCAAAGAGACCTTTCTTATTTACAAAAGAAATATGACTTAACATATGATAGGCTTCGTGATGCTTTTATCATTCTTAATGAATATTGCTCTAAGCAAGATGACTCAAGAATTATTAAGTTCTATTTGAATTTATCTCGAATGAGATTAGGTAGCAAAGATCGTGAATTTATTTCTGCTATAAAAATATTGTCTGATATTGGCATATTTAATATTCATGATGTTATTGTTTCTCGGAGAACTAACAGGGAAGAAGATGGGTGGAAGTGGTGGGAAGAACCTACAGAGTCATTTAGTATTAGTGATGCAAGTTCTGGGCAGCAGTGCATGCTTTTGAACATACTTGGTGTTGCATCATCTATTGAAGATAACTCATTAATACTCATTGATGAGCCTGAAATTAGTTTGCATCCAGAGTGGCAGGAAACTTATATAGAGTTATTAACGGAATCATTTATTCATATCAAGGGCTGCCACTTTATTATTGCGACCCATTCACCACAAATTGTATCAAATTTAAAAGGTAATAATTGTTTTGTTTCAAATTTAGAAAATCATGAGGTTTTGAATTCTTTTGATATTAAAAATAAATCTGTCGATTTTCAGTTGGCTACGCTGTTTGATGCTCCTGGTAATGATAATGAATATCTAAAGAGGATTGCTGTTAATGTTCTGTCAGCATTATCGAACGGTTCATATACGGAGGAGTTTTATGGCCATGAATTGAATTTATTGATTAAAAATAAAGATAAAATTGAAGATGGTGATAATGTTAAGAGATTAATCGAACTTGCTGTAGAGGTTTTAGCGAGGGTTAAATACAATGAAAGCAATTAAATTATCTCTTGATTCTACTGATAAAATAAATAAAAAAATGAGTTGCGAGGGATTTAATGGAGCATCATGGTCTGATGATGATATTGCATCTGTGCGAAAAGAAATAAAAGAATTCTATATACAAGAGCAAAACTATACATGTGTTTATTGTAAGCAGGTTTTTAAATCCAAATACGGTCGAGTGTGGGATGTTGAACACATAATATCTCGTGAATCTGTATGTGAGTTTATGTTTGAACCATTAAATTTATGCGTTGCCTGCCCTGAATGCAATCAGAGGAAAGGAAATGGGAAAGTCACTAATAGTACCGCAAAAAAGAATCTCCCAGTTGATTCGGAACAATACTCTATTGTTCATCCTCACTTTGATAATTATCAAGACCATATAGAGGCGATAAAGCCGGGTGAATTCTATTTCTCAAAAACAAAAAAAGGGGAGTGTACAATTGCATTATGTGGTTTAAATCGCTTTTATGAGTATGGTGGATATACTCCCGCCGTGGCTGCAAATGATATGATTTTTCATTATGCGAGCCTTTTGTCATCTACAGATAATGAAGATAAAGTTAAATTTTTACTGAGAGAAATAAGCTTTTTAGCGCTAAAGCAATTGGTTGCAGACGAGGGTGCAAAATAAATTATTGGTGGCAGCCATGGCGCGCAATGCTCTCCCCGCCCCGCCTGCCCGCTTAAGGGGGCGCTTTTAATGCAGGTGCATGACCGGCCTCAGGGCGCGCCAGCGCTGGCACTGGCGGGGGATCCAGTGTCGGTAAAACGCATGCAAAACCATGCACCTTATGCATGCATGGCTTTTTTAGGGGAAAAAGGCGGGATTTTCGGGAATTTTTTAAAGGACTACTGCGCGGCCAGCTCTGCGCGTCGGCGGGTGTAATTCAGGTTCTGTGCGGGTGTGAATTTTTCACGATTATCATCGCGCGAAGCCGCGTCAGACCTGAATCCGATGGCCGTTAAAATGTCATTATCCTGCGCCGAATAATTAATTTTTTCACCGGCGGCCAGCCAGACCTGCAGCGCTTCACGCAGATAGTCGAGTGAGTGTTGCATGGCGCAGCGCTGAACGGCGGAGTGTTGCCCGGAATAATTCATCAGTTCAGGGGCAAGTGCGGCGACCAGCTCCGCGCCGTGCGCCTGCATAAAATCATTTAATCGGTCGCGGATGCTGATGCGCTGCACCTCCTCATGTGAGCGGATGTAGCGACCGGCAGCCTGATTAATTTCCCATTTTTTCACGTCGATAATCTCGCGCAGGGTTTGCAGGCTCTGGCCGCTGTGGCCGTTACCGGCAAGCTGTTCGCGGTATGCCTGTTCGGCCTGCTTCAGTTCATCCCGGCGTTGCAGCCAGGCGGATTTATTTGCCTGACAGGCCTCAAAGGCTTTCTGTAGCGTCAGTGTGGTCACGTATGTCTCTCCTGATGTCTGGCCGTGCTCACGCACCGGCACGGTTAACGGTGGCCGCCGGTGCGGGTACAGGGATAACCGGCTCGGTCGCCGGTGAACGTATAACCCCGTCGATGGATTCAAGCGTGCGGAATGTGGCCGAGCATTCGATGTTCATGCACTGGTGATAGCGCTGTTTGACGTTATCGGACAGATACCGGCTGGTGCGGGAATGCGCGCTGGTTTTGCAGAACGGACAGTGAAACATGCTTACCCCTCCGCTTTTGTCTCGCCATTTTCAGCCAGCTTTCTGGCAAGCATCATCCTCTTCGCAGGGCTGCGTAACAGTTCCGTATCAACGTCAGTAATTTGCGGCCGGTGCATGCCCGTCACGGACAACACCGGCTCCTGCGTCATATCGAAGTGATACAGGCTGCCCTGACGGCTCAGCGCATCGCGCAGCTCGCCGACGACAACGGACTGGGGTGCACTGTCACCCTGCATTTCGAGGGCGCGAATGCGCAGCAGGAAAGCACGAATGAGCGCGGCGGGGAGCGTGTTGACCGCCTGAGCCCATTCCGCACCGGCATAAGCGGTAAAGGCATCATCATGCGCTGACAGGTATTTACTGGCGGTCGAGCAGGCATTCAGCATGGCGCGTGTCCGGTCAGTTTCCAGCTCCGCAATCAGGCCGGTGAACTCGTCGGCCAGCTCACGACTGGCGATACGCTTGCTGTGCTCAGCTTTCATTTCAGGGGTGAGATTGCCGCGCAGGGTGCGGAAGCGACTGCGCCAGTCCTGCTCCGCCTCTGCACTCTCACTGAGGGTGGTCTGCCGCTCCTGCTTACAGCGTTCAATGGACGTATCAATCTCTTTCAGTTCCTGCATGCTGGCCGCGTGCGTGTCTCTGGCCGCAGTGAATGCGCTCAGCTTGTCTGTGATGCGCTGGCTGCTCTCTGCTGACTGTTGAGCGGCTACATTCTGCAGGGCGGTAATGACTGTTTCGGGTTTCATGTTCAGGCTCTCCGTGTGTTCAACCTGAAATGATTCTGCCCTTCATGACACAACATCTCGATTCATTGCAGTTGTGGCAGTTCTGGCACAAACAGCACTCAAAACCCGGCTTGCCAGAGAGAGGTCTCAGCAAAACCTTACTCATCGTTTGTTTTTTACATATAACTGTTCACCACTGTTCATCATAAATAAAAATATAAATAATACAGTAAGTTAAAGGGTGAACAGTTGCAGGTCTGACTGTTCACCGTCTGTTCACCACTGTTCACCTGCCGTTCTGACTTATCTCAGGGCTTTTATATTTTATTCCGGTCAATACAGGAGGTTTTAATCAGTAAAAGTAATCATGGTTTTTCCATCAATTGCCATCATTTGCCAAAGCTTTGACACACTGAAAAATCAACGAAATGGATGCAAAATCACCCTTAAAAGACTTGTTGCCCTGAGGATAAATATTCACAAAATAGAGAGCTACCCGAGGCCGGACGGACACGACCGGCACAGTATGGACTTTATGAGGTAGCCCGATGCACACCGCTTTTTCTTCCCCGTCTTCTGCCCCAGCCGCCCCGATGATGCCGGTCTCTGATGCCGTTCAGGAACGCTTTATCCGCCTGCCCGAAGTGATGCATCTTTGCGGTCTGTCCCGGTCGACCATTTACGACCTCATCAGCCGGGAGGCTTTCCCGAAACAAATCAGCCTGGGCGGTAAAAACGTGGCGTGGGCGCAGTCTGAAATTACGGCATGGATGGCGGATCGCATTGCCGAGCGCAACCGGGGCTGTGACGCATGATGATGACCGTTCAGCAAACAGCCCCTTTTTCTGGCTTGCTTCCTGTCGCTGTTTCCAGGTATAGTTTTCCCGCTGTCGCAAAATCGGCAGCCGGGCGTGAGAACCCGAGTTACTCAGTGGCGACACCGGACGCGCCATGCGTCTTTTTTTGTGTCTATGCCTATGTGCACCTGTTGTTTACGCATCGGTTCTTGGGCCGTTGCTGTATCTGCGTAATGGTGGCTCAGGCGGGGCAGCCTTCGGGCTGGCCGGTACCCATTGAGGCCGGTTTCTCACCCCCGTCTGGGCTACCACCCGAGCGTGAGAACTCCGGTGGTGGCGTTAACCGCTACTCAATGGAGGCTGCCATCATGGCTACGACCCTCACCCCGTCACATTCGCAGTTTGTCTTTGTGTTTGCCGCCGTTCGTCGCGCAGACCGTAAACCCCGTATCTGTATGCTCCGCACCGTTGCCGGTGATGAACACGCCGCACGCATGTCCCTCGTTCGCGACTACGTTCTGTCGTTCGCTGGCCGCCTGCCGGTTGCGGAGGTGCGTGCATGAGACACACCACCATTACCGCCCGTGACCTCGAATGTCTGGAGCACATGCGCAACGTCGGCCAGCTCGTCAATGAGCTGATGCAGGTGCAGGACTGCGCCACCGTTCGTCGTGACCCGGCGCAGCAGTCACAGCTCACTTCCGTGATTTACCTCATGACCGCCCAGCTCGACGGCGTGGTAGAGCGCTGCAATCAGCGCTGGCTGACCGGGGAGGACAACGTATGAAAAAGCCATTACCCCCCGTATTACGCGCCGCGCTGTATCGCCGCGCTGTCGCCTGTGCATGGCTGACGGTATGCGAACGCCAGCACCGCTACCCGCACCTCACCCTCGACGCGCTGGAAAGTGCGATTGCCGACGAGCTGGAGGGCTTCTACCTGCGCCAGCACGGTGAAGAAAAAGGCCGCCAGATTGCCTGTGCACTGCTGGAAGATTTAATGGAAGCCGGAC
>OKGO01000072.1_pt1 | contig 75285 bp, 78 predicted proteins | sample 1613211 | NCBI WGS metagenome assembly OKGO01 (sample SAMN04436845, study PRJEB24849) | human gut metagenome | biome: human gut; feature: NICU; material: stool | host: Homo sapiens | place: USA: Saint Louis, MO | collected 2011-09-16 | reverse complement strand
CCCAGTGGTCGTATTTCATAAACAGCGCCTGCCAGTGCTGCAGGCGGTTATCCGTAACCGGTACCGCATCGTCACTGGCGGCGAGGTTATCCGCGGCGTCATAGCTGAACTGCGCGCGGCTGTGTCCCTGTCGGGCCTCGTAGTGCTTCAGCAGACGCCCTTCGGCGTCGTAGCCGTAGTCCACCTCACCGCGCTGGGTGTCGCTGACGCCGGAAAGCTCACCGCGCGCGGTGTAGCGGTACAGGCGTTCCAGTAGCGCCTGCTCCGGCAGGGTCACGTCCGTGCTCAGTTCGCTGCGCTGCAGGGTGCGTCTGCCGAGGCTGTCATACTGACGGAGCTGCTCGCGCGCGCCCTGGGTGCGGCGCACTTCCCGGTGCAGGCGGTCGCGGGTGAACTCGGTCACCAGCTGCTGCCCGAAGCGGATGGCGCTGACGTGGCCGGAGCCGTAATGCAGCCAGGCCAGCTTTTGCTCGCCGGGCAGCGTCAGGCCGGTCAGGTTGCTCAGGGCATCCCATTCGTAGCCCACCGCGCCGTTAATGCCGGACTCGCTCAGCACGCGCCCGGCGGCGTCGTGGCGGTAAGCGATCTCATCGCTTTCGATACCCAGGGCAACGCCTTCGGCGGTTGGCGTGCGGCGGATGCGGGGGCGGATGCGGGTAATCTGGCCGCTCGGGTCGCGGAAATGGCGATTTGCATGAAACAATAATGTTACCGCCATACCCTGATCAATTAAGCTATCTGCACGATAACTATTTTACTTTTTAAACAGCAGATTAAACACAGAAACTTACTTACACATAGTACTGTTTTATGGTCGACTATATAGGTATTATCTATCCCAGCCGTAAAATCGAAGCCTCAGCCAGATATGCACAGAGTCTTTTTTCACACTTCAAGATCTAGTAGCCAGAAACGACGAGATTGGGATTATCATCAATATTTCATTCACATTATGAATATCATCACTGGTAACAAATAAGTAGAATTTATAATTATAAAAAGTCAAATGGTTTATTTTATAACGTGCTTATCTAATGTTCTAAACCTAACAATGCTGTCGACTTTAATATGAATATTTGAATACAAGCATACGTGATACTCTTATTTTACTATTTATCCATTTAATAACCTCTAAATTTAAAAACAAGCCATAATCATATTGTTAATATGACTTAATTTTGAAACATCATAAATCAACAGTTACATTCATTCCTGCATCAAGGGAAGTCTTACAAATTATCTTGTGAAATTCAGTAAAGCTATTAGTAATTTTATAAATATTGCCACACTCATTTTGCTCAGCGAACTCAAAATATTGGATATCATCATCTGCATGTAGATGTGTTCTGTCCCAATAATACACACCTTGGCTTTCACTACCATTTAATATAAGGTAAAAGTTACCTCCAGGATCACCGCCGATGATTAATTTATCATCAATAAAATCAAGTTCATTTAAAAAACACTTATTTTGACGAAAAATGTCGTGATTAGGATTTTTCATATTTATTCCAAAAAGGGCATAAAAAGCTATAACCCCTTCATCGACACCTTCGTACTCAAGTTCACAAAAATCTGGAGATTTTACAACAAAACCATTTTTAAACCTGAGGAATTCTTTATAATCTTCTGGCAAACCGAAATTAAATTTCGCCTCCAAAATTCTAAGTTCATCTTTTGTTTTGGGTTTACCGCATGAAATAGGCATAAGCTATCCTTAGTATATAATTCCTTGATCTTAGATAATCCACCTCAAAAAAAACAAACTACAATTAATTTTTACATACATAATTTATTGTAGTAATAAAGTCGGGAAAAATATCCCGAATTCTTATTTCAAATGCTTTCGAACTTGATAACAGATGGGGGAAAATCATCAGGGAATGATTTACATCTAATTTTGTTTTTTAATAATCCCTCAAGAAAATCAGTTAGCCCACTATCAAATTACTCAACTTCTGGTGATTGTGCTGCAATAATAGCAACGGTCCATAACTCACTATTATCTTTAGAATTTACTACCCAGAATAGATAATCCCCATTATCGGTAACTCCTAACGGAATCAATCCATTACCCTTGGGATACAATTGATAATTATAATAACCCTTATCTGACTCAATCAGATAATTAAGGTCTTCCAAAATTAATTTATACTGTTCAAAAAAATTGATACCTTCATTTTTACTAAATGGGTTAAAAATAACAATAAAGTCCGCGATACGACCTGAACCATACTCATTTATAAACTCAATATAATCAGAGGGGAAAGGTAAACCATCCTCAATCAGTGACCATTTCATTCCCTTCCCCGAATCCGAAGGGGCGAAAGATACTGCTAATATTGTAACCAGTTTATTTATCAACATAGCATGCGTTCCAATATTGATATGAACAGCATTTAATCGGGCCTGAACGTCTACCAAAATAACCAATTTAGAAATTAATTTTCATTCCAAAGAATTTTTATTACTACACTCTATTCATGAATGAAAATCGGGAAATATCCAAGAGATACTCCCCTTAAAAATAGATTATATACTATTCCAAAAAGAAATATCATTTGCCCCTGTTGAATTTATAATTTCCGTTAGCGGGCATGCTTTTAAAAAATGCGAACCAACACCTCTGATAAATAGCTCAAAAGTATCAGCTATCGATTCCCATCCATCCATCGTTTGTTCACTTGTAATAGCATAAACTTTGCCATCGTGAGTATTAAGCAAGATAGTATAAGGATCTGATATTGCGATACATATCACACCATCTGGTCTATGCTCGCCAATCCACCAATGGTTAAACTCATCATTGTTAATCCTGACTATTTTCTCCAAATAATCATCACCATGGCCGAAAGATATATTCCCCAAAGAGAAGTTATCAATATCATAATTATTGACAAACTCAATAAAATCCTTTGGGAAATCTACACCAAGTCTTTCCTCAGAATGCTTGATGTTATTTACAGGCACCATTCTTTTTTTCAAAATCAAATCATCCATCTCTCCATTAAAAGGAGAGAACTTCTCATTCAATTTTACTTCAATTTCATTTATTGTTAACAACATAACTATTACCCTCATTTCGTATGCCAAACACCGCCACTGCCAACATGAGTACTTCCAGGTACGGGTATAGCATATGGTCCAAAATCGACATGATGATGTATTATTGTATCTCCTTTATAATTCACATGTTCAGGAAATGCTTTAATCCATGTGTCATCTATTTTTGGTCACTATCCCACTTCTTTTATCCTATATACCTTACTTTAACTTAAGGAACCCAATACATATCAGATTATTGGCTCCAATATTCTTGGTATTTTCTTATATCGCAATTTGAAATATGTATTCCTGATACTAATGTCCTGGTATCTATTGATAATGCATGATGAGGTCTTCCGGTATAACGAGGATCAACCCGCGTCTGGTATGGATTGATATCTCTGACTTCATATCCCTTACATGACCCAATCAGATCCTGCACAATAAACCGCAGAATCTGCGGGTCGTAGTAGAGGATGGATTATTAATTATATCTTTGCTTAAAGTTCAAGAAAGGATTATATCATATCAAAGCCGGGCGAATCTCTCATCCGGCCGTCACTCTTTTAGCTTAAACAGTTTATTACTAGCGAGTCTAACTCTATCCATGCATTTTCTAATTTAAAAGCCAAATCTGGTTTGTTTTCCACTTTTTTCAAAATTAGCATACACATTTCTTATCATTTGAGGTCTTGTATAAATACACAGCTAATTATTTATCTATGAATTGATTATTTTTCAAGAGGTTAGCAAGCATCTCTAAATTAGAGACCAATTCATTATACTGTTCATCATTGAAAACCATATTAATTCTATCAATATTAAAAAAATTATTATCAATTAATTTTTCCTTTACATCATTTAACATAAATGACCTATTAAAATATTATGATTTCGAGAGATTCCTCACCAAAATTAAAATTTTCTGATGCGCCGCATCAGCATTTCGAGTAAACGGCGTTTGTAAATACTCTGCTGATGCCTGGCTTCTGGTGGAGGAAATCTAAGAGTCACGCGAATGCGGAGCACCTACAATATATGTTAGGCCGGCGTTATTTTATGCTAAAGTGTTGTTCTTATTGTTTTATCCGCTCATATACTCTCTCGTTTTCAGGCGTCACCGCTCTTATGACACTATTACCATTACATAACCTGCACGGAGCAAACCATCCCAGCGGATTCAGCGCATACTGATAAAGATTCCACCCACCATTCAAACCAATCGGATCCTGTACGATATACAGTCTATCCGAGGAGCGTAGTAGTTATATTAAACTTAATAGGTAAAACAAGCCGGAAATTAAAAAGTACTTCCCGGCGTTTTAGTTAGAACGGAAAAATACAGTTATTAAATGTATGCAAACAATCGTTTCTTGAGATACACAATAAAATTATCAGCATAGGGTTGAACATTCTCCCCTAATGATACATATATTTTTTCCATTTCATTTGCATCAAAAAAGAACTCTTCGCCAAAATCCGTATTCGATACAACAATTCTTCCTTTTTTCAAATTATCATTTGCTATAGTATTTTGATATACTATATCTCCACCTACCGCCTCATCAAAAGGCAGGCAGTAAATACTATAAATTTCCTCACCACAGATATCTCCGCCACCATAATTGTTTAAAAACCACTTATAGCTAGCAGGAAAAGTCACTGATAATGCTTTTTCTGCAGCATCGATCCAGTCACTTCCTGGAGAATCTTCAGACGTTCCCATGTTGATTAAATCAGAATGTTTATCAAAAAGCTCTACTAATTCTTCTCTGCTCATAGGAAATCACTCGCTCTGTTTGTCCAATATTGTTTACGCCATGTATCAAATACAGATCTATCTATACCAGATGGGATTGTGTTTGGATTTATGTGTATTATTCCATGGTTAGTTTTATGGAATGTTTGACTCATCTCCGCAATTGGGCCATCTTGAGTTTGTAACATATGATGTAGATTTACCGCATTTCCATCATATCCAACAGGTGCACGGCCTGTAGCCATTCGCTCTACGTTCGTTCCCCTGAAAACTTTTCCTTTTTCACGCCAAGTTGTCATCAAGTCAGGATCAAATAAATCATCCCGCTGATAAACTTTATTTCCGTTAAATTCTATTGGTTCATTTTTCCAAAACTTCCTGTTTTGCCCAGAAGAATTACAAGCAGCAAGACCCAGCGGATCAATCCACCCCAACGGATTCGGCGCATACTGATAAAGGTTCCACCCACCATTCAGCCCAATCGGATCCTGCACAATAAACCGCCCGACCTGCGGGTCGTAGTAGCGGAACAGGTTATAGTGCAGCCCCGTTTCACCGTCAGCGTATTGCCCGGCATAGCGAAGCGGCTGGTGTGCCATCGCCGTGCGATTCACAAGCCGTGAGAACCCTTCGCTCTGATGGCGCACCTCGCCAAAGCTGCCGTACTGGCCGCTCCAGCGCACCGCGCCGCGCTCGTCTGTGACCTCCAGCGGAGCACCGTTCAGATCGGTATTGAACCAGTAAATCTCACCGCTGCTCTGGTCACGAAGGTGATCCACACGCGCCAGCGGGCTCCAGGCTTCATTCGGGTCGTATACATAGGTGCTGCGCAGCCCGCTCTCCTGCTGCTCCTGCAACAGGCGGTAGCCCTGCCACAGGAAGCGGGTGTCGGTGGTGCCGTGCGTCGTGGTGACGATTTTGCGCGTGCGGCGGCCCAGCGCGTCGTAGTGGTAGCGCGCCTCAAACCGCCCTTCCGGCCCGGTTCCGCGGGCGGATACCAGACGGTTCTCGGCGTCATACGCATAATGCTGTTCATACAGCCCGTTGCGGCGGCTGACCAGGTTGCCCCAGGAGTCGTATTTCATAAACAGCGCCTGCCAGTGCTGGAGGCGGTTATCCGTAACCGGTACCGCATCGTCACTGGCGGCGAGGTTATCCGCGGCGTCATAGCTGAACTGCGCGCGGCTGTGCCCCTGTCGGGCCTCGTAGTGCTTCAGCAGACGCCCTTCGGCGTCGTAGCCGTAATCCACCTCACCGCGCAGGGTGTCGCTGACGCCGGAAAGCTCACCGCGCGCGGTGTAGCGATACAGGCGTTCCAGTAGCGCCTGCTCCGGCAGGGTCACGTCCGTGCTCACTTCGCTGCGCTGCAGGGTGCGTCTGCCGAGGCTGTCATACTGACGGAGCTGCTCGCGCGCGCCCTGGGTGCGGCGCACTTCCCGGTGCAGGCGGTCGCGGGTGAACTCGGTCACCAGCTGCTGCCCGAAGCGGATGGCGCTGACGTGGCCGGAGCCGTAATGCAGCCAGGCCAGCTTTTGCTCGCCGGGCAGCGTCAGGCCGGTCAGGTTGCTCAGGGCATCCCATTCGTAGCCCACCGCGCCGTTAATGCCGGACTCGCTCAGCACGCGCCCGGCGGCGTCGTGGCGGTAAGCGATCTCATCGCTTTCGATACCCAGGGCAACGCCTTCGGCCGTCGGCGTGCGGCGGATGCGGGTAATCTGGCCGCTCAGGTCGCGGAAGTAGCGGTACTCCGCGTGGCGCTGAGTGCGCCCGATCAGCAGCCCGCTGTCGTCATAGCTGAACTGCTGGACGCGACGGGCGATGCCGCCGTCGGCGGCAGGCCGTCCGTTTTCTTCGAGCGCGCAGAGGAACCCTCGCGCGTCCCATTCCATATGGCGCACGGTCTCGTCCGGGCGCATTTCGCTGAGCGGGCGGCCCACGGCGTCATAGGTGAAGCGGTATTCCGCCCCGTTGCCGTTATCGAGTCGCAGCAGGTTACCGCGCGGGTCGTAGCGCCACTGGCGCACGCGACCAATACGGTCGGTAAGGCTGACCGGGAGGCCGAGCGCGTTATAGGCCCAGCTCACCTCGCTTTCCAGCGGGTCGCGCCAGCCCGTGAGCTGGCCGCGTTCGTTCCACACCAGCGACTCGCGGCTGCCGTCCGGATGGATCACGGCGCTGAGCAGCCCGGCACGGCTCCACTCCCGCCGCGTGATATTCCCTTCTGCATCTTCGCTGGCAATCAGCTGCCCGAAGCGGTCGTAGGTGAAGCGGGTGACGCTGCCGGAGCAGTCGGTGCGCTGCGTCAGCAGCCCCTGGTGGTTCCAGACCAGGCGCACCACGCCGCCGATGGCGTCGGTGATGCTCTCCGGGAGGAATTCTTCATCATCGGGATAGCGATACGCGGTGGTGCTACCGGCCGGATCCGTCTCCGACAGCAGGCGACCGCGAAGGTCGTACATGGCCTGCGATGAGGTACCGTCCGGGTAAACCGTGCGGGTGATGCGGTCGGTCAGGCGATGCCAGTGATACTCCGTGCGGCGGCCCGTCGGGTCCGTCTCGCTGGTCATGCGGCCGTATTTGTCCCACGTGCTGCGGCGCATCGCCCCGCCCGGCAGAATGACGTGGCAGAGCTCGCCGTCGCGGTAGACAAACGTCGTCTGGCGACCGTCGTAATCCGTGAAGCGCGCGACGTTGTCGTCGTCATCCACCAGCCAGTGCGCCTGCGCGCCGTCTTCGCGGGTCGCGCGGCGGGTGCCGTTCTCAAAATCGTATTCGAACGTCAGCCGTTCGCCGCCGCTATGGCGGAAGCCGACCACGCGCGGCAGGCCGTCAATCTCCCGCCAGCGGTATTCGCTCAGCAGGCCGTTGGCGTCCTCATGAGCGCTCATCAGCCCGTCCTGCCAGCTGAAGCGTCGGCGCACGCTACCGCCCCGGCCGGTCACGGAGACCAGCTGGCGCTGTTCATCATAAGCGTAACTGACCAGGCAGATCTCGTCATCCAGCCAGGCGCCAACGAGCCTGTCGCGGTCGTAGCGGCAGACCACGCGCTGGCCCGCGCTGTCGGTCAGGGCATGCAGGGTATTATCCGCATTCCACTCAAAGAGGATATCGTTGCCGCAGGGTTCGGAGAGGCGCTGGAGCAGCGACGGGGCATCATCCCGCAGCGGCGCATAGTGCCAGCGCTCGCCGCTGACGTCATACACCGACCAGCTGTCGTCCTGGTGATGTTCAAGCCAGTTTTTTTCGCTTTCGCAGTAGGAGCGCATCCCTTTCGGGACCTTCGGGAAGGCGACGTAATCGCCGGACGGTGCGCGCCACACCAGGCCGTCCTGATAAGGCTCCAGGCGGCTTTCCCAGAACAGGCTCCATCCGCGGCCCAACACGCTGTCGCCGGGATTGCCGCTGCGCCAGTAGCGCTGCCAGCGCACCGGAAGACGGGAAGGCAGGACGAAGTCCAGCTCATCATCCCCGCTGAGAAACTTCTGTCCGCTGACGATATCCACCGGGCGGGCGATGATCCCCGCGGCCGCCACGCCGGTCATCAGCGTGCCGGCGCGACAGGCGATACGGGCCAGCTTGTTGATGCCGGGGATTTTGCCCAGCAGCTTAGAGAGCGCCCCGACTTTGCCAGCGGCGCCGCCCCAGCCACCGAGAAGCCCGGCGAACAGCAGGGTAAGATCGGAGACCTTGTAGAGCCACTCGGGGACTTCAGACTGAATGGGGAGGGTTTGCTGCGGGTCGCCGCCGATAATGACGTTGTCCGAACCGGTCATCACCTTCGCGTCGCAGGTGGTGCGATCCCCGATGCGGGACGCAGGCTGGCTGTTAATGGAGACACGCTTTGAGCCTTCGGCCATCTGCTGCGAGCCGTCGTCAGAACAGTCGACGGTGCTATCGGTGGCAAGCGCGGCGGGTTTACCGTTGATAAACACGTTGGGCGAGCCGGAGGTGATGACGCCTTTCTTCGTCATGCTGGATGCCCCGGCGTCGGCGATGCTGTCCCTGGCGGCAGTCGCCAGCTCCCCGGTGTAATACCCCACGACCAGACTGGCGCCGACAAGCAGGACGCCCACGCCAAGACAGGATGCGCCGAGACCGGCAATAAACATGGCCCCCGCCAGAATGCCCCCGGCGGCGGCAATCAGGCCACCGACAATCGTTCCGGCAATCATCCCGGCCAGCGCACCGGAGTGGCCGATATCATCACCAACGCGTGCTGCTTCAAACATAACAACGGTCCCTGAAGTTAATGGTGGAAGCGGAAGCTCCTGAGAAGATCGCCAAACAGCGCGCCGTCGGCATCGCCCAGCGCGCGGGTGCAGGTCATAGTGAACACCAGGATTTTATCGCCGTCGACGTTAAACACGGCCTGCTGCTGCCAGATGCGTTTCCCGTCGCGCAGGTAGCTGGCATGGACGGTTTCCCCCTGTAAAAGGCTGTCGCCCAGCGTAGCGGTGCTGCGCTCACCCTGCTTCCAGCCCTTGATGTGCTTTGCCATCAGGGCGAGCTGGCGATCGATATACGCGGCAAGCGCTTCGCCGGGGTTGAGGGCATCGCGGGAAATGTTGAACGCGGGCGCATCCGCTGCAGGCGGCGCGAAGACATTGACGGTACGGTCCTGATAGCCCTCAGGAAAAGCAATCATTCCTTCATTAAACAGGCACTGCGAAGATGGTTCTGACATTGAGCGGGTCCCACCACATTTTTTCAGAAGCGGTAAGTTTCGCATATGTGTTTAAGGCTGACTATCCCCAGATTATTGCTCCACCGTCACGCTCGCCGAACGGAAAAACAGCGGCCGTTAGCCCGGCCCCTCGCTCCCCGCCGCCAGCAGCGGTACCACCACGTCGCTGATGGGCACCGCAATACCATGCTTGCGGCCATAGCGCTGGATCACGCCGTTACGAATATCCCACTCCATCGGGCGTTCGGCCTGACGGTCGGCAAGGATTGACGTGCCTAAATCCTCGGGCGCACGCTGGAAGTTCGCCAGAATCTCCTGGGCCACCGCATCGTCCAGCTTCGCCCCTTCGGCGCGGGCGACGGCAAGCCCCTCGCGCAGGTAGGCCAGGGCCAGCTCGCTGATATCCTCGCGTCTGAACATCCCGGCGCGGCGGTTGGCCAGCACCATCAGCCCGGCGACCGCGTTTTGCAGCAGCTTGCGCCAGGCGACGGTGGTGAAATCTGTCGAGAGCTCATCAACATCACAGCGCGTCCCGCGAAGCGCCTCGACCACCCGCTGCGCCTGCGGCACGTCCGGTAGCGTCAGACGCGGTTTTGCCCGCAGCCAGACGGAGGCGTCCGGCTCGCGCTGCGCCGGGAACCAGACCACCGACGGCAGCACCGTTGCGCCGTTGACCAAAGGCGCAAGCTGGGCTTTCTGCTCCACGCCGTTTTGCAGCGCGCAGACCACGGTGTTTTCATCGCACAGGGCGCGCAGCCACCCGGCGCTGTCGGCATTTTGCGTCGTTTTTACCGCCACAAAAACGAGGTCTACGGGGCGGGTAATGACGGTGGGATCGGTAAGTACCGGACCGGGCACCACAGTTTCATCCTCATCGTGACGCAGGCGTAATACCGGATGCGCGGTGCGACCGCACAGCAGCGGCGTACGGCCCGCGTCATGCAGCACCGCGGCAATGGTGGTGCCAATCGCACCGGGACCAATCAGCGCAATGGTTGGATAGTCAGACATGGGTCACTCCCCTTTTGCTAAGCCTGCTATCAGTTATACCACCCTGAAAAGAGCGCGCCACGCCCATTGTCTATACTCAACACATAACAGACAACGGAGTGCGCCATGCCCTTACCCGATTTCAAGTCCTCTGAACCTTATACCCTCGGCATTGAGCTCGAACTCCAGGTGGTTAACCCGCCGGGTTACGATCTGAGCCAGGACTCCTCTGCCCTCATCGCCGCCGTCAAAGACGACATCAAAGGGGGCGAAGTCAAACACGACATCACCGAAAGCATGCTCGAAATCGCCACCGGTGTATGCCAGACCATCGACCAGGCGGCGGCGCAGTTCTCCGTGATGCAGCAGAGCATCCTGCGGGCGGCGTCGGAGCAGCACATCCAGATCTGCGGCGGCGGCACGCACCCGTTCCAGAAATGGCAGCGTCAGGAGGTGTGTGACGACGAGCGCTATAACGTCACGCTGGAGCGCTTTGGCTATCTGATTTTGCAGGCGACGGTGTTCGGCCAGCACGTGCACGTGGGATGCCGAAACGGGGACGACGCGATTTACCTGCTGCACGGCCTGTCGCGCTTCGTGCCGCACTTTATCGCCCTCGCCGCGTCGTCGCCTTATATGCAGGGCACGGACACCAAGTTTTCCTCGTCGCGGCTCAACATATTTTCCGGGTTCCCGGATAACGGCCAGATGCCGTGGGTCAACAACTGGCAGGAGTTCGAGGGGCTGTTCCGCCGCCTGAGTTCCACCAGCATGATCGACAGCATTAAGGATCTGCACTGGGACATCCGCCCCAGCCCGCACTTTGGCACCGTGGAGGTGCGGGTGATGGATACGCCGCTGACGCTCGGTCACGCCATTAACATCGCCGGGCTTATTCAGGCGACGTCGCACTGGCTGCTGACTGCGCGGCCCTATAAGCATCAGGAACGGGATTTTCTGCTGTACCGTTTTAACCGTTTTCAGGCCTGTCGCTACGGGCTGGAAGGCATTCTGACGGACGTGCATACCGGCGAGCACAAAACCGTGGCGGAGGATATCGGCTGGCTGCTGGAGCAGGTTTCACCGTCGGCCGAGAAACTCGGCGCGACGAGCGCCATCAAGGAAATTGCCCTGCTGTTAAAGCAGGGCAAGAGCGAGGCGCAGCGCATGCGGGACTTTATCGCCGATGGCGGCTCGCTGATTTCTCTGGTGCAGAAGCACTGTGAACTGTGGGCGACGAGTCCGTAAGGCCGTGCCCCCACTCGCGAAGGCGCTGGAACAGCACGAACAGCGCCGGGATGAACACTATCCCCACCACGGTGGCTACCAGCATGCCGCTGAACACCGTGGTGCCAATGATACGGCGGCTCTGGGCACCCGCCCCGGTCGCCAGCATCATCGGCAGGACGCCTATGATGAAAGACACGGCGGTCATCATTACCGCGCGGAAGCGGCGCGATGCCCCTTCCCGCGCGGCATCGACAATCGCCATTCCGTCCATACGCCGGGCGCGGGCAAACTCCACGATCAGGATCGCGTTCTTGGCGGCGAGGGCTATCAATAGCACCAGACCAATCTGCACGTACACGTCGTTGGCATAGCCTGCCAGCCACAGCCAGACCAGCGCTCCGCCGATGGCGAACAGCACCGAGAGCATCACGCTCGCCGGCAGCGTCCAGCTCTCATACTGGGCGACGAGGAACAGCCACGCCATCACCACCGCCGCCAGCACAATCCATATCGCCTGATTCCCGGTCTGCTGCTCCTGATACGACATGCCGCTCCAGGCGTAGTCGTACCCGGCTGGCAGGTTTTCCGCCAGAATCTCGCCCATCGCCGCCATTGCGGTGCTGCTGCTCACCCCTTCCGCTGCCGAGCCGCTCACCGATACCGACGGGAACTGGTTGTACTGCTGAATAAATGGCGCGCCGACGGTCGGCGTGATGGTGACGAGGTTGCTCAGACGCACCCGCTCGCCGCTGTTGCTGCGCACGAACAGCTCGCTGATTTGCTCTGCGCGCTCGCGCCACTGCATCTCGTTCTGCATCACCACGTGATAGACGCGGTTGTTGACGCTGAAATCCCCGGCGCGCGTGCCGCCAAAGGCGGTTTGCAGGCTGCTGAAGATGCGCGACACCGGCACGTCGAGGCGGGCCGCGCGCTCACGGTCAACGGTGAGCGTCATCTGCGGCACGTTGCTGCTCCAGGTGGTGAACACGCGGCTCAGCTGCGGGTGCTGGTTGGCTTTCGCCAGCACCTCGCGAGTTACGCGCTCCAGCTCCGCCGGGCTCTGCCCCGCCTGTGCCTGAATGCGCAGATCGAAGCCGGAGGCGTTGCCCAGCCCCGGCAGCGTCGGCGGTGCAAAGGTCATGATGGTGGCTTCCGGCAGGGCCAGCAGCTGGCGCTGAAGGGTGCCCATCACCTCATCCAGCGGCGGACGCTCGCTCCAGTCTTTGAGCATGATGGAGATAAACCCGCCGTTCGATGCGCTGGTGCCGTTGAGGATGTTAAACCCGGAGACCTGAATCACGTCTTCCACCGCCGGGTTTTTAGCGATCAGCTCGCGCGCGGTGGTCATCACCGCTTCGGTGCGCTCCAGCGAGGCTGCCTCCGGCAGCTGGACGCTGGCGAAGAAGTAGCCCTGATCCTCCTGAGGCAGGAAGCCCTTTGGCATCGACATAAAGCTGAATACCACCACCGCCGCCGCGCCTGCGGTGGCCAGCAGCGCCAGCCACGGACGGAGGTTGAACACGCTCACGATCCGGGTGTAAAGCGTGCGCGTGGCGTCCAGCCCGCGGTTGAACCCACGGAAAACGGCGGCGGGCTGTGCCGGACGCGGGCGCAGCAGCATCGCGCAGAGCGCGGGCGTCAGGGTCAGCGCCACGAGGCTTGAGAGCGTGACGGCGGTCGAGAGCGTCACCGCGAACTGGCGGTACAGCTCGCCCACGATCCCCGGCAGGAGCGCCACCGGTACAAACACCGCCAGCAGCACCAGCGTGGTGGCAATCACCGGCCCGGCAATCTGACGCAGCGCCAGCGCGGTCGCCGCCGTGCGGCTCTGCCCTTCCGCCATCAGCGTTTCGACACTCTCCACTACCACGATGGCGTCATCCACCACCATGGTCAGCGCCAGAATGATGGCGAACAGACTGAGCGTGTTCGCGGAGTAGCCGAGCGCGTAGAGCACCGCAAAGGTGCCCACCAGCGACACCGGAATGGCAAGGGCGACAATCAGCGTCGCGCGCCAGCTTTGCAGGAACAGGGACACCACGACCACCACCGCCAGCATCGTCAGCGCCAGCGAGACGCCAATCTCTTTGATGGTAGCGGCCACAAACGAGGTGGTGTCGAATTTGACTTCATAGACCAGATCGTCCGGGAAGCGCGTGGATAACCGTTCCAGCTCCGCGCGCACCGCATCGGCCACGCGCAGGGCGTTAGCGGACGGCGTCGGGTAGATGCCAAGGTAGGCGGAGTCATGCCCGTTCAGCTGCGCGCCCGAGCTGTAGCTGCGCGAGCCAAGCTCAATGGTGGCGACGTCCTTCAGGCGCACCAGCTGGCCCATCTCCCCGGTGCGGATAATGATGTTGGCAAAGTCGTCGGCCTGGTTTAAGCGCCCTAGCCCGTTGATGGTTAGCGTCTGCTGCTGGCCGTTAAACACCGGCGGCGTGCCGACCTGGCCTGCCGCCCCCTGCACGTTCTGCTCGCGCAGCGCCTGCGCCACGTCATCGCTGGTCACGTTCAGGGCATTCATGCGGTCCGGACGCAGCCAGATGCGCATGCTGTAGTCGCGCGCGCCAAACATCTGTACCTGCCCGACGCCCGGCAGTCGCGACAGCGCCTCGCGCACCTGGGTGCTGGCGTAGTTGCTGACGAACAGCGGCGTGTGAGTGTTATTTGGTGAGTAAAGGCTTACCCCCATCATCAGGTTGGTGGCGCGCTTGCGCACCTGCACGCCGTTTTGCTGTGCCTCGGTCGGCAGCTGCGCCACGGCCTGCGCCACGCGGTTCTGCACGTCGATGGCGGCGAGATCCGGATCGGTGCCCGCCGCAAAGGTGATGTTCAGGCTATACGTGCCTTCGTCCGAACTGGTGGACTCCATATAGAGCATATGATCCACCCCGTTCAGCTGCGTCTCCAGCGGCGTGGCGATGGCCTCCGCCACGTCAGCCGAGCTGGCGCCCGGCCATGACGCTGACACATTCACGACCGGCGGTGTGATCTGCGGGTACTGCTCCACCGGAATAATCCTCAGCGCGATGGCCCCCAGCAGGGTGATGACCAGCGCAATCACCATCGCAAAGCGCGGGCGTTTGATGAAAAACGTCAGCATGATGGCTCCTTAATTCAGTATCTGAACGGCAGCGCCTGGCTGCACGCGCTGCGCACCGTCAGTAATTGCTCGCTCACCGGGCTTAACGCCGGAGGCAATCTGGAACTGCTGGCCCATCTGCCCGGCGACCTTAAGCGGACGCATTTCGGCTTTATCCTCGGCGTTAACCACCCAGGCGAAGAACCCGTCGCCATTCTGCTGTACGGCAGCGGCGGGCAGGGTCAGCACCGGTAGCTCGCTTGCCGGACGCAGGTAGACGTTCACGTTGCCGCCGGGCAGCAACTGATGGCGCGGGTTGGCGAACTCGGCACGCAGCATCACGCTGGCGGTACGCGGGTCGATGCGGTTGTCCACGGAGGTGAGTTCCCCGCTGACGCGCTGGCCGTTGCTGTCAATCAGCGCCTGCCAGGCCTGCTTCATGGCGCTGATATCCGCATGCTGTCCGGCTTTGGTGGCAAACGCGCCCTCTTCCAGCGCAAAGGCGATGCGGATCGGATCGAGCTGGACCACCTCCACCAGCACACCGCTGGCAGGATCCACCAGGCTGCCGACGTGAAAGTTGCTGTGCCCCACGCGTCCGTCAATCGGTGAGGTAATGCGCGTGTAGTTGAGGGTGACGCTGCGGGTGTCGAGACGGGCTTTCGCCTGCTCCAGCGCGGCGCTCGCTACGTCGCGCTGCATGCGGGCGTTGTCCACATCGTGGCGGCTGATGGCGTTGCTGCTGCCCAGGCTTTCAAAGCGGGAAAGCTGCTGCTGCGCCTGACGCAGCGTGGCTTCGGCGCTTCTCACTTCGGCCTGCGCCAGGCGCAGGGCGGCGCGCGGCTCGGCGTCGTCAAGCTCGAACAGCACGTCACCTTTTTTCACGTACTGGCCGTCGCGGAAGTGGATTTTGGTAATCACGCCTTCCGTACGCGCGCGCAGTTCAACGGTGTGAATCGCTTCGATGCGACCCGGGATCTGACGTTCGGCGGCGTGGGCGGTTTGCTCCACGGTGGCGACACGCACGGGAATGACTGCGGCGAATGCGGGCGGCAGGGTAGCGGCGAGGAGGGCGAACATGAGTGGAAGTTTCATGGGAGTACCTCAGTATTTTCCCCTCACCCTAACCCTCTCCCCAAAGGGGAGAGGGAACTTGAACACCCTCTCCCCTTTGGGGAGAGGGCAGGGTGAGGGGTAAGGTTTTAGTTATGCAGCCTTACGGAACCTGCGGGTCAGTCGCTTCTCGATTTCGACGACGAAGAACATCACCCCCGCCACCGCCAGCGTCACGAACCAGTAGCGCAGCGGCAGCGCTTCGGTGCCGAACAGCATCTGCATAAACGGCAGGTAGATGATCGCCGCCTGGAGCAGGAACAGTACGCCCGTTACCAGCCAGATCCCTTTGTTCGCCAGCAGGCCGCGGTTCAGGGAGAACCCTTCGGTGTTGCGGCAGTTAATCATGTACACCCACTGGGCGCAGACCAGCATCTGGAGCAGCACGGTGCGGATGAACTCCGCGCTGTGCCCGCGCGGGGCCAGCCAGGCTTCCAGCGCAAAGGCGGCGATGGCAATCATGGTGCCGACGAAAGCCACGCGCCATACGGCGTAGGCGTCCATCACGTGCTGCCCGGTCTGACGCGGCGGGCGGCGCATTATGTTGCGCTCGGCGGCCTCGAAGGCCAGGCCGAAGGAGAGCGTGGCGGAGGTCGCCATGTTCATCCACAGGATCAGTACCGGCGTCAGCGGAATGATGTTCCCCGCCAGCAGCGCAATCACAATCAGTAGCCCCTGCGCCAGGTTGGTCGGCATGATGAACAGAATGGTCTTCTTCAGGTTGTCGTAAACGCGACGCCCCTCTTTCACCGCGCTGGCGATGGTGGCGAAGTTATCGTCCGTCAGGACCATGTCCGCCGCCTCTTTGGTGACTTCCGTGCCTTTGATGCCCATCGCAATACCCACATCCGCCTGACGCAGCGCTGGCGCATCGTTCACGCCGTCACCGGTCATACCGACGATTTCGCCTTTGTCCTGTAACGCTTTCACCAGGCGCAGCTTATGCTCCGGGCTGGTACGGGCGAAGATGTCATACTTCACCGCCGCTTCGGCCAGCTCGGCGTCGTCCATCTTCTCCAGCTCATAGCCGGTGACCGCCTGCTCGCTGTTAGTGATCCCCAGCATCTGGCCTATGCTCATCGCCGTCTGCGGGTGATCCCCGGTGATCATCTTCACGCGGATCCCCGCCTGCTGGCAGGCGTTAATCGCCTCAATCGCTTCCGGACGCGGCGGATCCATCATCCCGGCAATGCCGAGGAAGATCAGGCCGTGGCTCAGGTCGTCGTGAGTCAGTGCCTGCTCACCGTTCGCTGGCCTGAACGCCGCGGCGACCATGCGCAGCCCCTGACGCGCATAGCGCTCCATCTCCGTTTCCCAGTACGCGCGGTCAAAGGCTTGCGCACCGTTGCGGGTCTGCTGCTGCTCACACAGGGCGAAAATCACGTCCGGCGCGCCGGTGATCAAAATCTGCTCCTCACCGCCAATCTGGTAGTGGGTGCTCATGTACTTGTACTGCGAGTCGAACGGGATCTTGTTGACCAGGGTGGTCTCGACCGGTGCGAGGTGGGCTTTTGCCGCCAGCACCTTCAGCGCGCCCTCGGTCGGGCCGCCAGTGATGCCCCACAGGCCGCGCTCGTCCTGAATCAGCTGGCTGTCGTTACACAGGTCGATGGTGCGCAGGTACTGCTCCAGCACGGTGCCCGGCTGGATCTGCACCGGCTCGTCGCTGCCTTCGAGGTAGAGGTTGCCCACCGGCTCGTAGCTGTTGCCGTCCACGCGATAGCACGTATCGGCAGTAATGATGGCTTTCACCGTCATCTCGTTCATGGTCAGGGTGCCGGTTTTATCCGAGCAGACCACGGTCATCGCGCCCAGGGTTTCAACCGTCGGCAGCTTGCGGATAATCGCCCGCTTACGCGCCATCGCCTGTACGCCCAGAGAGAGGATGATGGAGATAATCGCCGGCAGACCTTCCGGTACGGAGGCTACCGCCAGGCTAATCAGGGAGAGCAGCAGCTCGCCCATCGGGATCTCGCGGAACACCAGGCTGAAGACAAACAGCGCGGCCATCATCGCCAGAATGATGGCGAAAATCGCTTTGCCCAGCTTGTCCATCTGCACCAGCAGCGGGGTGCGGTGCTTTTCAATGCCCGCCATCATCTGGTTGATGTGGCCGAGCTCCGTATCCTTACCGGTCGCGGTGACCAGGCCAACGCCACCGCCCGCGCTTACGGTCGTCCCGGAGAAGACCATATTGGTGCGGTCGCCCAGCGGCAGTTCACCGCTCAGCGGATTAATGTGTTTATCCACCACGGTGGATTCGCCGGTCAGAATTGCCTCTTCCACGCGTAAATTATGCGCTTCGATTAAGCGCATATCCGCCGGAATACGATCTCCTGCGCGCAACACAATAATATCGCCCGGGACGATTTCCGTCGTCGGGATGGTTTCATGGTTACCATTACGAATTACGCGCGCCTCGCTGGAGAGCATATTGCGAATACTCTTCAGGGATTTTTCTGCGTTACTTTCCTGAATGTGGCCAATTAAGGCATTGATTACCGCCACACCCAGGATAACCAGCGTATCAACCCAGTGTCCCATTACAGCCGTTAATACGGCGGCCGCCAGCAGGACGTAAATCAGGACATCGTTAAAATGCGCGAGAAAACGCAGCCAGCCCGGCTTGCCTTTTTTCTCCGGCAGCGCGTTCGGGCCATGCTTCTGCAAACGTGCCTGCGCCTCGGTGCGGTCCAGGCCATTCGCCTGGCTCTGCGCCTGAGCAAGCACCTGCTCTACGGTCTGCTGGTACGCCTGCCCGCCTGCGGGTGGCATATTCTGCGAGAAATTTTTTTTGGTCATGGTATTTTTCCTTCAATATCCGGTGGACGGAAGCCGGAATTCCTTTCTGGCTTTAAATAATTCATTTTTAAGTCTTGCGGGTTAAATTGATCTACCGCAATATATTGACTACCCGGTTATTCAAAACTGATTAAAATTATTTCGACGCGTTGATTTTTACAAAATATTTCTAAACCAACACTAAACGAGGAGGAAGCATGTTTGGTATTTATCGCGGGCGGCGCCTGGCGTTATACATTGTCGCAGCCATTGTTATTGCGACGTTAATTGGATATAGCACCTATAGCTTTGTAAAATTATTTTCGTGAAAAAGACGTTTATTTACATTACGCGATATTAATTTAATCGCCCCGGAAATATTATCTATTTTCCGTTATTAACTCGCAGAATAACGGTGGCCTTTCACTCAATTTTGCCAGTGGGGATGATATTGCTTTACGTTTCAGGATGCCGGACAATGACATTTTTAACTCACGATTAACATTACGATGAAACACCCGTTAGAATCGCTGCTCACCGCAGGGGGCATTTTGCTGATGGCCCTGCTCTCCTGTCTGCTGTTACCTGCGCCGTCGCTGGGTCTGGTGCTGGCGCAGAAACTGGTTCAGACCTTTCATATGGTCGATCTGAATCAGCTGTACACCATTCTGTTCTGTCTGTGGTTTTTGGTGCTCGGCGCCATCGAATTCTTTATCCTGCGTTTCATCTGGCGCCGCTGGTTTTCACTGGCGTCGTAAGCCAGTAAGATCGCGCATCCCGTGGATCAGCGCTTCACACCAGGCCGCGTAGTCGTGGCCGCTGGATGAGGGGTGGAAGCTGACGCGATAGCCTTTTTCCTTCAGCACCTGTTCAAAATCCTGCGTGGTGCGATAAATGCCGCCGCCCGGCCCCGTGGTTTCAAACTTTCCGGCCTGTAACCAGAAGCGCACCGGATACGGCGGCGACTGCTGGTACTGACGCGTCAGCCAGCCGGGGGCGTCACCTTTCGGCGCCCACCAGTAGGAGCCGGAAAGGCTCAGCACGTTGCCAAACAGGCGCGGATAGCGCAGCGCCACCCATGACGAGGCAATTCCCCCGTAGCTCGACCCCGCCAGCACCGTTTTCTGCCGCTGCATCGCGATGCCCTGCCCGCGCAGCCACGGCAGCAGCTCGTGCGCCAAAAAGTCAGCAAAATCCGGGTTCGGCGGCAGCTCGTTGCCGCGACGGGCGTGATCGAGGCTGTCGATAAACACCACGTTAATCGGTGGCAGGTGATGTCGGGCAATCAGACCGTCCAGCACGTTGGCAAAATGGTATTCGTCCTGATAAATCTGCCCGTCGAACAGAATTAACGTCCAGCGTGCGGGCTGTGCGCCGCGCGGTTTGTAGATCATCACGTCGCGGGCGTTGCCGAGGATGTGGCTGGAAAAACTCTGACGGCTCAACGTCCCGTGCACCAGCGGCTTTGCCGTGGCCTGAACGGAGCAGTAGCGCGCCGGGCTGAGATCGAGCAGCGAGTAACGGTTCCATCGATCCGCCTTCTGCTCCCCAAAGGTGTTCGGGTTAAGCGGATCGGCCTGTGCGCTCACCAGGATGGCACGGCGTTGATCGCGGGCAGAGCCTTCAACGATCGGCACATCGGGGGCGAGCTTATATTGCATCACCGTATCAGCGGGGACCACGTAGCTGCGGAACCAGACGTCGCTGTTGCCCAGGCGGAACAGCGGATCGTGATCCCCCGCCGGAGAGCCGAGAATGAAGACGTTATCCCGCGCGCCGCGCCACAGAAAGGTCACGCGCTTATGGCTCGCATCTACCGGTTCCACCATTGGCGTTCCCTGTCGACGCTGCGCCTGCCAGAACGCCTCGGTACTTCCACCGGCAGAAATGACGTTTGCCAGCGCCTTTAGCGTCGGGCTTTCTGGCGCCAGCATCTGCACGCGTGGTAACGGAGAGGTCTCTTTCATCCGCCACTGAAAACGCCACGGCTTACCGGCTTCGCCGTGTAGCACCAGCGAGGTGTTCTGTTTCACCGGCAGGGCAAACAGCAGCGTGTGTTCCCCGTCCGCAGGACCGTTTTCGATCAGCGTGCGGATGCGGCGGTTTTGCCCATCCAGCAGGCGCGCATCCGTCACGCCATTCAGCGTGGCGGAAACGTAATTTTCACCCAGTTCAGGCAGGGAGAAGCAGACTTCGCCGCTGGCATCAAACTTTCCCTGAACATCGCCCTGCCGGGACGACTGCTCGCACGTTGCCGCCACGGCGGGCAGCGCGCCGATCCCCAACAGCAACCCACTCCATACCCTCTTCATTACCGCTTGTTCCCCAACGAAATTTGTTAACAACGCTAATGCAAATGGTAATAATTTGCAATATCATCAACGGCGATTTACCGGTGTTTTTATGGCGATAGCAACCAAGGACGTTCAATAAAAATGTTTAAAAATAATAAGATAATGTATCTCTGGCTGATGAGTCTGGCGACGACCAGCGTCGCGGCTCAGGCAGAAATGAAAGAAGAAACGATTACGGTGACGCAGGGCGTGAGTGAAGAGCCCACTGCGCCCGTAAAAGGCATTGTGGCGACGAAAACGCTCTCCGCCACCAAGACCAGCGCGGAGATTGTGAAGACGCCGCAGTCGGTATCGGTGATCACCCGCGATCAAATGAACATGCAGGACGTCACATCCGTTTCGCAGGCGCTGCGCTACTCGGCGGGCGTGTTTACCGAATACCGGGGCTCGTCTAACCGTAACGACGAGGTGTTTGTGCGCGGCTTTAGCTACGTGCCAAAATTCCTCGACGGCTTAAGCTTTGGTGCAACGGCCTCATCACAGACGGGCACAGTTGACCCGTGGCTGCTGGAGCGCGTGGAGCTGGTGCGCGGCCCGGCGTCGGTCCTGTTTGGTCAGGTGAATCCTGGCGGGTTAATCAGCATGACCAGCAAGCGCCCGACGGCGGAGGCCATTCACAACGTGCAGTTCCGCACCGGCAATAACGATCTCGCCGAAGGTGCGTTTGATTTCGGCGGCAGGCTGAGCGACGACGGCCGCGTACTGTATCGCGTGAACGGTATCGCCCGTACGCAGCATAATCAGGTGGACGATTATAAAGAGACGCGGATGGCGATCGCCCCGGCGATCACCTGGTATCCGAACGATCAGACCCGCTTTACGCTGCTGACCAGCTACCAGAAAGATCCGGATGCCGGATACCGCAACTTCCTGCCCGCGTATGGCACGGTGAAAAGCGTCGACGGGAAGTACATCCCACGCGACTTTAACGTCAGCGATCCGAATTACAATCAGTCCTGGCGCGAGCAGACGATGATTGGCTACGAGCTGGAACACCAGTTCGCCGACAACCTCACCTTCCGCCAGAACGCCCGTTACGCCACCATCAAGCAGAAATACCGTTATCTGGTTTACGCCAACAGCGCGGCCAACAGCACGGTGTTGACCCGTCGCGCCCAGCGTGAAGAGCGCACGACCAATGAATTTGGCCTCGATAACCAGCTGGAATATCTGCTGGAGACCGGGAGCGTCAGCCATACCCTGCTCGGCGGGTTTGATTACAAGACAAGCAAGGATAAACAGCTGCTGGCGCGCGGGAGCGGCTCACAGTATGACCTCGACTGGACAACCCCGGTTTACGGCGTGAACGTGGATGAAAGCACCTTCAAAACGGCCTCCGACGAGCAGCAAAATCTCGACCAGATGGGGCTGTATCTTCAGGATCAGATGAGCTGGAACAACTGGGAGTGGCTGGTTTCCGGGCGCTACGACTGGAGCGAAGTGCGTACCAACGACTTCACCGATAATAGCTTTACGCAGCAGAACGACAGCAAATTTACCTGGCGCACTGGCCTGCTGTACGCGTTCGATTTTGGTCTCTCGCCGTACATCAGCTACAGCACGTCGTTTGAGCCGAACCTGCAAACCAACCGTGCGCCGGGCGTCGCGCCATTCAGGCCTACTACCGGGGAGCAGACCGAGATTGGCCTGAAATATCAGCCGGTCGACACCACGCTGATGACTCTCGCGCTGTACGATTTAACTCAGGACAACGTAGCGACCTATAACAGCGCTGAAGGCTGGTTCGAAAATGCGGGCAAGGTGCGTTCGAAAGGCGCTGAAGCGGAAATCCACGCCACGCTGATGGATAACATCAACCTGATTGGCTCCTACACTTACACCGATGCAAAAACCGAAAGCACCACGGTGGCGGGCACCGAGGGCAAGACCCCGGCGCGTATCCCGACGCATATGGCGTCTGCGTTTGCCAGCTATACCGTTCCGGGCGGAGCGCTCAAGAGCCTGACCGCTGGCGTGGGGATGCGCTACATCGGCACCAGCTACGGCGATGCGAAGAACACCTTTAAGGTGCCATCGGTGGATCTGTATGACGCGATGCTGCGCTACGATCTGGGCGAGATGAACCGCAGCCTGAAAGGGGCAAGCGTGCAGTTCAACGTCAATAACGTGGCGGACACGAAGTATGTGGCGTCATGCGCAAGCGATACGGCGTGCTTCTACGGGATTGGCCGGACGGTGACGGCGACGGTGAATTATCGGTGGTAAGGGATTTGTAGGCCCGGTAAGCGCAGCGCCACCGGGCAATTACGGGCACCGAGCTCACAAAAAAGCCGGGTGGCGGCTACGCCTTACCCGGCCTTGATGTCGTAAATTTCAATGTGTCTGGCGGTGATTCTCTTTGCGGTACGCCCCGGGCGGCTGGTTGAAGGTGCGGGTAAAGATGCGGGTAAACGTCTGCTGCGAGTCAAACCCGTAGCGCAGGCAGATATCGTACACGCGCTCGTCTGACTCACGCAGATCGCGCGCCGCCATCAGCAGCTTGCGTTCGCGGATGTAGCGCCCCAGACTTTCGCCTTTGTACTGCATAAACAGCCGCTGTAAATGCCATTTTGAGTAACCCGCATGGCGGGCAATCTCTTCGATGCGTAACGGCTGGTGTAGGTTGTCATCGATCCATTCGACAATCGTATCAATGACCTGAGCGGAAATCGTCATACTGCTCTCCCCCTCTGCTTCTCGCTTAAACATTATTCCCACCACTCGCGAAATTGTTGCGTGGTATCACTCACCCGCACGGGCTCGCCCAGCTCCGGTGTCAGCAGCCGGTAGTTTTTATCCTTACTGGCTTTCGCCAGCTGGATCAGTGGATCGTTCCAGGTATGTTTCGCCAGCACAAAACGCCCGTTATGTCCCGGTACGACCGCTCTGGCATTGAGATCTGCAGAGGCCTGCGCCGTTTCCGCCGGATGCATATGGATGTACTTCCAGTCCTGGTCGTACTGGCCGTTTTCCATAATGGCTAAGTCAACTCCGCCAAACTGCTCGCCAATCGCTTTGAAGTGCGGGCCATAACCGGAGTCTCCGCTGTAGTAGACCTTCTGCTCCGGAGAGACAAACATAAAGCTGCCCCACAGGGTCTGGTTACGCTTAATGCCGCGCCCGGAAAAATGGCGCGCAGGCAACACGTGAACCGTCAGCGCATCGCTGATACGTACCGACTGGTTCCAGTCCCGCTCGTCGATAATCTCAGGGTTCATCCCCCAGTAGCGCAGATGCGAACCCACGCCCAGCGGGGTGACCACGCGCTTAACCTTCGGCAGCAGCGCCTTGATGGTGGCGTAATCCAGATGATCATAGTGATCGTGGGAGATAATCAGCAGGTCGATCTCCGGCATGCTCTCCGCACGCCACGGGTACTCCCCCGCAAAGGCTTTATTGAGGAAGGAGAACGGTGCGGCGTAGTTACTCAGAACCGGATCGATCAGGATTCGTTGCCCCGCCAGCTGCATATACCAGGAGGAGTGGCCGAGCCACACCAGCGTGTCCTGTTCAGGCGACAGGCTCGCCAGATCGGTTTTCACCAGCGGCAGCGGCTGCGCAGGACGGGCGTTTTCGGTTTTACGGGTAAGGAACTGCCACCACGCCACCAGCATATTTTGTTGCCCGGTAAAGCCCGGCGTAGGGAGCGTGTTATGGAATTGCCCGTCGTGATAGTGCGGAGAGGCCTCCACTTCAGAGAGCTGCGCACCCTGCGGTGGCTGGCCAAATCCGGCATTCAGTACAAACGGTAAACTGGCAGCTGAAGCAATAATCATAACTAACACCACGCAGATGAATAGAGGCTTTTTCATTATCCTGACCCGCCAACGCGCCCTGTCCGATAGTTTGCGCGGGTTGAACTTGATTATGAGTGAGTAAGCACTCATTATAGATAGGATGATTACGCCGTCAAGAAGGTTTTCGATCTTTGACATTCCGCGTTGCAGCGTGGCAAAGCACGTGTTTCAATCAGGGTTTTTACAATTGACGGGAGGAAAAATTTAGTGGCACGTCCGAAGAGTGAAGATAAAAAACAGGCCTTACTGGAAGCAGCAACGGCTGCGTTTGCGCAGTCAGGTATTGCCGCCTCAACGGCGTTAATTGCCCGTAATGCGGGCGTCGCTGAAGGGACACTGTTTCGCTACTTTGCTACCAAAGACGATCTGCTGAATGCCCTCTATCTGCATCTGAAGCAGGATCTTTGCCAGACCATGCTGGCAAACCTCGATCGCACCATCACCCAGCCAAAAGAGCATACCCGTAATATCTGGAATAGCTATGTGGACTGGGGCATTCGTAACCCCCTGGCGCATGCGGCTATCCGCCAGATTGGCGTCAGTGAAAAGCTGAACATTGAAACCGAGCAGGCGGTGAAAGACATGTTCCCGGAAATACACGAACTGTGTCACCGCTCGGTGCGCCCGGTGTTTATGTCTGACGAGTTTAAGACCTTCGGTGATGCAATATTCTTATCGCTGGCTGAAACCACCATGGAGTTTGCCGCGCGCGATCCGTCCCGTGCCGTCGATTTTAAAGCGCTGGGCTTTGAAGCCATGTGGCGCGGGCTTGCTGAGGAAGAGAGCCATGGACAGTAAAGCCTTGCAGGAACATGCCAGACGCGTCGCGCTGGAGATGGCTTTTACCGAACATTGCTGGCCGTTTGGCCCGGAGTATGACGTGTTTAAGGTGGGCGGGAAAATTTTTATGCTGATGGCGACCGCTCACGGTCGGGCCCACGTCAGCCTGAAATCCGATCCGGAAAAATCGCTGCTCAATCAGCAGATCTACCGTGGCGTGGAGCCTGGCTACCATCTGAATAAAAAACACTGGATCTCCCTTTATGGCACGGACGACATCACGCCTGAACTGGTCACCGACCTGATTACGGATTCGTGGAATCTGGTCGTTGATAAACTGCCGAAAAAAGATCAGAAGTGGATTCGGCCAGCCTGATTGTTCGCCTGAGACGAACAGAATAAGCGCTCGAATCGCACTTATCTTTTCCCGCTTCGCGCGGTAATCTGCTTTCCTTTCACGCCCGCCCGCGGGCGAATTTCATCACCAGGAGTTGTTATGGATATTATTTCTGTCGCCCTGAAACGCCACTCTACCAAGGCGTTCGACCCAGCCAAAAAACTGACCGCAGAAGAAGCGGAAAAAATCAAAACGCTGCTGCAATACAGCCCGTCCAGCACCAACTCCCAGCCGTGGCATTTTATTGTTGCCAGCACTGAAGAGGGTAAAGCGCGCGTGGCAAAATCCGCGGCGGGCACCTATGTGTTTAACGAACGCAAAATGCTGGATGCCTCTCACGTGGTGGTGTTCTGTGCGAAAACCGCGATGGACGATGCCTGGCTTGAGCGCGTCGTCGATCAGGAAGAGGCTGACGGCCGTTTCGCCACGCCAGAAGCAAAAGCCGCGAACCACAAAGGCCGCTGCTATTTTGCCGACATGCACCGCGTGGATCTGAAAGATGACGACCAGTGGATGGCGAAGCAGGTTTACCTGAACGTCGGCAACTTCCTGCTGGGCGTGGCCGCGATGGGCCTGGACGCAGTGCCGATTGAAGGCTTCGATGCCGCAATCCTCGACGAAGAGTTCGGCCTGAAAGAGAAAGGCTTCACCAGCCTGGTGGTGGTGCCTGTTGGGCATCACAGCGTTGAGGATTTCAATGCCACGCTGCCGAAGTCTCGCCTGCCGCTGAGCACGATTGTGACTGAATGCTAATGAAAATGGGCCGCTGCATGCGGCCCGTTACGCTTTACTGATGACAAGCCTGCGATGCGGATGGACCTCACGATCGTTTCCCCAGGCAAAAGCAATCCAGCGCTCTTCCAGCTCAGCGTAGGAATTTACGGGCGTTAACGTCCACTCTTCTCCCACCGTACCGTCCGCCACACTAATGCGATAGTTCATGGTAAACGCCCAGTCGATCATGCGCAGCCAGAACCGTTGCCCGTCTCCCGTTTGTTCGCTGTCAGAGACAACGATGTCGTATTCGCTTAGCACCCACTGAAAAAAGAGTTGTGGCAACCCGCTTATCACGCGTTGATGAACGGCACGCGGAGTACGCCACACCATCACCTGCGTGGCGGCACCGTGGGGAAAGGTAATTTCTTTATGAAATTTAAGCTTTACGGCATACGCCGTATAAGGTTTGCCGTCATCGGTGGTCACGAGACGATATTCATCACCATAACGCGATTTCAGGAGCCGGTATCCCACAGGCAGCAGAAACCCCGGCAGATGAAAATCCGCCGTACCTCGTGCCAGGAACGCTTCGGTGTGTTCGACGTTTCGGGAGATAAGGCCGAGTTTTTGGCTGAAGTCTGCGGAATCAATCATCAGTGGCGACATTTGTTGTTTCTCATGGCGTGAGTATAGTCGACTTAATCCCTCATCGAAATGATGTCGATTCAGTCGGTTGGTTTAAGTTAAACGCCAACTTATACCTGTCTCATCCGCTTAGCAGAGCCAGCTCTTATTCCCTGAAAGCCCCTCGCAAAAAACTTATTTCCCCTGCGCCTCCAGCCACGCCATCGCCCTCTCCCCTGCCTCGTCCACCGGTAAATAGACCAGCAGCCGCGATCCGTTTCGCGGGGCGGAGTACCAGTACATCTGCTGGAGATGAAAATCCCCCAGCTCGGGATGGGTGAACAGCTTGAGCTGGTTCTCCACGCCGCGCACGTCGTTACGCTGGTGCCACAGGGTTTTGAACTCCTCAGACACCGCAAAAAAACGCGCCAGCTTCGCTTCCCAGAGCGGGTCGCCACGGTGCTCAGCCATTGCCGCGCGGAAGTAGGAGACGAAAATCGGCAGCACGTCGTCACGTTTGCCGAGCCGCGCGCGCCACGCCGGATGGGTGAGGAACAGGTAAATACAGTTGCGATCTTCCGGCGGGATAGCGTTGAAATCGACGCCCATCAGGTGTCCGAAGCTGTCGTTCCACGCCACGATATCGAAATTCGGTTTCTGAATACTGGCAGGCTTCGGCATCAGGGTATCCAGCAGGCGACGCGTGCCTTCGCTGATCCCCTCACAGCACACCGCCTGCGGGGCTTCGCCCGGCGGCAAACCGGCAAGCACAAAAAGATGCCGGGCTTCGGTCGGGGTGCATTGCAGCGCTTTTGCAATGGCGGCCATCACCGCGCTGGACGGATTGACGTCCCGGCCCTGTTCCAGCCAGGTGTACCAGGTCACACCGACATCCGCGAGCATCGCTACCTCCTCCCGGCGCAGGCCCGGCGTGCGGCGACGGCCGCTGCGCGGTAAGCCGAGCCGCTGCGGATCGAGGCTTTCGCGCCGGGCACGCAAAAACGCGCCCAACTGCTTGCGGGTGTCATCCTGGAGAGAGGTGACAGGTTCAGACATCAGCGCCATAACATCTCCTGCATGGTAGTGCCAGTACCAGTATAAGCAAGAACTGGTACCCGTTTATCAGATGGTTGATGCTACGACTCTACGCTGTTTGACGCAATGGAGTCACCATGAATACGTCAGTTGTTTCACCGGGTCGTGCGGGCCTGATATTGCTGTTAACCGGCCAGATGCTGCCGCTGATTGATACCTCGATCACCAACGTGGCGCTGGATTCCATCACCCATTCGTTACACGCCACCGCCACCGAACTGGAGCTGATCGTCGCCCTCTACGGCGTGGCCTTTGCCGTCTGTCTGGCCCCCGGCAGCAAGCTGGGCGATAACCTTGGCCGCCGTCGCTTGTTTATGTGGGGCGTGGCGAGTTTTGGCCTGGCCTCGCTGCTGTGCGGCATAGCGGGCAATATCGAACAGTTGCTTGCCGCGCGCATTATCCAGGGCGCGGGCGCCGCGCTGATCATGCCGCAAATTCTCGCGACGTTGCACGTGACGTTAAAAGGAACGGCACACGCCAAAGCGATCAGTCTGTTCGGCGGTATCGGCGGAATTGCGTTTATCGTCGGCCAGATGGGTGGCGGCTGGCTGGTGTCGGCGGACATCGCCGGGCTTGGCTGGCGTAACGCCTTCTTTATCAACGTGCCGATTTGTCTGGTGGTGCTGGCGATGAGCCGTCGCTACGTGCCGGAAACTCGCCGCGATACGCCGTCGCGCATTGACTGGACCGGTACTGTCCTGCTGACGGCGATACTGTGCTGTCTGCTGTTCCCGATGGCGCTCGGCCCGCAGTGGCACTGGTCGTGGCCGCTGAAGGCCGCGCTGCTGGCGATTGTGCCGCTGGGCTTTTTGATGGTGTTAAACGCGCGTAAGAAAGAGCGTGAGAATGCCCACCCGCTTATCGCGCCGCGCCTGTTGCAGCTGCGCAGCATCCGTTTTGGCGTGCTGATCGGGATACTCTTTTTCAGCGTCTGGTCCGGGTTTATGTTCTGTATGGCGCTGACCATGCAAAGCGGTCTGGGGATGGCGCCGTGGCAGTCCGGGAACAGCTTTATCGCGCTCGGCGTCACCTATTTTATTTCCGCCTGGTTCGCCCCACGCCTGATTGCCCGCTACAGCACCAGCGCCATCCTGCTGACCGGGCTTGCGATTCAGCTTGTCGGCCTGGTGGCGCTGATCGCCACGTTCCGTCACTGGGGAATGCAGAATACCGCGCTGACGTTGGCCCCGGCCACCGGGCTGGTGGGTTACGGGCAGGCGCTGATTGTAAACAGCTTCTACCGTATCGGGATGCGCGATATTCAGCCTGACGACGCGGGGTCCGCGAGCGCGATTTTAAGCACGCTGCAACAGGCTGCGCTGGGGCTTGGCCCGGCCATTTTCGGCGCGATTTTGCTGCACGGGCTGCAAAATCATCACGGAGATTACACCCAGGCAGTCAACGTCTTCCTGATGGTGGAAACGGCCATGATGGGAGTGCTGGCGCTGGCCACGCTGCGTATGCGCCATCGTCTGTGCTTACCGGTCGTCAAGGCCTGTCCGGCGACAAAATAAAACTGCCTGAATTTGCATAATAGATCCGCAGCCGCCATTATGGGGCTGCATCAATACAGGAGACGTTATGCAGGAATTAATTGCTCAGGTTGAAGAGTTAGGGATTGAAATTAATCACACCACCTCTTTAGTGATTATCTTTGGTATTATTTTTCTTACAGCCATTATCGTTCATTTTATTCTGCACAAAGTGGTGCTGCGCGCCTTCGAAAAACGCGCGCAGGCCAGCAGCCATTTATGGTTGCAGATCATTACGCAGAACAAGTTATTTCACCGTCTGGCGTTTACCCTCCAGGGGATAATCGTCAACGTTCAGGCGGTTCTGTGGCTGCAAAAAGGCAGCGAAGCGGCGGAAATGCTCACCACCTGCGCAAAATTGTGGGTGATGGTCTATGCCCTGCTCTCCTTCTTCTCGCTGCTGGATGTGATTTTTAATCTGTCGCAGAAAATGGCCACCGCATCACAGCTGCCGCTGAAGGGGATATTCCAGGGCATCAAGCTGGTGAGCGCCATTCTGGTGGGAATATTAATTATCTCCCTTCTGATCGGTCAGTCACCCGCCATTCTGATAAGCGGCCTGGGTGCGATGGCTGCCGTTCTGATGCTGGTCTTTAAAGACCCGATACTGGGCTTAGTGGCCGGTATTCAGCTCTCCGCCAACGACATGCTGAAGCTCGGGGACTGGCTGGAGATGCCGAAATACGGGGCCAACGGCACGGTGACCGACATCGGCCTGACCACCGTTAAAGTGCGTAACTTCGATAACACCATCACCACCATCCCGACCTGGGCGCTGGTGTCCGACGCGTTCATCAACTGGAGCGGCATGTCCGCCTCCGGTGGTCGCCGCATCAAGCGTAGCCTGAATATCGATACCACCAGCATTCATTTCCTCGATGAGCAGGAGCAGCAGAAACTGATTCAGGCGAAACTACTGAAGCCGTATCTGGCCGCGCGTCATGAGGAAATTAACCTGTGGAATCAGCAGAACGGCGAAGGGGAATCGGTATTAAACCTGCGCAAGATGACCAATATCGGCACCTTCCGTGCCTATCTGAATGAATATCTGCGTAACCACCCGCGTATTCGTAAAGATATGACGCTGATGGTGCGCCAGCTCGCGCCAGATGCCAACGGGCTGCCGATTGAAATATATGCCTTTACCAACACGGTGATTTGGGCAGAATACGAAAATATTCAGGCCGACATCTTCGATCATATTTTCGCGGTGGTGGATGAATTTGGCCTGCGTATTCACCAGTCGCCAACCGGAAACGATATTCGCTCGCTGGCTGGCGTCATCGCCAGATAATCAGGTGCTGGCGCGGGAAATAAAGCGCCAGTCCATCATGACCCTTTCCGTGGGCGCATCCGGGTTGTCGATCTTATTTAACAGCAGATTGACCGCCTTGCGCCCGATATCCCGCGACGGTTGTTCAATGGTGGTGAGAGAAATCATCTCCGCCAGCTCGGTGCCGTCAAAACCCACCACCGCGATATCTTCTGGCACCCGCAGCCCTGCCTGCTGAATGGCGCGCAGCGCCCCCGCCGCCAGCGTATCAGAAACGGCAAACACCGCATCCGGCGGGTTTGCTTTTAACAGATTTTGCATCGCCGCCATGCCCGCACTGGAGCTGAGCTCACTGGCGTACTCCACCGCCTGATAGTCCAGATCCCGCAGGTGTATGACGCTCTTATAGCCGCGTTCGCGCAAACGGGCATATTTGTAGCTGAGGTCGTGGTTGATGAGCGCAATGCGTTTGCGGCCCCCGTCGGCAAGCTGGCTGACAACGTGCTGGGAGGCATCAACATCGTTAATCCCCACGCAGGAGACCGCGCCCGCATCGGCGTATTCAGCGCACTGTACCCACGGCGCGTTGCCAATCAGCGCGGCCAGCTCCGGCAGCTTCGAGAACGCATCCATGGTGATAATGCCATCGACGATTTTGCCCGACAGCAGGCTTAAGCCCGAGCGGGAGCGCTCAATATCCGAGCCGGAGTTGCACAGCAGAATGCGATAGCCGTTCTTTTCCGCCTCGGCTTCGATGCCCTTCACCACTTCGGCACAGAACGGGTTGGCGATGTTCGAGACCATCACCAGGATCATATAGCTGCGGGCGGTGCGCAGCTGACGCGCCAGCAGATTGGGCTGGTAGTTACTCTCCTGGATCGCCTGCAAAACGCGCTCGCGGTTTTTCGCCTTCACGGTATCGCTGTTATTCAGTACGCGAGAGACCGTTGCCACGGATACCCCGGCCAGTTGAGCGATTTTCTGAATTGACATAGCGACGATACATCCTGCGGTTAGCGTTTTGTGCAGGCTACCATAAATTGGTTGCCCGGCGAACCGGGCAATGCGTCAGTATTCCACACGCACCCAGCGCTGCTGCTGATGGCTTTTCACAATCGCATCAAGGATATACATCACACTGGCGCCATCGTGGAAGGTGGCAAACTGCGGATTATCCGGCATCGCTCCCGCCTGCACGGCACGGTAAAATTGCGCCATCATATTTTTAAAGGCATCCGGCCAGCCTTCAATGTGTCCGCCGGGGAAATGGGCGCTGTCGGCCACATCACGGTTCATCAAACCCGGATCGTCGCTGAGCGTCTGGTTTGCCCGGGTACGATGGCCGATCCACAGCTGCTGCGGGGTTTCCTGATCCCACGCCACCGACTGCTCGCTGCCGTTAATTTCAAAGGTCAGGCGGTTTTTTCGCCCCGCGCTCACCTGCGAGACGCTAAAGCTGCCCTTGCTGCCGTCGTCAAAACGCAACAGCACCGAGCCGAAGTCTTCGGTAGTGACCAGTTTATCTTCATAGTGAGCATGTTCGTCGTGCGTAAACGTCTGACTGCCCGCCACGTTAGCCTTGCGCGTCGGCCAGACGATGGATAAATCAGCCATCACCTCAGTAATGCGCCTGCCGGTGACATACTGCACCGTATCGCACCAGTGGGAGCCGATATCCGCCACCGCCCGCGATGCGCCGCCGAGCGCGGCATCCACCCGCCAGTTGTAGTCGGTTTCCAGCAGCATCCAGTCCTGCAAATAGCTGCCGTGCGAGGCAAACAGCCGCCCGAGGGTGCCCGCGCGCATCATGCTCGCCGCCTGGCGCACCATCGCAAACTGACGATAGACAAAGCTCACGCCATGCACCACGCCCGCCTGCTCTGCCAGCGCCACCAGCTCGCGCGCCTCGTCCGGTGTCATGCACAGCGGCTTTTCGGAAAACACGTGCTTGCCCGCGCGCAGGATCTGGCGGTTAATCTCCGCGTGCAGGTGGTTCGGCGTGCAGTTGTGCACCGCATGCAGATTGGGGTGCGCGAGCAGTTCTTCCACGCTGGCGTAAGCATGCGGCACATTTAGCTGGCGCGCCTTTTCCTGCGCCTTAACGAGCGAACCGTCGCAGAGCGCGACCACCTGCACAAACCCGAGACGCCTGAGCGCCTCGATGTGTGCCGGGCCAATAAACCCGCTGCCGATAATCCCGACGTTAATCATGGCTGCCCCCTGCGGCGAAATCATCAAACGCCCGTCCGGAAACGGGAATAATGTGGCGGCGGATAAATTCGCTGCCTTCACTCGCGCCAGTATCGCCTTCCTTCAGGCAGCACTCCCACTCCAGCACCGCCCAGCCGTCGTAGTCGTACTGGGTCAGCTTGCTGAAGATGCCCTTAAAGTCGATCTGCCCGTCACCCAGCGAGCGAAAACGTCCGGCGCGGTTGATCCACGGCTGGTAGCCGCCGTAGACGCCGCTGCGCCCGCTGGGGCGGAACTCCGCGTCCTTGACATGGAACGCTTTAATGCGCGCATGGTAGAGATCAATAAAGGTCAGGTAATCCATTTGCTGAAGCAGCATGTGGCTCGGGTCGTAGAGTATGTTGCAGCGCGGATGGTTATCCACCAGCGCCAGAAAACGCTCGAAGGTTACGCCGTCGTGCAGATCTTCCCCCGGATGCAGCTCAAAGCAGACGTCCACGCCCTGCTCGTCGAAGGTATCCAGTATCGGCCGCCAGCGGGTTGCCAGCGCCTCGAACGCCTCCTGAAAACGCTGCTCGTTGTGCGGCGGCCACGGATAGAAAAACGGCCAGGCCAGCGAGCCGGAGAAGGTGGCGTGCGCTTTCAGCCCTAATCGGGCCGAGGCGACCGCCGCCTGCTTCAGTTTTTCCGTTGCCCACGTCTGACGCGCCGCATCGTTACCGCGCACGGATGCGGGTGCGAAGTGGTCAAACGCCTCGCTGTAAACCGGGTTCACCGCCACAAGCTGCCCTTCCAGATGGGTCGACAGCTCGCTGATGACCAGCCCGTGCGCGGCCAGCTTAGCGGTGATGTCGTCGCAGTAGGCCTGACTCTCTGCGGCTTTCTCCACATCAAAGATATGCGGATGGTTGCAGGGGATTTGCACCGCTCTGTAACCCTTCGACGCCGCCCATCCTGCCAGCCCGTCGAGCGTGTTGAAGGGCGCTTCCCCGCCAATAAACTGCGACAGAAAAATACCCGGTCCTTTCATTGTCCTCATACCACCTCCAGAACATTACGCCTTGTCATCGTCATACTTAAACGTGAGAAGGAAAATCAGCGCGATCGCCGCGGCAGCCACCGCCGGGATCCACCAGAATGTAACCCACGCCTGCGGCACGGTCTGCCCTGCCACCAGGCGGTTGTAAAGCGCCCCTGAAATCTGCGAGCCGAGCAGCATGCCGATGCCGTAGGTAAACATCACGATCATGCTCTGCGCCTGGCCTTTGACCTTTTCTCCCGCCACGCGGTCGGTGTAGATAAAGCCGACGACAAAGAAGAAATCGTAGCAGACGCCGTGCAGCAGAATGCCCAGATACAGCAGAATGCGCCCCTCCTCGCTGACGCCCAGCGCGAACATGGCATAACGCACGAACCACGCCAGCATGCCGATCAGCAGCATATATTTCACGCCCAGGCGGCGGAACAGCAGCGGAATAACCAGCATGAAGACGATCTCAGACATCTGCCCGAAGGACATGGCGGTGCTGACGTCGGCAATGCCGGCATCCGCCAGATACGAGGCGGTGTAGGCGTAATAGGTGCCGAGCGGGACGGAGATCAGCATTGCGCAGACGGAGAAGACGAAGAAGTGGCGGGTTTTGAGCAGCGCGAAGGCGTCCGCGCAGAAGAGATCGCGCACCTTCACAGGCAGGCCTTTCGCCGGTGCTGGCGTGTGCGGCAGCGTCAGGCTATAGAGCGCCAGCAGCACGGAGCTGACCGCCGCCACCTGGAAGATGGTCACGCTGGACGCCACGCCGGTGACGCCGATAAAAATGCCCGCCACGATCCAGCCGATGGTGCCAAACACGCGCACCACCGGGAAAGTTTTATCCACGTTTGCCAGGCTGTGGAACGCGATGTTGTTGGTCAGCGCCAGCGTTGGCATGTAGCAGAGCGTGTAGCCAAACAGCAGGCCAATCAGCAGCGCGCCGTTCTCAGCAATCAGCGCCCCCGGCACGAACCAGAGGATCGCCGCGCCCGCGAGGTGCATCACCGCCATCACCTTCTGTGAAGCGAAGAAGCGGTCCACCAGCATCCCGAGCACGAACGGCGAAAGAATGGAGGCGATGGGCCCGGCTGAGAACGCGTCGCCAATCAGCAGTGACATGTTGTGCCGGGTCATCACCAGGCCAAGCGTGACCGACCAGCTACCCCAGATAAAAAATTGCAGAAACATCATCAGCGACAGACGCGGCACCAGCAGCCGGTGCTGCGTTATCGCCTTTTCACTACTCTCAGTTGACACCATGATAAGCCTCACCCGGAAAAAGTAATCGATTACAAATTCGTTCAAATGAAAAGTAATCGATTACAAAACAAAGATCCTGTGGATCGAAACAGAATTGGGAGAGGGGTCACGATAATGGTGAAGCGGAGGTGCCGGGTGGCGGCTTCGCCTTACCCGGCCTACTAAATAACGTCCCCGAACATGTAGGCCCGGTAAGCGCAGCGCCACCGGGCGTGAAGGCGGGCAGTGTGGTGCGGTCTGGTTTGGTGCGGTTTGGTTTGGTGCGGTCTGGTGCCCTCACCCCGGCCCTCTCCCACAGGGAGAGGGGGCAAACACTAAAAACGGCAACCAGGTTGCCGTTTTGCTTTTACCTTCGAGAGAGTTTAAACGCAACAAACAGGAACACCACCCACACCGGCAGCAGCATCGCTGACAGGCGCATCTCATCCATGGTGCACATCAGCACCAGAATCAGGCCGAGGAATGCGATACAGATGTAGTTCCCCGCCGGATAGAGCAGCGCCTTGAACTGCGTCTCGCGCCCCTTGCGGCGCATCGCGGCGCGAAAGCGCAGGTGCGCCAGGCAGATCATGATCCAGTTCAGCAGCAGCGTGGCGACAACCAGCGCCATCAGCAGGCCAAACGCCTCTTTCGGCAGCAGATAGTTGATCAGCACCACCAGCGAGGTGATAGCGCCGGAAAGGAACAGCGAATTGATCGGCACGCCGCGACGGCTGACGCGGGTAAGGAACTTCGGCGCGTTGCCCTGTACGGAGAGGCCAAACAGCATGCGGCTGTTGGAGTAAACCCCGCTGTTGTACACCGACAAAGACGCCACCAGAATGACGAAGTTCAGCGCGGAAGCCACCACGTTGCTGTTCAGGTCATGGAAGATCATCACGAACGGGCTGCTGTCAGATTTTACTTCCACCCACGGATAGAGCGCCAGCAGCACCACCAGCGAGCCGATATAGAACAGCAGGATACGGTACACCACCTGGTTGACCGCTTTCGGAATGCTTTTGTGCGGATCGCGCGCTTCGGCAGCGGTAATACCTATCAGCTCCAGACCGCCAAAGGAGAACATAATGACCGCCAGCGAGAGGATCAGCCCTTTCCAGCCAGTCGCCAGGAAGCCGCCGTGCTGCCACAGGTTGTCGATCGATGCACGCTCGCCGCCGTGGCCGGAGAACAGCAGCCACAGGCCAAAGCCGATCATGCCGATAATCGCCAGCACCTTGATCAGCGCAAACCAGAACTCGGTCTCACCATACAGGCGCACGTTCACAAGGTTAACGGCGTTAATGATGATGAAGAAGGCCGCCGCCCAGATCCACGTCGGGACATCCGGCAGCCAGTACTGCATATAGATGCCTGCGGCGGTCAGCTCCGCCATCCCGACCAGCACGAACATCACCCAGTAGTTCCAGCCGGAGAGGAAGCCTGCGAACGGACCCCAGTATTTATAGGCAAAATGCGCGAAGGAGCCGGACACCGGCTCTTCAACAACCATCTCGCCGAGCTGGCGCATAATCAGGAAGGCGATAATCCCCGCGAGAGCGTAACCCAGCAGAACCGCCGGGCCAGCCATTTGAATGGCGGGGCCGATGCCGAGAAACAGCCCGGTACCGATCGCGCCGCCAAGGGCAATTAACTGAATATGTCGATTTTGCAAACCACGTTGCAGCGTCGGACTCTGATCCGACGAAGCTTCAGCGCTACCATGGCCTGAAGCGGATGACGCGTCTTTCACGCCCTACCCCTGTCTCTTTTTTAGAAGGGGCACGTTTTAACACTTCATGCTGGTGGTAGCAAGCTTAACGCCGGGCCAGCGCATGCGCCCGGCTGATAAACGTCACGACCCGATGATCCCGCCGTCTGCTTTGACGATCACCACCGTTGACGATCGCGGACGCCCGTTCGGGCTCGCGTCTGGCCAGCTGGAAACAGCGCGAGGATTGGCCGGGTCGGTAATATCATCCCCACCCTCCCCCGGATGCTGAATGTTGATAAACAGCGTCCGGTTGTCTGGCGTAAACGCAATGCCGGTGATTTCGCACCCGCGCGGCCCGGTCAGGAATCGGCGATACTCGTTGGTGCCTGGAATGGTAGCCACCATCTGGTTATTGCCCATCCCCTCGTACGCTTTCTTATTGATGGTGCTGGAGGAGACATCGGTCTGGATCCACAGGACGCCCTGGTGGTCAAACGACAGGCCGTCCGGGCTGCCAAATTCCGCGCCCTGCATCGAGCCTTTGGCCTTCGGATCGTCGCCGTCGGTGCGCCCGGCCATGACCAGAATATCCCACTTAAAGCGTGCGGCGGCAGGATCGGCCCCCTCTTCGAGCCAGTGCATAATATGCCCGTACACGTTGTTGGCGCGCGGGTTAGCGGCGTCGACCGGTGCCTTGCCCTCTTTCCCGCGATCGCTGTTGTTGGTGAGCGTACAGTAGACGCTGCCGCTGGCGTGCGGATCGACGGCTATCCACTCGGGGCGATCCATCTTCGTTGCCCCCACCACGTCGGCCGCCAGACGGGTTTTAATCAGCAGATCGCCCTGGCTTGCAAAACCGTTGCTTTTATCCAGGCCATTTTGCCCGAAGACAAGCGGCAGCCAGTCGCCGCTGCCGTTTTCGTTGAACCTGGCGACGTACAGCGTGCCGGACGTCAGCAGCTGCATATTGGCTTCGCGGTTCGCGGGATCGTATTTTTTATCCGAAACAAATTTATAGATGTACTCAAACTTTTGGTCGTCACCCATATAAACCACCACGCGATTATCGGCGGCGAGCGTGACGGCTGCCCCCTCATGCTTGAAGCGGCCCAGCGCGGTGTGCTTGCGCGGGGTGGAGGTCGGGTTGTAGGGATCGATTTCCACGACCCAGCCGAAACGGTTGGGTTCGTTAGGGGTTTTATCGACGCTGAACCGCTCATCCACCTCGTTCCAGCGGTATGATTCATCGCTGTCGCTAATGCCGTAGCGTTTTTCCAGCGGGTTGAGATCGGCTTTTTTCACAAATATGTCCGACCAGTTCTCCTCGCAGGTGAGATAGGTCCCCCACGGCGTGTGGCCGTTGGCGCAGTTCTGCATGGTGCCCAGAACGCGTTCCCCCTGCGGATCGGCGGCGGTTTTCATTAAGTCCTGATGCCGCGCCGGGCCGGTAAGCTGCATCGGCGTATTGACGGTAATACGGCGGGCGAACGAAGACGGACGCACCACCTCCCAGCCGCTGCCCGTTTTTTTCACTTCCACCACCGACACGCCCATCGCGTTCTGCCCCTTGCGGGCTTTGTCGAGGCTCCAGTTCGCCGTACCGTCCGTAAACAGCATTCCGTTGTCGATGTATTCATGGTTCAGCGCCAGCAGGCCATGCTCCGGGCTTTGCCCCCCCTGCGGCAGGCTAAACCACGCCATGCCGTCGTGGTGCATGCCCGCCTGCACGGCCTGTTCGTCTGTGGTATTGCTGGCGTCCGGTTTAAACGCCGGCATGTTGTTTTTGATGCCTGTCGGATCGCCCCAGCGATAGAACGGGCGGGCAATATAACCTTCCGGCACCCTGACCGTATCTTCCGTGGAGACGTCAATGCTGGTAAAGCCCAGGGAAACCGCTTTTGCCAGCGCGGACGGTTTTGAGACCGCGGCAATCGCATTTTCGGGTGTGATCAGATACGGGAATGATACGGCAGCCCCCGCTACGGCCCCCATCTGGAGAAAACGGCGGCGGGAGAGGAACACCTCTGCCACCTCGGAGAATACCGGGTTAGCGCTGCGGTTACTGATATCGTCGCGATGTTCTTTTTTAAATACGGATTTGAGGGGTCTGCCCATAGCGGCTTCCTGTCATTGGCCAAGAGGTAAGGATGTGGCGACCAGTGTAAGAAGCTTTTATTACAATTTTATAACACGACAACGAAGGGATTGGGGCGTCCCTGCCCCGGATAACGAGGTGGAACGCTTAGAACTCGTAGCCAACCGAGACCTTAAAGGTACGCGGCTCGCCCTGAGTGATGTAAGTACCGGAATCATCCACGCTTGACCAGTAGTTCTCGTTGGTCACGTTGTCGATGCCTGCGCGCACGGTCATCTGGTTTTCATTGTGGTTCACCGCGAAGCGATAGCGCATGCCCAGATCCAGCGTGGTGTAGCTGTCCAGCTTTTTGGTGTTCGCAAGATCGGCATACTGCGTGCCGGAGTGGTTAACGCGCGCGGTCGCCGTCAGGCCCTCAATCGGCTTGATATCGTATTCTGCGCCCAGCACAGCGTAGAAGCTCGGAATACCGATCGCGTCGTTCCCCTGGTTCACGCCGTTTTTAGTTTTGGTCAGCTCGGCCTGAAGCCAGGTGGCGCTGGCGTTCAGACGCATCCCGAGCGTTGGCTCGCCGAAAACGTTCAGCTCCACGCCACGGTTACGCTGTTCAGCGTCCAGGCCGTAGTGGCCGCTGTCGTCGAGGATGGCCGACGGCATTTTGATCTCAAACAGTGCCAGGGAGCCGCCCACGCGGCCAAAGTCCGCCTTTACACCCACTTCGTTCTGCTTAGAGTGCACGATACCGGTGCTCTGGCCGTAGTTCGTCGCAGTGTTCGGCGCAGTTTCACCTGGCTGTAACGCCTCGGTGTGGTTGGCGTAGAGGGAAATTTCCTCCCACGGCTTATAGACCACGCCGTAGGTTGGCATCCAGCGGCTACCGTCAAAACCGTCCGCGTCGTTTTCCGCACCGGTAATTTTGTTGTACCCGCGAATCACCACTTTCTGATGGCGTGCGCCTGCGGTAAACAGCAGTTTGTCGTCCAGCACGCCCAGGGTATCGCTCAACAGCCAGCCCTGCGTGCGGGTGCGCCCACTGGTCAGCGGATCGCTGTATTTGCCGCCTGAGCCGCTGAAGTTGCTGCTGTCCGGCATAGCAACGCCGGTGTTGTGGTAGATGTTGGTGGTCGGGTTATCCGCCGCGGCAGACATTTTCCACGCGATTTTTTCGTTTTTGGTCATCGCCGAATACCCGACATTCACCTTGTGCGAGACGAAGCCGGTCATGAAGTTACCGCGAATGCCCGCCATGCCGCTGACGGAATCGCTGATGCGGTTGGTATCAAGGCGGCTGACCGTCGCATTACCGCTTTTATCCATCAGCTTCGGGGCGCTGTAGATCCCCTCTTCGTGCGCGTGCTGTGTGCCGAGGCCGGTATAGGCCGTCCAGCTATCGGTGATGTCGTACTCGCTGCGCCACATGCCGAATTCGTTTTCGATATCGCTGTAGGCCCACTTCTGCGAGAAGTTGCGATCGTTCTTCGGTGGTTCAGGCACGAAGTCCACCGCCGAGATGTTGACGCTGGTCGGGCTGCCGTGGAAGGTTTTTTTCTGATAGCCCAGGTCCAGCGAGGTGCGGAAACGGTCACCTTTGTAATCCAGACCGGTGGAGAGCAGCGTGGTGCGGCGGCGGTCGTTCGGCACGCCGGTTTCGCCTTCACGATGCACAAGGTTCACCCGCGCGCCGAACTGGTCGTTATCGCCAAAGCGACGCCCCGCATCCAGCGTGGTGCCAATCTGGGAATCCGAGGTGTAGTCGACGCCCACTTTCGCCTGCGGGATGTCGCCAGCGTGTTTTGGCTCAAGGTTAATCATCCCGCCCACGCCCGAGCTGGCCGCGCCGTTCATCAGGGAGTTGGCCCCTTTGAAGATCTCGATGCGGTCAACCATCTGGGCATCCACCACCTGACGCGGCAGTACGCCGGACATTCCGCCAAAGGTCATATCGTCGCCGTCAAACTTCAGGCCGCGGATACGGAAGGTTTCCGCGCTGTTGCCGTACCCCTGAACGAACTGCACGCCCGCGTCGTTAGCGACCACGTCAGCAATGGTTTTCGCCTGCTGATCTTCCACCAGCTTCGAGGTGTAGCTGATGATGTTGAACGGCACGTCCATGGCGTTCTGCTGCCCGAGCATCCCCATACGTCCGCCGTTAGCCACCTGGCCGTCGAGGAAGGCCGGAAGCAGCTGGTCACCGCCGGGTTTGAAATCACTCCCCGCCGTGGACTGGACCACGATGGTGTCCTCTTTTTTCTCTTCCGCCGCAAAGGCGGAGTGTGTAACCGCGCCGATGGCAATCGCCAGCAGCGTTTTGTGCATTGTGGTGTTGTTCATAATGAGCTCTTAACGTGCGCGCAAAAATGGCCCGTTGTCGGGCCTTAGTATTTATCAAATGAAATGCAAATGAGAACTATACGCATTATATATACGTAATCAAGCGTCAACGAGGAGCACTGCGCGAGAAGAGGCTACAAACGATGTGGGGGAGAAGTATGGCGCACAACCACCCCAGAAAGGGGTGGTTGCTAAAGCGTTATTTTTTCTTGTAAATATCGGCGGTGCCGTGAATTTTGTTGTTTGTATTACCGGAAGTCAGCACCAGTACATCAGCACCTTCTTTATCAGCCTTTTCGACCAGCTCTTTTTTCGCATCGTCGACAGAGACTTCGTTAGCCGTGCTCACGGTACCGATTTTTTCGTACTGAGACTCAACTTTTTCGAATTCGTTTTTTGTCATCATTTCAGCCGCAAAGGCGTTGGTGGTAAACAGAAACGCGGTGCCCAACAAAATAGCAGTCGTTTTTTTCATAAACTTTTTCCTTAAGATTAATGAGCAACTACGAAAAGCCCCCACGCGAAACGGTGAGGTGTAATGAGCATGGTAGAGGATTGGCGAAAATGCCATATACCAGGGAAAATTCTTTTATAACAGGCTGTTGTCCTGCATGAATAAAGGGTTTAAGCGGTATTTGAACGCGCCAGATACTTCCTCTGGACGATTTTATGGTGTCGTCTGATTTTTTTTGCGATCAGGCGTTTTTCCCAACGCCGGTGGGATTCAATGGGAATACCAATGCGCAGGCTGGCCGTCACGTTGTCTTCAACAATCCTTTTCGCGTTACAACGCTTTCCGGACAGATCGATGATCCTTATTCCTTTTTCACTCAGGATGAAGTTCCCGCCGTGCGCATCGCCGGAAATGATTTTCAGATTGTGCATTTTCTGCATACTGTGTCGGATTTCACGCTTTATGTCCGGCGTGATCGCGGGAAGAACGCGTAACTCCGGACCGGGGACATACTCAAACAACATGAGCGAGATTTTTGCGAATCTGAAAATCCGGCGTTCAGCCAGGAGATAAAAATCATTCGGGAAGGTATGACCTTGCCTGCCGGCATAGTCGATCCGCTCAATCAAATTTTCGTTGGGGTTGGGCGTAAAAAACGATTTGAAAAATTTTTCTATCCTTTTTTTCCTGGGGGAGTAAATCTTTAATACAAACTGTCCGTAGGGGGTATTCAGTAAAGAGACGTGGGTATGCGGAAGGCTTTTAAATACCATCTTAACGCTGAGTCGTTTTACATTACAGGACAATATATCGTCCAGTATTTCCAGGTATCGTGTATCGTTATTTTTATAACAGACGTGAAAACCACGGTATTTCATTTTTGTAATCATAATAATGTGCTTAGTATGATTTTTCCACGGTGGTATTAGAACCCGTTGTGATGATACGAACTTTGTCGCCAGGGTTAAATGTCAAACCATTATTGTGCTGCACCACCTGAATAGTCTGCCCGGATTGAGTCTTGATAAGTAACTTCACTTCCTGTGCTGCCAATTCGTTAGACTGCCGGTTATGAGAAGCCGCCGCCCCGGCTGTTGCACCGGCCACCGTCATGGCGGTTTTCCCTTTGCCGTTACCGAACTGGTGACCCACTACGCCACCAATCGTGCCCGCGGTTAAGGTACGCAGCGGGTGATACCCTTCTCGGGTATGCGTAATAATTTGGCTCTGCAGAACCGTGCCATCCTCCACCAGCGATCGGATGCCAGCGTAACTCGCCGGACTGGTGATAGCCAGAAAGCTCAACGCGATGAGTAAATATTTTTTCATTTTAAGCCTTTCTTATACATTGAAGGTGACACTATTCTGCCCGGCGAAAAATCATCTCCTTTAGCTAAATATGCTTTACCAGGCAAATAATTTATTTTTACACAAAACGACCATAAATTTAAAAATAAACAATTTAAAACTGGAAAGGTATATTGACTTCAATTATCAATAACGTGTTTTCCAGATACATTGTCAGAGTATTTGATTCAGACGAAGCAATATCCATTGCACAATTCTCAATAAGTACCAATCATCGTTATTAATATAATGGTCCCTGTCCATACAGGGAAAACATCAGGAGTTATATTATGAAAAAAGTCATTCTCGCTCTGGCTTTCACTGCGGCATCATTTTCTGCATTTGCAAATCATCCGGTAGCCCGTGCGACTGCCGTCGCCTCCGCCGATCATCCTGTTGCCGTTGCGGCGGCCACCGGTGAAGGTAACCATCCTGTCGCCCGCACCACGGCGGTGGTATCTGCCGATCACCCTGTCGCCGTCGCAGCCGCAACAGACGGTAGTTATCATCCCGTCGCCCGTGCAACCGTGGTCGCTAACGCTGACCATCCGGTCGCCGCCGCGGCCGTTACAGGGCACTAATGGCGCTCTCCCCCGGCAAGGAAGTTGGGGGAAAAGTCAATGTGTCGTATGACCCTGGAAGGCCAGTTATTAAAGGTAATGAAAACACGATTCAGGCTGGTCAGGAACGGCTGAGTGCCGGAGGGTTAATGGCACGCCCTGTAGGATTCGAACCTACGACCTACGGCTTAGAAGAACGTAGAGTGCCATTTAACGCACTGTAATATCATTAGTTTTTCCGCGCTCGCACCGCGTTTGTGTCATTACGTGTCGTTACTTGAAGTCTCGTTTCCTTCTGATTCATCCATGCATGACACAACTGTGACACAGAGAGTACACAGCCATGCCTCATGGTATAGCTGTGTAGTTTCCTTCACATCACCGGGCAATCATCAAACTCTCCTGTCCGCGCATCGTTGATGATGTACGTGATGACTCCGAAGATTGGTAGCGCTCCGCTGATGCCCTCGTCGTTGCCTGGTAACCTTTCCTTTCTCCCGTTCGCCACATTCTCCAGATGCGGATGCGGGTATCTGCGATACCTCTTTACTTTAAACTCACCGTTGCAGTCACAGATAAGCAGCGAGCCGTCACACGGCTTAAGCGACGAATCAATCACAAGCAGCGCATCCTTCATGATGCCGCACCTGTAGATAGTCTCACCAGCACGCATGTAGTACGTGGCGGCTGGTTTCTGGATAAGCGCCTCATCAAGCGAAAGTCGGCTCTCAACGTAATCAGCAGCCGGACTCGGGAATCCCATAACTAATCTCCGATAGATGCTGTATATTAATACAGTAGTAATGATCGGCGGTGTCGATCAATAGCGTTTGTGGTGCTACACTTCAGACCTTTCCGAATTCACTGATTTCTATAATGTTAAAGTTATTCGCCAGGTACACATCGATAGGTGTTGTCAACACGCTCATACATTGGGCTGTGTTTGCCATCTGCCTCTACGCATTTAATACAGATCAGGCGCTCGGTAACCTTGCCGGGTTTGTTGTGGCTGTATCGTTCAGCTTCTTCGCAAATGCCAGATTCACATTCAAATCATCAACAACGACTATGCGATACATGCTTTATGTTGGGTTCATGGGAGCTCTGAGCGCAATAGTGGGCTGGACTGCTGATAAGTCTGGCCTGGCACCACTCATCACGTTAATCGTGTTCTCCGCGATCAGCCTGGTATGCGGATTCATATATTCAAAGTTCATTGTATTTAGGGATGCGAAATGAAAATTTCTCTGGTCGTTCCGGTATTTAATGAAGAGGAAGCTATTCCAATCTTCTATAAAACCGTTCGGGAGTTTGATGCACTCAAACAACATGAAGTAGAGATAGTCTTTATCAATGACGGAAGCAAGGATGCCACTGAATCAATCATAAGCGCTATCTCCATTGCAGATCCGCTCGTAATATCTCTGTCATTCACCAGGAACTTTGGCAAGGAGCCAGCTCTCTTCGCTGGCCTCGATCACGCCTCTGGCGACGCAATCATCCCGATTGATGTAGATCTGCAAGACCCCATTGAAGTCATTCCGCATTTAATAGAAAAGTGGCAGTCAGGGGCCGATATGGTACTGGCAAAGCGCTCTGACCGATCTACTGATGGCAGGCTCAAGAGAAAAACAGCTGAATGGTTCTACAAACTGCACAACAAAATTAGCAACCCGCAGATAGAGGAAAACGTGGGTGATTTCCGCCTTATGTCTCGCGAGGTGGTGGAAAACATTAAGCTCATGCCTGAGCGAAACCTGTTTATGAAAGGGGTATTAAGCTGGGTCGGTGGAACCACTGACGTAGTCGAATATGCCCGCGCAGAACGCGTTGCCGGAAGCACAAAATTCAATGGATGGAAGCTGTGGAACCTCGCTCTTGAGGGAATTACCAGTTTTTCTACTTTCCCACTGCGCATTTGGACTTATATAGGTCTATTTGTCGCCAGTGTTGCTTTCATTTACGGGGCATGGATGATTATCGACACCGTTGCGTTTGGCAATGCAGTTCGTGGTTACCCCTCCCTGATAGTTTCAATACTTTTCCTTGGTGGAGTCCAGTTGATAGGGATAGGAGTGCTAGGGGAGTACACTGGAAGGATTTATAATGAGGTCAAAATGCGACCTAGATACTTGATTAAGAGAAAGGACACAAAATGAAGATGAAGGTCTCATCAATATTAACAATTACAGCTATTTTCGTTCTGGTGCTAATTCCGAGTCTGCACGTCCCGCACCTATCTGACGATTATTTTTATATGGCCATTGCTAATTTGCATGACCAGCTTGGGCATTATAAAGAGTGGAGCGGGCGAATAGTCACAAACATATTCAGCGCTTACATGATGAAATATGCCAGCCATACGGTATATATGAGCCTTAACGCTATGGCTTTCACTGCAATAGCCATGCTGATTTCTTCCCTTCCATGTGCAGTATTGCGCGGAAAATTCAAACTATACCCTATGGGGATGGTAGTAATTTTCACTCTCATGTGGATAGCAAACCCTGCACTTGGCGAAACATCATTCTGGTTCGTTGGATCTGCTAACTACCTATGGACGTCCATGTATGTCTCATTATTCATGGTAATTGTTGCGCTTCAGAAAGAGAAAATGGCAGCATGGAAATTACCACTCGCATTAGCAATGGGGTTTCTCGCGGGTTGCTCAAATGAAAACACATCTGTAGTTCTTATTCTCCTTACAGTTGGCTATCTGGTATACACAAGAAAATTAAATGTATCTTACCCATACCTGATAGGGTTATTGGCTGGAGCGGCGGCTCTTCTTCTTAGCCCTGGCTCCGCCAAGCGTTCACTCGTCTTTACTGACTGGCATTCTCTGTCGTTTTTAGGCAAGCTGGATCTTCAGTTGTTTACGAGAATGCCTGACTCTCTTACAGGATTTTGGCAGGTCTACCTAGTAATCATTTTTATGGTCCTATGCCACGCAATCATTGGAATCAAGGACCGCAAACCGTTTGTTGCTGCCGCTGTGTTTTTTATCGCTGCTCTTATGTGCAATGCCGCCTTCCTCGCGTCTCCATACATGCCAGCGAGAGCATATATTGGATCGCTTTTCATGCTCCTGATAGCCACATCTTTTATCATCTTTGGGTTTGATGAAAATGATTCCAATATTGCAAGGTTAGTCGCTCCTGGTGTGGCTTTACTGTTCTGTATCGTTTACTTTATTCCATCATACACATTCTTCACTCATTCTGTTCTAAGCACCTGGAAGCAAGAAAAGATAAGAATGGAGATGTTAGCTGATCAAATTTCTAATGGTAGCAAAGACCCTGTAATACCTAATTATTACTTCCCAAGACTACTAAAAAACACTGACGGATATCCAGTTTTTCAAAACCCGTACATGCTTTACCATTTTGGTGTGAACACCATTACAGAGAAACAAATTGGGTTCGATTATTCAGCGTTAAGTAAGTGTAATTATGTTAAGGTAGGGCAGCGTATCTTTGATGGCGTTACACTTGAAAGTATTTGTATTTTCCATGATAGAATTTCAGGTGATAAGAAAATATTATATCGCACAGTAGGCGATATAAATAAATTGTTTAACAATGGATATGCGTTGTACTCTCATGTTTTCATGAAAGACGGCTCTACATTCAACAAAGATACGGTTGAGCAAGCACTATTTATTGATGGTTACTGGTATACTTACAGCGACGCTAAAAACTTAGAACTAGACAAGATTAATGAAATAAAAATAGGAATATATAATTCAAAAACTGTAGAAATATATTCTAACGTTATCGTTAAGCCGTAAAATAAAAGCCCCCCTCAAGGGGGCTTTTTTATTATCGTGATGCAGTAATTACCATCACTTCCAGAGCGCCGCCATTAGTTTGCGCTGTCCCAGAATCAATTTTTGCCTGTGCAAACACCTTATCTCCAGCCGCTAAATCGCCAAGGAAAGTAGATACGTTTGCAGTAGTGGCTTTTGGAATTGTAAGAGACTTAACTATTGGCGAACCTCCTGATGGCGTAACAAAAATATCTAGTGAAACTGTAGCCCCGGAGTTAACTCTAATTACAGAATCAACTTTTACGTTTTTTAAACCACCGGTGGGCACAGTAAAAACACCGGATGATATATTAGTTTGCCATCTATATGTATCATCATTAAACGTTGGCTCTGTCCATATAACAGTATTTAACGATGTATTTAATGTCTGCCCATTAGCATTTTTAAGAATTGCAACAGGTCTCTCTGTAAAATGCAGTATTCCACCAGAAACAGCCTGCAAACCTTTTACGAAGTTGGTGCCGAATCCTCTTTCATCGTAGTAAACATGGGTCAACGGGCCAGCAACAATGTTTGGCTGAATTCTTTGTACCGGAGCATACAGACTCATATTATCAGTGTGGATACTACCAGCGTAGTCAGCTAAAGATGAATCATGAACTGATATCAGACCACCATTATCTTGAGAGTGGTATCCATGGTCTCCATAAACCGATACCGATGATCTGTTACTTATAGGTGATGGTACACTATCTAAATTTGCTATTAATACGCGCTGTGCTGCACATTCAGTATGCACCTCTGAGCTTGAATAGTTCCCATAAGTATTACCGAAATCAGGGTCTGCTATCGGTGACAATAACACTCCTGCGCCAAAAATATTGTTATTGTGCTGCAATTCACCACCAATATGTTTGACTTGTGCTCCTACAATAGTAATTGTGTACTGGGTTACAGGCTCGAGATCTCCTGCTGCACCAGATACCGCATCGAAGCCAATAATATTAATGTAACATTGAGTACCAATAGCTTTAACAGCACATGGAGTACCAACCGTATTCCCTCCCATTAACGACATCTCTGAAACCAAAGCTCCAGGATAGGCCAAATCTCCGAACTGAATACCAACCAGAGCATAACTACCAATCAATCCATAGAGGTATGAGAAACTAATTCCTGAACTATCGCTCCATAATTTGCACGCAGCTTGTATTCCTAACAGATTTACACCAGATGCTTCAACCCGGCCATAAATTCGCAAACCAGCGCCATTTTTGAAACCAAGAACGTGAGTTCCTGATGTATAAGTTGGATAAATAAAGCAATTGCCAACTATTGTTAATCCCTGCAATCCTACAAATGTAATTGGCTGGCTAACTTTGAAAATTCCGTTGATAGTTGCGGTTATATATGGATGGGCGGTGCATGCATCTGCCCATGCCTGTAAAGCAGCATATGAATCTGTAGCTCCAGTTGGGTCAGCGCCGAAGTCTGCTACGGCATCTAGTTTTCTGGCGAATCGAGTAGATATTGGTGAATTTATAGCCCCGGTGACGCCAGCCTGTTTGAAATGTGGAATGTCTGCGCCAGTATCTTTTTCCAGGTCTGAGCGCAGAGTAGCATCTCCTACACTGAGCCACTTTCCTACCCCTACGCCACCAGTAGAATCTGGCGTTGAACCAGCAGGAACGTCTTTTGGAAATGCACCATCCCAGCGGTAGTATTCGCCTGTCGCTTCAAGGCGAAGAACCTGGTTAGGGAGGGTGAGCGTATTTCCATCTTCAAAGCTATCCAGAGTGATGTAGCCAAATGCGGCAATTGCCTGCTGCGCAAGCCAGCGCATGCCTTCAATAGTGTAATGCTGCACACCGAATCGGTCGGTGTATGTCCACCCCATAGAGGTAACAACCTCGTCGATTTTTCCTATGTTGAATTTGAAATCGAACGGAGATTCGCTCGGTACTGGCAGGTTAGTAGGTGTAGTAGCCATATTGATTCCATAAAAAAACCCGGCGCGGTGGCCGGGTCTGGTTGGTCGGGGACGGTTCTTATTGGTAGATGGCTTCGCTGTATTCCGCGACGGTCAGAGATACCGTGTTATCTGTGTTCGGTTTGATGCTGTTGACCGTCCATAGCTGGTTGTCCAGTTCCTCCACTGTCGCAATGAGATAGCGCGACGGGAGCTGCACAGTGTCTCCGTTCCATATGTTGAGCTGAATGTTGGGGATAGCCGCGGTGAAGCCATACTTCGTGTCGCTGCGGGCGGTTGCCGGATAGCGCAGCGTCGGGTTACCCAGGCTGTCTGTCACCAGCACATACATCGAACCGGTAAACGTGATCGGCTCGCTGGTATCAAAGTTATTACCGGCGCGCCCGGTGATGTAACCCTGTTGCTGGTTGCTGTCGTAGATGTCGGGCATCTGAATGACGCTACCGACCTGGATAATTCCGTCCTCAAACACCTTGGCGTTCATCTTCACGCGTGAGTAAATGAGGCGTTTGGTTTCGCGTAATGCGCGCTCCCGGGCCTGATACTCGTTACGGAAGCCGACTATCTCCAGCTTATTCGGGTTTTCCGCTTCCTGTTCGACGATGGCGCCATTCAGCACGCGGTAGTTGATGTACGTCTTGTTGTTCGTTGTGGGGTGGACGTATGACACCTGCACGCCGTCGTAGCCGCCAGGCAGTGTGGCCTCGTACGTCATTTTGTACTCGTCCGTCTTCATGTTGGCCCGGTTGAATACGGCCGCCGGGTAGTCAACCTTCTGATCGCGGGTAAACGTCAGTACTCCGTCATCCCAGTACGCCACCACCGACGCCGCATTGCAGATCGCCTGCACGCGGTCGCCCAGTGAGTCGTTCTCGTCGTCAAACGTATAGTCGAAGTAACCCAGGCGCTCATCCGGCAGGCTTTCGGCGATCGAGTACAGCCCGTACAGGTCAATGCTGCTTACCGGCTGCTCACCCATGATGAGCCAGGTGTGAGCCACTGCATCAGCGAACGAGCGCGACGGCCTCAGGGTGTAATCCACCGTCTGCGTGTCCAGGTCGTACGTAATGGTGTGGCGAGTCACCAGTGCGTTATATTTGCGCTCGCGGCTGCCCAGGGCATTCTCGGTCGCCCTCACTTTCACCCGCACCAGCGTGTCAGTCGGGTGAACCACATTCGTCCTGATGTTGATGCTGTGGATCTCTTCGACCTTGAGCAGTGACGCGTCACCGGAGTTATCCGTGCGCTGGAAGCTGACCGCATACTTCCCAAAGCCTCCGCTCGGAGTGATCTTGTCGGTTCGGTAGAACACCTCACTCGTCGACTGGTGCGGCGTCGTCTGCCGGTACGTAAACGTCTGCTGCGTTCCCGGGACCTGGTTATAATCATCGTCGATTTTCCAGATGACCACTTTCCAGTTGGTCTCTTTCTTCCCTCCCAGGCTCGACTGCGTATGCAGCCACAGCTGCGTTGACTCGACCGGGGAGAAGAACGGCCCAACCACCAGAGCTTCATTGTCGTTGAGGATGAACTTTGTGGTGTTGATCGTGGCATTCGCAGGGATGTCCTGCGGCCCATCCAGTTGGTTCATCGTAAACGTGTACCAGCGCACCGGATTCACCACTGCGCCGTCGTTTGTTTCAACGGCGGAGATCAGCGTGCCGGAGAATGTCGCGTCGGTAGTAACGCTGCCGGAAGCGGTGTTGTACGTAACGTTGATGGTAAAGGTAACCGCGTGCGGCAGCACCAGCCCCATGAAATAGTCGAAATCAGACTGCTTAATAATTTTCATCGCTATCTGGCCGCCGGAATACGTTCCGCTGACCACGGTGGTAGCGGTGGCGCTCTCTACCGGGAAATCGCTAGCCTCGTTCTGGCCTGGTACTTCCTGCCCGTCTACGTCATCAAACCCGTAGCCCTCGACGATCTGCGGTATAACTTCTCCTGGCTGGAAGAACTGGAACTCGGCGCCGGCCAGAGAGCCCAGACTGGATTCTGAGTAACGCACGGACTCGTAATCGTATTTTCCAATACCGATGCACATCCACTCTGTAACGTACTTCAGTCCGCCGTCTGTAGACGTCTGGTGCACGTATTCGAACACCGATTCCTGAATCAAATCCGGGAAAGAACGGATTTGGCCGTAGATATCCGGCTTGGCTTTGTAAACGCGAGCGGTATTCGTCTGACCGGTCAGGCTATTGTTGGGCGAGTCGACGGTATTACCGCCGTTGTTTGCTATAGCGGGCTTCGGCGCCAGGAACGAAAATACCTGGCCAACCACTTTAAAGATCGGGCTCAGGATGTCGTCGACAATGCCCTTTGGCTGGTCGAATATCTGGATGTGGTCCAGCTCACTCAGCTCAAACGCCAGCTCGTCATCGTCGCCCAGCTTTACGCCGTTGCGGACGATCAGCAGATCGCGGTGAAAGGTAGCGTCATTTGCAGCCAGCCAGTCATAAAAAAGGGTGCCGTTTGGCACCCTACAACGCAGCTTAGGCGTTCCTGGAAAATTCGATATCTCAACCAGCGCCATACGAAAAGTACTCCACTTTGGTGAATGCCCGCTGAATGACCAGCAACGAGTCCATGCGCACGCTTCCGTTCTCTCCACGCGAGTGCAGCGCCTGCCGGTTCAGTACCAGGCCAACGTGCGCCGGTTGCGAGCCGCGGTACCCGACAAATATCCCGCCATCGACAGGTTTATCGACCTGGCGCCAGAAAACGACGTCACCCTCATAGCAGGTGAAGAAGTCGGCCCCGGCTTCGTAATCCGGCGTCTGATGCAACTCAATGCCGAGGACATTGCGGTAATACAACACGCACAAGCCCCAGCAGTCGACTTTCTCGAACGAGCATGCCCGGTTAGCCCACAGTACTCCGATAACCCGCCGGATAAATTCATCTTTAGTCATGCGGATTCCTTATAGGTACTGGAGTCCAGTGTATTCGCGGGGATCGTATAATTTTCCAATATTATTATTGAGCGGGTTGGTCACAGACAGGGTGACAGACGCGGCGTCGGCATCGATATCGACGGTCTTGACGTATAACTGCCAGGACTTAATCGGTACAGACACGTCGCCGCTGTCGAAGATCTGCCTAGTGGCTGTGATGGCCGTTAACCGGGCCGCCCCCTTCCACCGCTTCATCAGCGCTTTGATGTCAGACGACAGCCGCCCTAACTTCACCGTCGCGTCGATCACCGGCGTGCCGCTCTGCTGGCTCTCTTCGATTTCAAAGCGCGCGGGCGTGTACTCCTGGCCGCCAAGCGTCTTGGGGAAGAACTGCTTATCGACCAGGCGGACATAGCCGAAGGATGGATGGTAGAACGTGATGGTGTCGTACAGTCCGCGCGTCGGGCGCTGCTGCTTATAAGCTCTGAAGGTAGGCATCACGGCACTCTCGGTAAAGATTCCGGGTCGCACCCGTCAGGATAACCTGTAACAACGATATCCAGCCACGAATCCCACGGCGGCGGAAGTTCAACAATGATATCGTCGAACTCGTCGTCAGCGTTATAGAGGTGGTTCGCAATAACGGTCCCCGTCCAGGTCACTACCCCGCCGTCGATACTGGTTTGGACTGGCATCTGCGTGAAGTGAAGCTCCTGCAATTGCAGGCCACTACCGCCCAGATTGATATTCATCCGGAACCAGTTCAGGCCCCGGTTGAGATAGTTCGGGCTGCGTAGCCACTGCTGGAAAGCGCGTTCCTGCGCCAGAGTGAAGATCCACGTCAGTGACCAGGTCACTTTCAGGTCGTCGGTTTGATTCTCGAAGATAGCCGGGCCGACCGCTGGCTGATCGGTCTGGAACCCGGTATCGAGCGTCATGTTTTTGCTGGCCTTCTGCGCCAGCGGCAGCCAGTCGGGATAGTCGATAATTGGCATCAGCCCTGCCCTCTTGGCGTGCGTTTAACGTTCATGTTGCTGGTTATGGCGTTACTGATTGGCCCGCCGTTGTTCAGGTCAGCGACAATTACATCCACAGTCACTCCACCATTAGCATCCTTACCAGCCTGCGCATCGACCGAGGATGACGTGTAGTTCTGGATGTTGATTACCACCCCACCACCTCCACCGGCTGTCATTTCTTTATTGCTGATCACCCTGCCGTTGTCGCCCGGTATCATGTACTGCTTACCGGTACTGGCCTGGTAAATCTCCGGCTTCCCTCGCTCACCGACCTGATACATGCTTCCCGCTGACACAGGTCCGCCATTGTATCTGGCCCCAGCCAAAGCCAGCCCTTGAGCAAGCCCAACGGTAGATGCAATACCAGCCATCGCAGGCGCTGAGTTTGCGCCAAAGGATGCCAGGCTGGCCAGCGCTGCGGCTGGAGCCCATGCGGCCGCCGTCGTGGTAGCCATACCGACAGAAGCAGCGGTAGAAGCTGCGCCCAATGTCTGACCGATAATGAAGTTTTTGAGAGCCTCAACCCCAACCTGGACTAGCGCATTTACCACGCTATTCAGCATCGTGTTACCGAGTGAGCGCATAGCATCCTGAGCTGACATCGTTCCGGTGATCAGTCCAGTTATGACGTTTGATGCGTTTCCGCCAAAGGCATCCACGGCACTCGTTAGCATGCCGAAGCCGATATTCATTTGGCTTAATTCTTGCCACTGAGCATCGAGTCTTTTTTGGCGATATTGCTCCTCAATGCTAGCCCTTACAGCCTCTACCTCAGCTATTTTCTGAGGGTAGAGCGCAGCGTACTGGTTGAGTTGCTCAATCTGCTGCTGAAATTGGCTTTCAACGCTAGCCACAGGAGAAGCTTGGCTTTGTAGGCTGCTGAAGTTGGACTGCGCAGCTTGCTTATCTCTTTCTGCCTGGGCTTGCTTTTTCAATGCTTCAGCAGTATCCAAAGCCTGTGCTTTGTACTCTCTTGCCTTCTGTCGCTGTTCATCCGTTGCATCGGCACCAAGAGACATCTCTGCCCTTAGTAGTTGCTGCTCACGTGTTAATTCACTGGTTGAACCTGCTGCAAGGACAGATTCTTGCCTCATGGCTTCCAGCTTTTCGTTTATCGACTCCTGCGCTTTAGCGTACTGCTCTGCTTCTTTCTGTGCCGCAGACTTTCCGCCCTTCGCTTTAGAACCACCTGTAGTGGCAGTGGCTTTTATTTCGATAGGTTTAGTGGCTGCGGCTGTTTTCTGAACCGCATCCCAACCGGCGCGAGAGGCCTTCTCCCACGCTTCAGCTGTAAGTTGCGCGGATTTCTCCTCGTTCTCTTTCTGCCAGTCACCAAAGCCAAGCCAACTCCATGTTCTCGCTCGCTTAGCGTACATTTCGGCTTCAGAGCGCAGATCTGCTATTTGCTGACTGGCGGTAGCGGCCTGCCCGGTAAGCCTGCCAATGGCAACAGCGAGAGAATCGATAACCAGAACCATCCCGTTGCTAGCCCCTGTAGCCTGGTTAATATTATCAACCATGGTCAGGAAAGAGTTGGTGAGAGCGGTATTGGCCTGTGAAAGCGTGCGCGGGAGTTTCTCGAACTCTGCATTCACTGAATCGGTTTGCTTCTGAATGGCGTTGAGAGCATCTTCTGCCGTCAGTTTCCCGTCCAGCATCAGCTGGCGAAGTTCTCCAATGCTCACCCCCATCCCGGCGGCAATCTGGCGCGCCAGTTCCGGCATTTGCTCAAGGATGGAGTTGAACTCCTCAGCCCGGATAGTGCCAGAGGAGATCGACTGGCCGAACTGACGAAGAGCATTAGCCATTTCCTCGGATGAGGAGCCACCAATACGCCCGATTTTCTGAAGTGTTTCGGTGAGCTGAATGATCTGGCCGTTCGTCGCGCCGGTATCGCGCAACGCGGTGCTGAGGGTCTCCCACAGCTTCGCTGTATCCTGTAGCGAACCACCCGTTGCCGAACTGATACGCATCAGACTCTGCATAGTCTGCGAGGCTGTCGCTGCACTACCAGTAAGTCTCTCTATACGAGCGTTGAGCTGGCTCATGTTGTCAGCAGCAACGAGGAATGCACGCCCCCAGTCAACAACTATCGATGCAGCTATGGCCCCGGCAACTTTGTTTATGCTGGTCTGGAGTTGGTCAAACTTACTGGCCGCTTTTGACGCTCCGCCACTCATCTTCTCAAGGCGCTCATTTACTTTGCGCTGGGCCTCAATCAGATTCGCAACATCCATCTGCACCTGATAGACGATATTGCCTACTTGTTCCTCACCAGCCATTGATATTTCTCCTGTGGATTATCCCACGCAATAGCCGGGAGTTATTTCTTCGCTGCGGCCCTTCTTGCCGCCTGTTTAGCCAGAAAATCATCAGCAACTGCGCTGTATTCTTCTTTGGTTAGGCCTTTCTGATCCGGATATTTCTCTGACAGCAACGCCTGAAATTCAGTCATGGTCAAACAACGCGCTTCATCCAGGCTTATGTTGAAGCGGATCCTTGCTGCGTTGATGTATTCAATGGCGTTAAATTCTGTAGTACCGCCTGATGATTCATGGCGCTGGAGTTTTCGCGTCTTGGCTTTCCCTGTTACGCCATGCTGTAAAAGATGCTGAGCAAAGATGACAATATCTGACTGAGGCATGAGACCGGGCGAATAAGAAAGCTTTCCTTCAACCTCATCCCATTGGCCAACAATCGGCGTTAAATCTTCGTCTGAGCACGCCTGTAAAACATCCATGGCTTTTGCTAGCAGGCGATCTGAAACCCTGCGCATCGCTGGCCCCATCCAGTCAGGTAAACCGCCAAAAGCATCTGCACAGACAGAGATTAATTTTTCCGCCTCGCGACCATGGATATCAGCGTATATCTCAACAATTTCATGCGGCTCACCGATTCTTGTCATTGCCTCGAAAGACGGTCGTAACAAGTAATCTTTTCCGCCCTCACGGCTGTCACTTATGCCTATTTCGCCAATTTCTCTTAAAGCGGCCATGATATTTCCTGATCAACGGTCATTATCAAGGCTGCCAGTCGACAGCCTTTGTAATGTTCGCTATGCGGTAACAGTGAGAGCGCAGGTAGTTGAGGTGACTTTATTTCCGTCGCTATCTGTGACTTCACAGCGATAGCTACCGCTCGAGGCAGTTGTAACGCCAAGCAACAAGAGTGTGGCTGTTGCCGCCGTAGGGTTTGCAGTTGAATCGATCTGAGTGCTGCCAAGGAACCATTTGTAGCTGTAAGTTGGGCGACCACCTGTTACGTCAACATCAAGAACGACGTCGTTGTCTGCATCGGCAGCTTTAGTTGCTGGCAAATCTTTGGAGAATGCCAACGGCGTTGAAGGTGTAGCGTCCGTATTAACAACCTGAACAGTAGTGCCATCAGATACTTTGAACTCAACGGTAAACGTGATGATGTCGTTACTTCCGCCATCTGCTGGCGTAAGGTTAGAAATCACCATATAGCCCGAGAACTCGATTGGACCGATAGCGATACGCGCCCACAGCGTCGGCTGGCGCTTGGCATTGATCTCATCAGTAAAGTACTTCACCAGATTGCCGTAGCCGAACTGGTCAAGTTTGTCGTGTTTCCGCACTTCACCATCAAAACTGATTGTCGCGTCAGCATTGGTGATGATGTTTTCTACCCATCCCGCAGTATCGTCTGCATCAGAGGTGACCGAGTTTGGAGCAAAATCCAGACCCTTACTGGTTCCCGCACCGAGAGCCTTCCAGTCGTCTTCTGTAGGCCGGGCATCTGGGCAACCATAGGCCAGCTCCAGCACTGTTGCCGAGCCGAATACCCTTTCGTTGGAGTTTTGGCAATTAGCCATCTTTGACCTCTTTTATGTATAAAAAAAGGCCGCCAGATGGCGACCTTGTGTTGATGATTTTTCTTCAGTCCCCGAAAGTGCAGGCAAACTGTAATCTTAGGACAATTCTTCCCTCCTCCGTCGTCACTGGAGTTGGATAAGCGCCCATGTTTTCGATCTTACCCACGCATTCGTCTGCGTGAGGATTTGCCTGAACGTAATCAAGGATTGACTGAGCTGCCGTTGCCGCCGCCTGGTTTTTGTCCTTTGCACCAATCACATCGACCAGGACATAGTTATCGTTCCCGAGGTCATTTCTGATGGGGGTTCCGCCATTTGGTCTGAACACCATAATCGCTTTCGAAAGATCATTCGGGTCATTGAAATTAAGAAGCTGAACCAGGAAACCGTTAGTAAGCCCGGCATCGCCAAACATGTTCCTGACTCGCTGATACATAGGAGGATTCATAGAGACATTTCCTTGGCGATCACAGCATCGATCTGTCGCTGCGTGTCTTCAAACCCCTTGGTTAAAAACTCCTTCCTGGCCGTCGCCCGGCGGAAGTTCTGAGGTACGCTTGGGTCATGGACGTATGCAGCGTAGTTAGCTGAATAACCCACCCGGCCCGTCACGCGATTGCCATTTACAGTGATCTCGCGGAACTGGCTATTTATGAGGGTTGAGGTATCGATTGGGGTATATAGCGCCGCCTGAGATCCACCGATAATCAAAGCTGATTGCATGGCTCTGACGACCTTTCTCCCCTGAATATCACCAACCAGAGCATTAAGCTTTTTCTTCGCCTGGCTGATGCCCTTCACTTTGATGCCCATGGCTTTCTCCAGGCAATAAAAAGGCCGCCATAAGGCGACCTTCAAAAGTGATGTGGTGTCCGGCGCTGATCTCCGGAATTAGCTAAATGTTTTAATTGTCAGATGCCGAACTTTTCCGCCTTCCAGGCACAGCGGTTAGCTTTATCGGTCTTGCTTAGCCTTTAGTGTCACTTTCGTGAAACTGACAGTTTTACACTGCTATGTTTAGCGCATCAGCCTGCGCATTCACCACGTGAATATTTTATCATATTCCTGTCAGGATGGCGTAATCATCCGCCAGGCGCTCGAACGTGTCGGCGTAGCGGATAACCTGCCGCACTTCGTCGGCACCGGCCACAATCGGGTCCGCTTCGGTCGATACACCAATCAGCAAGTAATCACCTGCGGCCGCCAGCGCGAACTCCGTCCAGACGGTATTCTTCACGACGATTTCAGCGCCCAGGCTGGCTAGCTTCTTGCTGAGTCCGCCCTCGTAATCACAGAGAATTTGCTCAGGCTCGGCATAGCCCAGCGGGTCGCCGTATTCGTCATTGCCTTCCAGCTTTCGCCAGATGGTCGCTGTTGCCGTGTATGACCAATTCGCGGTTGCAGACATCAGTCATCCCTCCATCGCAACACTTTCGCGCCAGTCGCCCGGATGCGCGGGCAGTTAATGAACCATTCGCCGTCCGATTTCACGTAGCCGGTAGTCTCCCGCCCGGTGTCGGTCATCACCCATACGCGGGTAAACGAACGCGGCAGGCCTTGCTTAACTGATTTGTACGTCATCAATTATCCCCACACATGCAGCCACCACGACCAATCCAGATACCAGCGAATGCCGGGGTGGCGGTAGGGTCGGCAGGAATAAGGGAGGTTGCACAACCGTACTTATCCAGCCCGCGCAGCAGGTTCACTGATGCTTTCCAGCGATCGGTGAACGACTGGTACCGGAAAGAGCGCGACGCTCCGCTTGGAGCCGTCTGGCTGGAGATGTATTTATCCCCCTGCCCGAGCCCCATAAGCGCCAGCAGATAGAGCTGAATCAGCAGCGCGGTTGATGCCGGGTAATGTGCATCGAGGCATTCCTGAATACTGTTAGCCTGGTCGACAAGCGCCTGCAAAATGAAATCTGGCAGCGTGATACCAACTGACTCCAGATATTCTTTGGCCTTTTCTGTGGTAATCATGCGAACCTCTGATAAAGCCCTCCGAAGAGGGCATAAAAAAACCGCCTTAGTGGCGGCTGTTATTCAGCAGGGAAAAGCTTTTCGAGTTCGCCATCTGGCAACAGCTCGCTGAGCTTTTCAGCGCCCAGGGTACCTTTGAACTCAATGCCCAGCTCAGTAAGGCGGTCCTGAATAATCTCTTTGCGAGATTTCTCACCGGTACCGGCATCAGGTGTCGCAGGTTTCAGCTCACCACCTGCCTCGCCTTTCATCAGCCTTACGTTAGACTTCAGCGCCGGGTGAACCTCTTTCAACTCCACCACGTCACCAACCTTCACGCCGAACCACGCGCGCACAACTTCGTATTTAGCCATGCTGTTTCCTTACGCCAGTACAGCGCCGTAGACAACACCAGACAGTCCCTGATCGTCTGCGGTGATTTGCAGGCCTTCAGCAGACATGATCTGGAAGTTGTAGTTAACATTAGGCAGTGGACGCGGCAGCGGCACAACGCCTACAGCCATACCCACCAGTGGGGAGATCACGTCACGACGACGAACGTACGCGATGAACTCGTTACCGGTCAGCGCGAAGCTCATGCGGATTTCTTTCACCGGCGCAAACGGCAGAACCGCCTGCAGCACAGTGCCGCTTACAACGCCATTCACCACGTACGGCTGCGCCAGGTTTGCCCAGATTTCCGGGGAAACCCACATCACATCATATGCGGCGACTTTGTTCGTGCGGGCGGTAGTACCGAATGCGCCTTTACCGAAGAACGCAAAGAGCGCGGTCATGTCAGCGGTGGTAAGGTCGATATTCGCGCCACCAGCACCAGATCCGAGGTTAATCTTCTTGGTGTTGCGGTGGTTCTTGATACCCTGCGCAGGATAGGACTGAACCTGAATTTTTGAATCGCCGTTCAGGTAGTAGTTGACGCGCTTCTGGTTGAACTTGCGCATCTTCGCCATCTGCGAGTCCAGCACCAGATCGATGCCCACAGAGTTCAGGCCAGCAGCATGACGCCAGTTAACACCGTAACCAGCAGTGAACACCGGAATCGGGTCCCCGTCGCTCGCGTAGTCAGTGTGGTCGAAGGAGAACGGCGCCTGACCATCGATGCTTACTGACACGTCATCGGCGATGTCGCCAACCACGTTATACAGCTTGGCGGTTTTACCGACCGGCAGAACCGTCTGAACGCCGATCAGGTCGTTCACGATTTCCATGCCAACTTCCTGATCCCGCAGTTGCAGCACCTGGTTGTCAATCTCAGCCCAGAAGTCACGGGAGAAACCGCCCACTGCGTTACAGGCCAACATGTCAGCGGTCATCATCGCGCGGTTAGCTGCAATGATGGAATCGTTCTGTAGGTTCCACATGTTGCGGTTTGCCCACAGCTCACTCCAGTGCCCGCCAAGGCGGGAGTTAGTCGCCAGCGTCTCTTTTGAGAAGTACATATGTTTTTGTCCTTTTGTTACGCGCCAGCAGCGGCAGCAGTGCCAACGCGCATGCGCACGCGGATGAAGTCGGTGGTGCTGGCCGCGATGGTGTATTCATCCTGGCTGTATCCGATCACTGAATCAGTGTCATCGGTTGCCAGGGTAAACTGACCAGCAGTGCCCAGCTTGATCGGGCTGTCTTTTTTATACGCACCAGGTAGGCAGCGCAGCGCCAACTCACGACCTTCTTCGACGTAGTTGCCGACAGCTGAGTCACCGGCAGGGATTGCTTCAGTGATGGTCAGGCCCTGGTGGTAACCGACATCAATGATGTACAGGCGGCCGGTTAGCGCGGTGGCCTGGGCGAATTTATCGGATGAGTTGATGGTTGCGGCGGTGCCCGGAAGCAGCGCTGCGGCCGTAGTGCGAGTTTCGGTCTTGTACAGAGACTGACCGTCGATATTAACGCGACGATAACGTGGCATTATTCCGGCTCCTTACTTGAAGTGTTCGTCTGCGGCAGGTGCGCCGGTTTCTTTGTGCTGTTGAGCATTGTTGGTGCCCAGAGGAGCAGCTTCGCCCAGCGACTTGTACATTGCGTCCAGCGCATCGCCAGAAAGCGCGTTGGCCACGATGTCGCCATGGACCTTGGCAACCGCATCGCGTTTGGCTTTCTCTTCAGCGCGTGAGTTGGCGGTCAGGGTGTCAGCGAGTTGCATCTGGTTGGCCTGTAGCGCATCAACCTTTTCCGCGAGAGGCTTAATAGCCGCTTCGGTATTGGTCGCAACAGCCTGGCCGATCATGCTGCCGATTTGTTCCAGTTCTTCTTTGGTTAAAGGCATGTCGCCCTCCGTTTTGTGGTTTGGTGCAGGCTGTTCCTGCGGTGTGAATAGAGCTTTGAGTTTGTTAGTGACGACAGCCACCCACGACTCCTGTCGTGCAACTGCGGTACCGGTATCGTCGAAGGTGATTGCGCCGCCCTCAGAGGAATAACCGTAAACCTGCGCATCTCCGCCATTTCGCACGATAACCACCTGCGAGTCGGTAAAGTCAGCAACCCAGGCATATTCATCCGTGCCAGGCGCAAATTTAGCTTTGGCCGCCCGATCGAGACGCTGCTCGCGCTCCCGGTATGATTCGCCCACCAGTGCGCCAGAGTTGGCCTTAAGCGGCTGCGCCAGATCGGCATTGACCATCAGGCCAACACCTTGCTCGGGTGTTGCAGCTCCTACTTCATGCAGCAGGATTGCGTCGTGGTCCATGCTGTAGATCTTGGCTACCCAGTCAGCGCCGGTAGCGCGCTGTTGCTCGTTCGGTTCAAGCTGATCGAGGAACGCGGCAACACTGGTATGAATCGGAGGAACGTCATCACCACGCTCGATAGCTGCAACGCGCTCCAGTAGCTCGCGACCACCTTCCGACTCTTCCGCCCGGGCAACATCCACCCACTTCTCGACGTATATACGATTGCCGGACTTCTTAACATTGCGATTCCATGCACCTACGTAGCCGACATTCAAGCCCTCTGGGGAGAAAGCAGATACGAATTCGCCGTTAACCTGCGGATGACCAAGTGGCGCAAGAGTTCCTTCCAGCCCCTGATAGTGGGCGTCGATTTCCTCCGCCGTGTACAGCCCTCCATTCATGACTACGTTAGCCGGCAGCGTGTAGCTCGGCAGAACCAGGTGCTCACGGCCATTGTGCGTTTCACGCCGGATAGACTGGCTGTTCACCTTCGTGGTGATATTTACCTGCATAGTCATATTTATTTCTCCGCCCAGGCATAACCGCGCGCCTGCATAGATTTATATTCCTGTTTGAGTTTCGTGATGGTGTCCGGGTACTCCGGTTTGCCTTCGTCGTCGACCAGAACCGACTGCTGACTGCATTTGCAGTTGCTTGCAATTATTCCATTGGCTATCATTAGGCCTGACACCTCTTCGAGATCGTAAACATGACCTTCAAAGAAATACCTCTCGACACCGACAACATCGTCAGGCTCTATCAGTCCGGAATCTCCGAACAAGCTATCGCCAGAAAAAATGGCGTTTCCCGTAGCGTTGTTAAGCGGCGCCTTGAAGTCGCAGGAATTGAGCGCCGGGGAAGAAGCACTGCCGCAATTAACAGATTTTCGACCTCCTCTCTCGAGGACAGGCGCATTGTCACTGCTGCCGCCATCAGCGTCAGGAGAGGGCAGGTAGACAGTGATGAGGTCAGAGAAAGACGGTCCATGAATCAACGAGCTGACAGAGTTGGCATGTTTGAGAGCGAAATAATCGAGAATCTCGCCAGCATGGGTGTTGCATGCAACGGACAATTTCCGGTTGGACCGTACAATGTGGACCTCACCATTGCAGGAACTACCGTCGCTGTGGAAATCTACAGCACTCACCCCTCTAAAGATCGAATGACCCGACTCCACCAGAGAGCAAAAGACATCCTGAATTACGGGTACTCGATGCTGGTTGTGCAGATCACTTACCCCAATAGGATTTTCGACATTACTGCCGTATGCGAAAAGATTATCTCTTTCCGTGACTTCGTTAGCAGCAATCAATCCTCTGTTGGTCATTACGGGGTGATTAGGGGTAACGGTAAGATTGCGACCACTACGAGTCACAAGCTTAACGACCATCCCCTCGTAATAACTTTTTGACCCAGCGACGAACCTGCCTTGCACCTCTGTGTTTGGCAGGTAGCAATTTATGGAGTTGCCATCTTTGCTGTACCAGTCACGAACCTCTTCGTTGGTGTATAGGTGGGCATGGCGCACTGCATGGGTATGCCGGGTTGTCGGTGACAGTGCCGAGATGTGAACCAGCAGCGTTTTCAGGCCGAAGAGGTCATTCGCCTCCTGGTCTTCATCCCACTTAGCCCGGCGCAGCGCGGTAGTCACTTCAGTGCGTGCTATCCGGTTCGCCCGGCGCTTCTCGATACCGGTCTGGTCTGTCAGGTTGCGGGCAATATCCAGCGGATTGAGCCCACGACCCACCCCATCAGTCAGCACGCGCGCCATGTCGCGCTTAACATCTGCGCTCAGTCCCTTCATTTCCTCAAACACACGGGCATGCACCAGCGCCATTCGTTGCTGGTACGGGTCGCTTGCAAGGATGGACGCCAGCGACTCACGCCCGGCTGCGTACACCGGAGATTGCTGGCTGAGGTTGTAGAACGACTGCCCGGTCCCTTTCTCCGAAGCCAGATCGATGTACTCGTAAAACCACAGGTCGTAATCGCCACCTTCAAGCAGCACCTGATCAACCAGATAACTGGCATCGTTCAGGATGATGGAAAGTAGCGTTGGGTTTAGCTGGTATTCGTATCTGGCGTTTACTGCGAGGGAGGAAGGTATTTTGTCGAGTGCTGATTTGTACGCTTTGCCAATCTTATTCATCCGCCTGGCGAAGTCTTTCATTGCCCGGCGTTCCAGCGCATCGGCCCCGGTCGGATCCTGATAGTTACGCAGCAGAATCGGTGGCTTCGTCTTCTTCGTCGCCATCCTCTTCTCCTAAAGGCTCTTCGTCGTCATTGTCATAGCCCGCAGCCGTGCGAATCTCTTCACGGGTGAACGCGGGTTCATCGCCGCTGCCCTGCATGGTCTGGTTAATCTCGCCCATGGTCTTGGCGTTAGTGAGCTTCTCAGTACCGGTCTGTTCGTTAAGGTCATCCCAGATAACAGCCTTCTGGCTGACTGAGTCTACGATTTGCAGATCGATAAGCTTGTCGCAGAAGTCCTCTATTTCGAAAGAGAGGTCTACGCGGCGCGACTGACAACGAGCATTAAAGTATTTCTGGTCTTCGGTGCTGGAGCGCTCGGCCTGCTGATTACCAACCAGAATGCGCGTCGGGATATCAACTCCTGCGGCGGCTGTTTGCAGGTTTACGTTATAGGTTGGAGACGGATCAGAAACCGGAGAAACGAGGGAAGTTACGCTGGCCCCTTGGAGAGAAAGCAGCACATCATTTCCGCGATTCATCTCGCGTGCAGCGTCATTAAATTTATCCTGCAACTCATCTACTTTAACGCCGTACATAGATGCAATGCTGCCAAAGTCGATTTCCTTGTCGAAACTAAGTGCTAACTGGCGAGCGGCGTTCTTCAGGAATGACTCACCAGACCCGCCCTCTACCTTCTCCAGGCTCACAAAGGCGTTATAAGCTGGCTCAAGGAAGCCAATAGCATCGTCTGAGTAATCACCAAGGATGAAAACGCGATCGGGGTGGATATTGACGCGGCGACTTGAACCATTCGGCAAGCGTTCGGCGTACTGCCACATTTTCGGCTGACCGTAAGTCTTCGAGTTCAGCCCAGTGTCCCACTCGCTCACCGTTAGCGATCCGGCCCACGCCACGGAAACCTTCTGCAACCCTCGCCCTTTGGTAACCGGAAGGTTCCAGTCTTTTTCATCGCGGACGTGCAGAAGGATGCCTGCATAACGACCGACAAGGCGACGACGATCCGCCTCGGCAAATGAGCGCCAGAACCGGTTGTTGAATACCTGCTTTGACTTGTTTTCCCAGGCAGTTTCGTTTTCGCTCTCGTCGGCATCGTCACCCTCGATGATTTCCGGGTTAGTCTGCCAGCACTTGCCCACCAGCTTCTCAACTGCACCGTGAGCGATACCACCGCGCCGGTAAAGGGCATATAGGTTTTCGTAGGTTACCTGCTCAGGGAAGCCATACTCGCACCATGCTGAATGGCGCTTATTGTCCAGCCCCATCGTTGGTGCCATCAGCCCCATACGGGCACGCGCCATCCGCGCATCGTTAAGAGCGTGATTTACCGCAAGTGTTAACTTATCGCTCATTCGTGCCTCGCAAATTCGCCATGAAGACTCTCCCTCATCTCAATTAGCCAGGCCTCAACTACGCTTCTTGATGTAGAGAATTTGCGGTGGACTTTTCCGTTATCCCAAATTCTTCCCTGCCATCCGCAGTTTTTTGAGTGCCACGAAAGTCCCTTAACGCCAGATGAGTTATCTTTCCGAAGTGGGGTGTTCTTTAGGTTTTCTGCTCTCGTTGCCGGGCGAAGGTTTTCGATTTTGTTATTGGTGGTATTGCCATCTTTATGGTCGACATCAACCGATGACCTAAGCGCGCCATGCATTAATACCCATACCACTCTATGGGCAAGATACTTTTTCTTATTGATGGTGACGTAGTAGTAACCACGCGCGGCGTTGTAGCTTCCGGCATGGTCTCCGGCTTTAACTCTCCCAGAGCTTTTTATCCACACCAGTCCAGTTGGGCTTGAAGGGTTGTATGCAACACACTCCCGGATTTTAGGTATGTCAAATCCCCCGTTATCACCAACGGCGAGAGTTAATTTGTCAGTCATGGTTTGTCCGTTAGCGAATGGTTATATTCCGTACATCATCTTCTTTTTTAGATAAATGACGCCTGATTTTTTGATAATGGAAGTCAACGTCCCACCTGTTCAGTAGGCGATCATGAGCCACCAGACCAGATGCTTTAGCCGCTAGTGCTTTTCCACGATCAGTGATCGCATTGGCGTATTCGTAATGAACACGCAGCACCTCTAAAGCATGGCCAGCGTCAAATGGATAAATCATAGAGGACCCAGCCTTTATCTATTTTGTAGGCGCTTAGGAATCATCATCCCGGCCATCTGTCCCTTCCGCTTGATATGACCGTCAAGACTGTAACGAATACCGTCCCAGCAGTGCTCAAAGCCATCGGCGAGCTTCGGCAACACCTCGCCGGTGATGCGGTCCGTTTTGTACGACCACATACGAGCCTCACGCGCTACGTTCTTGCAGCGTGGATGGATAATGATTTCGTCAAAGCCGCGAAGGTGTGCAATACCGTCCTCAACGCTCCCCTGCCATTTCTCGGCGGCTGAGATATTAAAACCCTGCCGTTTGAGATAGCTGATTGTCTCTGGTCGCGCAGAGTCGGCCTTGATGGGCCAGTCACGCGCGCCTGGAATCGTGTCGTACAGCTCTGGCATGTGGTCGAGTTCTGTCTGCTGACCGTATGCCTCGTATTCGATGTACAGCCGGTTGTGCAGGATGAACGAGCGAACAAGCGTGTTAGGGTCTTTGGCAAAACCGAAGTCGGCACCGAAGAACAGGCGCTCAGCTTCTTTCCAGAGGTTTTCCGAGAACTCAGCGATCCGGTATTTTCCGGCCAGTACCTGCTTATCTGAGTTTTCGAGGTAAGCACCTTCCCACACCCATGCGTATGTTGCTGGGTCGAGTCGGCGCTCATCGTTCTGGCGCTCCCCCTCAAGCACGTCGGGGAACCACGGATTATCCGTATAGTTCATCTCAACGGTGATGCAGTCGTCGCCGGCTTCTTTACGGAAACGCTTGTCAGTGGCGCTACCGTCGCGCTCCGGGTTCCACGTCACCCAAATCTCTGAACCTTCTTCACGAACTGTCGGGCTCAGCTTCTGCCAGGCTATTTCGCTGACTGATTCAGCTTCATCAACCCAGCACAGCAGGATGCGCGCTTTCGACTTGATGCTATCGAGGTTATGCCGCAGACCGCAGAACACGTAGTTAACGCTCTTGTCGATGGTGCGGATGTACTTCTCGCCGATGTCAAAGTTGGAAGCCAGCCATGGAACAGACAGGATCGCCTGTTTCACTTCCTGCATGCTCGACTCTTCCAGGGAGTTCATAAATTCGCGCGCGCAGAGTACCACACCGCTTTCACCGTTCATCATCGACTGGTAAGCCTTTACCGCGGTCATCAGTGCGAAGGTGCGCGTCTTGGCGCTACCACGTCCACCGTGCGAGCACCGGTAACGCTTATTCACGGCGGTGAACAGCGGCGCAAGCTTCGCGGGGATCGGCAGTTGAACGGCGTTACTCATGATTTGGGCTCAACGGGGAGTAGCTGGATCACGGTTGGCTTCGGAGTCATAGTTCCGTCTGAAGATTTGTGGTCGATTTCCTGGCTGACTTTGTCGCCGTACTTTTTCGGGTTCATGCGGGCCAGGGCCCATTTTCGCGTGTCGATGCGAAGACGTGCTTTAGCTACTGCGGCAGCCTCTTCATTCACACCGTCAGCAATATCGAACATATCTTCGAAAATCGCATCAGCTCGTGTCTCAGTGGCTTTCGCGTATTGGTCGCGAAACTCTGCATGTTGTGCCAACCAGCGGAACACCGTCGCCTTGTTAGGCATCCCGGGTCGATCACAAACTTTGCGCAGGCTTTCCCCATCGGCAAGCAGTGAACATATGTCAGCAGCCACCTCTGGTAGATAATCAGAAGGGCGGCCAGTCTTTGGTTTGGTCGCCATAGTTTGTTACTCCGTTGTTTGTTCTGCCTTGCTCTTGGCCTTCAGGTAATCCCGGGTCACGTCGACCAGCAGGATGCGAAGCGCCTCATCTTCAGAAATGCGCGGGCTAAGCCCATTAGTGCGGCGTAGTAGCTCGCTGGCCACGGCCTGAGCCTCTTCGCCAGCAGATGAAACATCCAGGCTCAGCGTTACCGGGATAAATGCGCTCTTCATGATGCGGACTCCTCAGTTTCTGCCGGTGCTTCCTCTGCCGGTACCGGCGTGAACTCCACACGCTTCACATCGGCAGGAGCGAAGTAAAGCCACTGGCCTGTTTCGGTTGCCAGCGGCACAAAGCCGTTTACCAACTCAGGCTGACGTCGTGACATCTTGCCCGTGAAGGTTTCGCCTGTTTGGGTGGTTAGCGTGATTTGGTAGATGTCGGACATGATTACCTCTTTGCCTTGTCGCAGCTGTTGCCCTGCTTCTCAGAAGTGCTTAGCCACTTACGGCTTACCCGTCAGCAAGATGATGATCACCGCCTTATTGGGGTTGAGCATTCTTTCCTTGTCGGGAGGATTCGATTTTGCGGATTGCCGCCTTATCCAGATTGCACTGCCCCAGCGCCGTATAGAGCTGAGCGTTTAACTCCAGACTTGCCTGCCACGTGAACGGAACCACCATTCCGGGGATCGGTGTGTCTGCGGTCAGGTCAGCGCTTATCGGCACCACCGGGGCCGGAACGTAAACTGTCTGCGTATTCCCGCAGGCTGTCAGCAGCGGCAGAAGGAACAAGCTGGTTAGCACACGGATCGCCTTCAAGTGCCTGCCTGATGTAGACAATGCGCGTCTCGCCTTTATGGGCCAGTTCGTTCTTTGCATTCTGGGTAGCCTGTGAGATGTCACGGATAAGGTTCATCGTGGTGATCACGTTGTTGGTGATCGCTTCCGATGTGTCTGCCCTGACCGTCGCCTTGTCGCGCTGGTATTTGTAGGTGATGGCATTGTCGCGGTAGTGATTCACCTTCCACGACAGCACGGCAAATACAAACAGGATGACAACTGGAAGCCAAAGTTTTTTCAACAACGAGATGATGGCCGTGTTCATGATGCAGGCTCGTTAACTTTGCCTCCGGCAGCCTTGAACTTTGCAATCAGAGCATCAACTTTATGTTCGAACTGACCGTAACCAGCGCCGGGAAGTGATGCCCAGATATTGCTGCAACGATCGATAGCCTGGCGAATGTCGCCACGGTCGATCAGAGGTAGCGCCCCGCGCTCTTTAATCTGCTGGAGAGCAACAGCGTCCTGGTTAGCTGGAGAGAAATCATTCAGCCCAAGCTGCTTGCGATATGCATCCCAGTAACGCGCCAGTAGTTGATAGCGCCCCGCAGCAGTAGATTTAAGTCTCGGATTCAGCGTAATCAGTTTGCGCGGGTGATCGGAGTAATCAGTAAACAGCGATCCGCCAACAATTACGTCGTAACCGTGGTTTTGGGTCGGCTGCCGTCCGTTGTCAGTGCCTTCTGACCATGCCAGCATGTCGAGAAACGCTTTGCGCTGAGGGTTAATTGTTTGCATTCTTCATCCCCGTCAGGCGTTCCCAGAAGTACGTCAGCGCCACGGAGCCCATCGCCCCGCTAATGCCCGACGTAACCAGAATCATGTAAAGGCTCAGCCCACTTTCAACGCTGATCAGGCCACCAATAAGACCGGTAAAGCCGGACACTGCAATTTGCGCCAGCGCGTTGATCCAGCTCCAGGTGGCTTTGTTCTGCTTAACGTCAATAAGGTATCGGACCAGGCCGCCCCAGCATGACAGAGCAAGGACTATCAACCATGACACTCCGGCAATGCTTTCTTTATCTTGCATACGTTTAGCCATATCACCTCCGAAAGAACGGGGTGCTGTTTGTGTAGTGGGGAAAGGCCGTCAGACACGATTGCTACGTGGCATCTGGAATTGATTGTCTGCGGCCTGAATAAAAAACCCGGCGACAGGCCGGGAAGATGAGGGTAAGGCAATGTCGGCTCTCTGGCCGTAAATACCCTGGCTGGGTTTGGCTCGCCTGGCTGGATTCGAACCAGCGACCAACCGCTTAGAAGGCGGCTGCTCTTTCCTCTGAGCTACAGGCAAATTTGGTGGGCCGTGAAGGATTCGAACCTGTCTACCCTTCCCTTATGAGGGGACTGCTCATACCAAATGAGCTTCCGGCCCTGAAACGAAAAAGCCCCGCACGATGGCGGGGCTTGGAATTTATTCATGTTACACACAACAATGGCAAAATATACGAATTAGTTTGCTCATTTGTTCATTAAATTGCAAGCACGTTGTGTGATTTATTTGCAACTTTCCTCACATTTTCGCGATCGTTAAACGCATTTTGAAGCGGTTGGTATAAACAGAACAATGAAGCATTGATGATTTGCTTCACCTCTCTACGGATTGTCGAGATGCTTGGGTGTTTGTACTGATTTCCGCCACGCGTCTTCATAAGGCGAGGCTTACTTACTGCATGCTGCCATGATGCAATTCGGATCTCGCTGGAGTTGCAGACATAGTAGGCGAAGATAACCCGCCAGGCATTTTCATCCACATTCTTCAGGTAGTGGCGAATGACAGCATCAATGAGCATTCCGTCATCATCACTACATACCGGCCGTGATGCTTGCTGGGGCTCGACGGTAGCCATGAATCTGGCAATCATGTTGATCATCGCTTTATCAATCTTGCCGGTCTGGCACCATGCGCCCCACAACTGGAGCCACTGGTCTACCCATTGATGCTGGTCGTTGGTTAATTCCAGTTTCATTATGCGGCTTCCTTATGTGGCTGATTGGTTTTGGTCTGGCTGTGCTTTGCTACTGGCGGCATGCTGGCGCGCTTAACGCTTTCTGCCTGGTAACGAAGGAAGTCGGTATGGTTCATGCGGCCTCCCGCTGTTTCAGTTCTTTGAGTTTGGCGCGGTATTCATCCCGGATCCGGATGAAGTCTTCCCGGCGGTAGTTGGTCATTGCGTGGGGGCCATTGAGCCAGTCGACGTAATCCTGCCCGTAACGAGCAACCAGGCCAGCTTCGTATTGCTGCGCGACTGTCGCCTCCTTGGCGGTGTACTTTCCGGCTCCGGCATTACAGGATTTGCACTGCTTATGGGCGTTGCGCTCTTCAAAGCGCAATTCAGGGTTAGCGCCGACCGTTTTGAAGTGGCCGCAGTCCCACTGACCGCCATGCAGATCAGGCGGATTGGTCTCTCCGCAGCTGATGCATGGCAAACCAGCATCACGCGCGCGGATGTAGGCGTTGAATGCTTGCTGAGCCTGCGCCTTGTAGTAACCGGCAGGCCGTAGCTCTGCCAGGCGTTCCTTGCGGCGTTTGCGCCCGGCCTTCTCTGCCTCTTTCTGCTCCTTTATGCGCTTAGCCGCGAACTTAACCTTCTCCTTTTCGCGCTCTTCCATCGCGAGGATTGTACCGTGCTCAGGGCAGCACCAGCGGATCCGGATGTCGTGGAATTTCGGCACGAAGTATTCACCGCATACTTTGCACTTACGGTGGGATGGTTTACGCATGGGCACCACCTTGAACCTGTACCAGTGTGAGGTTTCCGCAGAACACGGCACCGGTGTCGATGTACATCTGGTTGGCATATTTCATGGGCTGGCGCGCTGGGGTGTGTCCGAAGATAAACAGATCAGCACCGGCTATTGCCGAGACAATTCCGTCCTGAGCGTCGCTAACCCGCTCACGATTCCAGATGACCATTTCTTTCGGCACTGGCTTATCAAATTCATATTCGTTGTGCGGGTAGTCAGCGTGACAGATGACTATTTTTCGATCGGAGGTAACCAACTCGATGATGAGTGGTAACTCAATTGCTTTGTGAACCAGAGCCTTCGCTAGCACCTCTTTGTCATAGTCGAGATTGAAGAACCAACCGCCACCATTCACCAGCCAGTGGTTAACGTTTCCATACTCAGACAATCCATCAATCATCATCTGCTCATGGTTTCCGCGCACAGCCCGGAACCACGGCATAGTAATCAGCTCCAGGCACTCGACGTTTTCCGCGCCGCGGTCAACAAGGTCACCAACAGAGATCAGCAAATCATGCTCCGGGTCGAAAGAAACTTTTTCGAGCTCATTCATCAGCAGCGTGTAGCACCCATGCAGATCCCCGACGACGAAGATATTGCGCCAGTTAGCGCCATGAATGCGTTGATACATGCTCATGCGGATTTTCTCCTCGCTGCGAGGCGCAGCCATTTCTGATCCACCAGGCGGGCGGTGTAGTCTTTCAGGGTCGGGACGTCGGACGGCTTAACCGCTGGCTTACGCTGGCGGCGCGCCGGAACGCGGAAGATTTCGTTTGTGATGACGCGTGCGAGAGGGCTACCCACGGGAAGCCCTCCACTCTTGCGCCCAGGCAATGCGCTTACTGGATGCTTCGGAGAACTTCACGCCGCGGTCGGTTCCGAACCAGTAAATCGCCTCAATGACGTCGACCATGTAGCGTTTGCTGGATTTGGATGTGCGGACGCCGAAATATACGCGGCCGCCGTTGATGCCCGGCGCGGACTTCTGCTCCTGGTCCTGAGTCTGATTCACCAGAACTGTGATTAGGTCCTTCCATTCTTCGCGGGTCAGCTTTTCGCCGTGCCAGACTACCTGGTCAGACAGGTCTTTCAGTAGCGGCCACATAAGGCGGTTTTGCTTGTCGGTGCGTGTCTCTTCCCTGGCCTCGACTACCATCGGTGCGCGAGGGTTTACCGGCAGGGTGCGAATGTACGCGATGAGGTTCTCTTTAACGGTGTCATTGACGATGCAGTAGTGCTGCTTCATACGCCACCTCCGAGAGGTAACGCAGAATGCAGAAAATCGCAGGTGCATTTCTGCATCTGTGACAAGGTGAGGAGTTCAGATTGTGGTCGCATTTAAGTCCCCTTAAATGCGCAGAAGTCACCGGAGTTGTTCAAGCTCCGATGACATGATTATGGACGGTTGATTCAACAAAATCAACGCGAGAAAAAGGCCTCCGGAGAGGCCCTGGCTGTCGATATGGGGATTCCCATATCGCTTGTATGGAAGTTACACCAAATCGGGCAATTTGAAGCCTGCCATGTCTTCCGCCCGGATTGGAGGCGATAGGCAGTCAGCAAACACCAGGGTGCCATCGAGCAAAATCACGAAACCCCACCCCATAAACAGGTTGGCACTACACCAGTCAGCCTTTAGGGGCACATCTGGCATCTTGTCTGGAAAGACTGGGTAATGCTCAGCCAGCCACTCCATTGCGTCGCAGCGATTGAGAGTATATTTGTCGTACATCATGCCTCCTGCTGCGGTGCTGCTGGTAGTGGCATCCAGTGGGTTGGTGTCCATGAGCCGCCTGGCATTAAGAATCCACTCTGGTTGGCGTCTGGGTGATATGGCAGGTATGTAGCCCACTTAACTGCCCATTCCCGGCCAAACCAGCACCCCACCATGACGCCAGTCTTAGGTGTAGGCATCCGCTCACTGCACGGAATCCACCCCTGTACAGGTTCGGCACCATGAAGCATGGCGGCGCGGCAGGTCTGAGCATACTCGTGAGCAGCATTTGACGCCTTGCATTGCCATCCGTCGGGGTAGTCGCCAGATTTGATGGATTCTGCTGCCATAAATTCAGCAAACTGTTCAAGTTCAGTCATAGTTGGCTGCGGTAACTGTGGCGCTGCGTAGAGTGTGATAGCGCGTTCATCATTGCCATCGCAAGCAACGAATGTTTCGCCGTCGTCGCCAAAGGGGCGAAGGTAGACAGGTGCCTGCTCCATGCTGGCGAGCAACTGTAGAGCGAGTTCACGTTCAAGGTCATCATAACTGCCGCGATATGCGATATCTCTCAGGTCTTCTATGGTGAATTTGGTCATGGGTTAGCCCTATAGTGTCCATTCAGTGAGTTCTTCGGCAACGATTTCATTGGCTTCCTGCTGATCGCCAAAGATAGGACAATCGCTGTATTTTTGTGCCTCAACGGTTATAGCGGCATTATCCCGACAGAACGCTTTCCACTTCTTGCGATTCATCCCATGCCCTTCATGCCAGCCCAAAGCCTTTGTTTCTGTACGCCATGCACGATTAGCTAATTTCATTTGTGATTTAGCCATATCCTACTCCCCCACCTTAGTGATGATTCCAGCGGCTACCAGTTCTGCGGCGTTGGCATCCTGGCGAAGTTGGGCGGCGAAGTGAAGGGCAAGCCCATATGCCTCTTGACTGCATTCATCGCTTTCCATGAACATCTCCACCCCCTGCGCCCGGACTTCAGCCAGGAAAGCGTCGGTGGCTGGGGTTTTTACCAAGCTAAGCCCATCAACAAATCCACCGCGTTCTCCAAGAAGTTCTGACTCATAATCAGCATCAAACGCTGCGTCTTCACAGAACTTTTTCATCCCCGCACTCTCCGCTGCCAGCGCCGCGCACTTGGCTTCACCTTCAGCCACGCCAGCCTGGTACGCTTCGAACATGTGCTGCGTCATCTCGTACACAAAGCTTATGTCGTCTTCCATCGCTGGCGAGCAGCCGTTGTTGTTCTTGGTAAACCACTCGATAAATTTCTGTTTCATACCCCTACCCTCCCCCAAACCATCAATACTCGCTTCATCGCCTGACTGTTGCGGCACTCCTGAAATATTCCGTTGGTGCAACTGCGAGCGGTACCAGCCTGCTCTTCCGGCGTAGCCAGGCGATAAGTCACCGTTCTCCAGACCTTGCTCACCCGGACAATCTTGCGGGCCCGCTCCAGATCGATAGCGTTCTTCGTGATGCAGTTGATGGTCATGCCGCACTCTGTGGCCACATCCTTCGCGGTGAAGGTCCGGTGCGTTTCGAGATAACGCAGAATTGCCTGTTTGCCTTTCATCGTCTTAGCACT
>OKGO01000009.1_pt1 | contig 215302 bp, 189 predicted proteins | sample 1613211 | NCBI WGS metagenome assembly OKGO01 (sample SAMN04436845, study PRJEB24849) | human gut metagenome | biome: human gut; feature: NICU; material: stool | host: Homo sapiens | place: USA: Saint Louis, MO | collected 2011-09-16 | reverse complement strand
CGGTGGAGTGTGCGGCGCCGGACAAAATCATCGAGCGCGGGGCGGTGTGGCAGAAGTTTGGTGGACAGAGCTTTAGTCAGGCGGTCCAGAAGTGGGAAAGCAGCGCATTTGAAATGGGACCTGAAGTGCTGTGGCCCTATTCTGAGACACCCGTAGCGGGTCAGAAAATCAGCCTGACGCACAGTGATGGTACCGTGCAGGAGTTAAAGACTTCTGCGGACGGCCGTGGGGAGAAGCAAAACTTGGTGGATCCTGCATCAGTGCAGATAAACCTGAAGGATGAGGACTAACCGATGATTGAAGCCACTGAAAGCAATTGTGTTCTGCTGGGATACGACAAGTTTGGTCATCCCCTCTACAAGGCCATTGCCACGCCGAAAGACAAGGAGCAATGGCTCAAACTTTATAAGATGCCGGACAGAGTCATCCCGGTTGTATTTTTACCGGGGGTGATGGGGAGTAATTTAATGAGTCCTGACGGCAAGTCTATCTGGAAAGTAGATGGAACATGGAGCATGAAATCCTGGTTAGTGCGGGGCGCCGAGGAAAGAAAAAAATTACTGGATCCCACCAAAACCGTGGTTGATCCCAGCGGGACAATCGAGACTGAAAGCCCAGAAGAGCGGCTGTTATTTTCATCGCGCAGGGACAGGGGCTGGGGGGAAGTCGGGGCGATGAGCTATGGCACTTTCCTCCCCTGGCTCCAGGAAGCACTGAACGATAACCAGATAATGTTAACAAATAAGACCAGCAAAAATGGTTGCCTGACCTTGCGTGAGAGGCTAATGGATAAACCTTTGGGAGCCGAAACGGGTGAGAGCCCCCTGACCACTGAGGAAGTGGCTTTAAGCTATCAGTACCTCTTTCCGGTTCATGCAGTGGGCTATAACTGGCTACAGTCAAATATGGATTCTGCACAAGCACTAGCCGATCGTATTGAAAAGATTATTGGCGATTACAAAGCCAGCGGACGCAAATGCGAAAAGGTGATCCTGGTGACCCACTCAATGGGAGGGCTGGTTGCCCGTTACTATTCGGAATTGTTGGACGGAGAATTCGGACAGAAAAAAATCCTGGGTATTGTACACGGGGTGATGCCGGATCGGGGGGCCCCGATGGCCTATAAGCGCATGAAAGCGGGTGAAGCAGGAATAACCGGTTTAGTAATTGGTGGTAATGGCGCTGAAATGACTGCCGTGCTGGCGCAAGCGCCGGGGCCTTTACAGCTACTGCCTGGTAAGGGATACGGTATGGGTTGGTTTCATGTTGAAGGCCTTAAGCAGCCTTTACCCCAGACAAATCCCTATAGGGAAATCTATACCCAGCGATCGGTGTGGTGGGGGTTATGTGAGGAACGCTTTATTAATACTGAAAATAAAAATATAAATAAAGTCCAACTGGAGCAGGACTGGCAATCATATGTGGACATTATTGATGGTAAAGTTAGAAAATTTATTGAGGGGCTTGATGGGTTTTACCATGAACATACCTATGCCTTTTATGGCAATGACGGGAAGAATTACCCCTCTTATGCTGAACTACACTGGAAGGACGTAAGCGGAAAACATACCCCGGAAGCCTACCGCTCGCTGGTCAGCGAACAGGGAGAAATATTCTACCCGGCGGACAAATTTAACCAGACCATTCGCTATGCCACGCTGGAAACACCGGACCAGGGGTATGTTAGCCGCAAATATGAATTATTACCTCCTGTGGACGACGGTGACGGCACTGTACCGGTCAGAGCGGCAGTAATTAATTCTCCGAAATTAAAGGCCCAGCTCGGTGTGGGCGTTGACCACGAGGGGGCATACAAATCTGACAACACCATGGATGCGCGCTGGTTTACTCTTCGATCAATTATAAGAATTGCACAGCAGGTTAAAAATACGGGGCTTGCTTATCATGAATAAGATAAAACAAAAAGCAATGATCCTGGTCGCCTTCATTGTAGCGGGATATGGATTGTATCAATATTTTCGCCCTTATGACCCATCGCCACAAACACTGACGTCATCACAGCAGGTAGCCATGAACAAGATAAACGCTGAAATGAAACCTTACTGCGTCGGGCGCTATATGCTCGACCTGCCATCCTCCTTTACAGCTTATAATGACGCTGCACCGCTGAATAACAATATCTGGGCGGCGGTGATTTCACGGCCTGAGGATATATATAAAACCTACCTGGCGACAAAGAAAATGTACCACCCAGCTTTTGTGCAGTTAATCGCATTACGTGAAAAGGCGCTACAAAACAGTAAAACCATAGACGCCCGGGATATGCCGTTTTTAAAAAAAGTCTGGCCGTTACCCACTGGTATGGATGGTGTTATTTTTGAACGGAATGATAATGAGGGTACCGCAGATTTTATTCGCATACTCGAAGGCTATTTATATACTAACGGCGTAGTTATTAAATTTCAGAAGCAGACCATTAATGATTCTAGCCCTGTATATAATGAGCAACGAAGGGGGCGACCCGCCAGAAACTATGTCTCAAGTGATGTCAGCCAGATGCAGTCGCTGATGGCGAGAATTAGCGGCAGGGATAATGACGTCATTCCGAGGAAACCAGGTTCCTGTATCACCCATGCGTTTATTGCCACCGACCCGACGGCAAGGGAACGGGAAGATATCTCTGTTGGGCTTGAAAGTAAGACACTGGAACATATCAGAGTTATTCTTTCCACCGATAACTTCACCCGAGAAAAAGACACGGTGCTGGAGAGAGCAGGTGAGATAGAGAGTAACTTATACCGTGGCCATGTGGAAAGAAAAGGGGCCTTTAGTGTTAACGGGCTGCAGGCCCAGGAGTTTCTGGCAACAGGTTTACAGGCATCTCAGGACGAGCCGCGTTACGGCTTTGATATGTTCATCAATGAAATGACAGCCAGCTACAAGACTCCCAATTTTATTCTGACCCTGGAGAATGATTCCATGCCGCCAACCTCCTACAGCAAGGAGGAAATTATCGCCTTCTGGGACACGATCAGCCGTAGCGTACGCGTGCGTCCCGGCGCGTTTTGAGTTTATATTTTTACACGGCGGAAATTGAAAACATATCGATAATAAAATGAAAGGATATTTTTGTAACAAGTCATCATAGTGTTGCAAATTGATTTTATAGAGAGGAGTGATATGTCTGGAATTGTTTGCCTGGGTGATGATACCACTCATGGTGGAAAGGTTATTGCCGCGTCGTCGACAATGTTTATCAATGGTATTCAGGTTGCCCTCGTCGGTGATTTAGTTTCTTGCCCAATACACGGAGTCAATCAGATTAAAGAAGGAGATTCAAGAGCATCAGAAAATGGGTTAAATGTTGTTGTTAATAACTGTGCTTGTGCCTGTGGATGCAAAGTCATTAGTTCTCACATCGAAAATACTATTGAGTCTTAACATTATGTGGCCTATCCCCAAAGTACCCGAAAAAAGTACAATTGCCAACTTGTCATACAAGCGATGGGGGATTGTTCTTATTTCTATGTTAATAGTTTGTGCTCTTTTAGGTTTTTCTTTATGGGGGGTTGATGAATATAAGAAAATAGAGTTTTTCCTTCTGCTTCCGGCATTTTTCATATGGTTATGTCTTTTTGGCGCAGCGCTGAATCGTTATGAACAGTCAAGCATTGCTCTTTCTGCCTGGAAAGAGGAAACTGAACGAACAAAGGCATTATGGCAGCACTGGAGTCGACAACAGTTGTCAGTGGTTGGAAATGTTATCCTTACTCCTGAGGACAAAGGGGCTGAGAGTTTGCTTGGGCCTTTGTCTGATATTCCAGCATATCCGGATAAAGTTAGACCGCTGTCGCATTCCTGGGGTTCCATCCGTGTTTTATCTGATATGATCGACAAACAGTTGGAGCAACAGTATCCGGGTTATCGGAAATATTTGCATACTGTTTATGTATTACAACCCTCCAGTTGGGACAAAAATAACGTAAGCCAGATTATTCTTTCACAATGGGATTTACTTCCCGAAGTGAATTATTCCGTTGAGTGTATTGAAAAATTTCACGACAATGTTAATTTTGATGGTTTGATATTAGTTCTTAGCTTCCAATGCTGGTTGACAGGTATACCGAAACAATCCAGCGAAATGGTCTCTGCTCAGCTTATATCATCATCAACTTTTTCCAAACGACATGCTATACCGGTACTTGCCGGATTAGGCCGTGTTATGCATCTGGATAATGATAACCTTGAAAAAGCTTTAGAAATGCTTTTTGAATACAATCGAATAGATAAGAGTGATGTACGTCATGTTTGGCTTTCTGGTATAACTGCTGATATTACTTCAAAATTGATGCAGTATGCCGAACGATTTCAGTGGAAACTTCCAGAGAAACATCCTTTTTATTTAATTGATTTTTCTTTTGGTCCTCCCGGTGAAATGACATTCCCTGTTTCACTCGCATTGTTGGTTGACGCAGCTCAAAATACTGAAGCTAACCAATTATTAATTATCCAGGCATCACCTCAGTCCAGGCTGCTTTGTTTGATTACTCGGAAACATTACTTATGACCCAGAAAAAGGAATTGCAGTCAGCACGTTATGGATTTTGGGGGTATTTTATTTTAATTATTGGCCTTGCTGGTATAACTGCGTTTTTGCTGTTTATTAATCAGGATGCCTTGCTTAAGTATGGTCTGGCATATCGCCAAATTATGTCTGTATGGGGTGTGTATTTTGTTTTTTATTTTTAGGCACTGTTTGCTCTCCTTTTTATTGGCGGAGGAAGCAAAGAAAAAAACAACGCAATTATTTACCACCGGATTCCTCGGGGGCTGAAACTAAAACAAATCCTGATGTGATGACAACAATCACAGTTTATACAGATTTAAAACAGCACCTTAATCTTCGTTATAGAGTCTTTTGGCGTCGCAAAGTCCGGTTATTATTAATCACCGGCGATGAAGCCGCGATTGAACAACTGGTACCCGGCCTACAACAGCAGCAGTGGCTTGAAGGCAACCGCACCGTGCTGATTTACGGCGGCAACCTGGCATCTGAGCCTGACCGCGAAAAATACACCGCGCTGCGTAAACTACGCCGCGGGCGCCCGCTGGACGGGATTATCCGTGTACTGCCTGAGTCGCCTAAGTTGACCCCACATATCAGCGACAGCGATTTACGCGGACTGGAAAAAATCAGCGAACTGCTCCGTTATTCCGCTCCGGTCTGGCTGTGGCAACTGTGCAGCAGTCACTGGTCGCAGGGTACGCGTCCTGAGCAGGCGGTAGGCGCAAGCTTTCCACCACGCGCAAAAGAAGATGATGTAATCCGCCAGTTGGAACTGATGCTGCCGGCCCTGCGGGCGCAGGGGATGAGTCAGGTCGCGGAAAACAGCAGCCACGACTTCCTGCTGCGCCTGAGCCAGCACCTGAACGACGGTGCTATTGCCCGCTGGGCTCAGCAGTTGCAGCCATGGCTCTTTGTTTCTCAACAGCGCGTCCCGCTGCGTGGTCTGATGTTCAGCCTGTCGGAGAAGAAACCTGCCGGAATGTCAGCGGGAACAGCCGACGCTGAGAATTATGGATCACAGCGTCATGCCCTGACTCTGCCAGCAACCTGGCAGGGTATTGTCGACGACTGCACCCGCGTACGTGGCCGTCGTGTCGGTATGCCGTGGGAACGAGCGCTGGCCTGGGCACTGATGGCCATCATCAGTGTCTGGGGGGGAGGGATGCTGCTGTCGTTTGCGGTCAACCGGTCACAAATAGTTTCTGTTGCACAGCAGGCTCATGCTCTGGTGGAGCACCCTTCTGTATCGGATTACCAGCTGACGGCCCTGCATGCTTTGCGTAATGATGCCGGTCGCCTGCTGCACCATATTCAGAACGGCGCGCCATGGTATCAGCGCTTTGGTCTTAACCATGATCAGCAGTTGCTTGACGCATTGCTGCCCTGGTACGGGGTGGCGAACAACCGTCTGATACGTGATCCGGCAAATGAAGCGCTTAAGCAGAAGCTCATTGCGCTGGTCAATTCGGCACCCAACAGCGACCAGCGGACACAGATGGCGAAACCAGGTTATGACCAGTTGAAAGCCTGGCTGATGATGTCCCGTCCGGATAAAGCTGATGGTGCATTCTACGCGCAAACCATGAAAACCGTGCAGCCGACGCGTTTAGGTATCTCAACTGGCCTGTGGCAAAGCCTGTCACCGGATTTGTGGGCCTTCTACATCACCGAACTGCCTAAGCAGCCACTGTGGAAAACCACACCGGATGCGCAACTGGTCAGCCAGAGCCGCCAGGTGTTGTTGCAGCAGATAGGACGGCGCAACGCGGAAAGTACGCTGTACGAGAACATGCTCAAATCCGTACGTCGTAACTTTGCCGATGTGTCTCTGGAGGACATGACTGGCGGTACCGATGCCCGTCGCCTGTTTACCACCGATGAGGTGGTGCCGGGCATGTTCACCCGTCAGGCCTGGGAGGGAGGGATTCAGCAGGCCATTGAGAAAGCGGCAAACTCCCGCCGCGATGAAATCGACTGGGTACTGAGCGACAGCCGGAAAACCGTTTCCTCAGACCTGTCGCCGGAAGCACTGAAAGCACGTCTGACGGAACGCTACTTCACCGACTTTGCCGGTAGCTGGCTGAGCTTCCTCAACAGCCTGCAACTTAATCCGGCAAACAATATTGCAGACGTCACTGACCAGCTGACGCTGATGAGTGATGTTCGCCAGTCACCGCTGATTGCCCTGATGAACACCCTCGCCTGGCAGGGGCAGGCCGGCCAGAAGAGTGAAGGCCTGTCGGACTCCATCATCAAATCGGCTAAAGACCTGGTAGGCGGGAAGGACAAACCGGTAATTGACCAGTCAGCCTCAGGCCCGCAGGGCCCACTGGATGAAACCTTTGGACCGTTGCTAACACTTATGGGTAAAAACAACGGCAGCAACGTTATGTCGGCTGACAATTCACTGAGCCTGCAAACGTATCTTACCCGTATCACCCGTGTGCGTCTGCGTCTGCAACAGGTCGCCAGCGCCTCTGACCCTCAGGAAATGATGCAGAGCCTGGCGCAGACCGTATTCCAGGGCAAAAGCGTGGACCTGACCGACACCCAGCAGTACGGCAGCCTGATTGCTGCAAGCCTGGGCGAAGAGTGGAGTGGTTTTGGCAGCACCATGTTTGTGCAGCCGCTGACCCAGGCCTGGGAAACTGTGCTTCAGCCATCGGCAGCGAGCCTGAATGACAAATGGAGTCGTTCCGTGGTGGCGAACTGGCATACGGCATTTGACGGACGTTTCCCATTTGCTGTCAGCAAGAGTGATTCCTCTCTGCCAATGCTGGCTGAGTTTGTGCGTAAGGACAGCGGACGCATTGAGCGCTTCCTGACCACGGAACTCGGCGGTGTGCTGCATAAGGAGGGCAGCCAGTGGGTACCGGATAAGGTCAACAGCCAGGGACTGAACTTTAACCCAGCCTTCCAGCGGGCGATTAATCAGCTCAGCCAGCTATCGGATATCTTGTTTACCGACGGCAGTCAGGGCATCAGCTTTGAACTACAGGCGCGTCCGGTACCGCAGGTGGTAGAAACGCAACTAACTATTGATGGACAAAAGCTACACTACTTCAACCAGATGGCAGACTGGCAGAGCTTCCGCTGGCCTGGTGACACCTACAAGCCCGGAGCCATGCTGACATGGACCACCGTCAATGCGGGTGCACGTCTGTTTGGTGATTACAGCGGAACCTGGGGCTTTATTCGCTGGCTGGATGAAAGTAAGAGAGAGCAGCTTGACCGCAGTCAGTGGATGATGAGTTTTACCGCCCCGGATGGTCGTACCCTACAGTGGGTACTGCGTTCACAACTGGGCAGTGGGCCGCTGGCGTTACTGGCACTGCGGGGCTTCACGCTGCCAGATCAAATATTTAGCGTAGATAGCGCGGCTATGGCGCAGGCGCTGATGACCAATACAGAAAACAGTGACATGGACGGAGTCGAATAATGGACGCTTTGCAGAATCTGGTTGTTGCCTGCCAGGCAGATGAAACCCTGCTGCGACAGCAGGCGCAGTCACATTCCGAAAGCTGGCAGCGCTGGCTTACCCCGATCAGTGAGAACAGTCCTACAGGAGAAGACCCGGGTTATGACGATGATTTCCAGCGTATCCGGGAGGAGGTCAATAAACTTTCTAGTATTGATACCGGGCTGATTTGCCAGCTGGCTGAAAAGGTGTTGAACACTGTGGCCAAAGATGTCCGGGTTGCTACTTACTATTGTTGGGCGCGCTTGCACCAGGACGGTGAAACCGGGTTTGCTGAAGGGCTTGAGCTACTTGCGGGATTACTAACGCGCTATGGAAAGCAGCTTCACCCGCAGCGAGAGCGAAGCCGTAAACCAGCACTGGAGTGGCTCGCAGGCTCTCGTCTGCTTGACAGCCTGTTACTCTGGCCAGAAGTGGTACGCGACGATGCCCAGCGTACGACCGGTGCGTTGCTTCTCATCCGAGACAGTCTTGAAACTGAGCCTGAAGCGTCACGTCCAGATCTGAGTGCCCTGTACAGCGCGCTGGGTTCCCGCCTGATGAAAGCCGGTGGCGTGGATGCGGTAATACCCCAGAACGCCAGCAGTAAAACGCGCGCGCAGTGGGCATCTCATGCGGCAGAGCAGGACGCGCCAGTACTGAGCCGCATCACGTCCGGTCAGGATTTGCTGGCTCAGGCCCGAACCCTGACGGGATATCTGCGTGAGCAACCTGATGGCTGGCTTGCCGCGCACCGGCTGATGAAAAGTCTGCGTCACGACACGCTGCGATCGATCCCGGCACCGGATGCCGAAGGGAAAACGCGCATCGAACCGCCGCGGGCTGACCAGCGGGCAATGCTCAAACGGCTGTATTTGCAACAGAGCTGGCTGGAGATACTGGAACAAGCGGACAGCACTTTCTCGCGTGGCGCCAATCATCTCTGGCTGGATTTGCAGTGGTACATCCATCAGGCCCTGATTAAATCAGGCCAGGATGTGCTGGCCTATATCATTATCGCTGACCTGAAAGGGCTGCTGCGGCGCCTTCCCGGACTTGAAACGCTGGCCTTCAATGACGGCACACCCTTTGCTGATGAGGTCACGCTGAACTGGATAAACCAGAGCGTGCAGGACGAGATGTCCAACTGGCGGGATGAGCCTGTCAATGCCTTGAGTGAAACGGGCAACGATATTCTGGCCTGTGAACCGGAAGTTTTGGAGAAAGCTGACACGGATGGTCTGGATGCCACACTCCACTGGCTGCAAACGCGCCCGGGCACCGACACCACAAAAGACAAATGGTTGGTGCGTCTGCTGATGGCACGTGTGGCGGAGCAGAAGGGTAAGAATGAGCTGGCTCTGCATCTGCTGGGTGAGCTTGACGGTGCAGCACAGGCCATCACCCTCACGCAATGGACGCCAGCATTGTTGTTTGAAGTGAAATCGCGCCGCCTCAGGCTGCTGCGCATGAAAGCCGCCCGCAGCGAAACCGATAAGTCACGGCTTCAGCCAGAGATGGACCAGCTTCTGGCGGGCCTGATTGCGCTTGACCCGGCAGGCTGTGCGGTGCTTTGCGGGTAAAGCGACTGACATACCTTTAAAACACATTTATTCAGGTTCTTATGGATGATTTAACCCTGCGTTATTACGACGCTGAAATGCGCTATCTGCTGGAAGCCGGCGAAGAATTTGCCCGTGCTCACCCCGAGCAGGCGGCTATGCTCAATCTCGATAAAGCGGGCGCGCGCGACCCGTACGTGGAACGCCTGTTCGAGGGCTTTGCCTTCCTCATGGGGCGTCTTCGCGAGAAGCTTGACGACGACCTGCCTGAACTGACCGAAGGGCTGGTCAGTCTGCTGTGGCCGCATTACCTGCGCACCATTCCCTCGATGTCGGTGGTGGAGTTCACTCCTGTCTGGCGTGAGATGAAAGAACCGATGCGTATTGCCAGAGGTTTCGAGGTCAATTCGCGGCCGATCGGTGAAAAAGGCACGCGTTGTCGCTACACCACAACTAAAGAGATAACCCTTCAGCCACTGGCGTTGGAGCATGCCCGCCTGTCGACTGATCCTGACGGGCGCTCTGTCATCAGCCTGCGCTTCAGTTGTAGCCATCTTGCTGACTGGAGCCGTGTCGATCTCAGCCAGATCCCGTTCTATTTCAATGCTGACGCACCGCTGGCCTGCGCTATGCATGAAGCTTTTACCATGAATACGGCGCGTCTGTGGCTGCGCATGCCAGGTGACGTAGACAGAAGGCCGATGGACGGATATTTCACCGCACTGGGGTTTGGTGATGATGACAGGCTGTGGCCGAAGGGGGACAGCAGTTTCAGCGGTTACCAGTTGCTGCTGGAGTACTTCACCTTCCGCGAGAAATTTATGTTCATGGGGCTGCGCGGGCTGGAGGCCGTGATCTTTCCTTCTGAGCTTCCTTGGTTTGAAATCGACGTGGTGCTGGCGGAACGCTGGGAGCATGACTTCAGCTTTACCGAAAAGCACCTGCGCCTGAATTGCGTGCCGGTCATTAACCTTTTCCCGCTGGAATCCGATCCGCTGACGCTCAATTCTCTGCAAACCGAATACATGCTGCGCCCGATGCGCGTGCAGGATGGCCATACCGAGATATATACCGTGGATTCGGTGATGTCGTCGAGTCAGCATACCTACGTGCCGTTTTCGAGCTTCCGTCATAAGGGAGGAATGATGCGTCATGAAGCACCGGAATATTACTACCACACCCGCGTGCGCCGCGGTCCGTCCGGCCTGCATAACACCTGGCTCATTCTTGGCGGCGAAGCATTTGATAATCATACCGTCCCGGAAGACGAAAGCCTGTCGCTGACGCTCACCGGCACAAACGGTCAACTGCCACGACGTGCGCTGCAAAGCACCGTGCTTGATACGGTGATGAAAACCACTTCGGTCAGCATTGCCGTGCGCAACCTGTGCGCGCCGACGCTACCTTGTTACCCACCGGCGCAGGACCGTTTCCACTGGCGCGTGCTGAGTCACCTTGGCAGCGGATTTCTGTCGATGATGGATAATGCCGACGTGCTGCGCGGTACCCTGGCGCTGTATGAATGGACCGACAGCGAGATGAACCGTCGCCGCCTGGAAGCCATCATTGACGTGAAGCACAGTGAAACCGAACGCTTTGAGCAGGGCTATCTGGTGCGCGGCGTGCAGATTGAGGTGACCCTGGACAGCCATGGCTTTGCCGGGCGCGGTGACATCTGCCTGTTTGGCGAGATGCTGAGTCGTTTCTTTGCGCTCTACACCGACATTTATCTGTTTAACCGACTGATTATCATCCTGCAACCTACCGGAGAGCGCCTGGAATGGGAAGAGAAGCACAATCGCCGTATTCCCGGCTGAGCCCACGGTTGGAAGCCGACCTGCATCGTATGAACTTTTACCGTTTATGCCAGTTACTGGAGAAGCGTAACCCGGGCAGGCCGCTGATGGGCTCGACCAGTCACCCGGGGGATGATCCGGTACGCTTTGCCCCACATCCGGGGATGGGATTTCCGGCCAGTGAGATGAAAGCCGTGGAATATGATGAGGAGGATGACAGCCGGCCACCACTCATCCGCACGACCTTTATGGGAATGTACGGTGTCGACTCACCCTTGCCGACGGCGTATCTCGATGACATCGCTCAGCGTCGGGAAGGGCATGATGCACTACAGGGTTTTCTGGATATCTTCAGTCATCGCATTCTGACGCAGTTTTACCGTATCTGGCGTAAATACTCTTATCCTGCCACCTTTGAACCCGGTGGTACGGACAGCATCTCGCAGTCACTGCTGGGCCTGGTGGGGCTGGGTATTCCCGGCACAGCAGACCACATTGCCACACCGGTATCCCGTTTTCTGGCTTTGCTGGGTGTCCTACAGCAACCGGGCAAAACTCAGGAGGGGATGCAGGCGCTGGTGACTTTGCTGGCCCCGGAAACCACCGTTAAGGTTAGCCCGTACTGCCTGCGGCCGGTGGAAATTGGTCAGCCACTGGGCTTTTACGGTGATGACGATTTTCTGTTGGACGGCAACACACCACTGGGTGACGAAGCGATGGATGCGGGTAGCCAACTGCTGGTTGCGCTTAGGACGGATAATGAACAGGAGGCACAGGGCTGGAAGCCGGACGGTCTGCTGTATCAGGACTTTATGGTGATGCTTCGTGTCTGGCTCGGTTGGCGTTTTAAGGCAAAACTCACCCTGACCACCCGGACCCGACTTCTTGCCGTTCCGCCGCTTGGTGAAGGCCCTTTCTGGCTCGGGATGAACGGCGTGCTGGGGGCTGATGAGGGGGAGTTTACAGACGATATCCCACCGACCTTTACGACGGAACTGGGCTATTACACCGGCCTGAAGCCGGCAATATCACAACAAGGAAACCGACGTGTTACGTACAAGTTCAATTAAACACGCGAGCTTGCTGCCTGCTCTGCTGGCATTCAGCCTGACGGGGTGCGGGGTGACGCAGGGCATCACTGATGGCACCAAATCGGCATTTAACTCCGTGTTCTACAAAAAAATTAAGATGCTGCACCTGGATTTCACGGCGCGTGAAGCGTTAAACACCGATTCCCGCGAAAATAACTCACTCTCCGAGCCGGTGGTAGTCCGCGTCTATCAACTGAAAGACCGTAAAATCTTCGATAAAACGGTTTACCAGCAACTCCTGAAAGATGGCGAAACCATCCTGAAAGCCGACCTGCTGGCGACCCGAGATTTGGTCGTAAAACCGGGTGGTGATACAAATCTTGATATGCCAATGGAAGAAGAAACGCAGTTTGTCGCGGTAGTCGGCCTGTTTCGTCACCCGGACCTGGACAACAATACCTGGAAGCAGGTTCTAAAACGTGAAGATCTCGATCCGGATAAGCCGCGCATTCTGGAGGCCGGGAATAACCACCTGACGTTACAGCCATTGAAGGATGACTGATGCCAAAGGGACATAATACGCCATCGCTGTATGAAATGCTGAGCGGCAATTTCTCAGGTGGCCTGAACCTCAACCAGGTCAGCGAACAGAATCAGGTGATTTTATCAGTACTCGATAACATGCAGCGCATCCTCAACTGCCGCGCTGGTACGCTGGCTCACCTGCCAGACTACGGCATGCCGGATATGACAAAAATCCTCCAGGGGATGCCCGGAAGCGCCCATCATCTGATCACCACACTGTCGGCCGTGTTGCTGAAATATGAGCCGCGCCTGAATCGAATTAACGTGGTGATGCAGGAACAGATTCAGGCCGGTGAGCTTCGCTACGCCATTGATGCGGAGCTGAAGGGGGTGGGGCTGGTGCGCTACGGCACGGAATTTATGCCCGAGGGCAGGGTATTAATCCGTCATCTGAAACAACAGCAATACCTCGATGCACGAGCCGCCATCTAGTTATTACTCAGGTTAAAACAGTTATGACAATAAATTCTGAACGCCAACTTAAAACCGGCGGGGATCCGCGCACGCTTGCGGATTACGCTGCCTTGCGCGAAGAAATGAACAAGCTCACCCATCCGGCACGCCCGGATGTGAACTGGCAACACGCGGAAACGCTCTGTCTGTCACTGTTCGGGCATAACGGTGTGGAGCTACAAACGGCTGCCTGGTATACGCTCGCCCGTACGCATCTGGCCGGATTGTACGGTATGAATGAGGGGCTTGCGGTACTTGCTGCACTGGTAGCCCGCCAGTGGGGAAACCTCTGGCCACAGCCTGTCCATGCGCGAATCGAAATCCTCAGTGCACTCAGCAAGCGCCTGCAACAGGTAGTACGAACGCTATCGCTGACGTACGCTGACTTAGGGCAGCTGTATCAGTCTGAAGAGCATCTGAGCGCTTTGGGGGACGTCTTGCAGCGTATGGAACTCAAGCATGCTACTCAGCTTGATGCTCTGCGCACGATGATGCAGAACGCAGCAGTGCGTCTGGAAAACAGCGAAAATACGGACATGAGTCTGCACGGTGACGCATTGGGTGCTACGGAAATTCACCTCGTCGAACCGACTGAGCGTAGTAAATGGGTTTATGTGGTTGAGCCCGAGCCGGTGCTGAACGTTGGGGTGGTTAAAGAACCTCCGGTGTCGATGAAACCCTGGAAGCCATTTGCTGCAGGTATGTTGACCATGCTGGTGGCAGCCAGTGTCGTCGCAGGAGGATGGCAGATGTTGCATGCGCCAGATTCGGCACAAGCGCAGCTAGCCGCGGCTCTGGCTCCTCTACCTCAAGGGCTATCTACAGGGCAATTAGAGGCACTGCAACAAACGTCACCATCACCGGAACCGGGGCTTGGCAGGACACAACAGCTGTTAGCGCAGCTTTTACAGTTGAAACCAGACTGGGCTGTGAGCTTCGGCGACCGTCTGGTGCAGCAGGCGCTGACGCTGTGGCCGGAAGAAGCCAAACCCCTGGCGCAACATTGGCAGAAACAGATGAGTATCGCTGCGCTAGCAGATTTAGATCTGAATGGATGGCATCAGGGTATGGCGCAGTTGCAGCAGTTGACGAACAAGCTGAACGCACTGGATGAACAGAAAGGGAAGTACATGACGGTGAGTGAACTGAAATCAGACGTGTTTGCCATGTCGCAGTCATTTAGCCAAACCATACCGCTTGAGGAGCAGCTTCGTCTGCTTTCCACTTTACCTGCCGGGCAACCCCGGTCAGCAGCGCAGCAAAACAAGGTCGAACAACATCTTCAGCAGTTGATTGTTAGCTACGCCCTGCTGAAGCACAAAAAAGAACAATAAGACTGGCGAAAAACACGGAGTTAACATGTCAGCAAGAGAGCGTTTTTTTAAGAAAGTGCAGCAGAATAACGTAAATAAACCGATTCATATTAATACGGCTGAAGCCGAAGTCAGGGCTTTTTGTCAGCGGATGGATGATCTTGCACAGCAAATTATTGTTTGGTTTGAGGGTTCTGGTATTGAAGTCCTGTTATCCCAAAAGCATATCACCGATTTGAGTACGGTCGGCTACAGCCTCAGTAGCAGTATATGTCGTTATGTCATCACGACTGTCATTCTGCGAAATGGAGATCGCAGCGTCAGCATTATGCCAGAACAGATCATCAGGGGATCAGAGAAGGGGTGTATGACAATGTGCATTAATGCCCCCGGCAGTATATCGGGGGAGAGGATATACCATTTGAGCATGGTGCCTGAAACAGGCTGGTATATTCGTCGCGGACATCAAAGTGTGAAAGAGAATGTTCTCATGACGGAGGACTATTTTTTCCAGTCAGTCGACTGTCTGGCCTGAACGTAAGCCAGCCTGGTGGGAGGTCACGGTAACGTAGTTGATATATATTAACTACGTTAACTTATTAAGCATGACTAAACAATGTTGCCCTACGGTACTCCTTCTTAAATAGGTAAGCGCTAATATTTAAGGGGGGGGGGGCGGTAACCAAACTACAAGCTGGATATTTACCGTATATCATGCTTTTTATCTGCCTTAAGCGAAACTATGCAAATCAAACTGCAAAACAACAAACCAACGACGAACGTGAGGACAAAATACTGTGGCAATGCTATAAACCTTAGAGCCCACAAAAATATAAAGTCGTAGGAAAAACTATGCTAAGAAATATTAGTGTCAGAACCTTCATTGTCTATTTCCTTTTATGTGTGTTTTTGGTAAGTGATGGAGTTATAGCGCTATTTTCAGGGAGTTTTTCGCTTTTTATTGCAGTCATTATCGTACAATGTATCGCCTTAATTTTACTCTGGGCGTATATGACAAAATATCTTGTGACGCCGATCAATACTGTGAAAAAAAGTATTGAAGAGGTGACGTCAGGCAATCTCGGCGTGTCGATCCCTGAATTCGGCAACAACTGTGCGGGACGACTGATCCCGGGCATTAATAGTCTCTCCAGCAACATTGCAACGCTGGTCCGTGAGATCCGCGCCTCCTCGCAAACCGCGATGACCCTGTCAGATCAGCTTTCTTCACGCAGCGCGCAGCTTTCCGTTAAAACAGAACAGCAGTCAGCTTCGCTGGTGCAAACGGCAGCCAGCATGGAAGAGATGGCTGCAAGTACAAAAAATAATGCCGACAATACCCGTTTAGCCAGCGAACAGGCGAATATCGCGACGTTGCAGGCGCGTAAAGGCGGAGAGTTAATGGGGCAGGTCGCGAACAATATGCAATCAATTACCGACTGCGCCCAGCAAATGACAGAGATTATCTCGCTGATTGACGGTATCGCTTTTCAGACCAATATTCTGGCTCTTAACGCCGCCGTTGAAGCGGCAAGAGCGGGCGACCATGGTAAAGGATTTTCAGTGGTCGCCGGTGAGGTCAGAAGCCTGGCGCATCGTAGCGCCGAAGCGGCAAAAAATATTAAGTCATTGATTGAAGTCACCAGCCATAACGTGACGCAGGGCGTTAACGTAGTCTCTGAAGCTGAAAAAAACATGCACGACATCGTTACCGGCTCGGGCAACGTGAGCCGACTGATGGATGAAATTTCCGCCTCAACATCGGAACAAGAAAAAGGGATTTCACAAATCACGCTGGCATTGTCAGAGCTGGAACGCGTAACACAGAGCAATGTGTCGATGGTTGAAGAACTGAACGGTTCGTCAGATGTGTTGCGCAATCAGGTGATTGAACTTCAGACACGAACACGTAATTTCCGTCTGAAGAACGAGTACCAGGCTGATAATGCGTTAATAAGCCGCGAATGGGTGGTGAATTCCTGAGCATATTCAGGATGATGCCTCACATAATTATTGCTTAACCCTCGACGAAAGCTAGACTGACACCGAAAGAGATAAATCGGTGGAGGCGCTGTGGAGAGCATTAAAGGGTCTGAAGTTAACGTACCTGACGCGGTTTTTGCATGGGTACTTGATGGGCGCGGGGGCGCAAGGCCGCTTGAAGATCAGGATCACATCGACAACGAACACCCATGCTGGCTGCACCTCAACTACACGCACCCGGACAGCGCCGAGTGGCTCGCGTCCACGCCGCTATTGCCCAACAACGTTCGGGATGCGCTGGCGGGAGAAAGTCTCAGACCTCGCGTCAGCCGGATGGGTGAGGGGACGTTAATAACACTGCGTTGCATAAACGGCAGTACGGATGAGCGTCCGGATCAGCTGGTGGCAATGCGTGTCTATATGAATGAACGATTGATTGTTTCCACCCGTCAGCGAAAAGTGCTGGCGCTGGATGACGTCATTAACGATCTGAAAGAGGGCACGGGGCCTACGGATTGCGGAAGCTGGCTGGTGGATGTATGTGATGCGCTGACCGATCATGCCAGCGAGTTTATTGAAGAACTCCACGATAAAATCATCGATCTGGAAGACAACCTGCTCGATCAGCAAATTCCCCCACGTGGTTTTCTGGCGTTGTTGCGAAAACAGCTTATTGTTATGCGCCGCTATATGACCCCGCAGCGCGACGTCTATGCGAGACTGGCCAGCGAACGCATGAGCTGGATGAATGACGATCAGCGTCGCAGAATGCAGGATATTGCTGACCGGCTGGGACGTGGTCTGGACGAAATTGATTCGTGTATCGCCAGAACGGCGGTCATGGCGGATGAGATAGCACAGGTAATGCAGGAGTCATTAGCCAGGAGAACCTATACCATGTCGCTGATGGCGATGGTTTTTTTGCCAAGTACGTTCTTAACCGGGTTGTTTGGCGTCAATCTTGGGGGGATCCCCGGCGGTGAATATCACTATGGCTTCACCACGTTTTGCGTCATGTTAGTGGTTTTGATTGGGGGTGTTGCATGGTGGTTGCATCGTAGTAAATGGCTGTAAATTTACGCATTTTCTAATGCTGCGACTGCTTCAAAACGACATTTTAATTGAGCGAAGTCAATAAACTTAGACCATGTTAGGTGCAATATGACTCCTGCAGGTGAATGCAACGTCAAGCGATGGGCGTTGCGCTCCATATTGTCTTACTTCCTTTTTTTGAATTACTGCATAGCACAATTGATTCGTACGACGCCGACTTCATAGTCGGCTTTTTTTTTGCCTCCTGTTTATCTGCGTCTACCCTTTAGGGGTAAGCACCCTAATCTGGAGGAAAAGATGAGTATGCTACTTGCCCTGCAACGCCTGAACACATGGCAGTCCGATCCGGTGCCCACCGATCCGACCCCAATTCCCGATCCCATCCCGCGTCCGCAGCCGATGCCGGATCCGCCACCGGACGAAGAACCGATTAAATTGTCGCATCGTTAGCGGAGATCTGCGAGGATACGCGCCATCTGACTGCAATCATTACCATGAGAGTATATTGTGACCGCTTTTTCCACGCTGAACGTTCTGCCTGAAGCCCAACTGACAAACCTGAATGAGTTGGGTTACCTCACTATGACCCCTGTCCAGGCCGCCGCGCTGCCGGCTATCCTTGAAGGCCGGGATGTGCGCGTGCAGGCGAAAACCGGTAGTGGAAAAACGGCTGCATTTGGACTCGGCCTGTTGCAGCATATTGATGCAACCCTGTTTCAGACCCAGTCCCTGATACTCTGCCCGACGCGCGAGCTGGCCGACCAGGTCGCGGGTGAGCTGCGTCGTCTGGCGCGTTTTTTGCCTAACACTAAAATTTTAACGCTCTGCGGCGGGCAACCGTTCGGTGCGCAGCGCGATTCCCTTCAACACGCGCCGCATATCATTGTGGCAACGCCGGGCCGTCTGCTCGATCACCTGCAAAAAGGCACCGTTTCACTCGATGCACTGCAAACGCTGGTGATGGATGAAGCTGACCGCATGTTGGATATGGGATTCAGCGATGCGATTGACGACGTGATCCGCTTTGCGCCCGCCACACGTCAGACGCTGCTTTTTTCTGCCACCTGGCCAGAGGCGATTGCGGCGATCAGCGGGCGCGTGCAGAAGAACCCGCTGACCATTGAAATCGATACTGTCGATGCGTTACCAGCGATTGAGCAGCAGTTCTTCGAGACGTCGCAGCAGGGCAAAATTCCACTGCTGCAAAAATTGCTTAGCCAACACCAGCCAGCGTCCTGCGTGGTGTTCTGTAATACCAAAAAAGATTGTCAGGCGGTGTGCGATGCCCTGAATGATGCCGGACAGAGCGCATTATCGCTGCATGGCGATCTGGAGCAGCGCGATCGCGATCAGACGCTGGTGCGTTTCGCTAACGGCAGCGCTCGCGTGCTGGTTGCAACGGATGTAGCGGCCCGTGGCCTGGATATTAAATCGCTTGAGCTGGTGGTGAATTTCGAACTGGCATGGGATCCGGAAGTGCATGTTCACCGCATCGGGCGTACCGCGCGTGCGGGTAACAGTGGTCTCGCCATCAGCTTCTGCGCACCTGAAGAGGCGCAGCGTGCCAACATTCTTGCGGAAATGCTGCAACTGAAACTCAACTGGGTGAATGCCCCAGGTAATATCAGCATCGCTCCGCTGGCGGCGGAAATGGCCACCCTGTGCATCGACGGCGGTAAAAAGGCCAAAATGCGTCCCGGTGACGTTCTGGGGGCGTTAACAGGGGATATCGGTCTCGACGGGGCAGATATTGGCAAGATCACGGTCCATCCTGCACATGTCTATGTAGCGGTTCGCCAGTCGGTTGCGCATAAGGCCTGGAAACAGTTGCAGGGCGGGAAGATTAAAGGGAAAACCTGCCGTGTTCGGCTGCTGAAGTAAGGGTAAAAGCGTCTCAGAAGCACTGTCTGAGACGCAGTCAGGTTATTTCACTTCCAGCACGTTCAGGCGCAGTTCATCGAATTGCGCATCCTCTTCCTCTGGCTGCCAGCCAGCAGGCTGCATCGGGATCTCTTCGCGGTCAAACGCCAGATCCCCGCCGTTCACCACCTCTGAACCGTGGTTAATCCCTTTGAAATCGAACAGTTCAACATCGGCGAGGTGCGAAAGCACCACGTTCTGCATGGCGCTGAACATGGTTTCAATGCGACCCGGATAGCGTTTATCCCAGTCACGCAGCATGTCGCCAATGACCTGACGTTGCAGGTTCGGCTGTGAACCGCACAGATTGCACGGAATGATAGGGAAGGCTTTGGCCTGAGAGAAACGCTCAATGTCTTTCTCGCGGCAGTAGGCGAGTGGGCGGATCACGATGTGTTTGCCGTCGTCACTCATCAGCTTCGGTGGCATTCCCTTCATTTTGCCGCCGTAGAACATATTCAGAAACAGTGTTTGAAGAATGTCGTCCCGGTGATGACCAAGCGCAATCTTGGTGGCGCCCAGTTCGGTTGCGGTGCGGTACAGAATGCCGCGACGCAAACGTGAGCAAAGCGAGCAGGTCGTTTTGCCCTCCGGGATCTTCTCTTTAACAATGCCGTAGGTATTCTCTTCTACGATTTTGTACTCAACACCCAGGTTTTCAAGGTACTCCGGCAGGATATGCTCAGGGAATCCTGGCTGTTTCTGATCGAGGTTAACCGCGACCAGGGAAAAGTTCACCGGTGCGCTTTGCTGTAGATTGCGCAGGATCTCCAGCATGGTGTAGCTGTCTTTACCGCCCGACAGGCAGACCATGATGCGATCGCCTTCTTCAATCATGTTGAAGTCTGCAATGGCTTCGCCCACGTTACGGCGCAGTCGCTTTTGCAGTTTATTCAGGTTGTACTGTTCTTTCTTGTTAATCTCTTGATTTTGTTGCATCTATTCGTTACTCAGATCTCAAATGGGGCACAGGGTGAGAAAACGATTTCAAAGCGTCAGCTTCGTGTTCATCTCTTCTATCCATGTAGCATAGATTTCATACACCATCTGCGCATTTATGTGCCCCATCTGGTTAGCGATAAAAGACGGGTTTGCGGCTACCGGTAAAAACCAGCATGCGAAAGTGTGTCGTGTATGGTACGGATTGCAGCGCCGAATGCCAGCACGATTTACAAATGAGCCCCTCAAAGAAGTTTGGTTAAGACTAACGGGTTGTCTACACTTACAGCTTACGCAGTAAAAACGGAGGTGAAAATGACTGACCGACCCGTTAATGGTGACCATCCTGATTATAATCCCAGCCCGGATAACCCGGGAAAGGATGGAAGAAAACCGAAAGATGATCCTGGCTCAGCGCCTGAATCAGGCGATAAAGATCCAGAGTAATGACCAGCCGCCTTTACGAAGGCGGTTTTAACACCCATTACGGCCTCTCTATGCGCAACGCTATTCACGATATTCCGATACCCGCTCAGAACCCCCTGTTTTGCCGGACGAGAAGGTGAGATAAAGCACCGACCTCTTCCCCGCGTTCCAGCACGTTTTACAGTTCTCCTGCTACGCTTTTGAGGGGAACAAGGGAGCGCTTCTATGAAAAATAAAGACGAACAGACAGGATTAGTTGGGCTGGCGATTGGTGCCGCCGTTATCGGGCTGGTTTCAGCGCAGAAGATCATCAACCGTGAAAGTATTGTCGATGAGCTGGTGAGGCTCGGCAGGCAGAAGGGGGATGGTGTCGAAGATGAGGTCTTTTTGAAAGCGGCTGAGTTAGTGAGAAAAGGGGTATAAGCGATGGCTGAAATTCGTCATGCACAGTGTCATTGTGGGGCGGTGAAATTTACTGTTGAGCTGACGGACGGCCTGAATACCGCACGGCGATGTAGCTGCTCGTTTTGCAGGATGCGCGGGGCAGTAGTGGTTTCCGCGCCGTTGACGGGTATTAAGGTGACGCAGGGCGCGGACACGCTCACAGAGTACCGTTTCAACACCGGCACTGCGCGCCATTTCTTCTGCTCGGTTTGCGGTATTTATACGTTCCATCAACGACGTTCCAATCCCAATGAATATGGTGTGAATGTCGCCTGTCTGGAGAATGTTACGCCATTCGACTTCCCGGAAGTGGCGGTAATGGATGGAGTAAATCACCCTATGGATGGCGACAGCGGGGTAATTGGCTATCTCTCTTTTCGCAAAGAACAGGCGAAACAGAGATAAAATTAGCCCGCAGATCGCTGCGGGCTAACGGGATTAGAACTGGTAAACCAGACCTAACGCTACGATGTCATCCGTACCGATGCCATTGTTTTTGTAGAATGAATCATCTTCATCCAGCAGGTTGATTTTATAATCAACATAGGTGGACATGTTTTTGTTGAAATAGTAGGTAGCACCGACGTCAGCGTATTTCACCAGGTCTTTATCGTCCTGACCATTGCCCAGATCTTTACCTTTGGACTGTAAATAGGAAACAGCCGGGCGCAGACCGAAATCGAACTGATATTGTGCGGTCACTTCAAAGTTCTGGGTTTTATTTGCAACCGCATCTGCATTGTCGCCGTACGGCGTCATATTACGGGTTTCGGAATACATTGCAGCCAGGTAAATGTTGTTGGCATCGTATTTGAGGCCTGCGGTCCATGCATCCGCAGTATCACCGCCCGCAGTAGTGTAATTTACCTGATCGTTAGTACGGTCAGATGAAGCATATGCCGCGCCTGCGCTGAAGCCCATGCCGAAATCGTAGGTTGCGGAGATACCGTAACCGTCACCATTTTCATGACGTGTATCACGACCGTTGTTGGTCCCTTCATTGGTAGAGCAGAAATTCTCATCGCAGTTATTACCTTCATTATTACCCTGATACTGCACCGCGAAGTTCAGACCCTGCACCAGACCAAAGAAGTCGGTGTTACGGTAGGTCGCCACGCCGTTTGCACGACCGGTCATAAAGTTATCGGCATAAGTATAAGAGTCGCCACCAAATTCTGGCAGCATATCGGTCCAGCCTTCTACGTCGTACAGGACGCCATAGTTACGGCCGTAATCGAAGGATCCGTAGTCGCCTACCTTCACACCCGCGAAGGCCAGACGCGTCCAGGACTGATTGTCAGAGCCTTCGGTGTTGTTTGCCTGAATGTTGTATTCCCACTGCGCGTAACCGGTCATCATGTCGTTGATTTGGGTTTCACCTTTGAAACCCAGACGCATATAGGTTTGGTCGCCATCTTTTGACGCATCGTCAGAGAAATAATGCAGACCATCTACTTTGCCATACAGATCCAGTTTATTGCCGTCTTTATTATAAATTTCAGCTGCGTGAGCGGCTCCAGCCATTAACAAAGCGGGGATCATCAGTGCCAGTACTTTTCTTTGCATTTTGATTATTCCTTTGCAGTTATTTTTTTATTGCTTAGTGAACTTTCCGGGCTGGAAAGCTGTCCCATGCTAAATCACACAGAGGGCTGATGAATAAAATATAATTGTTACGGGTTGAGTAAAATCTAAAGCAAATGATGCGTTTGAAATAACAATTGATGCCGTGAATTAATCGTTATAATCGATACAAAATAAAAATTATTAATTAAGTGGTAAAGCAGGTATTCTCCATGGCGTTATATGCCTTTAAGATTTTTTCATCCATAATTCACGTGAATATTGTTCAGAACATTGAGGCAATTTTCACCGAACTTCTGGATTAGCCCGGTGCACGTGCATCGGGCTTTTTTATGGCAAAAAAATGCCCGGACAAGCCGGGCATAATGGTTATTCGCTGGTTGATTTTTCTGCTTTCCCCGCCAGCTGAGCAAGGAAGTCATAACGCTTCTGAAGATCCGCTGCCGCGTCCCTCCATAGCTGCTCTGCTACTTCTGGTTGTTGAGCGTTCAGCCTGCGGAAACGCTGCTCCTGAAGTAAGGTTTCGGCAAGGGCGTCTGAAGGCGGACGGGAATCCAGCGCCAGCGGTAATTTTCCTTCATCGGCACGGCGCGGGTCAAAGCGGTACAGCGGCCAGAAGCCGGTTGCGGTAAGCTGACGCATCTGGTCGTGGCTAAGCGCCAGATCGTAGCCATGCTCCTCACACGGGCTATAGGCGATGATCAGCGACGGGCCAGGATACGCTTCCGCTTCCTGAATGGCTTTCACCGTCTGGTTAAGCTGCGCGCCCAGCGAAATCTGAGCGACGTAGACGTGTCCATACATCATCATGCTGACGCCCAAATCTTTACGCGCCTTACGTTTGCCATGCTCACCAAATTTCGTGACCGCACCCAGTGGCGTTGCTTTCGAGGCCTGTCCGCCGGTGTTGGAATAACACTGAGTATCAAGCACCAGAATGTTAACGTTTTCGGTGAGGCTCAGGACGTGATCAAGACCACCGAAACCAATATCGTAGGCCCACCCGTCGCCACCGATCAGCCAGATAGATTTTTCAACCAGCGCGTCAGCATCGGTCAGCAGTTGTTCAGCCCCTTCAACACCCTGAAGCGCGTGGCGCAGTTCAGCAACCTGTGCGCGACGAACGTCAGGCGTGGCCTCCGCATGCAGGGCGTCATTCAGCTCTGCCGGGATTTTATCGGCACACTGTTCCAGCAGACGCATTACGCGGGCGCGGTGCTGATCGACCGTCAGGCGGAATCCCAGACCAAATTCTGCGTTATCTTCAAATAGTGAGTTTGCCCAAGCCGGGCCGCGGCCGTACGCGTCGGTGGTATAAGGCGTGGACGGCAAGTTCCCCCCATAGATTGACGAGCAGCCCGTCGCGTTGGCAATCAGCATCCGGTCGCCGTAAAGCTGGGTAAGCAGTTTGATGTACGGCGTTTCACCGCATCCGGAACACGCCCCGGAGTACTCGAAGAGGGGGGTGATAAGCTGCGAGGTACGAATGTCAATACGTTCCAGCTTGTTGCGATCGATTTCGGGCAGGTCGAGGAAGAAGTCATAATTCACTTTCTCTTCTTCAACATGTTCCAGACGCGACATCATATTAATGGCTTTGATTGAGGGATCCTGACGATCTTTCGCCGGGCACACCTCGACGCACAGGTTACAGCCGGTACAGTCCTCTGGTGCCACCTGAAGAACATATTTCTGGCCACGCATATCACGGGATTTTACATCCAGCGAGTGCAGACTTTCCGGTGCGTCCGCCATCGCTTCTGGCGACACCACTTTGGCGCGAATGGCCGAGTGCGGGCAGGCCGCCACGCAATGGTTGCACTGGGTGCACAGCTCTTCTTTCCAGATAGGGATCGCTTCGGCAATGTTGCGTTTTTCCCAGCGGGTCGTGCCCATCGGCCAGGTGCCATCAGGCGGAAGCGCAGAGACGGGAAGAGTGTCGCCCAACCCGGCAAGCATCGCCGCCGTAACGGTTTTGACGAAATCCGGGGCAGCGTCAGACACCACTGGCGGCCGGTTCGGGCTGCTGGTATTGACCGGCTGCAACGGCACCTCGAACAGCGACTCGCGGGCCAGCGCCAGCGCCTGCCAGTTGCGCTCAACCAGCTCCTGACCTTTGCTGCTGTAGCTTTTGGCTATCGCCCCCAGGAGCTCCATCAGCGCGCTGTCGCCCGGCAGAATATTGGTCAGATGGAAGAACGCCATCTGCATAACCGTATTGATACGCGCGGCCAGGCCGCACTCGCGGGCGATCTTCGCGGCGTTAATGACATACAGGCGCGCCTGTTTCTGATTTAGCACCGCCTGGACTTCCTGGGGCAGTCGTGCCCAGACCTCATCGGCGCTATACGGGGTGTTGATCAGGAAAATACCGCCGGGCTTCAGGCGCTCGGCCATCTGGTATTTATCGATAAACTGGAGCTGATGACAGCCAACAAAATCCGCCTGAGAAATCAGGTATGCCGAGCGGATTGGATGTTCGCTGACGCGCAGGTGCGAGACGGTCAACCCGCCCGCTTTTTTGGAATCGTAAACGAAATACCCTTGCGCATACCACGGCGTGGAGTTACCGATAATTTTGATGTTGTTCTTGGTCGCCGAGACGCTGCCGTCGCTGCCCAGACCGTAGAACAGCGCTTCCAGTTTCGCATTCGAGGGCAGGGTGTTTTCCGGCAAAGGGAGAGAAAGGTTAGTCACGTCATCATAAATGCCGACCGTAAAGCGCGGCTTCGGTTTTGCCTCGCGCAGTTCAGCAAATACGGCCAGGACGCACTCCGGCCCGAACTCTTTGGAAGACAAACCATAACGCCCGCCAATGACGCGCGGCAGCGTTTCGCGTTCACCGTGATTAAACGCCTCAGCCAGAGCGGTCATTACATCAAGGTAAAGGGGTTCAGCCTGCGCGCCAGGCTCTTTGGTGCGGTCAAGTACCGCCACGGCACGCGCGCTTTCCGGCAGGGCTGCGAGCAGATGTTTCGCAGAGAATGGACGGTAGAGGCGAACTTTTAGTACGCCAACTTTTTCACCACGCGTAAGAAGCTCATCGACCACCTCTTCGCAGGTGCCGATGGCGGAGCCCATCAGGACGATCACGCGCTCGGCCTGCGGATGACCGTAATATTCAAATGGCTTATATGCGCGACCCGTCGCAGCGGAAAAATCGTCCATCGCCTGTTCGACGTGCTCATATACCGCGTTGTACCACGGGTTTGTCGCCTCGCGGGACTGGAAATAGGTATCCGGGTTGGCAGAGGTACCCCGGATCACCGGATGTTCCGGATTGAGGGCCCGAGCGCGATGGGCATCAATGTCAGCCTGCGGCAGCAGGTTCAGTATGGTGTCATCCGGCAGCGGAACGATTTTATTGATCTCGTGAGAGGTGCGAAAACCATCGAAGAAATGAATAAATGGCACTCGACTTTTCAGCGTGGCGATATGCGAAATCAGCGCGAAGTCCTGTGCTTCCTGCACGCTGCTGGCGCAGAGCATAGCGCAGCCGGTCTGACGCACGGCCATCACGTCTGAGTGGTCGCCAAAAATAGAGAGCGCGTGTGTGGCTACAGTACGTGCGGCGACGTGCAGGACAAACGGCGTTAATTGTCCTGCCAGCTTGTAAAGCGTGGGGATCATCAACAGCAGCCCCTGAGACGAGGTGAACGAGGTCGACAGGGCACCGGTCTGCAACGCACCATGCACGGTAGCAATGGCGCCGGCTTCGGACTGCATCTCAACAACCCGCGGGACATCGCCCCAGACGTTTTTTACCCCATTACCAGCCCAGGCGTCAGCCTGTTCAGCCATCGTGGAGCTTGGGGTGATGGGGTAGATGGCGATAACTTCGCTGGTGCGAAACGCAACAGACGCGACTGCACCATTGCCGTCAATAGTTTGCATAGGACAACACCCTTACATTGCGCAAAAATGAAGGGCCTGTAAAACGACGACAGACCCTGAATATTATCTGTGTATTTTAGCAAAGCTCAGGTTTTACGATTTTCGCTTTTGTGTCCTTGGGATGCGCTGTATCAATGACTGGATGGCTATTCGCGATAAAAAATTGCGAGAAATTGTTACCAGAGCGCATAAATACGCACATCCACTCTCGACGATGCGGCGAGTGATGCCTATTATGCATAGGTTTCGCTTTAACTATGGGGAGGAAGGTATGCGTTCTGCATTTTGGGTCGGATGTGCCGCGTTACTGTTGTCGGCATGCAGCAATGAACCTGTACAGCAGGCGACAGCGGCACACGTTACGCCAGGTATGCGAGCGGCTATGTCCAGTTCAGGCCAGGCCAACTGCGCAATGATCGGGGGGTCACTCTCCGTTGCCCGTCAGCTCGACGGCTCCGCTATCGGCATGTGCGCGTTGCCAAACGGCAAACGCTGTAGTGAGCAGTCGCTTGCCGTAGGATCGTGCGGAAGTTACTGAGTTATTCAACTCGCTTAAACATTAAAGACTTATTGGCTGTCGCCAGCGTTAACTGGTCTTCGGTCAGGTCTACCTGAGCGCCTGTGCGTAGCATATCGGCGAGGGTCTGATCCAGTTCATTAAGCTGCGGCTCGGTGCAGAGTTTCCGCGTCATTGCCAGCGTTTTGACCGTCAACTCTCCTTCGGACAATTTTCCCTGGCCGTTGAAGCCGTTGCACATTGTGCCGGAGACGGCAATGTTGTTAATCAGGCTGATACTGGGCTGCGCGCTGAACCGAATTTCAGGCTGCGTTTTCAGGCCCTTAACCGCTTTTCCATCAACGTTTTCCAGCACGAAACGGTGATTCTCTAACTGATCGGTCTGAACGGAGGCTTTACCGGGATTAACGCATCCAGCCAGTGCGAGGCTGATTAAACTTACTGCCGCGAGCTTTTTCATTTTTCTTCTCAAACTATCAATGCTGTAAATATTTTTTCAGTGTAACCATACCCTCCAGGGTGTTAATGGGGTTTATCTGAAAGTGCGAGATAAGGACCGGGCGGCAACGCACCCGGTGAATGAATTAGTGCGATTTAAATCCGGCTGCGGCCATCAGCATTTTAAAGAGCATACTTACGCAGGCCAGTGCCAGGACGCTGCCGCCCCAGATGATGGCAAGCCACATCAAACGTTTCCATACAGGTTGTTGCATCAGTGATAACCCTCCCCATGCTGTACTTTTCCGCGAAAAACGTAATAACTCCAGAAGGTGTAGACCAGAATCACAGGAATGATCAACAGTGCGCCCACCAGCATGAAGCCCTGGCTTTGGGCTGGCGCAGCGGCCTGCCAGAGGGTAATGTCCGGCGGGATGATATGCGGCCAGATGCTGATCCCAAGCCCGCTAAATCCAAGAAAAACCAGCCCTAACGTCATGATAAACGGCAGAGTATGGCTCGCAGGATCGTTCAGGCAGCGCCACTGGCACAGACTCAGGATCGCAACCAGCGCAGGAACGGGCAGCAGATAAAACAGATTTGGCAGCGTAAACCAGCGCGCAGCAATGGCTGCTTGGGCGAGAGGGGTCCATATACTGATTACCGCAATGAATACCAGAAGCAGGAGCAGAAGCACTTTCGATACCTGACGCATCCGCTGTTGCAGGGCATTTTCACTTTTCATTACCAGCCACGTTGTTCCTAACAGTGCGTAAGCCACCACAAGACCCGCACCGCAGAAAAGATTGAACGCGGTAAACCAGTCAAACGGACCACCGCTGTAAGCGCGACCGGTGACGTTGAACCCATGGATGACCGCGCCGACGGTGATGCCCTGGCTGAAGGTCGCCACAATTGACCCGCCAATAAAGGCCTTATCCCAGAACGGGCGGTGCGCCGGAGTCGCTTTGAAGCGAAATTCGAAGGCGACGCCACGAAATATAAGCCCGATCAGCATTATTGTCAGTGGAATGGTTAGCGCGTCGATGATCACCGCATAGGCGAGAGGAAAGGCGCCAAACAGGGCCGCACCGCCAAGCACCAGCCAGGTTTCGTTGCCGTCCCAGACGGGAGCCACGCTGTTGACCATTACGTCACGATCGTCCGCATTCGGCGTTACCGGAAACAGTATGCCTATCCCCAGATCAAAACCGTCCATCACGATATACATCAACGTGGCGAAAACGATAATCACGAACCAGATAATGGAAAGATCGATACCCATTACGGTTACTCCTTAAATTCAGTGGTGACGGCAGAAAGCGGACGAGCAGGGCGGCCATCGGATTCAGTCGCGAAGGATTCATAAGGCTGCGGCCCTTTTTTAATCAGACGCACCATATAGCTGTAACCCACGCCGAACACCGCGGTATAAACCACGAAGAAGGCCAGCAAGCTGATGCTCATGTGCAGATCGCCATGTGCGGAAACCGCATCCTTCGTACGCTGTAGCCCATAGACGACCCAGGGCTGGCGGCCGACCTCCGTTGTTACCCATCCGGCGAGGATCGCGATCAGCCCGGACGGCCCCATCAGCAGGGCAAACCACAGGAAGGAACGTGAGGTGTAGAGGCGCTGTTTGTAACGCAGCCAGACCGCCACCATGCCCAGGAAGAGCATCAACATCCCTAAACCGGCCATGATGCGGAAAGACCAAAAGACAATGGTGGCGTTCGGGCGATCGTCTTTTGGGAACTCCTTCAATGCCGGAACCTGTTTATCGAAACTGTGGGTCAGGATAAGGCTGCCGAGAGCGGGAATTTCAAGGCTAAAACGGGTCCGTTCCTGCTCCATATCCGGCCAGCCAAACAGCAGCAACGGAGTAGGCTCACCCGGAGGATTCTCCCAGTGGCCTTCAATGGCGGCTATTTTCGCGGGCTGGTGTTTTAAGGTATTAAGCCCGTGCATATCACCCAACAGTGCCTGAACAGGGGCTACGATCAACGTCATCCACAACGCCATGGAGAACATGGTGCGAATGGCAGGAGTGTTGTTTCCGCGCAGCAAATGCCAGGCCGCGGAGGCTCCGACAAACAGTGCACTGCTGAGAAATGCCGCTATCGACATGTGCAGCAGGCGGTAAGGGAAGGAGGGGTTAAACACCACGGCAAACCAGTCCACCGGAACGACCTGACCGTTGATGATTTCATACCCTTGCGGTGTATGCATCCAGCTGTTTGACGAGAGGATCCAGAACGTAGACATGAGGGTCCCCAGTGCCACCATGCAGGTCGAAAAGAAGTGCAGCCCCGGCCCGACCTTATTCCAGCCAAACAACATTACCCCGAGGAACCCCGCCTCAAGGAAGAACGCGGTGAGCACTTCATAGGTCAGCAGAGGGCCGGTAATGCTGCCCGCAAACTGCGAAAACCCGCTCCAGTTGGTGCCAAACTGATAAGCCATCACCAGGCCGGAGACCACGCCCATCCCAAAGTTGACGGCGAAGATCTTCGACCAGAAATGGTACAGCGAACGCCAGACGGGGTTTTTTGTTTTCAGCCACAGCCCTTCCAGCACGGCGAGATAGCTCGCCAGGCCAATGGTTATCGCCGGAAAAATAATATGAAAGGATACGGTAAAGGCGAACTGTATTCGCGCAAGATGAAACGCATCGAAACCAAACATGCAAAACTCCGCAGTGCAAAAAATTCGATGCCATTCTAAGCTTTGCCAGGTCTGGGTTGCAGAGACAGACCGATGTTATTTATCTATAACAGTTTTCTTGACCGTCTATGTGAAACTTGTATCGGGCGGTAATATTACCGCCCATGTTAACGCTCACTTTCGTAACGCCCAAAGGTAGATCAATACGGCGTTAAGCAGAAAGGAAAAAATAAAAAGTAATAATGTGTAGCTTCCACTCCATTCAAGTTCAGTTACAAATCCAAAATGTCTGGTGTAGAGGTGATAAAGCAAAACATCCGGCATGATGTAGCATACCAGAGAATAAATAATGAAAAGCATCAATGTTTCGACCACCCACGTAAGGGCATGTTTTCTTGCATTCATCAATATACCTGTATGGTGCCAAGTGCATTTAATCCAGCAGCGACTTTTATTGTGCCGGACGCCAGTAGTCCATGCATTAATATTCTGAAGTGAGCATGGTTTGGTAATGTGATGCATCCATTACTAATACCGGACTGTCCCGCAGGGTGTAGACGAAAAGATCCTCGCTCAACTCTGTTGATAAAGGTTGTATCGTCAATGTGATTATCATGACGATAAAGAGCAAACCAAAAATCACGGTTCGATCCGCTTTCAAACTCTTTGATAACATCATGCCAGTGGGTAGCTAACCCACCTCGAGGACGTGTAACGATATAATAGAGTCCGGGTGGTAATGGCCCTACCTCAGGCGTTGAAACGGCATCAGGATTGTTTCTGTTGTGACCTGAGTTTCCTGAATATGCGGGGAAAAAACCCAGGCCAGGACAGCTCAGCGTTGAAAGTTGTCCCCCGTTTAAATGAAAAGTACATCGAATCATCTGTCTTTCCATTCATCAGAGAAGAGAATATTCCCGTCGCAATGCTTCCAGATAATCTTTTCGTAGCGAAGTGCGATACTTTCGAGATGGTTATGTTTTTCAGTCGCGGGATTTTTTATATCATGCATGAGTGGGCAGATAGAGACAACTTTCACGTTCTCCAGTAGCATGTTGAAGTATTCGACCTCCTGGCCTGCATTATTGATATGATACCACTTAAACTCAGCGCTTTTTAAGGTTTGTCCTTTTGCTACTGCTTTGTACAAATAGGGGCTTGAGCTGTCGAACTCTTTTTCAAAATTAAGTGGGCTATGAATACGGGTACCTGTGATCTTACCGGTCATGTTGTCGGTAGGGAGATACAGGCCGTGCCCAAAACTCAAAATTTCGATACTTCCCTCACGATTTACAACGTCGACAGAGCCCTTAATATTCGCGCCACCGTCATCTTTTAGCCAGAGGTATGCTGGAATTGCCATCCTATAGTTCCTTTTTTCTGAGGGAATCTGAAAAGTTAATACCTCTGTTGAACCAACCAGGTAGGCATAAAATGCCATATAAAACAATTATATTTCAATGTGTTATGTGTTGGTGCTTCGAAATTGGTTTCTTGAATAATCAATGAAGCTGTAGACAATCTTGAATAAAAAATTTCTTTTTATGATTTTTACGCATTAAACAGCTTGATTTGTCGCCTGCAACATGCGTTAATGGATTTCTGGTTTTGAATCCAAATAAATATCTGACGTAGTTTTATAAAGCAGTTCTCATCACGTTGTGCCTCTCCGCAGCCTCTCTTGGGTCTTTATCTACATTCCGATTAGTTTTGTATCGAACCAACTTTTGCCTGATCGGCTCATGAGTAATTTACGTTTTTACGTTTACAGGAGAATCCTATGACTTCTTATATCCATTTCCGCTGCCCATGCTGTCATGGCTCGCAGTACCGCACCTCAGCTTTTGATGTGTCTGACAAAAATCCGTTCGGCGCAAAATGCATTTTCTGCAAATCGTCGATGATCACGCTCGACCACCTGGCCGCAGCGCGTTCTGCTCAGAATCACATTACTGAGTACCGCAAGTAATCTACCGCGTTTCCCATAACAGTTAGCAAATTCTTCTCTTTTTCTCCTGCTGATATACACTGTCAGCAATAAGGAGAATCTGATGAAAAAATACCAGCGTCTGGCGCAACAAATTATCTCGCAGATTGAGCTTGGCGTATGGTTGCCGGGCGATAAGCTGCCTTCTCTGCGAGAGCAGGTGGCAAGCAGCGGCATGAGTTTCATGACCGTGGGCCACGCGTATCAGATGCTGGAAAGTCAGGGGCGCATTGTTGCCAGACCGCAGTCAGGCTATTACGTTGCCGCCCGTCCGACCACACACCAGCCAGCATCGCCCGCGCAGGTGATGCGCGATGAAGTAGTTGACATCAACACCTATATCTTCGACGTGCTACAGGCCAGCCGCGACCCCTCCGTTGTCCCTTTTGCCTCGGCATTTCCCGATCCGCGCCTATTCCCGCTTCAGCAACTCAACCGCTCGCTGGCTAATGTCAGTAAAACGGCCACGGCCATGAGCGTGATTGAAAACCTGCCGCCGGGTAACGTCGACTTACGTCATGCCATTGCCCGTCGCTACGCTCAGCAGGGGATGAATATCTCCCCGGACGAAATTGTGATCACCGCGGGCGCGCTCGAAGCACTCAACCTTAGTTTGCAGGCTGTCACTGAACCAGGTGACTGGGTTATCGTTGAAAACCCCTGTTTTTATGGCGCACTCCAGGCACTTGAACGTCTGAAACTGAAAGCGCTGTCGGTTGCTACTGACGTGCGTGAGGGCATCGATCTCAGTGCCCTTGAGCAGGCGTTAAATGATTATCCGGTGAAAGCCTGCTGGCTGATGACCAACAGTCAGAACCCGCTCGGCTTCACGCTGAGTGCAGAGAAGAAAGCTCAGCTGGTGGCCTTACTCACCCGGCATAACGTCACGCTGATTGAAGACGATGTTTACAGCGAACTCTACTTTGGCCGCGAAAAGCCGCTTCCGGCAAAGGCCTGGGATAAGCAGGATATGACGTTGCACTGCTCCTCATTCTCCAAGTGTCTGGTGGCCGGTTTCCGTATTGGCTGGGTGGCGGCGGGAAAACATGCGCGCCGTATTCAGCAGTTACAGCTGATGAGTACGTTATCCACCAGCTCCCCCATGCAGCTGGCGCTGGTGGATTACCTGGCGACCAAACGTTACGACGCCCACCTTCGTCGCCTGCGGCGCACGCTTGCTGAACGCAAACAGCAAGCCTGGCAATCGCTTTTGCGCCATATGCCTGCTGGCGTCAAGATCCATCATAACGACAGCGGCTACTTTTTATGGCTGGAACTGCCTGAACAGCTGGATGCGGGGCAGTTGAGTGAAAAGGCATTAACTCATCAAATCAGCATTGCGCCCGGCAAAATGTTTTCCACCTCCAATATCTGGACACCGTTTTTCCGTTTCAATACCTCATGGGGATGGGGCGAGCGGGAGGAGCAGGCGGTCGTCCAACTGGCGGCGTTAATTCGCGAAATGATGCTGCCCCCAGTCACACCTTGATGAAAATTCCTGAAGCGACATGATGCGCGGTCTACCTTTAGTAAGGGAGTGCGGATTGGTGACGTGACGTTGTCACGCATCGACCCGCCAGAACGTGTGCTGACAGCGAAAACTATGTCGATTTCAACAGGACGATGCTATGCAAAATCAACTGCTGATTAATGGTGAACTGGTGACCGGCGAGGGTGAGAAGCAGGCGGTTTACAATCCTGCCACGGGTGAAGTATTGCTGGAGATTGCTGAAGCGTCGGCAGCACAGGTGGACGCTGCCGTCCAGGCTGCCGATCGCGCGTTCACTGAGTGGGGGCAAACGACGCCCAAAACGCGCGCCGAAAGTTTGTTGAAACTGGCTGATGTGATAGAAGCCAACGCTGACGCGTTCGCACAACTGGAGTCGCTAAATTGCGGGAAACCGCTGCACTGTGTCCAGGGAGATGAGATCCCGGCCGTGGTCGATGTGTTTCGCTTCTTTGCCGGGGCCGCCCGCTGCCTGAATGGGCTGGCTGCCGGAGAATATCTCGAAGGACATACCTCAATGATCCGCCGCGACCCGGTTGGCGTTGTCGCCTCTATCGCGCCCTGGAACTATCCTCTGATGATGGCGGCGTGGAAGCTGGCGCCCGCGCTGGCGGCGGGAAACTGTGTCGTCATCAAGCCGTCTGAAATCACCCCGTTGACGGCGCTGAAGCTGGCGGAACTGGCGAAAGATATCTTCCCTCCAGGCGTGCTTAACGTGCTGTTTGGTCGCGGCAAAACCGTAGGAGATCCGCTGACCGGGCACGAAAAAGTCCGTATGGTTTCTCTCACCGGCTCTATTGCTACCGGAGAACATATTATCGGGCATACCGCATCTTCAGTTAAACGTACCCATATGGAATTGGGTGGAAAAGCCCCGGTCATTGTCTTTGACGATGCAGATTTGGATGCCGTGGTTGAAGGCGTGCGTACGTTTGGTTTCTACAATGCTGGTCAGGATTGTACCGCAGCCTGTCGTATCTATGCCCAGAAGGGGATTTACTCCGCGCTGGTCGAAAAGCTGGGCGCAGCTGTTGCCAGCCTGAAAATGGGCGCGCCGGACGATACATCAACGGAGCTGGGCCCGCTCAGCTCCGCCGCGCATCTTTCCCGCGTTTGCGCTGCCGTGGATGAAGCCAAAGCCCTTGGACATATCCGCGTCGTCACCGGTGGCAGTAAAAGAGAGGGGGCAGGATATTACTTCCAGCCAACGCTGCTGGCCGGGGCGAAGCAGGAAGATGCGATCGTCCAGCGAGAAGTGTTTGGCCCGGTGGTCAGCGTGACGGAATTTGAGGATGAAGCGCAGGTGCTGAGCTGGGCTAACGATTCGCAATACGGCCTGGCCTCGTCCGTCTGGACAAAAGACGTCGGACGCGCCCATCGACTCAGCGCACGGTTGCAGTATGGCTGCACCTGGGTCAATACCCATTTTATGCTGGTGAGCGAAATGCCGCACGGCGGAATGAAATTATCCGGTTACGGCAAAGATATGTCGGTCTACGGACTTGAGGATTACACGATAGTCCGACATGTGATGATCAAACACTAAACCCTCATGCCCGGCGCAGTGCCGGGCGATTCAGCTTACCAGCCACATACCTCGTGTTCATTTTCCGTATCGTAGGCGCGAACGGTGTTCACCAGATCCTTCACGACATCTGCCGCGACGTCCGGGATCAACAGCTCCATTGGCGCTTCTGTTTCATAATCCACTGACACGCCATTGCTGTTGTTGGTGACGGTCACGGTATAGGTAGCCTTACCCATTATTTACTCCTTATGCGTGTTGACCACTTTACCGATGCCCGCACCGCTGAGCGTGACGGCAGGATCCGCGAAAAAGTCGATATTAAAATAGGTGTCGTCGGTCAGAAGCTCAATGCGGTGCCATTTTTGCGGTGGGGAGATGCCAAAAGAACCGGCCTCAATAACCACTTCCAGATCGGGCTCGGTGGCGTCGCCATCGGCAAAGCCAAAGTAACGCACCGCACCCTGCATGACGGATAGCCGACCGTACACGCCGGCTTTGGTGTTGTGATGGGTAAAAAGCGCTTTTGGGGCGGTCTCTTTATTCCAGAACGGCGTCGAGCGGGTATGAACAAAGTTTTCAGGAATACGTAACATCATAGTTTCCTTCATGTTGGCGGGTGCTTAAAGGGATTTAAGCACCTCAGGTTCAACAAAGAATTCAATATTGAACAGGGTGTCGTCGGTCATCACCTCAATGTGGTGCCATCTCTCTGGCGGGAAAACGCCGAAACGACCCGCTTCAATGACGAGCTCGCTGTCAGGCTCAGGTATAAATTCATCAGCATAGCCCAGATAACGCACTGCGCCACGCATCACCGACAGGCGAGGGTAAACGCCCGGCTGTGTGCCCGTATCAAGGTGACGTTTAAAAATGCCGGCGGGGGCCGTTTCTTTGTTCCAGAAAGGCGTGGAACGGGTGTGAATGCAACTCTGCGGAATGCGTAGCATGTTTCCTCCCTTAAAAGCCTGCTTTTATTAGACTGCTTTCTGAGGGGATGGATTTATCAAAAAGTGCATTTAATTTGCATGTTATCAATAATAACCGTTTTGCTTTACCCGGCGTTGTTACACAAGGTACTCAGTTGTTATTATCATTAATAATTAAGTGGTTATTGTGTAACGAAAAAACTTGATCTGTGTCAACATATGACGCATATTGCGTGCGGTTATTTTTCGGCTCAGGTAAACAGAATGACGTTGTATCAAAAGATGTTGGTTTTCTACGCAATCATGGCCTCCATCTGCGCATTAATTACCTGGTTCCTGTCTAAAGATCGTAAACGTATTCGCCTGTTGAGCGCATTCCTGGTGGGTTCCACCTGGCCGATGAGCTTTCCTGTTGCCCTGTTAATTTCTCTTTTCTGAAGCACGCTTCAAGAATCGGCATCCAGACATAGCATTCCATACATTGAGGCTGTATAAATATACAGTCCGTCATACATGGAGTGCTTATGAACAGTTTCTATTCACAGCAAGCAGGCTGCACGGTGCGCTGGCAGGATCTTCCCGGTTTCGGTGACCCGGTTGTGTTTATCCACGGGTTGGGCTGTGCATCGTCGTATGAATATCCTCGTATTGTCTGTGATACCCGTTTCGGGGGGCGCAGAGCCATTCTGATCGATCTCCCCGGTAGCGGTTACAGTGACAAACCTGACAACTACCGTTATCGCACAAGTGAACAGGCGCAGGTGGTGGTTGAACTGTTAGACCATCTCGGCCTGGATAGTCTATGGCTCTATGGTCATAGCATGGGGGGGAGTATCGCTATCGAAACGGCAACGCTGCTAAAGTCACGCGTTAAAGGCCTGATAGTGTCTGAACCCAATTTTCATGCGGGTGGCGGGATGTTCAGCCGGGCAATTGCGGCCCAAACGGAACAACATTTTCTGGAACAGGGCTATGATGACATGCTGCGGGCGGAAACGACGGCGTGGTCTGGAAGCCTTCAAAGCAATGCCCCCTGGGCCGTCTGGCGCGGCGCAACGAGCCTGGTCAAGGGCGTTAAACCCGACTGGGAACACCTGTTTTTGTCATTGAGCTGCCCGGTCATGTTAGTTTTTGGTGAGTGGTCCCTGCCTGATGAAGATTTTAATCGCCTGCAACAAAAAGGCGTTGCTGTAAAAATTATCCCTGATGCGGGCCATTCAATGTCCTGGGAAAACCCGTCAGCGTTGGCTCAGGCTTTGTCTGGCTTCATAAACGGATCATGAAGGGGTAGCCCGCATTGCTGCGGGCTGCAATGATTAAGACAGCAAGGCAGACAAGGCTTTCCGCGCAGCAGGCTTAATGTCATACGGGCACTGATAATCCACATTCTCAATCGCGCGGGTGTAGAGCGCAACCAGCCAGTCATAAACATAGGCTGTCGCCGCATGAACAGGCTGCTCGCCAAGTCGGGTAAGCCGGGGTGAAGCGCAGCTCACAACTGGCGTCACAAAAATTGGCTGACCTTTGCGGATCCGGCTTGCAGGCCGTTCAGAAACGGGCGTCAGTTCATAGCCAAGCCAGCTAACGAAATTGCCTGTCGCGGCATGCAGCTGCGCAGCACTGCTTTTATCTGTTTCTGCAATACGTTGCAGTTGCAGCGGCAGATCCAGCCGGTAGCTGGTAACGATTAACACATCCGCAATCTGCTGCAATACCTCTGGGTCCAGGCCCAGACGGGCGGCGGCCGCGTCGTTGCGACTCCACTGACGAAGATGGTTAACCCACACGTTATGGGCCAGCCGCGCTTTGTCTTTGGTCTGCAACGCGCCTGGATTTTCCTGCGTCTCTTCCGCAAACAGATCGATAACATCGTTAAACAGGCCGTTGACCTTTTCCTCACGGGGCTGGTGAACCGTCAGCAGCGTCTCAAACGCGTTTAACGGCGGCAGAACCCCCTCAAGCAGTTCACCATGACGAGCGGCGCTGCCTTGCAGCGTTCGGACCATTTTTTCGGCCTCTGCCCGCCCTGCGCCTGGCTCCTGAGTGAGTGGGGCGACGTATGCGCGCATCAGCGTCGAAAGAGACTGTTGCAACAGCCTTTTCAGCGCGTGGAGACGCTTCTGGCGCTGTGCTGGAAGGGTAGCCTGCGACAGCCATTCAATTACCCGCTGCATGCTGTGGGTATCGAGCGCCTGGAGCGTACCCCAGCGCAGACCCGGCTGGCCCAGCAACTGTTGCACCGCTTCGTCCAGATTCTGCTTTGTGGTAAACCGCGCATCGTGAGGGGTAATGGCCCAGACCAGGCCCGGCAACGCGGACTCTTCCACCGGCTGCGTCTCTTTGACCCAGTTTTGCAGGAGCCTGGCCGTTTTTGCCGTCTGCTGGTGGTGGGCCGTCGCATTGCAGATAACCAGGACATCCGGCTGTATGTGCTGACGATAATGCTCCAGCAACCACAGGCATTTTGCCTGCGTCATCAGCGGCGTGTTTTCCTCAGAAATGGCCGGAATATCAATAATATCTACGTTATCCAGAACGCAGTTTTCAACGGGCAGCACCACTTCGCGGGTCAGGCAGGCCAGCACATCGACGGGCAGGCTAATGGCATTAAGCAACTCGCCGTTATTTACCGGATGAAGCAATGTTTCCTGCGCTTCCGGCACGGTAAAGGCCCCGTGAGTAAGGAAACCTTCACACGGCAGACCAAAACTGTCCACCAGCAGACTCAACGGCGCCGCAAGCGCGCTGGCATGGCTGGTTTGATGCAGCACCTGGGCGAGTTTAAGCCACTGCTGGGTTAACTCCTGCTGCTCACCCCACAGCAGAGACCAGACGCTGGCGCGGGTGCTGAGATCAAGCGACGGAACCAGCAGGGCAAACTGGTGCCACAGGGCATCATCAATATGCTGCTTAGCGCCGGGTACTACGGTTTGCCAGAACCGGGCAACGGTCGCGACTTCCTGCGCCGTTATTCCCGGCACGCTGTGCGGCTGACGCAGCGTACGCCACTTCTCAAGCCGGGCTTCAATCACCGATTTATCCACCGCACGGATCTGCGGATCCAACGTGGTGCGGGCGATAAACAGCTGTACCAGCTCGGCCTCCGTTACCAGGCTCAGGCGCAGGGGAAACGCATCGTCTGCGACCTCGCTGGTCGCTCTGGTGAAACGCACGGCCATGTTGGTCGGCGCATGCCCGGGGTTAATATGCGAGAAGTAATCAAACGTGCGTTGACCCGGCGTAACGTTCAGCCGTTCGTCGCCGCTGCCGCACAGGGAGGCCAGCAGATGCGCTTTCGCGGCCTGCGAGTGGCCGTATAAGCCGATGCTGCCCTGGCAGACAAGGGCACGTTCGAGGGCCTCTTCACGCGCGCGAGCAGCGTTAAGGCGGGCAAGCAGGGCGTCGGCTTCGTTATCCAGCATCGGGGCGTGCTGTCGCGTCTCGTTGATCCACCCGATTAAGGCCTGAGTGGTGGCAGTCGTCGCAGTCATTTGAGGTATACGCTCCCGCTGTCGATCCAGTAGTGGCTGCCGCTGTGTCGGCGATCGGCCAGAGTATTCAGTTTAAATGTCAGGGCGTCCGGCGGCACTGGCGTGCCGTCCTGTAGCCAGGCATCACTCAGCTCGAAAGATTCCGGCCCCTCCTGCTTATTGCCGCCACGCAGCTTCAGGCGCACGTTCAGTACGCCGTCGCCCGCAATGGCTTTCGCCAGCTCGGCAGAGTTGATGCTCAGGGTATAGAGCGGCGTCGCGGGCCAGCGGGCATTGGCCAGTTGCCGGAAGCCCAGCGTAACGTTGCCGCGCAGCGGGAAGTGCAGACGGGCGTCCAGTTTCGCGCCGGGCTTATCGAGGTCAATATCGTGATACCAGACGTTCTCGTCCCGCAGGGTATTGATGGTGTTATCCAGCACGCCCAGATAGCGCACCGTAGAGTATGCGCCAATATCTGCTGCTTTAAAGTTAAAGCGCGGCAGACGAAGATCCAGCGCCAGGCTACAGAGCATCGCTCCCACCGCAGCGGTGGATTTCGGGTTGCCGATCCGTCCCTGCTGGCTGAACGGATACCATTCATGAACCTGGTATTTATCCAGCCAGACGATGCGGTTGACGGGCACCGGTTGCAGGTGGCGAATCAAGGCCTGAACGCCCGGCAGACAGCCCGGCCGTCCCGTGATAAGCAGGATATCGCAGCTGTAATGAGAGATCGCCTCACATACCGCATGCAGCGGGGCGGCAAGCGTGAACTGACCCGCCAGCATGGCGTCCCGCATCTCCCGGAAGCTGACGTGCAGCGGGACGCTGAACAGATCAAAGTGTTCTGAGCCGGCAGGCAACGCATGGTCGATCGCCTGCTGGAGATAATTCATCACGTTGCGCGTCGGTTTTTGCGCAAGCAGATCGCCAAAGGTGGCATGCAGCCCGGCCAGCGGATCGTCAACATCGCTCGATTCCCACGCCGCCAGGATCGCGTGACCGATCGGCATAAAGAGCTGAAGCGCCGTCTGCTGGCGCAGGACCGCCTGGGTATCGATCCGCCCGGAGTCGCCGAACAGGGATGCCATCAGCTGGGAGGCATCGGCAATGCCGGATTTCTGAAGCTGGGTTTGCAGGGCGGGCAGAACGTAGCGCTGGATCACGTCCAGCAGTGTGTCGTCGCCAGCGACCTTGAACCCTTCGCGGAACAGCAGTTGCGGGGTGATTTTGACGTTATTACCGGTACCATCGTCTAGCTGATAGTGCGTGATGGCCATATCCGTCGTGCCGCCGCCGATATCAATCGAGGCCACGCGCAGAGCGCGCCCCGGCTGGACGCCAGGCTCAGGTGCGCGATCCGGACGGGCAAGGGAGGCGAAAAAGGCCTCGGTCTGGCCACCGAAGTGGGAAATGGCTTCGTTATACAGCCACACCAGCTGGCCGCAGCTGGCCTCGTCCCACTCCATCTGGATCTCAGGGACCGGTACCACGCTTTTTTCCTGCTGCTTGCGGCTGGCAAAATCTTCATCCTGCGGATGCCAGCCCATCGCTTTCCAGACGATGGCGATGGCTTCGAACATGCGGCGGCGGAAAATCTCGCGCTCCTGTTTCGGCATCGCCGAAGGCAGGGTGAGGATCAGCGTTCGCAGCTGGCGGGGAGAGGCCGGGAAGCCGAGCCGCAAGCGGGTGGCTACGCTGTTAATCTGGCCAAGCGCCTGAGCCAGCAGCTCGCAGAGCATGTGCGTCATCAGGGTGCTGCGGCTGTACTGCGGAGAGAACACCGGCAGGCGCTCATCCTGCGGCAGCGTAAAGAGCGGTTCCCCGTCGTCGTTCATCAGGTTCATCAGCGGAAACGCGGTTGCCAGCGGTTCGCGCTGAGTTTTGCTGTTCATCTGGCTAAAGCGCCAGTCCTGCACCACCGGCGTCTCGTCCCACAGATAGCGACGCGGGCTGGAGATACCGCTGTTGCCTTCCGTGCCCAGACGCTGCATCGCCAGCTTACGCGCTTCATCACCCACGCGGACAATGGATGGCCAGACGAACGCATCCTCCCGGCCGCTTTCCACCGAGAAGTGCTGCTTGCCAAAACGCGCTTCGGAAAATTCAAGTCGGCTGGTAAACAGCGGCTCATTCAGGAACTGCGGCTCACTCAGAGATCGTACCTGAAGTTCAGCCGTCTGGCGCAGGCCGTCGTTGGCATCACCATGATCTTCAATAATCACGCCGCAGGTATGGGTGTTGCCTACGTCAAGGATCAAATCGACAGGAATAGCAGGGGTGCTCAGGGTATGGGTGACAAACTTCACTTCCGGCACGGTGAGTTGTTCACCGAGCATGGAGAGCAGGTTGAGCCAGTGCGCCTGATATTCAAAGCTGCGCATGGCCTGATGCAGCTCGCGCTCGGCGCGTTTTTCAACCCCGTCAGCATATTGTGTGAAGGCTTCACGCAGCCAGCCGTCAATCCAGGTCTGGTCGAGGAAACTCTCAACCTCACTGTCGCGCCAGGCGAGGGCGAAACGCGTGCCGTTAAGAATGTCGTTTTCAACCGGCGACAGGGCAGACGTCGCATGCTCCGCAATCTGGCTGTCGAGCGCGACGGTGACCCGGTGCGTATTTCCAGCCGCGTCGGGCGTGGACAGCTTCCGTACCTGGACGCGCGCCCAGTTATCCGGGCCATCAACAAACGTCCGCGGCGGGTTAAAGCGCAGGAAAGGAAGCGGCAGCCAGACACCGTCCAGCACGGTCAGGGAGTCATGCAGTGGAATGGTGCTTTCAGGCTTGACCACTTCCGGCTTCCCGCCATCGGTGGCAGGCAGCGTGTACCGGCCGTTGACCAGGTCAAAATCCAGGCGCAGCAGCGGGCCATTTGCCGTTTTACGCACGAAACGCCCGTTGCTGGCGGTGTCCTGCGGAGTCAGGCCAAAATCGAGAAACTGTACGCCGCTGTTAGCAATCAGCGTCACGCTCTGTTTATAGTCGCAAAGATTAACCAGCATAGGATCAGACACCTGCTTTCTTGAACGTCAGAGGAACGACGGTGTTGGCATCGTAACGTGCGGTGCATTCCGCCACGTCGCTGGCACCTGCCTTACAGGTCACTTCCGGCATCGGATAGCGTGAACCGTCGGTGCAACGAGCGTTTCCGCGCGTTTTGATCAACAGCTCGCCGTTGCTGTGTAATCCGGAAAAGACGTCTACCCGGCAGACAATGTTGTCGCCATGCACGACCCGGGCGAAACCTTTATTGTTCTGGATCTGGTAGCGCAGAGACGGCGGTTTGCCGGTGAGCGGATCCTGCACATCGAGAAACGCGCGCCAGGTGCCGTTCAGGAAGCGCGTTAACCCCGCTTTGACCTGGTTTGCCTCCATCACCATCGCATCTTTCGGTATCGCGGTAATGACCACCGGTTCGGCTGCCGGGGCAGGCGTCTTCACCTTGGGCTCTACCACTTCTGCCTGGTGCAGCGGGAGTTTCAGCTCAAGCGGCTCAACCGTCTTCACGGGGGCCGGAGCAATGGCGACAGGTGCTGGCGCTGGTGAGGTAACTGGCGCTGCGGTCGGGGCCTGTTTTGGCCAGAGCAGCGGCGTGGCAATGGCTGCAATAATGACGGCGGCAACCGGCAGCAACCACAGGGGGAAGCGACGTTTTTTCTGCACCACCGCTGGTGCGGGCTCTGACGGCACGGTGTTCATGCGCACCGGCTCTGGCGTATACAGCTCATCTTCGGTGATACGGACGGTAGCCACAGGCGTGATAAGCGGCGCGTCGGCCTGCTCGAAGGTCACCACCGGGGCCGGTTCTGGCTCAGGTTCAGGTTCGTTAATCATCACGGGTTCAGGTTCAGGGACCAACGATTCGCGCAGGCAGTCCAGCACGTCGTCGCGCGCGTTTTCGTTAAGATTGACGAAACCCCAGAAGCAGATCACCGGTTTGCCATCCACCAGGAAAACAAAGTTTTCACCGGGAAACTGGAACGCTTTAGAGAGCAGAGATCCAAACAGTTGCTGCGCCGTTTTCGGTGACTGAAGGCATTTTTTACTCACCGACTCCATGCTGGCGAGCGTGTTTTCCAGATAGCGCAGGGCGCGAAAACGCTCGTCTTCATCCGCCGCCTTCCAGCTGGAGACGGTTCCCTCAACCGGGGAGTACCAGTCAACGCGATCGCCGCCGTCATTGACCTGTGGAATGGCCAGGCAATCGACGATAGCCTGCTGTTTGCGCAACCGAAGCGCTTCGCGGATTTGCAGCGCTGATTCAAAAACGGCCTGTCCGCCGCCGCCAACGGCCTGAAAATCATCCAGATTACCGCTGCGTAAAAGTGTTTTTGCCACGATTTGGTCCTGTAGACTTCTTCACGCCATTACTTTAGCGAATCAGGTAAGCAAGCAAACGGCGGAGGAGACGACAAAAGGGACGATTTCTTGCGGCATTGATCGTAACGGTTGTGCTTGACGAATAATGGACCTTAAGGCAAATCGGTTTCTGCGGGCTGATGTTAAAACCAGCGAAATGTACGGCTTTAGAATAACCTGATAGTGATTCGTTATTTGTCAGGCCAAAACGTCTGTGCTGTTATTACTGTTCACTATAATAAAACCGAAAGGGTAATAATTATGTTTACAGGGAAAACCGTGCTCGCCCTCGCGCTGAGCGCGCTGCTACCGGCAAGCGCCGCATGGGCGGCAAACAAAGACACCATTATCTACTGCTCCGAGGCGTCGCCGGAGTCGTTTAACCCGCAGATCGCCAGCTCTGGCCCCTCGTTTGTCGCCAGCTCGCAAACGCTGTATAACCGTCTGATTAACTTCGACCCGGTAAAAAACACGCCGGTGCCTTCTCTTGCGGAGTCGTGGACCATTTCGCCAGACGGCAAAACATACACGTTTACCCTGCGTAAAGGGGTGAAATTCAACAGCAATAAATACTTCAAACCGACCCGTGATTTTAACGCTGATGACGTTATTTTCTCCGTTATGCGTCAGAAAGACCCTAAGCATCCCTATCACAATGTTTCCCAGGGTAATTACGAATACTTTAATGACGTGGGCCTCGACAAGCTCATTCAGGATGTGAAAAAGATCGACGATTATCACGTTCAGTTCACGCTGAGCGAACCCAACGCGGCTTTCCTGGCCGACTGGGGAATGGACTTCGCCTCGATCCTCTCTGCCGAGTACGCGGACGCGATGCTGAAAAAGGGCACGCCTGAAAATGTGGACACCTGGCCAATCGGCACCGGGCCGTATGTGCTTCAGCAGTACAAGGTGGATTCGCTGATCCGCTACGTCGCCAATCCGAACTACTGGGACGGTGAGGTGCCGACCAAACACCTGATCTTCTCCATCACGCCAAACGTTGAGACGCGTCTGGCGAAGCTGCAAACGAACGAGTGTCAGATCATTCCTGCGCCGTCGCCGGTGCAGTTTGAAGCGATCAAGAAAAACAAAGACCTGACGCTGCACTCGGTGGATGCGCTGAATGTGGGGTACCTGGCGTTCAACACAGAGAAAAAACCGTTTGATAACGTGCTGGTGCGCCAGGCTCTGAATTACGCGACGGACAAAAAGGCCATTGTGAACGCGGTCTTTATGGGGTCTGGTACGGTCGCTAAATCGCCGATCCCGCCGAACATGCTCGGCTTTAATAAAGACCTGAAGGATTACGGCTACGATCCGCAAAAAGCGAAAGCGCTGCTGAAGCAGGCGGGTCTGGAGAAAGGCGCGGAAGTGACCCTCTGGTCCATGCCGGTTCAGCGTCCGTACAACCCGAACTCCCGACGCATTGCAGAGATGATCCAGGCTGACTGGGCGAAGGTGGGCGTGAAGGCGAAAATCGTCTCTTACGAGTGGGGGGAATATCTCTCCGGCATGCGCAAAGGCGAGCATGATTCCGCGCTGTTCGGCTGGATGTCTGATAACGGCGATCCGGACAACTTCGCCGATGTGCTGCTGGGTTGTAACAGCATCAAAACCGGATCTAACGCCGCGCGCTGGTGTGATAAGGGGTATGATGAGCTGGTGCAAAAGGCCAAACTGACCAGCAACCCGGACGAACGTGCGAAGCTGTATGGCCAGGCACAGGAGATTTTCTACCAGCAGGCACCGTGGATTGCGTTAGCTAACGGTAAAACGTTCTACGCGACCCGCAGCAATGTGACCGGGTACAGCGTAAGCCTGATGGGCAGCGATTTCTCGAAAGCGAAGCTGAACTGATCGTATTTTGCCGGGTGGCGGCTATGCCTTACCCGGCCTACGGGTGTCAAATGTAGGCCCGGTAAGCGTAGCGCCACCGGGCACGTGAAAAGGAGTGACAATGTCACATTTAAATGATGTTATCGCCCGCGTCGATGCCACCATCGAAGAGAGCGTAATTACTCACATGAACGAACTGCTGATCGAATTAAGCGATGATGCAGAGCTCAGCCGTGAAGATCGCTATACCCAGCAGCAGCGCCTGCGTACCGCGATTGCGCATCATGGTAAGCAGCATAAAGAAGAGGCGGAGGCACGCCATGCCCACCTCACCCAGGGCGGGACTATCCTGTAAGGGTTAAAACTGGCGCCGTGCCACCAGCCAGGCGCCGACCACCAGCATCACTGCGCCGCAGACCGGGCCAACCAGCGCGCGCAGGGGAACGCCGTTGCTCTTGAGGATGTCCATCACCAGACCGCCAATCAGCTGGCTTGCCACCAGGACGGCAATGGTCGTTGCCGCGCCCACATTCTGATAGCCGCTAATACTGGCAAAGACAAAAAAAGACCCCAGCAGGCCGGGGATCAACGTCCACCAGCGCACCGTTGACGCCAGTTCGTTAAACCCCGCCAGGCCATTTTTCACCAGCAAAATGCTGACAAACAGCACAATCCCCACCAGCGAGTTCAGCAGCATGGCGATAAGAATGGTGGAGGAAGATTGCGTAATGCGCACCATCAGGGTGTTTTGCACCACCAGCCCAATCCCGGCGGCTACCAGAAACGCTAACGTCAACGATTGATTCATGGCAGAGCATCCGGATCGCTGCGCTCATCAAGCTGGAGCTGCATAAAGGTTAAATCCAGCCAGCGACCGAATTTGGTTCCCACCTGCGGCATATTGCCGGTGGTAATAAAGCCAAGGGTTTCGTGCAGATGAATTGACGCCTGGTTCTGCGCCTCAATACCGGCAACCATCACGTGTTTACCGATCTGGCGGGCTTCCTTGATTAACTCCGTCATCAGCAGCCGGCCAATGCCTTTGCCCTGATGTTCGGGATGAACGTACACCGAGTGCTCCACCGTGTGGCGAAATCCGTCGAACGCTCTCCAGTCGCCAAATGAGGCGTATCCCGTCACCACTCCGTCTTCTTCACTGACCAGCACTGGATAACCCGACAGAGTACGCGCCTCAAACCATGCGATACGGTTATCGGTGTCGACAGTTTTATCATTCCAGATGGCGGCGGTGTGCAGCACCGCATGGTTATAAATTTCACCGATAGCGGCACAATCTTCTTTGCAGGCATGACGAACAATCATGTGTAACCTCTGGCTGTGTTGTTCACTATAGTAGTACGATTTACTCACAATATTACACAGTTCTTATATTGCATCGCTACGACAAAATCCCTATTTTTTTGTCACAAAACTGCCCCGAAAAACCATCCGTACACTATAGTATGACGTCATGAATACAATGACAGACAATATGAATCAACGCATTAGCGCCCGCATACGCCTTGAACGCGAGTCGCGGGGCTGGTCATTAAGCGAACTGGCCGAACGGGCAGGTATCTCACGCGCCATGATCCACAAGATTGAACGGGGAGACAGTAGCCCAACGGCGACGCTGCTTGCGCGGTTATCCGGTGCCTTCGGTATTAGCATGTCTACGCTTATTGCGCGCGCGGAAATGCAGGAGGGCAAACTGTTACGTCTGGCGAATCAGCCCGTCTGGCGCGATCCGCAAACCCACTATTTGCGTCGCCATGTGTCGCCGCGCAGCGATATGCCTATCGACCTCGTCCAGGTGGAGCTACCCGCAGGTAGCGATGTGCCGATGCCCGCCTCCTCTTATGCGCTGGCACGACAGCTGATTTGGTTGCAGGCAGGTGAACTGGTCTTTCTGGAGGGGGATACTCGCCATGAAATGAAGGCCGGAGATTGTCTGGAACTCGGGCCGCCGAACGACTGCCGGTTTATCAACGAAACGGATGAATCGTGCCTTTATCTGGTCGTGCGGCTTAATCAGTCCGGCTCATAATGCACAGGCGATCCGCAGGATAACGTGCCAGACTTGAATGACATTTTCAGCAGTAAGGAGCGATGAATGAGTCAATCTACTACGCAAAACCGACGCTGGGTACTGGCTTCCCGTCCACACGGCGCGCCGGTTGCCGATAATTTCCGCCTGGAAGAGCAGCCGATCCCCGCGCCCGCAGAGGGGCAGGTGTTATTACGCACCGTATGGCTCTCGCTTGATCCGTACATGCGAGGCCGTATGAGCGATGCGCCATCCTATTCACCTCCGGTCGAGATTGGCGCGGTGATGGTGGGCGGCACGGTAAGCCGCGTCGAGACCTCCCGTCATCCGGATTATAAAGAGGGTGAATGGGTTCTGGGTTACAGCGGCTGGCAGGAGTATGAACTATCCGACGGGCAGGGGCTGGTGAAGTTGGGTGAAAACCCGTCGCATCCTTCATGGGCACTCGGCGTGCTGGGGATGCCGGGCTTCACCGCGTATATGGGGCTGCTCGATATCGGCCAGCCTCAGGCAGGGGAAACCCTTGTCGTGGCGGCGGCCACGGGGCCGGTCGGCGCAACGGTGGGGCAGATCGGTAAAATCAAAGGATGCCGGGTCATCGGCGTGGCTGGCGGGGAGGAGAAATGCCGTCATGCGGTCGACGTGCTCGGTTTCGACGCCTGTCTGGATCACCATGCGGATGATTTTGACGAACAACTGGCTAAAGCCTGCCCGCAGGGCATTGATGTGTATTACGAAAACGTCGGCGGTAAAGTCTTTGACGCCGTGCTGCCGCTCTTGAATACCTCCGCGCGCGTGCCGGTTTGCGGACTGGTCAGCGGCTACAATGCGACCAACCTGCCGGAGGGTCCGGACCGCTTACCGCTACTGATGGGGACCATCCTGAAAAAACGCATCCGTATGCAGGGTTTTATTATCGCGCAGGACTATGGTCATCGTATTGACGAGTTCCAGCAGGAAATGGGCCGCTGGGTGCAGGAAGGCAAAATTCACTATCGCGAGCAGGTTACGGAAGGGCTGGACGCGGCGCCGGACGCCCTGATTGGCCTGCTTGAGGGGAAAAACTTCGGCAAGGTTGTGATCCGCGTGGCGGCCGACTAAACAGAGCATCGGTTATGGCGGGCAGTGTCCGCCATAATTATTTGTGAAGATACGATATATTGTCTTTAATTAATCCATAAGCTTTGCGCGCCTCGGCCCAGCTGAGCCAGAAGTGAAAAATGCAATATTATTTGAGCGATTTTAATATTACGCGCGCCCCTCATACCAGGCATGACGATACAGGATATATCTAACCGGCGATGTTTTTTTAAACAGACGCTGAAAATGGCATTTTGTTTGGCTACGGGAATTAAACATGCTTGATTTGGAACATATGGAAAAAGCACAAAGAATCAGTCTGACTTTGCAAGTAGAGAACAGTTTAAAGGGAGCATTAATTACGGGCTCATTAAAACCTGGGGCTCGACTCGTTACAAAAGAGATTGCGGATAAATTGGGCACCAGTATCACACCGGTGCGCGAAGCCCTGCTGCGCCTGGTGTCGGCGGGGGCATTACAGGCCACGCCAGCGCAGGCGTTTTTGGTGCCAGAAGTGACGCTGGAACGCTATAACGAAATTAACGCCATCAGAAAGCAGCTTGAACCGATGGCCGTTGCGGCGGCGTGCCAGAATATGACCGAGACCAAACTGGATGCGTTACGCGCGCTGTCAGATAACTTCAGTGCCGCCATGCATCAGGGCGATGTACAGAAAGCGATCCATGCCAACCGCGTGTTCCGGTTCACGCTCTATCAGTATGCCGAGATGCCGACCCTTCACTCGCTGATTGAGCAGCTCTGGGTACGGATTGGTCCGTGCATTCACTATCTGCATGAAGAGTTAAGCGAGGTTCCCGCAGCGACCTATCATTATGACGATCTGCTTTCTGCGCTTGAGCAAAGGGATGTGACGGCCAGCCGGGAAGCGATCGACAAAGCCATTGATGAAGCCAATATTCTTCTGCAACGGCAATACTACAGTTAAGGATCCCTCTGGCGCACTTATTTGTTTATTTGTATCAAACGTCCTTGATTATATTCCCGGCGCATCAGGCAACCGGGAATGATGTTATTTTGCTTATTTTTTTACCGGCAACGTGCGCTGCCGGAGAATGGTTTACTCAAAACGATAAGAGACCGACAGGCCCACGCCATAGTTACGACCAGGGGCAGGTTCGTAATAGCGGTTGTAGCCAGCGTTAACAATCTCTGAACCGGCGTACTCTTTATCGAACAGGTTATCGACGCGACCAAAGACGTCCATTCCCCATTTGCCGTAGTTGAGTTTATACCCGGTATTCAGACCGACCACGGTATAAGAAGGCGCTTTGGCGGTATTGGTGTCGTTTGCCATCACGTCGCTCATGTAGCGGGCATCTGCCCCCGCGTACCAGCCTTCCTCAGGCTCCCAGCCAAACGACACATATCCCATGTTACGGGCGATCCCCGGCATCCGGTTGCCGCTACAGTCTGCATTGCTACAGACGTTGGTGCGGTAGGTGGCATCAAGATAGGTCCAGGCCATCTTCAGCTTCCAGTTCTCGGCAAACTGCTGGTCGAGCGCAATTTCCACACCCTGACGGCGCGTTTTTCCCGCGTTTTTATAAGTCGTGCGACCATCCTTGCTTTCGTCCACCACGATCTCGTTGTCGGTATCCGTGCGGAACAGCGCCGCCGTCAGGATGCCATTGCCGACGCGGGTTTTGCTGCCAATCTCATAGGTGTTGTTGGTGGACGGTTGCAGGTTCATATTGAGGCCACCTTTGCCATCAGAACGGTAGGAAAGTTCGTTGATGGTCGGCGTCTCAAATCCCCGTCCTGCCGCGGCATACAGGTTCCATGCGTCGGTCACGGCGTATTTCACCGCACCTGCCGGGAGCCATTTGTGGTAGCTGGCGTCGCCGCTGTCATCACCGTTTTGCGGGGTAATGTAACGATCGTTGGAGTCAAACCAGACGGAGCTATAACGTACGCCCGCCTCTAAGGACAGTTTTTGCGTTAGCTGCCACTGGGTTTGCAGGTAGGGATCCAGGTTCCACATCAGATTGCGTTCGTCACGGCGTTTATTACCCTTCACGCCATAATCCGGCACGCCGTTGTCCATCACGAAGTTCTCATACCCGCGACGATTTTCGCTCATGTTTTCGTAGTTCAACCCGGTGGTAAATGTCACCGGAACCAGCAGCTCACCGCGGTGGGTCCAGCGCGTATCAATACCCTGATAGTGACGCTGCATATCAATCACACCGCCCGAATGCGCAGGATTCTCGCGCTGAGTGGACGCCGGAATGGACTGGTACTGAGTCATTTCACGCTCACCGGCATACATCATCACGCTGAGGTCGTCCTGTTCGCTCAACTGACGGTCGTAGCGGATCCCGGCCTGGGTCTGCTTAATGGTCTTACGCGTGTTGTACTGATCGCCACGTGGTGACTGGCGCGGGTTGTTCTGCCACTCCTGATAGCTCAGTCCGCCCGGATCGTTGGCTTTCATGTCCACGCTGTTAAAAATCAGTGTCAGCTTGCTGACATCATTAATGCGCACGCCCAGTTTCGCGTTGGCGAGGTTTTTGCGCGCGCCGCTGTGGTCGCGATAGCCATGGGTGGTGAAACGGGTAGTGGATACGGCGTAATCCACATCGCCCGCCTGAGTACCATCACCCACCGCCCCGGTGGCCTTCATGCCGTAACGCCAGGTGCCGTAGCTGCCGTAATAGCTGCTGGCTTCAATGGTGGCTGGCTGTTGTCCGGTCTGGGTGTTGATGTTGATTACGCCGCCGGAGGCATTACCGTACAGGGCAGAGAAGGGGCCGCGCAGCACGTCGACGCTCTCTATGCTGTTGAGGTCAATGTTTGATGTCTGCCCCTGGCCATCGGGCATGGTTGCCGGAATGCCGTCCACGTTCATGCGGATCCCGCGTACGCCGAAGGTTGAGCGCGCGCCGAATCCGCGAACGGAAAGTTGCAGATCCTGAGCATAGTTCTGGCGGTTCTGGATTTGCAGGCCAGGTACGCTCCCAAGGGATTCAGAAAGGTTAATGCGCGGTGTGGCATGTCGCATATCCTCGCCGCTCACCACGCTGACTGCGGCCGGGGTGTCCAGTTCTGAGACGGTTTGCGGCGTGGCGCTGACGATCATGGTCTGTTCATCCGCGGCCATCGCACTCAGCGGGCCAAAAATGACGGGAACGAACAACAGGTGGAGTGAGGCCTTATGGGCAGTAATAATTTTCATGGAGTAAGCCGGTTAAGAAAAAATTCGAACCAAATCAACTGGAACCTGTGTATATATGTTAAATCCTTTGTAAATGTTATGAAAACTATAACCGCACATTTCGTGAATGTAAGGTTTTGCAGGAAAGAAATGCTCCACATTCAACTCATTAATGATTACTATTCTCATTAAAATAACGGCAAAGCGATGACTTTGCCCGCCGGAAGCGATGTCAGCGGTAAATCTCCTCATTTAAAAAGGAATTGTTATGTCTTTACGTCATCTGTGCTCGCCGCGCCTGCGTGGGTCTCTGCTGTTGGGCTCTTTACTGTTTGCCGGTACGTTCCAGGTTCATGCCGCTGAAGAGATGCTGCGCAAAGCGGTCGGCAAGGGCGCGTATGAAATGGCCGTCAGCCAGCAGGAAAACGCGCTGTGGGTTGCGACGTCACAAAGCCGCAAAACCGATAAGGGCGGCGTGGTCTATCGTCTGGATCCGGTCACGCTGGAAGTGACGCAGGCGATTCATAACGATCTCAAGCCGTTTGGCGCCACGATCGATAACGCCACCCAGACGCTGTGGTTCGGTAACACCGTCAACAGTGCCGTGACGGCGATTGACGCCAAAACGAGCGAGGTGAAAGGGCGCCTGGTGCTGGACGATCGCAAACGTAGCGACACGGTGAAGCCGCTTCAGCCGCGCCAGCTGGTGGCCGATGACACGACCAATACGGTATACATTACCGGCATCGGCAAGGAGAGCGTGATCTGGGTTGTTGATGGCGCAACGCTGAAGCTGAAGGACACCATCACGAACACCGGCACGTTCAGCACCGGACTGGCGCTGGATGCGAAGGCAAAACGCCTGTATACCACCAATGCGGACGGTGAGCTGGTGACCATTGATACCGCGACCAACAAAATCCTCAGCCGTAAGAAAGTACAGGAAGACGGAAAAGAGCACTTCTACCTGAACCTGAGCCTGGACACTGCCGGCCAGCGTGCGTTTGTGACGGATTCAAAACAGCCTGAAGTGCTGGTGGTGAATTTGAAAGATGGCAGCGTAATGCAGAAAATCGCCGCGCCAGAATCGCTGGCCGTACTGTTTAACCCGGCGCGTAACGAAGCCTATGTGACGCACCGCGAGGCGGGCAAGGTGAGCGTGATTGACGCCAAAACTTACAAAGTGACCAAAACCTTCGATACGCCGGTTTACCCGAACAGCCTGGCGCTGTCTGCGGACGGTAAAACGCTGTACGTGACGGTGAAACAGAAGTCTACCCGTCAGCAGGAAGCCACTCAGCCTGACGATGTGATTCGTATCGCGCTTTAAGGTGGGAATTGCCCGGTGGCGCTACGCTTACCGGGCCTGGAAAACCATGAAATGCAGGCCGGGTAAGGCGTAGCCGCCACCCGGCTTTTTTATTAACGCGACGTCTCTTCCACCAGCGGACCATCCTGTTTGTCATCTCCAGGATGAACCGGGGCGGTACTGTGGATTTCATTCACGCGTTTACGCACGCCAAACCAGCCAGCAATCAACAGCACCGCCAGCAGCGGGATTGTAGCGATGGTGTAGGTGCCGTTAGGGTAGTCGAACGCCATCAGCACCAGCACGCTCAACAGGAATAGCAGGGTAAGCCAGGATGTTACCGGCGCGCCCGGCAGCTTGAAGCTGACGTCAGCCGCTTTCCCTTCTTTAATTGCTTTGCGCAGACGCATCTGACACACCACGATAAAGGCCCAGGAGGCGATGATGCCCAGCGCAGCGACGTTCAGCACGATCTCAAACACCTGAGACGGCACGAGATAGTTCAGGAACACGCCAAAGATATACACCACCAGCGTAGCCAGAATACCCGCGTAAGGCACCTGCTGCTTGCTCATCTTCGACATAAACTTCGGCGCAGAGCCCCCCATTGACATGGAGCGCAGGATACGGCCCGTCGAATAGAGCCCGGAGTTCAGGCTGGAGAGCGCGGCAGTCAGTACCACGATGTTCATGATGCTGCCCACGTACGGCACGCCCAGCTTAGAGAAGAAGGTCACAAACGGACTTTGCCCCGCCTGGTATGCATTCCACGGCAGCAGCAGTACCAGCAATACCACGGAGCCCACATAGAACAGACCGATACGCCAGATAACGCTGTTGATGGCTTTTGGCACCATCGTCTGCGGATCTTTACATTCACCTGCCGCCGTACCGACCAGTTCGATGGAGGCAAAGGCGAATACCACGCCCTGGACCAGAACCAGCGCTGGCAGCAGGCCGTGCGGGAAGAAACCACCGTTATCGGTAATCAGGTGGAAGCCGGTGGCGTTGCCGTCCAGCGGTTTACCGGTGCCGAGGAATACGGTCCCGACCACCAGGAAGATCACAATGGCCAGCACCTTCACCAGCGCGAACCAGAACTCCATCTCGGCGAACCATTTCACGCCGATCATGTTCATGGTCCCGACGATTGCCAGCGCCCCGAGGGCGAACACCCACTGCGGCACATCGCCAAACGCGCCCCAGTAGTGCATGTACAGCGCAACGGCGGTGATATCGACGATACCGGTCATTGCCCAGTTAACGAAGTACATCCAGCCCGCGACATACGCGGCCTTTTCACCGAGAAATTCACGGGCGTAAGAGACAAAGCTGCCGCTGGAAGGGCGGTGGAGCACCAGCTCGCCGAGGGCGCGAAGAATGAAGAAAGAGAAGATACCGCACACCAGATAGACCAGGGCGAGCGCGGGGCCAGCCATTTGCAGACGTGCGCCTGCACCTAAAAAAAGACCTGTACCGATAGCGCCGCCGATGGCGATCATCTGAACCTGACGGTTGCCCATCGCCTTGTGATAGCCCCCTTCATGAGAGTTCAACCAGCGACGTTTAGCAGCATGATGATCGGCTGCGCTTTTATTGCTTGTTTTCATTGAGTTACCTGTTTGCCTGTCTGAACCATTAACGTGATAGTCCTGCCTGCCAGAAGCCGAAACAAACGATTGCTTCTGCGCAGACACATGCTGCCTTTCCAGTCATTCTGTGTATGGATAAGGCAAAACATGGCGAGGCATCCTACCCGCAATTGATAAGCGACGCAAAATATAACCGTGCCGAAAGTGATGCTCGTCGAAGGAAATCGTATTGTCAGAGCAGACTGCGATCACAACGCGCTGAATCGTGACGTTTTTTTAGGCAAAAAGGTCGGCGAATGCTGATTTAATCATCAGGTTTACTTAATAGTTACCTATAGGTAGAACTTATGGATGCCGCAGAGCTGCGATAAGTAATGAAAACGCGGAAGTGTGCTGGCGGCGGCTCGGATAATAGAGATGATAACCGGCAAAAGCCGGACACCAGGCTTCAAGCACACGCACTAACCGGCCCTCAGCAAGGGCGTCCTGAACCGCATCTTCCGGGACGTACGCCAGCCCCAGACCGTTTTCGGCGGCATCAATGCGTTGCGGCAGGCTGTTGAGGATCAACTGGCCGTCAACCCGCACGCGCAGCTCACGTCCGTCCCGTTCAAATTCCCAGGCATATAATCCGCCGCGTGTGGGCAGGCGCATATTAATGCAGCGGTGCTGATCAAGCTGCTCCGGCGTTTCCGGTACCCCGAAACGATGCAAATAGTCTGCCGACCCGACGACCGCCATGCGCATGGCCGGCGCAATACGTACCGCAATCATATCTTTCGCCACCTGCTCACCCAGACGCACCCCCGCGTCAAAGCGGCCGTCGACAATATCTGTCAGCCCATCGTCCAGCGTGACTTCAACGTTGATGTCAGGATACTGCGCCATAAAGGGTTTGAGCACGGGCCACAGCACGGCAGACATGGCGTGTTCCCCGGCGGTAAGGCGAATATTCCCGGCAGGTCTGTCGCGGGTATCACGCAGCGCGGTAAGTTCCTGCTCGATCTCCAGCAGATGGGGACTTAAACGCATAAAGAGTTGCTCGCCGGCCTCGGTAGGAGCCACGCTGCGGGTGGTGCGGGTTAACAGACGGACTTCCAGCCTCGCTTCCAGATTGCGCATTGCGTGGCTGAGCGCCGACTGAGATACCCCAAGCTGCGCCGCGGCGCGGGTAAAGCTGCGCTCCCGGGCGACGACCATAAAGGAGAGCAGATCGTTGAAGTTGTCTTTTAACATGGCGGCTTATCCTATTTATGAATTGAACTCATAGTTCCTTTCTGATTATGCACTCTAATGCTCCCCATGGCTTTACGCTACTGTTAACGCAATAGCAAACAAGGAGTAGATCATGAAAATTATCCGTAGCGGTTCGCTACCTTCCGTTCATGGGCCAGAGGCCTGGTTTACCGGCAGCGTGCGCATTGACGCACCTTTCCAGGCGACTGAACCGGCAAAAGTCGGCGGCGCGACCGTCACCTTTGAACCCGGCGCACGTACCGCCTGGCATACGCATCCTCTTGGACAAACGCTGATCGTGACGCAGGGGCGCGGCTGGTTACAGGAGTGGGGGAAAGAGGCGGAACCGCTGAATCAGGGTGATATCGCCTGGATCCCACCCGGCGTGAAGCACTGGCACGGTGCAAGCGTGCAGACGGCCATGACCCATATCGCCATCGCAGAAGCTGTCGACGGGAGCCCGGTGGCATGGCTGGAGAAGGTCACCGACGAGCAGTATCCGAACGAGTAGTCTGGCGTTTCGTAAACAAATTATTAACGTTATGATTCGATCCGTTTTCTTCAGCATGTGCAGGCGGAACGGTGAAAATCAATATCATAGGCACCAGCGGAAGTGGGAAAAGCACGTTTGGCAGACGAATCGCGGAGGCGCTGGCTATCCCTTACATTGAGATGGACAGGCTTTACTGGCGATCGAACTGGCAGGGAACACCGGATGATGAGTTTCTTGCAACCCTGGAAAAAGCGCTCGCCGCCTCGCCTGACTGGGTCCTGGACGGGAATTACAACCGCACACGCGACGTTAAGTGGCGCGACGTCGATCTGGTGGTGTGGATAGATCGTGGGTTTATCCGCACGCTCTGGCAGGCGGTGACGCGGGCCTCCAGACGCGCCTGGCACAAACAGGAGCTCTGGCCCGGCACGGGGAACCGCGAAAGCTTTCGTCGGTCGTTCCTTAGCAAGGACTCTATTATCATCTGGACGATCAAAACCTGGCGCAGCAACCGCAAACGCTATCAAGCGGATATGCAAAACCCGCAGTACGCACACATTCGCTTTCTTCGCATTACCCGACGGCAGGATGCGGAAAGACTCATTACATCGCTCAAATCACGCCGATGACAGACTCTCTATTGCCGTTTTCCGGCAATCCAAATGTAAATTAATTGTTTCTCAGAGGTGAAATCCGCCTTTAATAATGACGACATGTTAAGTCAAACGAGAACGCAACATGTCATGGCGAATCAGCATTCTGGATAAAAGCCCCGTCGCAGAACACGAAACAGCCGCCGATGCGCTGGCGCGAACCTTAGCACTGGCGCAACAGGCAGAAACGCTGGGTTATCACCGCTTCTGGATTGCCGAACACCACAATACCCCGCAGCTTGCCAGCCCCTCGCCGGAGCTGCTGATTGCCTGGATCCTCGGGCAAACAAAACGTATTCGCGTGGGCTCAGGCGGCGTCATGCTGCAACATTACAGCCCCTATAAAGTCGCCGAAAATTTTAACGTACTGGCCGCCATTGCGCCGGGCCGGGTTGATCTGGGCGTTGGCAAAGCGCCCGGCGGTCTGCCGCTCTCTACCCGCGCCTTGCAGTACGGCCTAAATCCGCAGGAAAAAGGCAGCTTTACTGAACAACTGACGCAGCTTGATCGCTGGATCCGCCCTGAAAATCAGTCAGCGGAGGAGGACGTTCGCGCCACGCCGCTGCCGCCGGTGCCTGCCCGGGGATTTCTGCTGGGCGCCAGTACCGAAAGCGCGCTACTGGCGGCCTCCCTCGACTGGCATTTTGTCTTTGCCGCCCATCTGAACGGTGATCCTGAGCTGCTGCGCGAGGTCGTCACAGCGTGGCGTCAACACAGCGTCCGGGAGGTGATTGTGGCCGTGCAGGTCATTGTTGCCCCAACCCAGGCTGAGGCCGATGCGCTGGCGCAGAAGGTTGAAGTGTGGGGCGTGGAGCTGGTAAACGGACAGCGCGTCACCGTGGCCAGCGAAGAACAGGCCTACGCCTTTGCGCGGCAGGCGGGGAGTGACCCGGTGCGCATCGCGCGTCGGGCGCAGTCTCTGCTGGCCGGAACGGCGGATTCGGTGCTTGAACAGCTCAACGCGCTGCATCAGCAGTGGGGAATTGACGAATTTATCATCGACACGCCGGTCGCTGATGGCGCAACGCGCGTGCAGTCACTGCGACTGCTGGCCGAGGCGCGATTTAACAGGGAGGTGACCGTATGAGCTTTAGCGAACAACTGATTGCCTGGCGCCGTGAGCTGCACCAAAACCCTGAACTCTCCGGTCAGGAGGTCGAAACAACGGCGCGCCTGCGCGAGTGGCTGACGGCGGCCGGTATTGCACCGCTGGCTTACGATCTCCAGACCGGGCTGGTTGCGGAGATCGGCACGGGCAACGCACTGGTTGCGCTGCGCGCCGATATCGACGCGTTACCCATCGACGAGCGCAGTGGGGTGCCGTTTAGCTCCCGGCGTGCGGGGGTGATGCATGCCTGTGGCCATGACATCCACACCAGCGTGATCCTCGGCGCTGCGTTAAAGCTAAAGGAGCGGGAAGCCTCGCTCAACGGTCGCGTGCGGATCCTGTTCCAGCCTGCGGAAGAGAATTTCGGCGGAGCAAAAAGTATGGTGCGGGCCGGGGCGTTACGTGACGTACGCGCGATTTTCGGAATGCATAACGAGCCTTCACTGCCGGTCGGCGAGTTTGCTACGCGCGGCGGCCCATTCTATGCGAACGTCGATCGCTTCGTTATTCATGTTACCGGCAAAGGCGCGCATGCCGCACGTCCCCATGAAGGCAACGACGCCATCGTGCTGGCAAGCCAGCTGGTGACCGCGCTGCAAAGCGTAGCCAGCCGTAACGTTAACACGCTGGATTCGGTCGTTCTGAGCGTGACGCGCATCGCCGGGGGGAATACCTGGAACGTGCTGCCGGAAAGCGTTGAGCTGGAGGGCACGCTGCGCACGCACCGCACGGAAGTGCAGCAGAACGTGAAAGCGCGCGTCGGTGAAATCGCCGCCGGATTTGCCAGCGCCTTTAGCGCGCAGATCAACATCACCTGGTACGCCGGGCCCACCGCGCTGGTGAACGATGAGTACTGGGCCGGGTTTGCCACCTCGGTTGCGCGCGAAGCGGGATATGAAACCCGGCATGCGGAACTGCACATGGGCGGGGAGGATTTCGCGGTCTATCTGCAAAACATACCCGGCGCGTTTGTCAGCATTGGCAGCAACAGTCCGTTTGGGTTACATCACCCGGCATTTAACCCGGACGAAGCATTGATCGAACCCGCTGCCCGCTATTTTGCTCAGCTCGCGGAAAAAGCCCTGCAACACTTTTAATTAATTTGAGGTGAATATGTCTGCACATCGTCAATTGCGGCTGGGGACCATTTTGCATGGTGCATCCGGAAATATGTCTGCCTGGCGCCACCCGGCGGCGGTCGCGGATGCCAGCATTAATTTTGATTTCGTCAAAGAAACGGCTTTAAAAGCAGAAGAGGGCAAGCTCGACTTTATATTTGTGGCCGACGGTCTTTATATTAACGAGAAATCCATTCCGCATTTTTTAAACCGCTTTGAGCCGCTGACGTTGTTGTCCGCGCTGGCGAGTATCACCTCGCGCCTGGGGCTGGTCGGCACGTTATCCACCTCGTACAGCGAGCCTTTCACCGCTGCACGCCAGTTCGCCAGCCTCGATCACCTGAGCAACGGACGCGCAGGCTGGAACGTGGTGACGTCGCCGCTGGAAGGGTCAGCGAAGAACTTCTCCCGCGAAAAACACCCGGAGCATGCGCTGCGCTACCGCATTGCCGATGAGTATCTCGACGTGGTGAAAGGGCTGTGGGACTCCTGGGAAGGGGATGCCTTTATCCGCAATAAAGTGAGCGGACAGTTCTTTGATGCGTCGAAACTGCATACTCTGGATCACCACGGTGATTTCTTCCGGGTTTCTGGCCCGCTGAATATTGGCCGCACCCCGCAGGGACGTCCGATTGTCTTTCAGGCTGGTGCGTCCGACGACGGTAAAAAGCTGGCGGCAAAACATGCTGACGCGATTTTTACCCACCATGACACGCTGGAAGAAGCCCAGGCTTTTTACCGCGATGTTAAACAGCAGCTGGAAAGTCACGGCCGCCGCGCAGGGGATTTACATATATTCCAGGGCGTCAGCGTGATTGTTGGAAACGACGCCGATGACGTAGAAAACCAGTATCAAACCACGGCGGCACTGGTCTCCATTAATGATGCGCTGAATTACCTCGGACGTTATTTCGAGCATCACGACTTCAGCCAGTATTCCCTCGACGCGCCGTTCCCGGACATTGGCGATTTGGGCAAAAACAGCTTCCGCAGCACCACCGATGAAATCAAGCGTAACGCCCGTGAGCGCAACTTAACTCTGCGTCAGATCGCGCTGGAAGCCGCATCGCCGCGCCCGCGTTTTTCCGGCACACCGGAGCAGGTGGCCGATGGTTTACAGGCCTGGGTCGAGGAGAAGGCGGCGGATGGCTTCATCATTCAGGGCGGTACGCCGGACACCTTCCCGCGCTTTGTCGACCAGGTGGTCCCCCTTTTACAGGCGCGCGGCCTGTTCCGCACCGACTATCCCGGCACCACGCTGCGCGAAAGTCTGGGCTTAGACGAGCCCAAAAATCAGTTCACACAACAATAAAAGAGAAAAACGCTATGCAGAAATCATCGCTTATTCTGGCGCTTGCGCTGGCCTTTACCCCTGTCGTCTGGGCAGAGAACGTCAATATTAACGGCACCGGCGTGAGCATTGAGGCCAATAAAACGCCGATCAATACCGCCAAAAACAGCGATGCGATCGCGCAACTGCCGAAAGACTATCGCTTTGCCGTGCCGGGGAAATTTACCGTGGCGGTGGCGGGACTGAATCAACCGCCGCTGACGGTCTTTTCCGACGACAACAAGACCCTGCTGGGAAGTGAGGTCGACATTGCGCGTCTGGTGGCGGACAGCCTTGGGCTGGAGCTGAACGTGGTTCCCACCTCCTGGGAGGACTGGCCGCTGGGGGTGGCCTCCGGGAAATACGATGCGGCTATCAGCAACATCACCGTCACCAAAGCGCGCAAAGAGAAGTTCGACTTCGCCACCTATCGCAAGGATTCACTTGGCTTCTACGTGAAATCCACCAGTCCCATCAACTCGCTTGTGAAGGCAGAGGATATCGCCGGGCTGCGCATCATCGTGGGTTCCGGCACCAACCAGGAAGCCATTCTGCTGGCATGGAACGAAGAGAACCTCAAAAAAGGGCTTAAACCCTTTACGCCGATCTACACCAAAGACGACGCGGCCCAAACGCTGGCGCTTCAGTCCGGACGCGCGGACGCCTACTTTGGCCCGAACGTGATCGGCGCCTGGAAAGCGGCGCTCAACGGTAAAACCAAACTTGTCGGCAGCGTCGACGGCGGCTGGCCGAAGGCGGCGCATATCGCGGTGACGCTGAAAAAAGGCAGCGGCCTGGTCGAACCGGTTCAAACCGCGCTGAACGGCGCGATCAAGAACGGAGATTACGAAAAGGTGCTGAACCGCTGGGGGGAAGGCGTGGAGCGTATCTCCAGTTCCGAAGTTAACCCGGCGGGTCTGGGCGATTAAGGAGGCGCTATGCAGGAACAATTTCGTGACGTTTCGCCGGAAGATGCCGATCTTCAGCCCATTATCGCGGGGCTTTTCGGTGAGTACGCCGCTCGTTACGGCGACTACTTTTCAAAGGATGCGGAAGTCGAGCTGACAGAGTGGTACCTGGCGCCGCAGGGGCTGTTTATCGTCCTGGAGCGCGATGGCGAGATCATCGCCACCGGGGCGTACAAGCCCTTCGACGAACATACCGCAGAGATCAAACGTATCTGGACGAATAAAACGCTGCGCCAGCAGGGACTGGCCGCGCGCGTGGTACAGGAGCTGGAGCGCCGGGCGGTGCTGGCGGGTTACAGCCACATCTACCTGACTACGGGGTTTCGTCAGCCGGAGGCGGTGCGGCTCTATCTCAGTCAGGGGTATCAGCCGCAGTTCGATCTCAACCGCGACCCGGAAGAGTATAGCCAGCCGCCGTTCGACGGTCGGCTGCGTTTCACCAAGACGCTGATCCGCGAAGCGCTCAGCAAAACCGCATAAGGAGCGACGATGAGCAACGTTGAAACCATAAAAGTGGTCCCGGCACGTTATCCGCTGCGCGCTGCTGGCGCCGTGGTGGCGCTGTTTGTGCTGGCTGTCGTGATCCAGTCCGTGGCCTTTAATCCGCGCTGGGAGTGGGCGGTATTTGCCCGCTGGTTCTTTGACCCGGTGATCCTTGAAGGCGTCGGACAGACGCTGCTGCTGACGTTGATAAGCACCGTACTGAGCGTGGTGATTGGCGGCATGCTGGCGCTGGCGCGGCTCTCGTCATCATGGCTGTTGAGCAGCCTGGCGTGGGGTTACATCTGGCTGTTCCGATCGCTGCCGCTGATCGTGGTACTGATTATCCTCTATAACTTCTCCTATCTCTACGACACGCTCTCTCTCGGCGTGCCTTTTACCGGCATTACCTGGGGCAGCTTTGAAACCATCAACGTTCTCGGGCAGTTTTCTACCGCCATCGTGGGGCTGACGCTGGTGCAGAGCGCCTATACTGCGGAGATCATTCGCGGGGGCTTCCTTGGGGTCGACCACGGTCAGTATGAGGCGGCCGCTGCGCTGGGTCTGCCGGCGTGGCGTCGCACCGTGCGCATAATTCTCCCCCAGGCGCTGCGCACCATCCTGCCGTCCGGGTTTAACGAAATCATCAGCCTCGCCAAAGGGACGGCGATGGTTTACGTGCTGGCGATGCCGGAACTGTTCTACACGATCCAGATGATCTACAACCGCACCCAGGAGGTGATCCCGCTGTTGATGGTGGGGGCCGTCTGGTATCTGGTGATCACCACCGTACTGTCTGCCATCCAGCATGTTATTGAGCGTGGACTCGCCCGCAGCGAGCGCCGCTCCGCCGTAAACCAGAGCCGGGCGACCAGCCGCGCGCGTTCCGTCACCACTTCGTCAGCACAGGAGCCCGTTCATGCAAGCCTCTCCTGAAGGACACATTTCCATAACCGGCGTCAGTAAGTTTTTTGGCCGACATAAAGCGCTCGATAACGTCACGCTTGAGATCCCACCGGGCTCCGTGACGGTGATCCTCGGACCCTCTGGATCGGGAAAATCGACGCTGCTGCGCACTATTAACCATCTGGAGCGCGTAGACGAAGGCTTTATCCAGATTGACGGGGATTACATCGGCTATCGCCGTCAGGGTGACAAACTCTACGAGCTCAAAGAGAAAGAGATCCTCAAACAGCGCGTCAACGTTGGGTACGTGTTTCAGAACTTCAATCTTTTTCCGCATCTTACGGTGCTGGAAAACCTGGTTGAAGCACCCATCGCGCATAAAAAGTTCAGTAAAAAAGAGGCTATTGAAAACGCCTACAGCCTTCTGGATGTGGTAGGTCTGCGCGATAAAGCCGATGCCTGGTCGCGTCACCTCTCCGGCGGCCAACAGCAGCGCATTGCCATTGCCCGCGCGCTGGCGCTGCGCCCGCGCGTGATGCTGTTTGATGAACCAACCTCGGCGCTGGATCCGGAACTGGTTGGCGAAGTGCTGGACGTGATTAAAAAGCTCGCCCGCTCCGGCACTACGCTGGTGGTGGTCACCCATGAGATCGGCTTTGCACGGGAAGTGGCGGACCAGGTGGTATTTATGGTCGACGGTAAAATTGTGGAGCAGGGCAGCAGCGACGACGTGTTAAACCGACCGTCGCATCCGCGAACGCGCCAGTTCCTCTCAAAAGTGCTGTAAGGAGCGCAGATGAAATATGGACTCCTGGCGGGGCTGGTCTTCACGACAGCGAGCCACGCCAGCATTGATTTAAAGGCCAACGAACAGCCGCTGCCAGTGACGGTTGATCAACAGGCAGTGGCGAAAATCCCGGCGAACTATAAATTTGTTGAGCCGGGTACCCTCACGGTGGCGATTTCAGCCCTGAATTCTCCGCCGCTGGCGCTGCTGGCCAGTGATAACCGCACCCGTATTGGCAGCGACCCGGATATCGCCCGGTTGCTGGCGGGCAGTCTGGGGCTGAAGCTGAAGCTGGTGCCAACGGCGTGGGAAGACTGGCCGCTGGGGATCACTTCCGGGCGCTATGACGTGGCGTTGGTGAATATCGCCGTCACCGAGCAACGTAAGGAGAAGTTCGATTTTGCAACCTATCGCGTCGATTCCCTGGCCTTCTCGGTGAAATCCACCAGCAACGTACAGTCGATCACCAGTGCGAAAGATCTGGCCGGTAAAAAGGTGATTGTCGGGTCAGGCACCAATCAGGAACGTATTCTGCTGGGCTGGAACGAAGAGAATAAAAAGGCCGGACGCGAGCCTGCGTTGCCGGTTTATCTGACCGACGACGCCTCAGGCAATCTCTATATTCAGTCCGGCAGGGCGGATGTCTTCTTTGGACCGCAGTCCGTTTCGGCCTACAAAGCCGCGTTAACCGGCAAAACCCGCGTTGTGGGATTAGGCCCGAAGAAAGCCTATGTCGCCACCACAACCAAAAAAGGCAATGGGCTGGTGTATGCGTTGCAGGCTGCGCTGGACGGTGCGATTAAGCGCGGGGATTATCAAAAGGTGCTGGCGCGCTGGGGGGAAGCGGGCGAAGCGGTGACGTCTTCAGACGTTAATCCACCCGGGATAACCTACTAATGGTGCTCTATACCCTAAATAATTCGAGTTGCAGGAAGGCGGCAAGGGAACGAATCCCCGGGAGCGTACATAAGTACGTGACTGGGGTGAGTGAATGCAGCCAACGCACCTGCAACTTGAAGTATGACGGGTATACACTTAGGGTTTTCATCCCTGAGGAGGCAACATGATCAAACTCTATGGCGTACCCGGCTGGGGATCGGCAATCAGTGAGGTGATGCTGACTCTGGCAGACATCCCGTATCAGTTCGTCAACGTGGATGGGTTTGACCAGCCCGGCCCGCAGCGCGAATTGCTGTTGAAACTGAACCCGCTGTGCCAGGTGCCGACGCTGGAGCTGGAAAATGGGGCGATCGTGACGGAAACCGCGGCGATCGCCCTGATGGTGCTCGACAGACGACCCGACCTCGCGCCGCCCGTTGGGCAGGCCGAGCGCCAGCAGTTTCAGCGCCTGCTCATCTGGTTTGTGGCGAACGTCTATCCCACCTTTACGTATGCAGATTACCCGGAACGCTGGGTGCCTGATGCCCCGGAACAGCTGAAGAAAAACTGTATTGAGTACCGGAAATCCCTCTATCTGTGGTTTGACAGCCAGCTCAGCGCCTCGCCTTATGCCTTTGGCCAACAGCTTACGCTGCTTGACGTCTATATTGCCGTCGTGCGTACCTGGGGGCCAGGTCATGAGTGGTTTACCACCAACGCACCTAATATCACCGCCATCGCGGATGCCGTCTGCGCGTTGCCAGAACTGCACAAGGTGCTAAAAGCTAACGACATAATCTGATAACGTGGAACGCTAACCTATAAAAGGAGCCCTGCCCATGCCTCACGTTGATATCAAATGTTTTCCACGCGATCTGACTGACGAACAAAAAACGGCCCTGGCGGCGGATATCGCCGAAACAATAGTCCGTCATCTGAACAGCAAAGATCGCTCAATCTCCGTGGCGCTTCACGAAGTACAGGAAGCTGACTGGAAGGCGCAGGTCTGGGATACCGAGATTGGACCTAAACTGGATGAACTGATTAAGAAGCCCGGCTATTCGATGTAACTCGCCTGCCGGGTGGTGCAGTATCACCCGGCGATCCCCGCCTTTCATTCCTTTCGCAAAAATCGATAATAAACAGCACAACGTTTCCGCTACAATTCACTCCTCCAAACAATATTCGTTAAATCAGCAGGTAAGCACTACAACTGCACCAGATTAAGTACAGATAGTAAAAGGATAATTTTTTCATGACAAAATTACCTCGGTTTTCACTCGCCTTTATGCATCCTCGTTACTGGCTCAGTTGGGCAGGCATTGCTGCGCTCTGGGGCACGGTTCAGCTTCCGTATCCGCTTCTGTTAAAAGCAGGGCACGGACTCGGGCGTCTGGCCATGCGTCTGCTTCCACGCCGCGTGGAAATCGCCAGACGAAATCTTGAGCTTTGCTTTCCGGAGATGAAAGAGGGTGAGCGCGAGCGTTTGCTTGAGCGTAATTTTGAATCGGTTGGAATGGGCGTCATCGAAACGGGCATCGCGTGGTTCTGGCCTGACTGGCGCGTGCGCAAACACTTCAGCGTGACCGGCTACGAACATATGGAACAGGCAAGGGCGCAAGGAAGGGGCGTGGTGCTCATTGGCATGCATTTTCTCACGCTGGAATTAGGCGCACGCATCTTTGGCATGCTCAACGCGGGTATTGGCGTCTATCGTCCCAACAACAATGCGTTGCTCGACTGGCTACAGACGCGCGGTCGTCTGCATTCCAATAAAACCATGCTCGACCGTTACGATTTGAAGGGCATGATCCGCGCGCTTAAGCAAAATGAGATCCTGTGGTATGCCCCGGATCACGACTATGGAAAAACGAATAGCGTGTTTGTGCCGTTTTTTGCCGTCCCGGACGCCGCGACAACTGCCGGGAGCTATATGCTGGTGAAAAGTGCCAGACCGGCCGTGATCCCGTTTGTACCACGCAGAAAAGCAGACGGCACAGGGTATGAGCTGATTATCCTGGACGATATTAGCGATACCTTGCAGGGAGGCGATAAAATGGCCGTGGCTACGCAGATGAACAGGGCGATTGAGCGTGCGGTGATGATGGCACCCGAGCAATATATGTGGCTGCATCGTCGCTTCAAAACGCGTCCTGAAGGGCAACCGGACCGGTATGCGCGAAAAAAACAGGTCCAGTCCTCAGTCAGAACTTTCGCTGCCAGCGATATGTCGGATCGGTCGAGTATCCAGCAGTAACACAGGGGGCGGATGCCGTTGCGCTCCGCCCTTTATAAAATCTGCGCCGCTGGATAGAATTACCGCATCCACCTTGTCGGGATGCAAAATATGACCGGAAGAGTCGACTATCACCTTGAAAAATATCTCCTCACCGAAGTCGCCGAGCCAGAACGTCTGACCCGCCAGTGGGCAGAAGTGATGCGCGAGTGTCGCGAGCAAAAATCCGGTGCGGAAGAGCGTTTGCGTCTCGCGCTGCTGAATGTGGATTATGTGACCAGCTTTGAGCTTCCCTTCCGGTTACTCCTCACCCGCGCCCCGCAGTTGATTGATGGGATCAGAAATGAGTTCCAGCTCAGTCAAAAAAATGTCCTGTTCAACGGCAAGCGGTTTGGCTGCGTTTACAGCCTTAAACAGGACCTGGAAGGCGTTCCTGACGAATTTACCTATCACCTGAAAACGCGAATCCAGCGAAGCGACAGCACTGGCGGAAGTGAAGTACCTTACCGGCAAATTGCACAGCAGGTGAAAGCGCCCAGGGAACGACTCAAACTGGCACTCGAAAATGGACTATCTGTAACGGCGCTCGACGGGCTTTTCTGGTTTGGCATTCAGCGCATCGCGGCCGATGTGCAGAGGCTAAGAAAAACGGGCACGAGGATTGTGACGTCAGAGACTGAGGTGTTTGATACGCTAACGATGACAACCCGGCGGATCCCTGTCTACAGCCTGACGCAGCCGGAATGAGCCTCGGTCGCTGAATCGTCGAACGTCTCAGAGAAAACAAAAAAAGACGGTAAGCTCTTTCTCAGATATACCGTGCTTCAGCAAAGCTTTCATTGACATTATGCCCCTTAGAAAGAGGGGCGTTTCACGCGATGGCATTGCTACTCAGCAAATGCCCGCAATGCCTCGCCATCAAGACGATAGCGTACCCATTCGGACTGCGGTACCGCGCCGATGCTCAGATAAAAATCAATTGCAGACTGGTTCCAGTCAAGCACGCTCCATTCCAGCCGGCCGCAGTGACGTTCCACTGCGCATTGCGCGATATTTTTAAGCAGTGCTTTTCCCGCACCCTTGCTGCGGTATTCCGGGGAGACATACAAATCTTCCATATAGATGCCGTTGCGACCAAGCCAGGTGGAATAGCTGGTGAAAAAAACGGCATACCCCACAGCATGGCCTGCATATTCGGCAACCAGCGCTTCGGTTTTACTGTCTGCACCAAACAGCGTTTTACGGATTTCGTCCGGCGTGGTGACCACTTCTTCTGGCGCTTTTTCATAGACTGCGAGTTCGTAAATCATATCGTATATTGCCGCTGCATCTTCAGGTCGCGCCTGACGAATCGTAATGCTCATTCCTTTCCCTTTATCTTTGTTTGTAGTTGATGGGGATAAGCATAAAGGCTAATGTAAGAAGAATTAAGTGCAATGAAATCAATAAATGATGAATATTATGCATCCAGCCTTAAGGCGCCTTGATTTAAACCTTCTGCCGGTTTTTGACGCGATTTATCGCCACAGTTCCATTCGACTTGCGGCAGATGAGCTGGCGATGAGCACCTCGGCGCTCAGCCATGCCCTGTCACGGCTGCGTGTTTCGCTCAACGACCCGCTGTTCTACCGGGAAGGACATCGAATGTGTCCCAGCGTCTATGCCACCCAGCTTGCGCCAGTTATTGCATCGGCCCTGAAATATCTCGACCAGGAGCTGTCGCCGCAGCCGGAATTTGATCCTGCTATCAGTACAGCGTGTTTGCAGATCGCGATAACGGACTTTACCGCGTTCTGCATATTCCCTGCGCTCATGAATACGCTTCAACATGCGGCGCCTGGCTTGCGTCTGGAATTACGATATTTGCCGCACAGCCCGGCGTTGACGGAATTACTGGCAGGAGAGGTGGATCTGGCCTTGGGATTCAGCACCATTGAGGATCGCCGGTACCCGGAGCTGGAAGAGATCAGCTGGTTCGAAGATGAATATGTGGTGATTAGCAATGCGAGCCGGAGCGCGCTCACGCTGGAGGATTATCTCGCCGCCCGGCATCTTGTGGTTACGCCGTGGAATGAGAAGCAGGGGGTGCTGGATTTGCAGCTGGAACGCATGGGTTATACCCGACACATTGCGATCAAAACCCCGTCTATGCTCAGCGCCCCGTTTGTTATTGCAGAAAGCGATCTGCTGATGGCGTTACCTCGATTCGCCGCTGAAAAGCTGCTGCCAGCTACCCGTATTAAAATTTTTGATTTACCGTTCCATATCAGTCCGTTTGAAGTAAAAATTTATTCGCACAAGCGCAGCGGGAAACGAGGCGTTACGAACTGGCTCAAAGCTACGCTGCGCGCGCTGGCCGAAAGGCAACAGTCAGTGCGCTTATGATTTCGACTGTAACAGGATCGCCATCAGCCCCGGAAAGCGGGCGTCCAGATCTTCTCTTCTCAGTGAAATCATATTCTCGCGCCCCTGCGGGCGCTGCCAGATCACGCCGCTGTCGCGCAGTACACGCCAGTGGTGAGTCATGGTTGATTTCACCACCTCGTCCGGGCGCAGCGCGTTGCAGCTCAGCTCACTGCCGTCGGCCAGCCGTCGAATAATCGCCAGCCGCAGCGGATTGCCGAGGGCGAACAGCACATTTTCCAGCAGTATTTGTTCAGGTTCCGGGTGGTTTGGGATCATCGTTTTCCTGCGTCTCGCGTGAGATTGAGCTATATCAACAATAGGTCAACCGTTAAAAAATAGTTCGATAATACTCGTACAATAGGACTATTATAACAAACGAACAAACACGCGACTATCCTGGTCGTCACAAACCCGTCATGAAGACGTAAGGAAATATCATGCCCCGACCCATTCCACTCGAACGTTATCGCAACATCGGTATCTCCGCGCATATCGATGCGGGCAAAACAACCACCACTGAGCGCATCCTGTTTTACACCGGGATGAGCCACAAGCTGGGTGAAGTACACGATGGCGCGGCAACCACCGACTGGATGGCGCAGGAGCAGGAGCGCGGGATCACCATTACGTCGGCGGCGGTGAGCTGTTTTTGGCCCGGCATGGACAGAGGCTTTGAACCGCACCGCATCAATATTATCGACACCCCCGGGCATGTGGATTTCACCATTGAGGTGGAACGTTCCATGCGTGTGCTCGACGGCGCGGTGATGGTTTATGACTCCGTCGGCGGCGTGCAGCCGCAGTCGGAAACCGTCTGGCGTCAGGCGAATAAATATCACGTCCCGCGTCTGGCATTCGTCAACAAAATGGACCGCCCGGGTGCGGATTTCTTCCGCGTGGTGCGGATGATGCAGGAGCGGCTGAAAGCTAATCCGGTCCCGATTGTGATCCCCGTGGGCGCAGAGGAACACTTCACCGGCGTGGTTGATCTCATCAAGATGCGCACCATTCTTTGGGATGATGCGACCCAGGGCATGGCGTTCACCTACGCGCCGGTGCCCGACGATCTGCTGAGCACCGCGCAGACGTGGCGAGAAAAAATGGTCTCGTCTGCGGCAGAAGCCAGCGATGAGCTTATGGATAAGTACCTTGAGACGGGCGAACTGGATGAAGCTGAAATCATCAAAGGGCTACGGATCCGGACGATCTCCGGTGAAATACAGCCCATGCTGTGCGGCAGCGCTTTCAAGAACAAGGGTGTGCAGCGCATGCTCGACGCGGTGATTGAATTGATGCCGTCTCCACTGGACGTGCCCGCTATTGATGGGGTAGACGAAGATGGACAGCACGCCGAGCGCCACCCAAGCGATGATGAACCATTCTCTGCGCTGGCCTTCAAGCTGATGAGCGATCCGTACGTCGGACAGTTGACCTTTATTCGCGTCTATTCCGGCATACTGCGCAAAGGCGACGCGGTGTATAACCCGGTGAAGGGCAAAAAAGAGCGAATCGGGCGCATCGTGCTGATGCATGCCAACGACCGCCATGAGGTGGACGAGTTGCGCACAGGGGATATCGCAGCCTGTGTCGGGCTGAAAGACGTCACCACCGGTGACACGCTGACCGACCCGAATGCGGTGATCACCCTTGAACGGATGGAGTTCCCGGACCCGGTTATTTCGCTGGCGATTGAGCCGAAAACCAAGGCCGATCAGGAGAAAATGGGGATTGCCCTACAGCGCCTGGCGGCGGAGGATCCGTCTTTCCGTCTGCACACGGACGAAGAGTCCGGTCAGACCATTATCTCCGGGATGGGCGAACTGCATCTCGAAATCATCGTTGACCGCATGAAGCGTGAGTTTGGCGTTGAGGCAAACATTGGTCGTCCGCAGGTCACCTACCGTGAAACCCTGCGTAAAGCGGTGAAGGATATTGAAGGTAAATTTGTCCGACAGTCCGGCGGGAAAGGGCAGTACGGTCATGTGGTCCTGAGTCTGGAGCCGTTAGCAGCCGGAAGTGGTTTTGTGTTTGAAGATGCCACCAAAGGCGGGGTAGTGCCGCGGGAGTACATCCCGTCGGTGGAAAAAGGCTTGCGAGAAGCCATGAATACGGGTGTGCTGGCGGGCTATCCGGTTGTCGATGTGAAAGCGACCCTGACGTTTGGTTCCTACCATGACGTTGACTCCTCGGAGATGGCCTTCCGCATGGCGGCGATCCTCGGCTTCAAAGAGGGCGCGCGGCGGGCGGATCCGGTTATTCTTGAGCCGGTGATGCACGTTGAGGTGGAAACGCCGGAAGAGTATGCCGGGAACATTATGGGCGATCTCTCCTCCCGTCGCGGCATGGTGCAGGGGATGGCAGAGCAGTACGGCAGCCAGATTATTCGCGCTGACGTCCCGCTGGCTGAAATGTTTGGCTACGCCACCACGCTGCGCTCGATGTCCCAGGGGCGCGCGACGTATACGATGGAGTTCCATCATTTTGCGGAAGCTCCGCGGAATGTGGCGGATGAGATTATTGCGAAGCGCGTGAAGAGTTAATTAATTGCACATGGTAGTCATTTGGCTACCATGTGCCTTTATTATTACGACAGGGAGTTTATGCCTGTTACTTAATTAGCGTCGCCGAGCGCACTTTCCATTTTCCTTGCTCTTCAACGAGACAATCTGCAATAACATGATCTTGCTTCTTACCAAATGCGACATAGACGTTTGTGCAAACGGCGTCACAATCAGAATGTAAGACGGTTATCTGATTCCAGTCATCATCCCAGTCCTGCGCTTTGATAAACATATCCGCATCGGGCATATCTTTGTCGTTACTGTCGCCAGAGTACATTTCTTTAATTGCTGCAATGGTCCTTGAGGCTACGTACTCGTTCATAATGTCTGGATTGAGTACGGGCGGTTTGTTCTGATCTAACTGCGCTATATACCATTGATTGAATTTAAGCGCCGCCTGACCCGGTGCATAAATGTTTTCTGCGGCCGCGAGCGGAGAAAGGGCGAAAATTAAAAAGTAGAGTGGTTTCATTAATCATGCCTGAACAGTTCGTAATGAGGTTGTATGTTGCGGTAAGCCTGCATTGACTAATGTGCGCCCCATATCTTTTGCCAGACGCGTGTTGGGGATTTTTAATCGACCACCCGCTCTGATCGCTTCTGTTACGTAACGAGCACAATAACCCGTGCTGCTGGGCTGCGCGTGTGATTTCGCATATGATATTGCGCCATCTTTGTTCCATGACATGGATATTTCCTTTACGAAAGATTGTTTATGCAACAGCTTCTGAAATATCCTCCGTTTAACATCGTTATGATAAACATAAAATGCCATAGAAATTTTATATAATTCAGATGGGTATAATTAAAAAATCAATCCAGCGCCTTCACCATCTTCCCACTCGTCACAAACGTCCCGGCCCCCAGATGATGCAGCGTATTCAGCTTATCCCCGTCAAACTGCCAGCGTCCGGCGACAAATGCGCGTTCATCTGCCGCGGCGGAAACCACTTCGCCAAACAGGGTGTCATATTTCTCGGCCGCAGAAGTGACAGGTAATAACCGACACTCCATCCACGCCAGACATTTCTCTTCTATAACCGGCAGACCAAGCTCAGGGCCATGAATAACCGGGATCCCGTAGCAGTTAAATTTATCCTCGTCGCGCCCGCTGACGCTGCCGACCGCCCAGGTCCAGTTGGCTGCCGCCACGCCGGGGATCACAATGCCGAATTTCCCGCTGCGTTCGATCAACTCCCGTGACCACGCGCTTTTGTCTACCACAATCGCGATACGCGGGGGTTCAAATTCCACCGGCATAGACCATGCGGCGGCCATGACGTTGCGACGATCGATGGTCTCATCCCGACTGGTGATGAGCACGGTTGGACCGTGATTCAGAAGACGGCTGGCATGACGTAATTCAACAGGACGAAAGTGGCTCATAGGATCTCCTCATGTACACGATGAGTATGGCGAAAAAGCACTTTTGCGCATATGCATAAGGGAAAATAGTTTATAAACAGGGGATATCACATCATGGAGCAAATCATGTCCCCATTTCTGAGTGCTTATTTTGCCCGCACGGGCTGGCAGCAGCCCGTACAGGTTAATATCGATACCCTGCGGGGGCTCCATTTACACCATAACTGCGCGATCCCTTTTGAAAATATTGACGTCGTTTTGCCGCGGGAAATCCATCTGGACGACGGGTGTCTGGTGGATAAACTGGTCACCGCGCGTCGGGGGGGATATTGCTTCGAGCAAAATGGCCTGTTTGAACGGGTGTTGCGCGAAGTTGGGTTTACGGTACGCAGCGTGCTGGGGCGGGTTGTGCTGGCGAATCCGTCGCAGATGCCGCCGCGCACGCACCGGTTGCTGCTGGTTGAGCTGAACGGCGAGCGTTGGATCGCCGATGTGGGATTTGGCGGACAAACGCTGACGGCGCCGATTCGTTTGATCGCCAACGAGGAGCAGAAAACCCCGCACGGGAGTTATCGTTTGCTGAGCGAGGGTAACGACTGGGTACTGCAATTCCGCCATCACGAGCACTGGCAGTCAATGTACCAATTTGACCTGGGGACGCAGTACTTCAACGATTACGTGATGGGTAACTTCTGGTCGGCGCACTGGCCTCAGTCCCATTTTCGTCATCACCTGCTGATGTGTCGCCACCTGCCGGACGGGGGCAAGCTGACGCTGACCAACTTTAATTTTACCCACTGGCAGAACGGTCATGTGGAGGAGCAGATCCATTTGCCGGATGCGGAGGCGCTATATAAGCTGATGCAGGACCGGTTTGGCCTGGGCGTTGATGACCCGAAGCACGGCTTTACACTGGCAGAGCTGACGGCCGTGATGGCGGGGTTTGATACGCATCCGCAGGCGGGGAAATAGCCCGGTGGCGGCTACGCCTTACCGAGCCTACGGGAGTATACGTAGGTCGGGTAAGGCGTAGCCGCCACCCGACAAATCAACGGCGCGATCTTACCACCTGATACCGACGCGTGAAGTACTCAAACGGCGCGCTCCACACGTGCACCAGGCGGGTGAACGGGAAGATGAGGAAGATCGTCATCCCCAGCACCAGATGCACGCGGAAGATCGGCGCGACGCCGCTCAGCATTTCCGACGAGCCGCCCTTAAACGTGACGATCCCCTGCGCCCAGCCGACCAGCTTCATCATCTCGCTTCCGTCAGGGTACTGAGCGGAGAAAGGAATGGTCGACAGCCCAAGGATGCACTGAAGCAGCAGGATACTCATGATGATAATATCCGGCGTGGTGGACGTGGCGCGCACCCGCTGGTTGAACAGGCGTCGGATCAAAAGCATCGACCCACCGATCAGCGTCAGCACCCCGCAAATACCTCCCGCAATCATGGCTAACTGCTGTTTAACCGCGACGGGTAAAAACCAGGCGTACATCCAGTGCGGGGTTAACATGCCGAACAGGTGCCCGAAGAAGATCCCCAGAATCCCAATATGAAACAGGTTCGAAGCCCAGTTCATCCCGCGCTTGCTGAGCATCTGGCTTGATGACGCCCGCCAGGTGTACTGCCCATAGTCGTAGCGCAACCAACTGCCGAGGAAGAAGACGGTGGCGCAGATGTACGGATAAATGTCATAGAAAAACACGTTCAGGTAATGAGTCATTTTGGGCCTCCGGCGCTGACGTCCACGTACTGCGGCGCGACGTCCTGGCTAAAGCGTCGTTGATATTGCTGCATCGGCGAACTGTCGCACGATGTGGCGTTGTCTTCGATAAACTTGACCTGTTCCTCTTCCCACACGGCGTCCAGCGCCTGACGGGTATCATCCCGTTTTTCACCGGATACCTGTTTCGCCACGCTGTCGCTGGAAAGCCGTGTTTCCGCCAGCGACAGCAGGGCGTCAAACAGCTGGTAATGCGCTACCTCGCGCTGTTTCAGGCGGCCTCCAATCAGCGCCAGTATAGGCGCGACGTTTTGCAGCCCTTCACGCGCCTCGTCGTCGCTGACGATACTGAGATATTCCAGATAGAGCGGCAGATAGTCCGGCAGCTCGCGGCAATCCAGCTCTAGCCCGGCTTTCTCATACTGGCTCATCAGGTCAACCATCGCCTGACCGCGATCGCGGGACTCGGCGTGAACGTGCTCGAACAGCAGTAGTGAAGTCGCGCGCCCCCGCTCGAAAACTTCACACCATTCGGCCTGCTTATCCAGCAGCGGGGCGCTCAGGTGCTGCTGCGCAAACGGCAGTAGCATGGGCGCATCCTGTTCCACCAGGGAAAGCGCTTCTTCACGGTTATCCCAAAGCAGCTCATCGGGATACTCAATCAGTAGCGCGATGATTTTAAGGATCTGCATTATTCTCCCTCCCCGTGATCGCGCACCTCGGTAATGTTGATCGCGTCGATGCGGCTGCTGTTGAAGAGGTTGAACCTGGTGTCGGAGCCGTGACAGCCGTCACCGAAGGTGAAGCCGCAGCCGTTTTTCTCAGGGAAGGCGTCGCGCGCCATTTCGCGGTGGCTGGTCGGGATCACGAAGCGGTCTTCGTAGTTAGCGATGGCCAGATAGCGGTACATCTCCTCAACCTGCGCTTCGGTCAGGCCCACTTCCTCAATGGCGCGGGTATCGGTCACGCCTTCCACGGTCTGGGAGCGTTTGTAGTGGCGCATCGCCATCATGCGCTTCAGAGCGCGCAGCACCGGGCCGGTATCGCCCGCGCTGAGCATATTTGCCAGGTATTGCACCGGGATGCGCAGGCTTTCGACCGCAGGCAGTACACCGTCGCTCTGCGGCAGACCACCCGCGTCCGCGTAGGACTGAATCGGTGACAGCGGCGGCACATACCAGACCATCGGCAGGGTGCGGTACTCCGGATGCAGCGGCAGGGCGAGCTTCCAGTCCATCGCCATTTTGTAAACCGGGGAACGCTGCGCTGCGTCGATGACGTTCTGCGGGATGCCCTGCTTCAGGGCTTCTTCAATCACCGCCGGATCGTTCGGGTTAAGGAACACGTCGCACTGGCGCTCATACAGATCGGTTTCATGCTCGGTGCTGGCCGCCTCTTCAATACGGTCCGCGTCATACAACAGCACGCCAAGGTAGCGGATGCGTCCAACGCAGGTTTCTGAGCAGACGGTCGGCTGGCCGGACTCGATGCGCGGATAGCAGAAGATGCACTTCTCTGACTTGCCGCTTTTCCAGTTGAAGTAGATTTTCTTGTACGGACAGCCGCTAATACACAGACGCCAGCCGCGGCATTTGTCCTGGTCGATCAGCACAATGCCGTCCTCTTCGCGTTTGTAAATCGCACCGCTCGGGCAGGTGGCGACGCAGCTCGGGTTGAGGCAATGCTCGCACAGGCGCGGCAGGTACATCATGAAGGTGTTTTCGAACTGGCCGTACATCTCTTTCTGGATCTTCTGAAAGTTTCGATCGCGGGCGCGTTTTTCGAACTCGCCGCCCAGCAGCTCCTCCCAGTTTGGTCCCCAGACGATCTTATCCATCCGCTTACCGTCAATCAGCGAGCGGGGGCGGGCGGTAGGGAGGTGATCCCCCTCCGGGGCGCGGTGCAGATCCTGGTAATCGAAGGTGAAAGGTTCATAGTAATCGTCAATCTGCGGCAACACGGGGTTGGCGAAAATTTTCGACAGGACGCCCATTTTTCCGCCGAGGCGCGGGGTCAGCTTGCCGTGAATACTGCGGATCCATCCGCCTTGCCACTCATCCTGATCTTCCCAGTTTTTCGGATAGCCGATACCCGGTTTGGTTTCGACGTTATTAAACCACGCATACTCCATCCCTTCGCGCCCGGTCCAGACGTTCTTACAGGTGACCGAGCAGGTGTGGCAGCCAATGCATTTATCGAGATTCAGTACCATGCCAACCTGTGAGCGTATTTTCATTTTTTCGCCTCCTGAACCTGATCCCGACCTTCGCCGTCCAGCCAGTTAATATTTTTCATTTTGCGGATCATAATAAACTCGTCGCGGTTCGAGCCGACGGTGCCGTAATAGTTAAAGCTGTACGCCAGCTGCGCGTAGCCGCCAATCATGTGGGTCGGTTTCGGACAGACGCGGGTGACCGAGTTGTGGATCCCGCCGCGCCGTCCGGTCACTTCTGACCCCGGAATGTTCAGAATGCGCTCCTGAGCGTGGTACATCATGGTCATGCCCGGCGGCACGCGCTGGCTGACCACCGCGCGGGCGGTGAGGGCGCCGTTGGCGTTGAAGGCTTCGATCCAGTCGTTGTCCTCAATCCCCAGCTCGCGCGCGTCGGTTTCGCTGATCCAGACGATTGGCCCCCCGCGTGACAGGGTCTGCATCAGCAGGTTTTCGCTGTAGGTGGAGTGAATGCCCCATTTCTGGTGCGGCGTCAGGAAGTTAAGCGCTTTTTCCGGGAAGCCGTTCGGCGGGATCTCGCGCATATGGGTGACGCTGCGGGTATCAATCGGTGGACGATAGGCCACCAGACTTTCACCGAAGGCGCGCATCCAGGCGTGATCCTGATACAGCTGCTGGCGGCCGGAAATCGTGCGCCACGGGATCAGCTCGTGAACGTTGGTATAGCCTGCGTTATACGAGACATGCTCGCTCTCAAGGCCGGACCACGTTGGGCTGGAGATAATTTTGCGCGGCTGCGCCTGAATATCGCGGAAGCGGATTTTCTCGTCTTCTTTGTTCAGCGCCAGATGGGTGTGATCGCGCCCGGTCAGTTCGCCGAGGGCCTCCCAGGCTTTGACCGCGACCTGACCGTTGGTTTCCGGCGCAAGAGCGAGGATCACCTCTGAAGCATCAATGGCGGTTTCAATGCGTGGTCGGCCTTTGGCCGGGCCGTCGAGCTTGACGTAATTGAGCTTGCCGAGGAAATCGACTTCGTTTTGCGTGTTCCACGATATGCCTTTTCCGCCGTTGCCGAGCTTGTCCAGTAGCGGACCGAGAGAAGTGAAGCGCTCGTAGGTTTCCGGATAGTTGCGCTCGACGACCGCAATGTTTGGCGCGGTTTTACCGGGGATGAGATCGCACTCGCCTTTGCGCCAGTCCAGAATATCAAAAGGCTGCGACAGTTCCCCCGGGGAGTCATGCTGTAGCGGCTGTAGCACCACGTCAGTTTCGGTGCCGAGATGCCCGACGCACACTTCAGAGAAGACTTTGGCGATGCCTTTGTAGATCTCCCAGTCGCTGCGGGACTCCCACGCCGGGTCAACGGCGGCAGAGAGCGGGTGAATAAACGGATGCATGTCCGAGGTATTCATATCGTCTTTTTCATACCAGGTGGCGGTCGGCAGGACGATATCGGAGAACAGGCAGGTGCTGGACATACGGAAATCGAGCGTCACCAGCAGATCCAGCTTGCCCTCAATGGCGGCGGTTTGCCATTCCACCTCTTCAGGTTTGACATCATCCGTTGAGCCTAAATCCTCGCCCTGAATCCCGCTCTCGGTGCCAAGCAGGTATTTGAGCATGTACTCATGGCCTTTTCCGGACGAGCCAAGCAGGTTAGAACGCCAGACAAACAGGTTGCGCGGGTGGTTCTTGCCGTTGTCCGGCTGTTCGCAGGCAAAGCGAATATCGCCCGATTTTAACGCCTGCACGGTGTAATCCTGCGGCGACATCCCGGCGGCGTCGGCGCGGGCCTTAACGTGCAGCGGGTTGAGGTTGAGCTGCGGCGCGGAAGGGAGCCAGCCCATGCGCTCGGCGCGGACGTTGAAATCAATCAGGTGACCGGTGAATTTCGACGCGTCTGCAAGAGGAGAAAGCAGCTCCTGTGCGGTGAGCTTCTCATAGCGCCACTGGCTGGCGTGGTTGTAGAAGTAAGAGGTGCTGTTCATCTGGCGCGGCGGACGGTTCCAGTCCAGCGCGAAGGCCAGCGGCAGCCAGCCGGTTTGCGGACGCAGTTTCTCCTGGCCGACATAGTGCGACCAGCCGCCGCCGCTCTGCCCGACGCAGCCGCAGAAGACCAGCATGTTGATCATCCCCCGGTAGTTCATGTCCATGTGGTACCAGTGGTTCACACCGGCCCCGAGGATGATCATCGAACGACCATGGGTCTTGTGCGCCGTGTCGGCAAATTCACGGGCGATTTTTTCTATCAGGTAAGCGGGGACGCCGGTAATTTGTTCGCCCCAGGCTGGGGTGTAGGCTTTGATCTCGGCGTAGTTTGCCGCCGCGTTACTGTCTTCCAGACCGCGATCGAGGCCGTAGTTTGCGAGCACCAGATCGTACACGCTGACCACGCGTCTCTGGCTGCCGTCGGCCAGCGTCAGGGTTTTACTCGGTACGCGGCGAGTAAGCACCGGCTCCTGCTTCACGCTGCGGAAATGCGGGTTCTCGTTGCCCCCGAAGTAAGGGAAGGCCACGTCTGCCACACTGTCGTGGGTGATGAGCAGGGAAAGCGTCAGCTCGGTCTCCTGTCCCGCGGCCAGCGACTCCAGGTTCCATTTGCCTTTTTCGCCCCAGCGGAAACCGATAGAGCCGTTCGGCGCCACCAGATTTCCGGCGACGTCAAAGGCGATGGTTTTCCACTCCGGATTATTGGTTTCACCCAGCCCGTCGGCCAGATCCGACGCGCGCAGCATGCGGCCCGGCACCACGCGACCGTCAGCCTGTTCATCCAGCAGGACCAGCATCGGCATGTCGGTGTAGCGGCGGCAATAGTTGAGGAAGTAATCGCTCGGGTTATCAAGGTGGAACTCTTTGAGGATCACATGCCCCATCGCCATGGCGAGGGCGCTGTCGGTACCCTGTTTTGGGGCCAGCCACTGGTCGCTGAGCTTCGCCACCTCCGAGAAGTCCGGCGTAATGGCGACGGTCTTGGTGCCTTTGTAACGCACTTCGGTAAAGAAGTGGGCGTCCGGGGTACGCGTCTGCGGCACGTTCGAGCCCCAGGCAATGATATAGCTGGAGTTGTACCAGTCCGCCGATTCCGGCACGTCGGTCTGCTCGCCCCAGGTCATCGGCGATGCCGGAGGCAGATCGCAGTACCAGTCATAGAAGCTCAGGCAGGTGCCGCCGAGCAGGGAGAGATAGCGCGTACCGGCGGCATAAGAGACCATCGACATGGCCGGGATGGGGGAAAAACCGGCTACCCGATCCGGGCCGTAGTTTTTGATGGTCCAGACGTTGGCGGCAGCAATCAGCTGGTTAAGCTCTTTCCAGTTTGAGCGGATAAACCCGCCTTTACCGCGCGCCTTTCTGTAGCTTTGCGCTTTCTGTGGATCGTGCTGAATGGCATCCCAGGCCAGCACCGGATCGGTATGCTGCGCCAGCGCCTCGCGCCAGAGCTCGATCAGCCTGCGGCGTACCAGCGGGTACTTGAGACGGTTGGCGCTGTAGAGATACCAGGAGTAGCTTGCGCCACGCGGGCAGCCGCGCGGTTCGTGGTTAGGCAGGTCAGGGCGGGTACGCGGGTAGTCGGTCTGCTGGGTTTCCCATGTCACCAGGCCATTTTTGACATAAATCTTCCAGCTACAGGAGCCGGTGCAGTTAACGCCGTGGGTGGATCGCACAATCTTGTCGAACTGCCAGCGCTGACGGTAGCTGTCCTCCCAGTCGCGGTTGGTGTGGTACACCTGGCCGTGCCCATCGGCGAAACTGTCGCCTTTTGTTTTGAAGTAACGGAAGCGGTCCAACAGTTTGCTCATGACATTTCTCCTGCTTCGATAACATGGCCGGAGGGTGAGGCATCACGCTCCGGCGAAGAGGTAGTTATTATTTTTGTGAGGATTTGCGGCCGTACACCAGCCAGGTGACGAGCACGCAGACGATGTAAAACACGAGGAAGACTTTCATGGCGCCCACCGGGGAACCGGTCATCGCCAGGGAGGTGCCAAAGGCTTTGGGAATAAAGAACCCGCCCACCGCACCGATGGCAGAGATAAAGCCCAGCGCCGCAGCCGTTTCGGTCACCGCTTCATGCTGTGCCTGTTCATCGCTCCCGCCCTGTTTTTTCACGCGGTCGAGGGTGATTTGGCGAAAGATAATCGCGATCATCTGGAAGGTCGAGCCGCTACCCAGGCCTGCGGTCAGAAACAGGCCCATAAAGACCAGATAGAAGGCGATAAAGCTGCCTGAACCAGACCCGGGGAGCGTCAGGAAAATCAGGGCGCTAAAGATGGCCATAAAGACGAAGTTGATCAGCGTCACCCTTACGCCGCCCAGTCTGTCCGAAATCATTCCGCCAGCCGAACGCGCCAGGGCGCCGATCAGTGGGCCAAAGAAGGCGAGGTGGAGGATATTAACGTCCGGAAACTGGGTTTTCGACAGCATGGCAAAGCCTGCCGAGAAACCGATAAACGAGCCGAAGGTTGCCAGATAAAGCAGGCTCAGCAGCCAGAGATGAAAGCGCTTAAGCACCGGAAGCTGGCTGGCAATGGACGCTTTCGAGCTGGCGATGTCATTCATGCCAAAAAACGCCGCAATGGTGGCCAGAATCAGCAGCGGCGCCCAGATCCACGCCGCGTTCGCCAGCCACATCGTCGAGCCATCCTCCTGCGGTACGCCGTGCACGCCGAGGAAGGTAAACATCGGCAGGAAAATCACCAGCGGCGCAACCAGCTGCATCACACTCACGCCCAGGTTACCCAGCCCGCCGTTAATGCCCAGTGCGCTGCCCTGTCTGGCTTTCGGGAAGAAGAAGCTGATGTTTCCCATACTGGAAGCGAAGTTGGCACCGGCAAAACCGCAAAGCAGCGCGATGATGATGAAGATCCAATAGGGCGTGGCGGTATTCTGGATGGCGATCCCAAGCCAGACACAGGGTACGACCAGGATAACGGTGCTTAACACGGTCCAGTAACGCCCGCCAAATATCGGCACCATAAAAGAGTAGGGGACACGCAATATCGCGCCGGAGAGAGAAGGTAATGCCGTTAGCATAAAAAGCTGATCGGTGCTGAAATTAAATCCGACCTTATTAAGATTTACCGCAATAGCGCTAAACAACATCCAGACGCAAAACGCCAGAAGCAAACATGCCACGGAAATCCACAGGTTTCTTCGTGCGATATGTTTCCCTTTATTCTCCCAAAATTGCGCGTTTTCCGGTTTCCAGTTACTCAACAGATGCTGATTACTCTTCTCGCTTTGATGTGACATATCACCCTCTTGCTTACCGAAGTGGAGAGAAAAAAGAAGGAAAAACAGAAAGATACCTGTCAGTGGTTTATGAAATTTATAGGATGTTATGGGATACATCTGAAAGGATAGATAAAAAAGCGAATCCCTGAGTTTGGAATGGGAATCAGGGTTCGCTTTATGTGTTACTAATTGTAACCCTTTGCGGAAATTAATACTCCGATGGGAGTATTAAAACAATTCGAGGGAGATAAGTTTATCCAGATGCTTATTAAATGCCGCGTCGTCCATTTCAGGCATATTTAAGACGTATATGCCATCCAGGCCACATACCAGACCAATTAAACGCCAGGCGATATTTTCCGGCTGATCAGCAAGCGTAAAGGCGTTGGCCTCCGCCCCGGCGCGGATAATTGCGACCGTTTCCTGGTGCCACATCTCCATGGTCAAAACGTAGGCGCCTTTGATATCGCTATCCCGGCTGGCGAGAATTTGCGCCTCCCGCCACAGCCGAATGTAGGGCTCAAACCCGCCGTCATCGCTGCCGAGCATGGCATGCAGGCGCTCGCGCCAGCCTGCGTTTTCGCCAACGATTTCAGCATCCAGCAAATCGCGGATCAGCCTGACAAACGCCAGCGACTTAAGCTCGCCCGCCGACGCAAAGTGGTGATGCACCTGCCCGGTGGCGACGCCCGCTTCGGTAGCGATTCGGCGCACGGTCATCGCAGCGAATCCTTCGGTCAGCGCCACGCGCATTGCGGCCTGTAGGATCTCTTCCCGCCGCTCGTCCTTGCTCAGATAACGCATAATTTCTCACTCTCAATGGCAACGAAACGAGTGTAACAAAGAGCTGGACAAGTGTTCAACTTTACGTAGGATCGCAATCTGGACATGTGTCCAGTTTTTAAATGAAAAGGAAATTTATGTTTCGTCAGTGGTTAGCGTTAGTGATTATCGTGCTGGTGTATATCCCGGTGGCGATTGACGCGACGGTGCTGCACGTGGCGGCGCCAACATTGAGCATGACGCTGGGTGCCAGCGGCAACGAATTGTTGTGGATTATTGATATTTACTCGCTGGTGATGGCGGGGATGGTGCTGCCGATGGGCGCGCTGGGCGATCGCATAGGTTGTAAGCGCCTGCTGATGATCGGCAGCGTGCTGTTTGGCCTGTCATCGTTAGCGGCGGCTTTTGCGCCGTCCGCGGGCTGGCTGATTGCCGCCCGCGCGTCGCTGGCGATTGGCGCGGCGATGATCATTCCGGCTACGCTTGCAGGGATCCGCACGCTGTTTATTGACGTGCGGCACCGTAACATCGCCCTTGGCGTCTGGGCTGCCGTTGGGTCGGGCGGCGCGGCGTTTGGCCCGCTGATTGGCGGCATGCTGCTGGAGCACTTTTACTGGGGTTCGGTCTTCCTGATTAACGTGCCGATCGTGCTGATCGTGGTTTCGCTTGCTGCGCGCTTTGTGCCTGCTCAGCAGGGTCGGCCCGAGCAGCCGCTCAATATCAGCCATGCCATTATGCTGATTGTCGCCATTTTACTGCTGGTCTACAGCGCCAAAACCGCCCTGAAAGGGGTGCTGTCGCCGTGGATGGTGGCCTCTACGCTGCTTACCGGGGCGATGATGCTGTTTATTTTCGTCCGTATCCAGCTGCGCGCGCGCGTGCCAATGATCGACATGCGTCTGTTTTGCCATCGCATTATTTTAAGCGGCGTGGTCATGGCGATGACCGCCATGATTGCGCTGGTGGGCTTTGAACTGCTGATGGCGCAGGAGTTGCAGTTCGTGCATGGTTTTACGCCGTTTGAAGCAGGGATATTTATGCTGCCGGTGATGGTGGCGAGCGGATTTAGCGGGCCGATCGCGGGTGTGCTGGTCGGGCGTCTGGGGCTGCGCATTGTCGCGGCCGGAGGCATGGGGCTAAGCGCGATCAGTTTTATCGGCCTGTCGACGCTCGATTTCAGCACCCAACAGTGGCAGGCGTGGAGCCTGATGGTGCTGCTGGGCTTCAGTGCCGCCAGCGCACTGCTGGCATCGACGTCAGCGATCATGGCTGCCGCGCCGAAAGAGAAAGCGGCCGCCGCAGGCGCGATCGAAACCATGTCCTACGAGCTGGGCGCTGGTCTCGGGATCGCCATTTTCGGTCTGCTGTTAACCCGCAGCTTTTCGGCGTCAATTGTACTGCCGCAGGGGCTGAGCGAGTCGCTGACCGATAAAGCCTCGTCGTCCATCGGTGAAGCGATGAAGGTCGCGCAGGAGCTGACGCCGTCACTGGCCGAGCCGGTGATGACGGCGGCGAAAACCGCGTTCATCACCTCGCACAGCGTGGCCCTGGGCAGTGCGGGAGCCATGCTGATGATTCTGGCGATCGGGATCTGGTTTAGTCTGGCGAAGGTCTGAGGGCAGCAGTAAAAAAAAAGGCCAGCCGCGAGGGCTGGCCTTTTGAACTAACACCTCTTAGAACTGGTAGGTCAGACCTACAGCCACGATGTTGTCGGTAGCCACTTTGGCATCTTTGGTGAACTGGCTGTCATCCACGAGGTTGATTTTGTAATCAACGTAGGTGGACATGTTTTTGTTGAAGTAGTAGCTCGCGCCAACGTCAACGTATTCAACCAGGTCCTGGTCGCCATAAGAACCGATGTCTTTACCTTTGGATTTCAGGTAAGCGATGGATGGACGCAGACCGAAGTCAAACTGGTACTGAGCCACAACTTCGAAGTTCTGTGCTTTGTTGGCAACGTGACCGCTACCGAACGCCGTCATGTTGCGGGTTTCAGAGTAGGTGGTTGCCAGGTAGATGTTGTTCGCATCGTACTTCAGGCCAGCAGCCCAGACTTCTGCGTTTTCGCCACCGGCGTTCAGGTTGCTTGCAGCACGAACCTGACGGTCAGTACGGTCAGATTTCGCGTAGGTCGCACCCACACCGAAGCCGTCGAATTCATAGGTAGAAGACAGACCCCAGCCGTCACCGTTGGATTCGGTGATCTCTGAACGGTCGTTTTTACCCTGGTACTGGGCAGCCACGTTCAGGCCGTCAACCAGACCAAAGAAGTCGGTGTTACGGTAGGTGGCAACGCCAGTGGTACGACCGGTCATGAAGCCGTCAGTCTGCGTCCAGGTATCGCCACCGAACTCTGGCAGAACGTCAGTCCATGCGCCGATGTCATAAGCAACACCGTAGTTACGACCGTAGTCGAAGGAACCGAATTCATCGAATTTCAGACCAGCGAAGGCCAGACGGGTTTTGTTGCCGTCGGAACCCTGAGCTTCAGAGCGGTTGCCCTTGAACTCATATTCCCACTGGCCGTATCCGGTCAGCTGATCGTTGATCTGAGTTTCACCTTTGAAGCCCAGACGAACGTATGTTTTGTCGCCGTCGCTACCAGCATCATCAGAAAAATAGTGCAGACCAGTAACTTTGCCGTACAGATCCAGTTTGTTACCGTCTTTGTTAAAAACTTCAGCCGCGTTAACAACGCCAGCCGCCAACATGGAAGTCACTGCCACTGCAACTAATTTAAGTTTCATCTTAACTAACCCTTATAATTTTATTTAGGTATTTCCTAAGCCACCTGAGCGATTTTTAAACGAGGCTTATCGTCAATGGCAGACTATTTTTAAAATTCCGTAGACTGCTTTCAATAATAAGTTTCAAAATATTAAAGATAATTTCAATTAGTGTGATCCTGATCCGATAAATTTCCCTTAAATCGCTCAATGAGGTTAATTTATATACATAAATTGATTATTAACCAATCACAATAATAAGGCTGGAAATAGTTGCCATGCGTTTTTGTTTTTAGAGGGAGATAAAAGGGCTTGGCAGATAATCTCAAGGAATGGGGCGCGTTATTGACTTTTAAAACAGTGGTTTGTGGATTTGTCCGGAAGCCAGCAACTGCTTTTTAAAAGAAACATCCAGAAATAAACTATTGCACTATGTGCTATATAGCGCGGGAATATTGGGGTTGAATTAATTACCTGCGTTGTCAGTTTATGTCAATTTCCACAACGAATCTGACTTTCTGTGAATACTCTATACAGAAATAGAAATACACACGAATGTTATAAATAATATTCTTTATTGTGATCACATATTAAAATAATGTTAATTTTTACCGGGCATAATTCGTGCCCGGTAAAAATAAAAATGCTATTTGCGGGTGGCATACCAGCAAAGTAATGATCCGGCGCAAACCATTAATGCCCCTTGCCAGAATGAGAATGAAAGCGGAGAGCTCAGCATAATAGCCGCCAGCGCGGCAGAGAGTACCGGGGTGAAGTAGGAGACGGCCGCAAGCACCGTGACGTTACCGTGGAGGATCCCAATGTTCCAGGCGGCGTAGCCAAAGCCAAGGGCAGCACCACACATCAACAGTTTCACGACTACCGGCACGCTGAATACCATTTCGGGCTGATCGCTGACGGCATATTTGACCCACAGGCTCAGGGCGGTCAGCAGGACGAAAAGAGTAATGCCATTTTGCCCTCTGGCATACCTGCTGGTGACGGTGCAGTAGGCGGCCCAGATAAAGGCACCGGCAAATGCCAGCCCGTAGCTCAGCGGGCTGGAAACGATGTTCTGCATGATGTCGTGAACGTGCAGCCCGTTTTCGCCGCCTAAGACCCAGCCCACGCCCAACAGGGAGATCGCTAAGCCGGGGATCACCCACAGGGTGGATTTTTGTCCGTTGAATAAAATGGCGAACAAAATCGTCAGGCTTGGCCAGAGATAATTGACCATGCCCACCTCAATTGCCTGCGCGCGCGTCGCGGCAAAGCCAAGCGACAGGGCAAGGCACATTTCATAGCTGACAAACAGGACGCTGCCCGCAATGAGATAGCCTTTCGAAAACCGTTTAATATCAGGGAAACCTACCGTCGCCAGACACAATAATCCGCTGACGGTGTAGATCATTGCTGCGCCCCCCACCGGGCCAAGTCCCTCACTGACGCTGCGGATGAGACCCACCATGGTACTCCACAGCAGTATGGCCACCAGGCCAATCAGCGTTGCTCTTTTTCTGTCCATACCCTGCCAGTCTCATAAAAATCAAAGGGTAAACTTATAGCATCTAACCCATTCACCAGGCGAATTTTCTGTTTCGCGGTTAACCCGAAAGGAGTAATAAATCATACCGGCGGTGACTATTAAGGGGGCGAAGTTCGGCGACCTTGATTTGACGCAAAAAAAACAGGGGCTTTGCTGTTAGTTTGCGGCGCGAAGTCTTATCAGATAACGAGGACAGCAATGGACGTCAGCCGCAGACAATTTTTTAAAATCTGCGCGGGCGGTATGGCCGGAACAACAGCCGCAATGCTGGGATTCGCTCCCAAAATGGCGCTGGCTCAGGCACGCAACTATAAACTGCTGCGCGCGAAAGAGATCCGTAACACCTGCACATACTGCTCCGTGGGTTGTGGGCTATTAATGTATAGCCTGGGTGATGGCGCGAAGAACGCCAAAGAAGCGATTTATCATATTGAAGGGGACCCGGACCATCCGGTGAGCCGCGGGGCGCTTTGCCCGAAAGGGGCGGGGCTGCTGGACTACGTCCACAGTGAAAACCGTCTGCGCTATCCGGAATATCGTGCGCCGGGCTCTGATAAATGGCAGCGCATCTCCTGGGACGAGGCCTTCTCACGTATTGCAAAACTGATGAAAGCGGATCGCGACGCCAACTTTATTGAAAAGAACGAGCAGGGCGTTACGGTAAACCGCTGGACCTCCACCGGGATGCTGTGTGCATCTGCGGCAAGTAATGAGACCGGCATGCTGACGCAAAAATTTGTGCGCTCCCTCGGCATGCTGGCGGTTGATAACCAGGCGCGCGTCTGACACGGACCAACGGTAGCAAGTCTTGCTCCAACATTTGGTCGCGGTGCGATGACCAACCACTGGGTTGATATCAAAAACGCAAACGTCGTGGTGGTGATGGGCGGTAACGCCGCTGAAGCCCATCCGGTGGGATTCCGCTGGGCGATGGAAGCGAAAAACAACAACGATGCGACGCTGATTGTCGTCGATCCACGCTTTACGCGTACGGCATCGGTGGCTGATATTTATGCGCCGATCCGCTCCGGTACGGATATTACGTTCCTTTCCGGCGTGCTGTTGTACCTGATCGAAAACAATAAGATTAACGCGGAATACGTTAAGCATTACACCAATGCCGGCCTGCTGGTGCGGGAAGATTTCGCCTTCGAAGATGGCCTGTTCAGCGGCTATGACGCAGAGAAACGTCAGTACGATAAATCGTCCTGGAACTATCAGTTCGACGAAAACGGCTACGCGAAACGCGATGAGACCCTGAGCGATCCGCGCTGCGTCTGGAACTTGCTGAAACAACACGTTTCCCGTTATACGCCAGACGTGGTGGAAAACATCTGCGGTACGCCGAAAGCAGACTTCCTGAAAGTATGTGAAGTGCTGGCCTCCACCAGTGCCGCCGACAGAACAACCACCTTCCTGTACGCGCTGGGCTGGACGCAGCATACCGTGGGCGCGCAGAACATCCGTACCATGGCGATGATCCAGCTGCTGCTCGGCAACATGGGGATGGCCGGTGGCGGCGTGAACGCCCTGCGCGGACACTCCAACATTCAGGGCTTAACCGATCTCGGCCTGCTGTCGACCAGCCTGCCGGGTTACCTGACCCTGCCGTCGGAGAAGCAGACCGACTGGCAAAGCTGGCTTGACGCCAACACGCCAAAAGCGACGCGTCCGGACCAGGTGAACTACTGGAGTAACTATCCGAAGTTTGCCGTCAGTCTGATGAAATCGTTCTACGGCGATGCGGCGCAGAAAGAGAATGACTGGGGCTTTGAGTGGTTGCCGAAATGGGATCAGGCTTACGATGTCATCAAGTATTTCAACATGATGGATAAGGGCGACGTCACGGGGTATATCTGCCAGGGCTTTAACCCGGTGGCGTCATTCCCGGATAAAAACAAAGTCGTTCGCAGCCTGAGCAAGCTGAAGTACATGGTGGTTATCGATCCGCTGGTCACCGAAACGTCTACGTTCTGGCAGAACCACGGCGAGTCTAACGATGTCGATCCGGCATCCATTCAGACCGAGGTGTTCCGACTGCCATCGACCTGCTTTGCGGAAGAGGACGGTTCTATTGCCAACTCTGGCCGCTGGCTACAGTGGCACTGGAAAGGTCAGGATGCGCCGGGTGAAGCGCGTAATGACGGCGAAATTCTGGCCGGGATTTACCATCGTCTGCGCGAAATGTACCGCACCGAAGGCGGCAAAGGCGCTGAGCCGCTGCTGAAGATGAGCTGGAACTACAAGCAGCCGGATCATCCTGAGTCCGAAGAGGTGGCAAAAGAGAACAACGGCGTGGCGCTGGCCGACCTGTACGATGCCAACGGCAATCTGGTGGCGAAGAAAGGCCAGTTGCTCAATAGCTTCGCGCTGTTGCGTGACGACGGCAGCACGGCCTCGTCCTGCTGGATCTACACCGGCAGCTGGACGGAGCAGGGTAACCAGATGGCCAACCGTGATAACGCCGATCCGTCAGGCCTGGGCAACACGCTGGGCTGGGCATGGGCGTGGCCGTTGAACCGCCGCGTACTGTACAACCGTGCCTCGGCAGACGTAAACGGTAAGCCGTGGGATCCGAAACGCATGCTGATCGAGTGGAACGGCACGAAGTGGACGGGGAACGATATCCCGGACTTCAACACCGCCGCACCGGGCAGCAACACCGGGCCGTTTATCATGCAGCCGGAAGGGTTGGGACGTCTGTTTGCCATCGACAAGCTGGCGGAAGGGCCGTTCCCGGAACATTACGAGCCGATGGAAACGCCGCTCGGCACTAACCCGCTGCACCCGAACGTGGTCTCCAGCCCGGTAGTGCGTATCTATGAAGATGACGTGCTGCGTTTAGGTAAAAAGGACAAGTTCCCGTATGTCGGAACTACCTACCGCCTGACCGAGCATTTCCATACCTGGACCAAACATGCGCGGCTTAACGCCATCGCGCAGCCGGAACAGTTTGTGGAGATAAGCGAAACGCTGGCGAAGGCGAAAGGCATTGCCAATGGCGATCGCGTGACGGTGAGCAGCAAGCGCGGCTTTATTCGCGCGGTAGCGGTGGTCACCCGTCGTCTGCAAAGTCTGAACGTACACGGCCAGCAGGTAGAAACCGTCGGCATCCCGCTGCACTGGGGCTTTGAAGGGGTGGCGCAGAAAGGTTACATCGCCAATACCCTGACGCCAAACGTCGGCGATTCCAACTCGCAAACGCCGGAGTATAAAGCGTTTCTGGTCAACATCGAGAAAGCGTAAGGAGCGATTAAATGGCGATGGAAACACAAGACATTATTAAACGCTCCGCGACCAACCCGATAACGCCCGCGCCTCGCGCGCGGGACTACAAGGCAGAAGTCGCCAAGCTGATCGATGTCTCCTCCTGTGTGGGCTGTAAGGCCTGCCAGGTGGCCTGCTCGGAGTGGAACGATATCCGCGACGAGGTGGGGCACTGCGTTGGCGTTTACGATAACCCGGCTGATCTGAGCGCCAAGTCCTGGACGGTGATGCGCTTTAGCGAAACCGACCAGAACGGCAAGCTTGAGTGGCTAATCCGTAAAGACGGCTGTATGCACTGTGAAGATCCGGGCTGCCTGAAGGCATGCCCGTCTGCGGGTGCAATTATTCAGTACGCCAACGGGATCGTCGACTTCCAGCAGGATAACTGTATCGGCTGCGGCTACTGCATCGCAGGCTGTCCGTTTAATATCCCGCGCCTCAATAAAGAAGATAACCGGGTCTATAAATGCACGCTGTGTGTCGATCGCGTCAGCGTCGGACAGGAGCCTGCCTGCGTGAAGACCTGTCCTACCGGGGCTATCCACTTCGGCACCAAAAAAGAGATGCTGGAAGTGGCACAGCAGCGGGTGGATAAGCTCAAAGCGCGCGGCTATGACAAGGCCGGGATTTATAACCCGCAGGGCGTGGGCGGTACGCACGTCATGTATGTTCTGCACCACAATGACCAGCCGGAGCTGTATCACAATCTGCCGAAGGATCCGGCGATCGATACCTCAATCAACCTCTGGAAAGGGGCGCTTAAGCCGCTCTCAGCGGCGGGCTTTATCGCCACCTTTGCCGGGCTGATTTATCACTACATCGGTATCGGGCCGAATAAAGAGGTGGATGACGACGAGGAGGAGCATCATGAGTAAGTCGAAAATGATAGTGCGCACAAAATTTGTCGATCGCGCCTGTCACTGGACGGTGGTCATCTGCTTCTTCCTGGTGGCGGTATCCGGCATTTCGTTCTTCTTCCCGACGCTACAGTGGCTAACGGAAACCTTCGGGACACCGCAGATGGGGCGCATTCTGCATCCGTTCTTCGGCGTACTGATTTTCGTGGTGCTGATGTTTATGTTTGTGCGTTTCGTTCATCACAACATCCCTGACAAGCAGGATATTCCGTGGCTAAAAGGGATTGTTGAGGTTCTGAAAGGCAACGAGCATAAAGTCGCGAAGGTGGGCAAATATAACGCCGGGCAGAAGATGATGTTCTGGACCATCATGAGCATGATTTTTGTGCTGCTGGTGACCGGGGTGATCATCTGGCGTCCGTATTTTGCGCACTATTTCCCGATTCAGGTAGTGCGCTACGCGCTGTTGATCCACGCGACCTCGGCCATTATTCTGATCCACGCCATTCTGATCCATATGTATATGGCATTCTGGGTGAAAGGATCGATTAAAGGCATGATTGAAGGGAAGGTGAGCCGCCGCTGGGCGCAGAAGCACCATCCGCGCTGGTACCGCGACATTGAGCGTCTTGAAGCGCAAAAAGAGAGTTCGGAAGGGTTGAAGTAAACCTCGCGCCGTCGGCATTGTCCGGCGGCGCTGCGCTTGTGCTGGTCTGCTTCCCTGTATCAAAACCGCTCTGCAATATACCGGAAGGGATATTTTGTTGGCTTCACTTTGCCGATCTTGCGTTTCGGTAAATCCACCTTGTCAACGTGAATTTCTTTATAGGGGATCTGTGAAAGCAGATGCGAAATAATATTCAACCGAACCCGTTTTTTATCTTCTGAGCGCGCCACAAACCACGGCGCCCAGGCGGTGTCGGTCGCTTTAAACATCGCATCACGGGCGAGGGTATATTCATCCCACAGATTGAAAGATTTTATGTCCATTGGAGACAGCTTCCAGATCTTGCGACCATCATTAATGCGATCGCGCAGGCGGCGTTCCTGCTCTTTTGGCGTTACTTCAAGCCAGTATTTCAACAATATGATCCCGGCATCTACCATCGCTTTTTCCATCACCGGCGTTCCATCAAGAAATTTGTCGGCCTGCTCTTCGGTACAGAAACCCATTACTCTTTCCACGCCTGCGCGGTTGTACCAGCTCCGGTCAAAAATGACGATTTCACCGGCAGAGGGCAGATGGGGAACGTAACGCTGAAAATAGAGCTGACTTTTCTCTTTATCGGTGGGGGCCGGTAACGCAACAACGCGAAACACCCGGGGGCTGACGCGTTCGGTGATGGCTTTGATGGCGCCGCCTTTACCCGCGCCGTCTCGCCCTTCAAAAACAATACAGACCTTTAACCCTTTGGCGACCACCCATTGCTGGAGCTTAACCAGTTCAACATGGAGGCGGCGAAGCTCTTGCTCGTACGCTTTGGTTTTGAGCGGCGCGTTTTTAACGACATCATCAACAACACGGGTTTTCTTCTTACTGACCATGGCGGGTCTCCCTATGGGTCCGGTCGCGGGATCGAGGCCGTACTAAGCGTGTAATCGGCCTGAATGAATGGATTAATGTGTCAGAAAGCTGATTTGAACTGGTTCACCATACAAGTTTAATCAATAATGCACGCTGCGTATTTTTTAACAGTGGTCGCGGTATGAAAAAAACAATTTTTTCGTTAGCACTGGCTACCTTTGGCCTGGGGATGGCTGAATTTGGCATCATGGGCGTGCTGACAGAACTGGCTCATGATACGGGCATTTCGATTCCCTCCGCCGGAAATATGATTTCGTTTTACGCTTTTGGCGTAGTGATCGGCGCGCCGATTGTGGCGCTGTTCTCCAGTAAATTTTCGCTGAAAACAACGCTGCTGTTTCTGGTGGCGATGTGCGTCGTCGGTAACGCGCTCTTTACCTTCTCTGACACCTACATGGGGCTGGCGGCGGGGCGCTTAATCTCTGGTTTCCCGCATGGCGCGATTTTCGGTGTGGGGGCGATAATCCTGTCAAAAATTGCGCCACCGGGTAAGGTGACGGTTGCTGTAGCAGGGATGATTGCCGGGATGACCGTTGCCAATTTGCTTGGCGTCCCGCTCGGGACCTGGCTGGGACATGAATTTAACTGGCGTTACACCTTCTTTTTGATTGCCGTCTTTGATGCGCTGGTGATCCTCTCTGTTCTGCTGTGGGTGCCAGACATTCACGACACGACAACCACCCGGCTGACAGAACAATTCCACTTCCTGAAAAAACCGGAACCGTGGCTAATTTTTGCCGCAACGATGTTTGGCAATGCCGGGGTGTTTGCCTGGTTTAGCTTCGTGAAGCCGTATATGGTCAACGTGTCAGGCTTTTCCGAGGGCGTCATGACCGCGATCATGATGCTGATGGGGCTGGGCATGGTGCTGGGTAATGTCTTCAGCGGCAAGCTGTCGTCGCGCTTTAGCCCGCTGCGCATTGCTGCCACCACCGACATGGTGATTGTGGCTTCGCTGCTGTTACTGTTCGCGTTTGGCGAGCTTAAAACAGCTTCACTGGTAATGGGATTTGTTTGCTGCGCCGGGCTGTTTGCGCTCTCTGCGCCGCTGCAAATACTGCTGCTGCAAAATGCGAAAGGCGGCGAAATGCTGGGGGCCGCAGGCGGGCAAATGGCGTTTAACCTCGGCAGCGCAATAGGCGCGTATTTCGGTGGAATGATGATTACGCTCGGCTTTAGCTGGAGCTATGTCACGCTTCCGGCAGCGATCTTATCCTTCTCAGCAATGACCTCTCTGTTGATGTACGGTTTTTTATGTGCCAAAAAGCGTCAGGCCAACGCAGGAGCGCTGGCCTGATTTCACGCTTTGCCCGCTGGTCGCGGGCACAGGAGGGGACTACACGAATTTCGCCAGCGGGTCAGCGGCGGCAAATGCGACAGCTTTGTCTGCTGCTGGCGGGTAAATCAGTTCGTTGGTGATGGCGACTTTGATCTTTTTGCCTTCCTCGCGCACGGATTTAACACGCTGTTCCCAGCCCTCGGTGTACACCGCGCCCCAGCCACCCAGATCCAGACAGGTGACGTAATTCACCTGACGGTAAGGGTACGGCTCCAGATTTAACAGGCTGGCAGCTGCGTTATGTCCGGCGAATTTCCCCAGCTGGATCGCGTGCTGGCAGGTCATCAGTGCCGTGTTGCCCGCATCGTCCGTTTTGGCGTGCGCCATATCACCCGTCGCGTAAACCTCCGGATGCGCAGGGATCTGCAACGTGTCGGTGACGATAAGGCGTCCCTGAGTGTCGCGTTCCCCGTCAATTTGCAGGCTGAGGGGGTTAGCTTCTACCCCTGCCGTCCACACTACAGTCGCGCTGGCAATGCGCTCTCCGTTTTTCAGCGTCACGCCGCTGGCATCAATAGCTTCAATTTCACTGTTTAAACGCCATTCAACGTCCAGCGTGTTGCTTGCTTCTTCAATGGTGTTACGCAGCGCCTCGCTGTAACGCCCGCCAATAGTTGCACCTCTTTCAACTACGATTACTTTAGTCTTTGTATCGGCGCCGAAGCGGGTGCGAAGACGAGCAGGGAGTTCCGTTGCCAGCTCAATGCCGGTAAAACCGCCTCCACACACGACCACGGTATTGCGTTCTGGGGTGGAGGGGCGCGAAACAAGAGAATCAAGATGTTGCTCGAACAGCCTGGCGGAGTCGAGTTGGTCGATATCAAATGCGTATTCAGTCAGACCGGCAATCGGCGGACGTTTAGTCTGGCTACCGGTTGCGAGGATCAGACGTTCCCAGTTGACTTCGGCAATGGCGCCGTTTGAATCGCGATACAAAACGGTTTTAGATGAGGTATCAATACGTTGTGCTTCGCCCGAAATAAAGGCAATACCCAGCTCAGCAAACAGTTCGGTCAGTGGCGCGACCATCGTCGACACGTTCTCTTCATAAAAACGTGGACGAACGCGCAGTTCCGGCACCGGGGCCAGCACGGCAATGCTGAGGCTATTATTACCTTCCAGAGCAGAAAGACGCGCGGCGCTGACCGCAGCCCACATACCGGAAAACCCACTACCCACAATTAAAATCTGCTTTTTCATACTCGATCCTCTTGTTCGTCAGGCTGTGTGTCTGACATAACTGCCACTATACTTGTCGGAGTTAACTGCGACAACTTCTTTCTGAGTTAAAATTCGTTATAATGCAGCGAACAATGACCCGGAGTGAGCCATGGCGTTTTACAGTTCTGGTGTGGAATATGGCATTCATAGCCTGATGTGTATGGTGGATGCAAAAGGCAATGAGCGTGAGATGAGCGTCCGGGAGATGGCGGCCTTGCAGGGCGTACCGTACGACTATCTTGGGAAGATTTTCACTCGTTTGTCACGCGCGGGGCTGGTTATCAGCACCGAAGGCAAGGGGGGAGGATTCCGGCTGGCGCGTCCGGCAGAGCTGATCAGCGTGCTGGACGTGGCGCACGCCATCGACGGCGATAAGAATATGTTCGAATGTCGGGAAGTGCGTCAGCGCCTGGCGGTATTTGATGAAACGCCACCGGCCTGGGTTTGTGACGGACCGTGCGGGGTGCGATCGGTTATGGACAGCGCGCAGCAGCGGATGGAAGAGGAGTTAGGACGCCATACCATCCTGGATCTGGCGCGGAAGATGTATCGAAAAGCGCCGGACACGTTCCAGATCGAGGTTCAGGAGTGGATTTCCGATCGCCGTTTGTCTACGTGACAGGCCGGGCAGGGCAAACCCGCTACCCGGCCACCGCGGTTAAGAACGTAAATCAATCACCATACGGCCACGGATCTGGCCCTGTTCCATCTCTTTAAAGATGGCGTTGATATCTTCCAGTGGGCGCAGCGTGACTTTCGGAACCACCTTACCTTCAGCCGCAAACTGGAAGGCTTCGAGCAGATCCTGACGAGTACCCACCAGAGAGCCCACCACCTGAATCCCATCGAGGACCAGACGTGGAATATCCAGGCTCATCGCTTCCGGCGGCAGGCCAACAGCCACCACGCGGCCTCCGGCGCGAACCGCGTCAACGGCAGAGTTGAAGGCCGCTTTCGCCACCGCTGTCACCACTGCCGCATGTGCGCCGCCGGTTTTCTCCTGAATCACTTTTGCCGCATCTTCACTGCGGGAGTTCACGGTTAAGTCTGCGCCCATGCTGGCAGCGAGCTTCAACTGCTCGTCATTCACGTCAATGGCGATAACTTTCGCATTAAAGACATTTTTGGCGTATTGCAGTGCGAGGTTGCCCAGACCGCCCAGGCCATAGATCGCAATCCACTGGCCGGGTTTGATCTCAGAGACTTTTACCGCTTTGTAGGTGGTGACACCGGCGCAGGTGATGCTGCTGGCCGCCGCAGAGTCCAGCCCCTCCGGGACTTTAACCGCGTAATCCGCGGTCACGATGCACTCTTCCGCCATGCCGCCGTCGACGGAGTAACCCGCGTTTTTTACGTCACGGCACAGAGTTTCGTTGCCGGTATTACAATATTCACAGTGGCCACAGCCTTCGAAGAACCACGCCACGCTTGCACGATCGCCAACTTTCAGTGACGTGACGCCCGGACCAATCTCTTTGACAATACCAATCCCTTCATGGCCGAGGATCACCCCGGTCTTGTCGCCAAAATCGCCATTTTTAACATGGAGATCGGTATGGCAAACGCCACAGCACTCCATCTTCAGCAGCGCTTCACCATGTTTGAGCGCGCGTAAGGTTTTCTCTGTAACGTTAACCTGATGATCCTGAGTGACAACAGCAGCCTTCATGTGTTTCTCCTTTTACTAATGAGTATCTGCATAGCAGGTGTAATACCCATTAAGGATTAATACTTTGGCGCTGTAATGCAAGGCAACCGCAACATAAAGTCATCAATTAATTCAGTTTCAGATTAAGAATACGGTGATCCTCTAATAATCAGTAGGGGAAAACGCTAACGTAAAAAACCCGGCGTAATGACCGCCGGGTACAGATTTATAGTTGGGCTTCTATCTCCTCAATCTCTCTTCGCCATTGCGCCTGCAACTGCGGTTTTTGGTGTTTTGGCTTGCGCGCCAAATCCTCTTCCAGCAGCGTTTCCAGGGCAACCAGGCGTTCGAGCAGATCGTCAGACGCTGAAGGTGGTGCCTTCGATGCAGTCTTCGATGCCCCAGGCACCACCGGACCGGTGCCCGCACGCAGGCGCTCAAACACCGCCTCCGCATCGTGCCATTCGCTAAGCCTGCCGTCCTCAATCAGCCAGTAGCGGTTACAGCTCTGGCTAATTAACTGACGATCGTGGCTCACCAGCAGCACTCCGCCTTCAAACTGTTGCAGTGTTTCCGCCAGCGCCTCTTTGCCTTCCATGTCCAGGTGGTTGGTTGGCTCATCCAGCATCAGAAGGCTATAGCGAGCAAGCGTCAGGCCGATGAACAGCAGGCGCGAACGTTCCCCACCGCTCAGCGTACTGACTTTTTGCCCGTGACGCGCCCACGGGAACCCGGCACTGATGAGGGCCATTTTACGGGTCTGCGGATCTGGCGCGAAAGGCTCCAGCGCGTCAAAGATTGTTGCCTCCTCCGAAAGCTGATTCAGCGTCTGATCGTAATAGCCTGGCGACACGCGAGGATGAAGTTTCAGGCCAGCCTCTGAAGGTTCACCTGAGAAATGCCGCCAGATAAGCTTCATCAGTGATGATTTGCCGCAGCCATTACGCCCGACGATAGCCACGCGATCGCCACTTCTAAGCCGCGCAATGTCGACGTGAAACAGCTCAGACAGGCCAGGCTCAGGCGCTACGCTTAGGTTTTCCATCTCCAGTAGCCGGTCTGCCCGCAGGGCATCACCGCGCAGGGTTAATGTCCACGGACTGCCTGCGGTGAGCTCTGTCTGACTCTCCTTAAGCCGTTCGACCTGCTTTTCCATCTGTTTGGCTTTGCGGGCCAGATCTTCGTTATCGTAGACCTTGCCCCAGGTGGCCAGCCGTCTGGCACTGGCGGATACGCGGTCAATCTCCTTTTGCTCCGCCTTATGCCGCAGCGCATCACTTTCGTCTTTGGCTACCAGCGCCTGACGCGCGGCGGTGCAGGGAAGGGCGAAGTAGTGCAACATCTTATCGCGCAGGATCCAGCTGCCGTTGGTGACGGCATCCAATAGTTGCCTGTCGTGTGAGACCAGCACAAAGCTGCCGGACCAGTTCTGTAAAAACTGTTCCAGCCAGAGCAGGGTCGGCAAATCGAGGTGGTTACTCGGTTCGTCCAGCAGTAACAGATCTGGATCGCCGATCAGCGCCCGCGCCAGCAGGAGACGCGTATGCTGCCCGCCGCTCAGCGTTGCCGACGTTAAGGCCATGTCCTGCGGTGTAAAGCCCATACCCGCCAGCAGCGTTTCAGCTTTCCAGTGCAGACTCTCGCGTTCAGTCGCGGGCAGTTGCGCCAGCACGGCATCCAGCATGGTCAGGGGATAAATGGCTTCTGGCAGGTGTTGCTCAACGCGCGCCATCAGACAGTATCCGGCCAATGCGACGGTTCCGGCAGCAGGGGAGTCTGTGCCGTCCAACACCTTCAGCAACGTACTTTTGCCGCAGCCGTTGTCGCCCAGCAGGCCAATGCGGTCGCCTTTTTTCAGCGTAAAGGAGAGGGAGTCGAACAGCGTGCCAAACGCCGTATCAACACGTAAAGATTGTGCAGTGAGTAAAGTGCTCATTGTTGCTTACCCAAGAGTTACAGGCATGTTTATGCCTCGTCAAACATCGCTGACGATAACTCAGTAAGCCCGAGAGAAGGGATTTCAGGGGTTGGTGTCTTCGCTCAAGCGGAAGTTATCGCAGCACGATACCGATAACGCTTGAGCTGGTGCGATCACCAAATGTATGTGAAACATTGAAAATTTCACAGTACAGCATAATTGGCCTCCTTATAAGTTAAGTGATTATTAGTAACCATCACTATACAACATTTTCATAGAATGAACATACTACTGCGGCAAAAAGCGATATCTTCGGTTGCGGATACAGAACTAAGCGCGTGATGTGATAAAAGGAAGGGCAGCGTCGCTGCCCAGAATCATCTTTTTCGTATAAGCAAATACAGGGATAACGTGATTACAGACGCAATGAATATGGCCATGCCGAAGAAAACATACAAAACAAAATCCATTATCCTTTCGTCGCCATATATTCCAAAAAGCTCCACAAAATCGTACTGCGTTTCTGGTGGAACAATCTTGTAGAGTGTGAATATTGATAGAAACACGGCTATACACCACAACAACACAAGGAATGCCGCCTTCATTAATAGACCTGCACAACGCCATGTGCAATCATGTAGTTTCCCAATTGCTGCCCTCCAGTTCGAAGTAAGGCTGATGCCAGAATCTTAAAATCGCTCTGACTATAAAGTGTAATACAACCCTTACTTATGCCAGATGGCCCGATAGGGTGTAACCGGAATTCACCTCGCCTTACGCCTTTCACAAAAGTCTCATCATTTATCAATCCGTCATCGCGATATAATGCAAACCATTCGTTCCGATTCGAACCGGTGAAAAATGCGTTAACACTATCCTTAGTTTGAGTATACCAACCCCCTAATCCACGTAAAAGTATGTAATAGCGACCAGGTGGGAGTGGGCCGATATCAGGTATATTTGCGCTTTCTGCACGGTTCGTCGCGTCACCATTCCCTGAAAATGCAGGAAAAAAGCCAACTCCGGGCACAGACAAAGTAGCGTACGTACCTCCGTTGAGGTGGAAAAAGCACTGTAGGAGATTCATGATCTGTCATTCCAGGAATCAGCAAAGATGATATTACCGTCACAGTGTCGCCATGTGATCTTCTCGTAACGGAGGGAAATATTTTCTAAATGATTATGTTTTTCCATTGCTGCATTTTTTACGTCATGCATCACCGGGCATATTGAGACCACTTTAACGTTCTCAAGGAACATGTTGAAGTATTCGACCTCTTGACCAGCATCATTGATTTTGTACCACTTAAACTCGGCACTTTTTAGCGTTTGGCCTTTTGCTACAGCCTTGTATAAGTAAGGGCTGGAACTGTCGAACTCCTTTTCAAAAACCAGAGCGCTATGCATGCGCGTACCCGTGATTTTTCCTGTCATATTATCTGTCGGTAGATGCAGTCCATGACCGAATCCTAATACTTCAATACTGCCCTCGCGATATTGCACATCAACCGCGCCTTTGATATCTGCGCCGCCGTCATCTTTCAGCCATAGATATGCTGGGATTGCCATTTCAAAACTCCTTTTTCAATAAATGAATTTAGTGATGCAAAACGTTACTAAACGCTTAAGAAAAACTATTTTTTAGGCAAGAAGTGTTATGTAAAATTTATATATTTTAAAAGGATATAGATTTTTGATTAGGTATGCATTTTTCAAATGATCGATCCTGCTGCATTTGAAAGCCAAATTATCATGAGTGACTTTCAACAAAGCATTTATAGGCAGGATTAAGGGAATTAGAGGAAAAAGGGAGAAGGGACTTCACGTTCCCTCTCCCTTGTGAAGAGAGGGAACGTTCAAAACTCCGATTTAAATCGAAGTACGACGATAGCTACGGTATTCCGGCATCCAGAAGTTATCATCAATCGCCTGCTGCAACGCATCGGCAGAGGTTTTCACCGCGACGCCTTGCTGCTGCGCCATTTTGCCTACCGCGAAGGCAATTGCGCGGGACACTTTGTGAATGTCTTTCAGCTCCGGCAGTACCAGGCCTTCACCGTTATTCACCAGCGGAGAGTGACCTGCCAGCGTTTCGCTCGCGGACATCAGCATTTCGTCGGTGATGCGGGACGCGCCGGAGGCGATAACTCCCAGACCAATACCCGGGAAGATATAGGAGTTATTGCACTGCGCGATGGGGTAGAGTTTGTCCTTCCACACCACCGGATCAAACGGACTGCCGGTTGCGACCAGTGCCTTACCTTCGGTCCATGCGATGATGTCCTGCGGCGTTGCCTCCACGCGTGAAGTCGGGTTAGATAGCGGCATCACGATAGGGCGTTCGCAGTGCTTGTGCATCTCGCGAATAATCTCTTCCGTGAAGAGGCCGGTCTGCCCGGACACGCCGATCAGAATGTCCGGCTTCACGTTGCGCACCACGTCAAGAAGCGAGAGCACTTCGTTATCCGTATCCCAGTTTTTCAGGTTTTCGCGCTTCTGCACCAGTTTGGTCTGGAACGGGAGCAGGTTTGGCATGCCGTCGGTCAGCAGGCCAAAACGGTCCACCATAAAGACGCGGGAGCGGGCCAGCTCTTCGCTTAAGCCTTCGCGCTGGGTCTGGGCAATAATTTGCTCGGCGATGCCGCAGCCCGCGGAGCCTGCACCCAGGAAGACAATTTTCTGATAGCTGAGCTGGCTGCCTGCCGCACGGCTCGCAGCAATCAGCGTACCGACGGTCACTGCCGCAGTGCCCTGAATGTCATCGTTGAACGAGCAGATCTCATCGCGGTAGCGGTTCAGCAGCGGCATGGCGTTTTTCTGTGCGAAGTCTTCGAACTGCAACAGCACGTCAGGCCAGCGGTGCTTCACGGCCTGGATGAAATCATCCACAAACTGATAGTACTCGTCGTCGGTAATGCGCGGGTGACGCCAGCCCATGTACAGCGGATCGTTCAACAGTTGCTGGTTATTGGTCCCCACGTCAAGTACCACCGGCAGGGTGTAGGCCGGGCTGATCCCGCCGCAGGCGGTATACAGCGAGAGCTTACCGATGGGGATCCCCATCCCGCCAATGCCCTGGTCACCGAGGCCCAGAATACGTTCGCCATCGGTCACCACGATCACCTTGATGTTGTGGTTAGGCACGTTTTGCAGAATGTCATCCATGTTGTGACGGTTCTGATAAGAGATGAACACACCGCGGGAACGACGGTAGATCTCTGAGAAGCGTTCACACGCCGCGCCGACGGTGGGGGTGTAAATGACGGGCATCATCTCTTCAAGATGGTTCTGCACGAGGCGGTAGAAGAGGGTTTCGTTGGTGTCCTGAATATTACGCAGGTAGATGTGTTTATCGATTTCGGTTTTAAAGCCCTGATACTGGATCCAGGCACGTTCTGCCTGTTCTTCAATGGTCTCAACCACTTCAGGCAGCAGGCCCAGCAGGTTAAAGCTGCTGCGCTCTTCCATGCTAAAGGCGCTGCCTTTGTTCAGAAGGGGGAACTCCAGTAAAACCGGACCGGCGTAAGGAATATAAAGGGAACGATGTTTTTTCAGTTTGTTGTCCATGTCACTCACTCTTTTTAAGAAGATCCGTCCCTGACACTGCTGTTTGTCATCTTTCTGGCCTGTGCTACGGGGTGCGGTCGGTTGGTATTATAAAGGAGCTGAATATTAATTACCGCAACACATAAACAAAAACACCATCGGGATTACCGATGGTGTTGTGAATATCGTGCCGGAACTTACTTGCCGGAAGGGCGTTTTCTGCCGGTAGCGTGGGTAACCTGCGTTTCGCTACCCTCCTCAATAACCACTTTACGCTGGTTAGAGAGCTTGTAGTTCAGTCCCAGAATATGGCGTGCCTGACGGTTCGATTTCATGTTAACTCCTCAATCCTGTTGATAGTTTTAAGGACAAGCTTGCTTACGCAAACGAAATGTAACCCCTTAGGTTGCAGATCCAGCTTAGCAGGTTTTTACAGAGGTGCGTTTCGCCCACTAACCACATAGTTGATGGTTTGCTGGTAGATGTCACTGAGGATGTCATTGTCCGTGGCTTCCACCCACTTGGTCAGTTCCATCAAAATGTCATCTTCAGTAACAACACCGTGCTCGGCGTGAAGACCTTGTGCGATCGCGTTAACAAGTTCCGGTTGTGCTGCTGTGGTATGTGCCGGGTAATAAGTAAACATGCTGCCTCCGTGTCGTTGTCTGTTTAATGTTACGGCGTGCAAAATCGTAATTCACATTCAGATTGGCAAATATTTTTGCCGTTGTGGTTCAGATTCGTCCTGGAATTAAAAATAACATCTCCCGTAGCACAGAAATAAAACTCAGGGTTTCCAGCGGCGTAAATTCGTGGTTTTTTCATAAGGCATGGGCGTCGGCCAGGAGATCAATTCCACAATGCTGCCCCAGGGGGTTTGACCATAGCAGAAAGCATTGCCTTCACCTTGCTCATCCGGAAAGCTAAGCGGCTTCGGCGCGGTGAACATCTCGCCGCCGGCGGCGGTGAAAGCCGCGATGGCACTATCAAAATCATCAACATAAACAGCAAAATGCTGAAGTCCAAAGTCGCTGGCGCGAGCGGGCATTCCCTGTTCAGGGCCATGCATTTCGAAAAGTTCTATGCCGGGTCCGTGCGGCATAACAAGCATGCGAATGGCATGAATTTTAGTGCCGGGAAATAATTTTAAGGTGTGCTGCTGGGCGGGCTGATCGATATTATCGGTTTCTGCATCGACAGAATGATATAAAACCTGTGCGCCGAAAGCGCGTTCAAAAAATAGGGTGGCTTTTTCAATGTCGGGCACCGTAATACCGATATGGTCAATACCCCTTACTGACGATGTCATAGTAAACTCCTGCTATAAAAAATTTAAATATAGCAGGAGATAATCAGGCTATTACCACTTCATTTCGCCGGTATTCACTTTGGCACTCAGTTCCAGCGAACTGGCTTCCGCAAGGTTCGGCCACTGTTTTTTCATCGCGATGATGACGTCGGTAGACGCTTTATGTGTCGTGAGGGCCTGTTCAAACTGCTGTAGATAGCGACGGGTAAAGTCGATAGCGCCGGTACCCGCTAGCGGTGTCCCAAGGTAGTGGCCCGGAATAACGCGTTCGGGCTTTAGGGCAGCCATGCTATCCAGCGTCTGCTGCCACTGTTTACGGCTTTCCGGCGTTTGGGTATCCGCCGTCCAGACGTGAATGCCCCATGAGACGCCCGTGCCGCCGAGGATGGTTTTGGCGGATGGGATCCAGACGTACGCCGCATAGCTTTCAGGCTCTTCAATGCTTACTCTCTCACCGTCAATCATAAAGGTGGTTGAGGCAAGCACTTGCGGCACGTAGAGCTGCGTCGGCGCGCCATCTTTCATCTGTGGCCCCCAGAAGGCGAGCTTCGCGTCTTTTGTGGCCCTGATATGGTCCACCACCTGTTGCGTGGCGACAACTTTGGCATTAGGGAAGGCTTTCATCAGCGGTTGCAGGCCGAAATAGAAATCCGGATCGCCGGAAGTGATCACGATTTTGTTCAGCGTTTTACCGCTGTGGCGAATTTTTTCTACCAGCGCTTCGCCATCTTGCACGCTGAACTGGGCGTCAAACAGTACCGCCTCTTTCGGACCAGATACCAGCGTGGAAGAAACGGCAAAAATGCCTTTTTCCTGCGGGTTATACGTATCAACGGCCAACGGCGCGGCAAAGACGGCCGGAGTGAAAAGGGTTGTCAGCAAAGCAAGGCGGGCGATTGTCATGGTCAGGTCTCTGTTCTTCAGGAAAGTCTCTATTGTACGGATCTCTTCATTTGCCAGAATTCCTGAAACAGGAGATGCTTAGTTTCATAGATCGAGCAAATGGAGGTCAAAATGGATCGCGTTATTGCCGCCCAGGTGTACAACCGCATCTGTGAACTGGGGAGTTTAAGCGCGGCGGCGCGGGCGCTGGGGATCTCCCGTCCGATGGTGAGCCGTTATCTGGAGCAGATGGAGAAGTGGGCTGGGGCGCGGCTGGTTAACCGCTCCACCCGTAAGCTGACGCTGACGGCGGCGGGGGAGAAAGTCCTGCAAAAGACGCGCACGCTATCGCAAATTTCTCAGGAAATTGAAGATCAGTCAGTGAAGGATTTACCCTCAGGCACGCTTCGCGTCGCCTGCGCGCATTTTACCGCGATGCAGATTATCGCTCCGGTGCTGCCCGAACTGTTGCAGCGTTACCCTCAACTGCGCATTGAGCTGGATGTTAACAACCATCCGGTGAGCCTGGTGGGCGAGCGAATTGACGTGGCGATCCGCATCACCGATAACCCCGAACCGGGTATGATCGCTCGCCGGTTGGGAGAGTGTCGGTCCGTGCTTTGCGCCTCGCCGCACTACCTTGCAAGCCGGAGCGTTCCAGAGGAGCTGGAAGACTTAGCCCGGCACAACTGCCTGCATTACAGCTTTTTTGCCGGTCAGTCGTGGCGTTTTTTAACGCCGGCAGGGGAGCCGGTCACGACGGCGGTCAGCGGCAATCTCAGCGCCAGCATCTCATCTCTGCTGATGGAGGCGGCGATAAATCACTGTGGTATTGCCATGCTGCCCGAGCGCGAGGCCGACGCGGCGCTACGGCAGGGAAGCCTGGTGCCGGTGCTCAGCGCCTATACGCCAAAACCGATCGGCATTTTTGGTATTTATCAGTCGCGAGACTATCAGCCTGCGGCGCAGCGTGTGTTCCTCGACGCGCTGGCAAACCACCTTGCCACGCGATCGGACTAGTCTGTCTTCCCTGCAAAATAGATTATGCGTCCTATACTTATCCCTTTGTAAGCCAAAAGGAGAACAAGCATGACGATTCATAAGCACGGTTCAGCACACTGGTCTGGCGACATCAAACGCGGCAAAGGGACGGTATCGACCGAAAGTGGCGTCCTTAACCAGCAACCTTACGGCTTTAACACCCGCTTCGAGGGCGAGAAAGGGACTAACCCGGAAGAGCTGATTGGCGCAGCGCACGCGGCCTGTTTCTCTATGGCCCTGTCGCTAATGCTGGGCGAAGCGGGTTATACCGCCGATTCCATCGATACCACGGCGGATGTCTCGCTGGATAAAACCGACAGCGGTTTTGCCATCAGCAAAGTCGCGCTGCAAAGCAAGGTGACGGTACCGGGTATCGATCCGCAGCAGTTCGACGGCATTATCCAGAAAGCCAAGGCCGGTTGCCCGGTCTCGCAGCTGTTGAAAGCGGAAATCACGCTGGATTACAAACTGAACTGATATCGGGCCGGGCGCATGCCCGGCTCATTTTTAACGGTTACGCCAGCAGCGCACGCTTCGGCTTGCGGAAGAGGGCTGGAGTTGTTGCGGCTGTTCACATCCCTGCGTCGCCAGCGAACAGCGGTCGCGGAAATAGCACCCAACGGGCAGGTGACGATTACCCGGAAGATCGGTTTTTCGCAACGCCAGATCCTCATCCAGCGGTTCTCCGGTCCGGGGAACGGAGTCAAGCAGCAGTTGCGTATACGGATGGCGCGGCTGACCCAGCACCTGGTCCGCCGGCCCCAGTTCCACGATTTGCCCCAGATACATTACCGCCACCCGGTCGCTCATGTGCCGGACCACCGAGACGTTGTGCGAGATCAGCACGTAGGTCAGATTTCGCTGCTGTTGCAGGGCAACCAGCAAATTGAGGATCTGTGCCTGGACGGAAATATCCAGCGCGCTGGTGGGTTCATCCAGCACGATGATGTCCGGATCCGAAGAGAGCGCCCGGGCAATAGCGATTCGCTGGCGCTGTCCGCCCGAAAACGCATGCGGCAGGCGGTCAAGATATTCCGCTCGAATCCCAACCTGCTGCGCCAGCGTTTCAGCCAACTGACGACGCTCCCGTTCGCCGCGACGTTGCTGTATCCACACCGGCTCGGTGATGGTGCGCCAGACGGGTAAACGCGGATCGAGGGACGAGAGCGGGTCCTGAAATACCATCTGCATACCACCCGCCGCATTCGCGCGCTGACAGGCACCGGTACTCGGTTTGAGCATGCCCATCAGCAGCTGCGCCAGCGTGCTCTTTCCACAGCCGGATTCCCCCACAACGCCCAGCGTTTCGCCGCGATGGATCCGAAGATCCATGCCGTTAAGGGCGTGTACCTGTTCCGTCACGCGCCCCAGCCAGTTTTTGCGCGCAGGAAAATTCACATGCACGCTATCCAGTTCCAGCAGTACCTCAGACATGGCGTCTCTCCTGTTGTGGGTACCAGCAGGCAGCCTGCTGGCCTTCTGCGCCCGTGGAAATTAAGCGCGGCGTTTCGCTGCATTTCGCCCCGGCAGCAAAACAGCGTTCGCGAAAAGCACATCCGCGCGGGAGGTGGCTGAGGTTAGGTACCGTGCCGGGAATGGCCGGGAGGATCTCGCGCGGTTTACCATTTTCCGGGGCACACCGCAGCAGGCCAATCGAATAGGGGTGCACAGGATGGTGGATCAAGGTCTGCGTGCTGCCGCTTTCGATCACGCTGCCCGCGTACATAACGTACATCCGGTCACAAAGCTGCGACACCACCGCCATATCGTGACTGATAAACAGCACCGACGTTCCGCTGGCGCGCGCTTTATGTTTCAGCAGACGCAGCACCTGAAGCTGGACGGTCACATCCAGCGCGGTAGTGGGTTCATCAGCGATGATCAGCTCCGGCTCGCAGGAGAAGGCAAGGGCGATCATTACCCGCTGGCGCATACCGCCGGAAAGCTCAAACGGATAGCGATCCATTACCTGCGCCGCATCCGGGATTTGCATCTCGCCCAGCAGGGAGATCGCCTTCTGCCGCGCGTCGCGGCGGGAAAGCGACTGATGCTGGCGGATCACCTCCACCATCTGCCTGCCGATCCGGCGCGTGGGGTTAAGCGCCGTCATCGGCTCCTGAAAAATCATCGCCACCCTGGCGCCGCGCCACTGACGAAGCTGTTTTTCCGACGCGTTCAGCACATCTTCCCCGAGCAGCGTGACACGGCCATGGTGAACATGGTAACTGCCTTCCGGCAGCAGGCGCATCGCCAGCATCGCGGTGACCGATTTTCCCGAGCCGGATTCGCCCACCACGCCGACAATTTCACCCCGGCCAATCTCCAGCGAGACGTGGTTGAGCGCGTGGACGTCACCGCGATAAATGGGGAAACTCAGGTGCAAATCTTCAATCGATAATACGGAATCACTCATGACTGCTTCCCTCCTGATTTGGGATCCAGCAGGTCGCGAAGACCATCGCCAAACAGATTAAAGCCAACCGCCGTGATCAGAATTGCCGCCCCCGGAAACGCGCAGTACCACCACTGGTCAAGCACGTAGTTACGCCCCACGGCCACCATTGCCCCCCATTCGGCGGTCGGCTGCTGCGCGCCTAATCCAATAAAGCCCAGCGTGGCGGCCATCAGAATTGCGCTGCCGATATCCAGCGACGCTTGTACGATCAGCGGCGGCAGGGCGTTACGCAGGATATGCCAGCTGATCAGGTGCCAGCGCGATGCGCCAAAGGTGCGGGCGGCCAGCACGTAGGTGAACTGGCGCACCACCAGCGTTTGCCCGCGTGCCAGCCGCACGTAAAACGGAATGCGTACAATCGCAATCGCCAGCATCGCGTTAAACAGGCTTGGGCCGAGCGCGGCGGCCAGGGCCATCGTCAGCACCAGCGAGGGGATGGAGAGCATAATGTCCATGATGCGCATAATGATGGCGTCGCCGCGCCCGCCAAGTACGCCGGACAAACAGCCGAGCAGCGAACCGATGCCGCCCGCAATCACCACCACCGCCAGCCCCGCTGTGATGGACTGCTGGCTGCCCACCAGCACGCGGCTGAACAGATCCCGGCCCACCTCATCGGTGCCGAACCAGTGCTGGGCTGACGGTGCCTGCAAGCGCGCGGTCAGATCCAGCGCGTTCGGATCGTGCGGGACTATCCACGGCGAGACCACCATCATCAGCAGCATCACGATCATAATGACCCCGCCGATCAGCGTGAGCGGGCTTTTGCGTAACATCCAGAACAGCTTTGCCCAGTTGATGCGCTGTTTAGCGGTGCTGACAGGGACGGGCGTTTCCTGAGTTAACATCATTCGGCACCTCCGCGCCCAATTCGCGGGTCGATCCACAGATACAGCAGATCCACCACCAGATTGACGAAGACATAGGCCAGCGATACCACGACCGCGAAGCCTATGACGGCAGGGAAATCCAGCGCCTGAATGGAGGTCACCACCCAAGCTCCCATTCCCGGCCAGGCAAACACGGTTTCGGTAAGCACCGCCCCGTACAGCAGATCGCCCAGCGCCAGCCCGAGCACGGTAATGGAGGGGATCATGGCGTTGGGTAAGGCGTAGCGCAGGACGATGTACCAGCCCGGCAACCCGCTCGCGCGGGCGGTACGAATATAATCCTCGCTCAGTTGCTCCAGCATCGCGGAACGTACCTGACGCGCCACAATACCCAGATGCACAAAGGCCAGGGTCAGGGAGGGTAAAATCAGGTGCTGCAGGGCGTTGAAAAACACCTCGCCGTTGCCTTCCAGCAGAGCGTCCAGCAGATAAAAACCGGTAACGTGGGCGGGCGGATCGAGCCAGTCGTCCAGCCTGCCGCCGCCGGGCAGAATTTGCAGTTGCCCGTAGAACAGAACGATAACTCCCAGTCCCAGCCAGAAGGCAGGCGTCGAGATGCCCGTCATCGCCATCAGTCGCACCAGGTGATCCAGCCAGCGGTTACGGTACACCGCCGATAAAATGCCCAGCGGCACGCCAATCACCAGCGCCAGCAGCAGGGAGCAAAAGGCAAGCTCCAGCGTGGCGGGGAAAAAAGCTTTCAAATCTTCCGCAACGGGGCGACCGGTGCGAATAGAGGTGCCCAGATCGCCATGTGCCAGCGCCTCAACGTAGCGGCCAAACTGAATATAGAGTGGTTGATCCAGCCCCAGTTGCTGGCGGATGCCCTGCACGATTTCATCGCTGGCGCGATCACCGGCCAGCAGGCGGGCCGGATCGCCGGGGATCAGGTGTGAAATAATAAAAGTAATAATACAGACACCGGCCACCACCAGGATTAACCCCCAGCAGCGCTGGCGCACAATGCTCCAGAACGTCATACACTTCCCCCCGGCGTGGGCCGTTACTTACTCATGGTGGCGATGTTAAAGACCTGCTCAAGCATCGGATTAAAGGTGAAGCCTTTGACCTCTTTGTTCATCGCCAGCTGGTAGTTCTTCTGGAACAGATAAACGTAAGCCGCCTCGTCAATCACCACTTTCTGCGCCTGCTGATAATCTTTGGTGCGTTCCGCCTGATCGGTGGTTTTCAGTGCCGCCTGCAATAATGCATCGACCTCTTTGTTCTCATAGAATGAGCGGTTCCCCGGCAGCCCTTTTTTGTCCGATTCGAACCAGTAGTTCATGAACATGTACGGGTCAGCGAAGTCCGGGCTCCAGTTACCAATCGCAATGTCATAATCACCTTTGCCGACGCGGTCGCGCATGGTGGCGTTCGCCAGTTTCTCGAGCTTGACGTTAATCCCCAGCTTGCCCAGGCTCGCCTGCGTGGAGAGGGCGATAGGCTCCCAGTTCGGGTCGTTATCGGAGTAGAGGAACGTCAGGCTGGCAGGTTTATCTTTGACTTTCTCCAGCGCCGCTTTGGCTTTGGCCTCGTCAAAGCTGTACCGCATGGCGTTCGCATCGAAGCCCCACATGCCCTCCGGGATCGGGCCGCGCATCTGCTTGCCGTTCCCGCTGAGAATGCCTTTCACCATCCCCTGGTAATCGCTCGCCCAGGAGACCGCGCGGCGCAAATCCACCTGATTCATTGGAGGCTTACTGTTGTTCAGATAGAGGTAGGTCACCCGCAGGGACGGGTATTCCGCCACGGCCACTTTGCCTTCCTGCTTCAGAGCAGCAAGCTGATCCACCGGCAGGGCGTCGGCGATATCCAGATCGCCACGGGAAAGTTGCAGGCGACGCGAGGCGCTTTCACCGATAATCTTCACCGAGACGCGCTTAAAGTGCGGCTTTTCACCTGGCCAGTGTGGGTTGGGCACCATCACCAGCTGTTGACCTTTCCGCCAGCTTTTCAGCATAAACGGTCCGGAACCCGCGGTGTTTTGCGCCAGGAAACCGCGTGCGTCGTCGGCGGCATTGGCCTTCAGCACCGCCGGGTTGACAATCGACGCGCCGTCATTTGCCAGCGTGTAGAGGAACGGGGCAAACGGCTGGCTGAGGGTGAATTTCACCGTATGCTCATCCACCGCGTCCACTTTCAAATCTTTCGGGAACGCTTCGGAAGGTCCCTGGTTGATTTTAAGCAGACGTTCAAACGACAGCTTGACCGCTTCGGCGGTCACCGGCGTGCCGTCGGAGAATTTTGCATTATCTGCCAGGGTGAACGTCCACACTTTCTGGTCGTCTGACGCCTTCCAGCCCGTCGACAGATCGCCTTCCACCTCCGTGGTGCCAGGCTTGTATTTCACCAGACGCTGGTACGAGGGGTAGGTCACCGTCCAGTCGTTGTTATCGATAGTGACCGCCGGATCCAGCGTTTGCGGATCGGCAGCTTTCCCTATCACCAGCATATCTTTTGGCACCGCCGCCAGAGCGGGAAGGGTGCTCAGGGCGAGCGTAGCGGCAATCAGGGTAGTAAGCAGCGTTGTTTTCATGGCCGGGCTCCAGAATTACAGTGAGTGTGTGATCGGATAACAGGCGAACTGGTCATCTAACAGCGGATAGCTGGCGGCGTTCGGCAGCTCGAAATGCCACCACTCGCTGCTGATGCCCACAAAACCGCCGCCGTACATAACGGCGTTCAGGAGCAGACGATTTCGCTGCGCCTCGGGCGGAACGGAAGGGTGCCAGGCATGAGAACGGTCGTGCATTTCGTCAAACCCGGCACCCATATCCAGCACGTTGTCGTGTTCATCCATCAGCGTGACGTCAATGGCAGTGCCCCGGCTGTGGTTCGAGCCAATCGCGACATCCACCACGTATTCCGGATTGGGGCAGGCATCCCAGAGTTGCGCCTGTGCCTGCTGCGGGCGATAGGCGTCGTAGACCACCAGCTTCAAACCGGCCAGCGCGGCGATACTGATCGATTTCGCCAGCGCGGTGGCGGCATCCGTGTGCAGCAGGCACGCGGCGTGCTGATAGATCGGGCGGCCGGTAATGTTATCGGCGGTCGCGTATTTCAGATCGATATGCAGCGTGGGAAAAGTTTTCGCCACATCAATCAGTTGACTCTCTTCAGGCATAGCTCCGCTCCTTTAGCGTTCAAATTGACCAAATTCTTGTTGTAGTTGTCGGTTGATTGCCAGACGTTCCGGCAGCGCTTCCCCCAGCGCCTCCACGACGCCCGACAGCAGCAGGTTGAACAGACAGCTCACCGGCGCCAGCGAGTCCCAGAAATGGCCGGTATCGGTCTTCACCTGGAGTAAATCAATCGGGTAATCCCGCGCCCACGGGCACCAGATATCGGTGATCAGCGCCATCGCCAGGCCTTTTTCGCTCGCCACGCGGCAGTACTGGCGGGCAATGGCGGAGTAGGCGCGGGTATCGGTCAGCACGATATACGGGTTAGCAAAGCCGGAGTTAAGCGACTCCACCCAGCTACCGGAGAGCCCTTCGGAATAGCTTACCCGCGGGCGCAGATACTCCAGATGGCTGAAGAACGCATTGGCGATCCCGCGCGTGGACTGGATCCCCAGCACGAAGACGGCGTCGGCATGGGAAAGTTGCTGGACCACCTGCCTGAACGTTTCACTTTGCGCCAGCTGATAAACATGGGCAATGGCATCCACCTCCAGCGACAGGGAGTGCTGAAGGCGATCCGACAGCGGCTGTTGCTGTTTCCAGGAGTCCAGACGCTCGTTAATGCCCCAGGGCTGATGGGGATCGCGCAGGCTTTTTTTGGCGTCATCAAGGTTGCGATAGCCCAGCTTGCGCAGAAAGCGTCCGACGGTGATCCCGCTGGTGGCCGTGGCCAGCGCCACGCTCTCAGCCGTTTCAAAGGGGATCTGCCCGACGTGCGCCAGCATCCAGCTTGCCACCCGCTTTTCGCTCGGGGTGAGCTGGCTGAAGGTCGCTTCGATACGGCTCAACACCTCAGGTTTGGTCGTCATACCGCCTCGCTGTTAACTGGCTGTCAAAAGCCGGGTTTCTGTTAGCAGATTAACAATGCAGGACGCGTGCCATGTTCACATTGCGGCGAAAACGCGCTGTGCAGCAAAGTTAATGCAATATTTGTTTAACAGATGCTCAACATTTGTGCAGCGTAGTTCACTTTTGGTGCAGTGTCCGGCCTGAGCGGTATCTATTTCGTGAATACGACAGCCTCTTCACATTTTTTGGTAAGATGAACGCTCTGTGGATAAGAGAGGGAGCCTTACATGGCGAATTTGCCCTGGCGGGTCAGCGTGCGCCTGATGGCTCTCGCAAAAAAAATAGCGATGGTCATCGGGATCATTGTGCTCGTTCTGCTGGCGGTGCGGGTTTATCTTTCGCAGCAGGGGCCGGCTCTGCATCACTGGCATACCTGGCGGGCTGACGAAATGTCCGTGCAGGAGATGGATAACGCGACCTTCGCAGCCTATGTCGCGCGGGAAAACGCCATCTTCACCGCTCTTGATGCTGAGGTGACGGCGAAAGTCACCCCCGCAGAGCGCACGCCGCTGAACCGCTATTACCGTCAGAGCCTGGTGTGGCCAGGACACTTTACTCCGGATGCAAACCGGTCGTTTGTGCTGATGCCTGCCGGAAAGCCGCGCGGGGCGGTAGTGTTGTTGCACGGTCTGACGGATTCGCCCTACAGCGTCAGGCGTCTGGCTGTGAATTATCAAAAGCACGGCTTTGTGGCCGTAGTGCCTCGTTTGCCCGGACATGGCACGGCGCCGGGCGCGTTGACAGACGTTGACTGGGAGGCGTGGCTGGCAGCTACGCGCCTTGCGGTTCGTGAAGCAACACGCCTGACAGGGAACGATCTCCCCCTGCACCTGGTGGGCTATTCCAACGGCGGGGCGCTGGCGATGAAATACGCCCTCGACGCCCTTGATGCGCCTGAACTGCGTAAACCTCAGCAGATCGTTTTGCTCTCACCGATGATTGGCGTCACGGCGTTTGCGCGCTTTGCCGGATTCGCCGGGCTACCGGCTATGTTACCGGCGTTTGCCAAAGCCGCGTGGCTCAACATTTCGCCGGAATATAATCCTTATAAATACAATTCGTTCCCGGTGAATGCGGCACGTCAGTCCTGGCTGCTTACCCGGGCGCTGCATGAGCAGATAAACCGCGATGTTCATGATCACAAACTAACGCAGCTTCCGCCGGTACTGGCGTTTCAGTCGGTCATGGATTCAACGGTCAGTACCCGCGCCGTAGTCAGCGGGCTGTTTGACCAGCTTCCGGCAAATGGCAGCGAACTGGTGGTATTTGACATCAATCAGGCCGGGAGTTTCCGTCCACTGTTCAGGCCATCATCCTGGACGGCGGTGGCTGACCTGCTGCCCGAGGCGAAAAGACGTTACAGTGTCACAATCGTGACCAATGCCAGCCCTGACAGGTTTGATATGGTGGCAAAAACAACGCCTGCGGGCAGCACCCGGGAAACGGTGACGCCGCTGTCGGTCTCGTATCCGCAGGAGGTTTATTCCCTGTCGCATATTGCCATTCCGTTCCCGCCTGAAGACGATCTGTATGGCCGCCATCCTGAGGTGAAAAACCGCTATGGAATCAGTCTCGGGACGATAGCCCTGTGGGGAGAAACCTCAGTTCTGAGCGTCGGTAAAGATGCGTTAATGCGCGTAACGTCGAATCCTTTCTACGACTATATGCAGACGCGGATCGACAGCCGTCTCGGGGAGAATCAACCCCGAAGTGGAATAGACTAGGCCATCCCAGGGAACTATGTTAAACAGTACCGTTCAGGCGTTTACCGCATACCGGACCCCGTTTCTGTGCTGACAACTCTCATTTATCGAAGCCAACTGAGCTTAACCTGCACCTCCGCAGCGTTAAGCGCGCTGGTTGAAAAGGCCAGGATCCGTAATACGGAGCAGGGCATCTCAGGCATTCTTCTCTCCAGTGGACGTGACGTTTTGCAAATTCTCGAAGGCACGGAACAGAGCGTCGTCGCGCTTTTTAACACCATCCGTGCGGATGACCGGCATACCGGCGTGGTGGAGCTGATGCGCGATTACGGCCCGCGCAGACGTTTCGAAGACGTGGGAATGCTGCTGTTTGACCTGGATGTTCAGACCCCGAAAGCGGTTCTGGCGTCAGTTCTGCATTACAGCAAGCTGGAAAGCTATCTGACTTCTGAGGATCGGGTCTTCAAATTTATTCAGACCTTTATCACCGGCAAAACCGCTATCCCACCCGCTTCGGACTATGAGCCTGATAAATGGACGCTTTCGCGAGAGCGCGCGCCGTTTGGTAAAGGGTTAGGTCTGCTGGCGGGACAGCCCTGCCAGTTTGCGCTGCAACCCATTGTCGAGCCGTCCGAAGGCAAAATCAGTTCTCTCGAAGCGCTTATACGCGGAAACGACGGCGGCAGCCCGGAGCATTTCTTCCATAGTCTCGATCGTGAACAGATTTACGAAGTCGACCTGCAAACCAAAGCCTGGACCTTTGCGCTGGCGCAAAAGCTGGGCATCGGCAGCCACAAACTGGCGGTGAACCTGCTGCCAATGTCGCTGGTTAACGTGCCGGGTGCGGTAGAGTTCCTGGTAACGCAGATAAAAAAGCACGGTCTACAGCCAGAGCAGGTGGTCATTGAAGTCACTGAGAACGAGATGATATCCGGCTTTAACCAGTTTAACAGCGCCATTAAACAGCTGCGAGCGGAAGGGGTTGGGCTGGCAATAGATGATTTTGGTTCCGGCTATGCCGGTCTGTCGCTGCTCACCCGGTTCCAGCCGGATAAGCTCAAAATCGACAGAGAGATCGTCAGCGATATCCACCTGAGCGGGCCCAAGCAGGCGATTGTGAAGTCGATAATCAGCTGCTGCACCGATCTGGAGATTACGCTGGTCGCAGAAGGCATTGAGAAGATAGAAGAGTGGTGCTGGCTTGAATCCGCCGGTATTCGCCGCTTCCAGGGCTTTTTGTTCGCCCGCCCGCAGCTCAATGGCGTGGGTGATATTCACTGGCCCCATCGGGTGGGTTAAGCAAATTGTCCCTCGCCATATTTCCCCGACACCCTGCCTGTGCTTAAATAGCTAAACCGGTTTAACATGATTTAGCTAAGAAGGTGATATGGAGACGATCTGGGTACTTGGCGATGCAGTGGTGGATCTGTTGCCCGACGGAGAGGGCAAACTGCTGCAATGTCCTGGCGGCGCACCGGCCAACGTTGCGGTAGGGGTAGCGCGTCTGGGAGGCAGAAGCGCCTTTATAGGCCGGGTGGGCGACGACCCCTTCGGGCGTTTTATGCAAAAAACGCTTGCGGATGAGCAGGTTAATACAGAATGGCTGCGCCTGGACCCGCAGCATCGCACCTCCACGGTGGTGGTGGATCTCGATAACGACGGTGAACGTTCCTTTACCTTTATGGTTCGCCCGAGCGCTGATTTATTCCTCGACTCAGCCGATCTCCCGCCATTCCGCGCCGGGGAGTGGCTGCACGTCTGCTCTATCGCGCTCAGCGCCGAACCCAGCCGTTCCGCGACGTTTCAGGCGATGTCCGCTATCAGACTGGCGGGGGGATTCGTCAGCTTTGACCCCAATATCCGCGCCGATCTCTGGCACGATGAAGTCGAGCTGCGTCAGTGTCTTGAGCGGGCATTAGCCTGTGCAGATGTGGTGAAAATCTCGGTGGAAGAACTGGCGTTCTTAACCGGAAATGCGCAGGTCCATGAGGGGCTGGCGGCGCTGATGCGCACCTGTCCGGCCAGGCTGGTGCTGGTGACGCAGGGAAAAGAGGGCGTCACCGCCTGGCAAAAAGGTGCCTTGACGCACTATCCTGCATCACCCGTGGAATGCATTGATACCACCGGCGCGGGGGATGCTTTCGTCGCCGGGCTGCTGTTCGGTCTGGCTCGTGATGGCCAGGCCCGTCTCTCAGAGGTCATCACGCTGGCGCAGCGCTGTGGGGCGCTGGCGACAACCGCAAAAGGGGCAATGACCGCGCTGCCTTATCATCACGAACTGTAATTCACATCGCCAGGCCTCCGGTCGGCGGCCTGAATTGTCGCCTCGATCACACTTACTAAAACGGTTTAGCAAAAAACGTTGCCGATTCAAAATTCAACGGTTTAGTATCACTCACCTAAACCGGTTTAGCAATTTAGCACTTTTACCGATAGTTATTAGGGATGCGACAAAATGTATAAAAAACGCAGACTTGCCGTGATGATAGGCATGCTGGCCGGCAGTACCTCTGTTTTTGCCCAGATGGATATGACCCGTATCGAAGCGCGCCTGGCAGCGCTGGAGCAGCGTTTGCAGGAGGCGGAAACCCGTGCGCAGGTTGCTGAAAAACGCGCCACGGCAGCGGAACAGAAAACGCAGCAACTGGTGGCTGCGCAGCAGGAAGCGCAAACCTCCACACAGGCGGTGGCGCAACGTACCACGGCGCTGGAAGAGAAAGCCGATCGGACAGGCGGTTTTGAGTTTCACGGTTACGCCCGTTCCGGGCTGCTGATGAACGACGCGGCCTCCAGCAGCAAAAGCGGTCCTTATCTGACACCCGCCGGGGAAACGGGTGGGGCCATCGGGCGCCTGGGGAACGAAGCGGATACCTACGTTGAGCTGAATGTTGAGCACAAACAGACGCTGGAAAATGGCGCGACGACGCGCTTTAAGGCGATGCTGGCCGACGGTCAGAAAACCTATAACGACTGGTCGGCAGACAGCAGCGACCTGAACATTCGTCAGGCCTTTGCCGAGCTGGGCAATTTGCCGGACGTTACCGGTGCGCTGAAAGGCAGCACCTTCTGGGCGGGTAAGCGTTTTGACCGCGACAACTTCGACATTCACTGGCTGGATTCCGACGTGGTATTTCTCGCCGGGACCGGCGGCGGCGTCTACGACGTGAAGTGGAACGATACGCTGCGCAGTAACTTCTCCCTTTATGGCCGTAATTTCGGCAGCGAAGACGAGATCGACAACAACGTCCAGAACTACATCTTAAGCATGAACCACTTCGCCGGGCCGGTGCAGTTGATGGTCAGCGGCTTACGGGCAAAAGATAATGACGACCGTAAGGACAGCAACGGCGATCCGATTAAAACCGATGCGGCGAATAACGGGGTGCATGCGTTGGTGGGTCTGCATAACGAGAGCTTCTACGGCCTGCGGGAAGGTTCCGCCAAAACGGCGCTGCTTTACGGCCACGGTCTGGGGGCCGAGGTGAAAAGCATTGGTGCAGACGGCGCATTGCTGTCAGAAGCCGATACCTGGCGTTTTGCAAGTTATGGTGTCACGCCGCTGGGCGGTGGCTGGCACATTGCGCCCGCCGTACTGGCGCAAAGCAGTAAGGACCGCTACGTGAAGGGCGACAGCTATGAGTGGGTCACGCTCAATACGCGTCTGATCAAAGAGGTGACCCAGAATTTCGCCCTCGCGTTCGAGGGCAGCTATCAATACATGGATTTAAACCCGGAAGGCTACAAGGATCGCAATGCGGTTAACGGTAGCTTCTACAAGCTGACCTTTGCCCCGACGTTAAAGGCGGGCAAGATTGGCGATTTCTTCAGCCGTCCGGAGCTGCGCCTGTTCGCCACCTGGATGGACTGGAGCAGCAAGCTGGATAACTACGCCAGCGATGACGCCTTTGGCAGCAGCGGCTTCAATGCGGGTGGGGAATGGAACTTTGGGGTGCAGATGGAAACCTGGTTTTAACCCTTCACGCTCCCGCATTGCGGGGGCGTTTCGAACATCATAAAAAGAGGTCAGGAAGAGGTATCTATGGATTTTAATCATATTGCGCGCGAGCTGATTCCGCTGCTCGGTGGCAAAGAGAACATTGCCAGCGCGGCACATTGCGCTACGCGCCTTCGTCTGGTGCTGGTCGATGATGCGCTTGCCGACCAGCAGGCTATCGGCAAGGTTGAAGGCGTGAAAGGCTGTTTTCGAAATGCCGGGCAGATGCAGGTGATCTTCGGCACAGGGGTGGTGAATAAGGTTTACACCGCGTTTATTCAGGCGGCAGGGATTAGCGAGTCCAGTAAATCGGAAGCGGCGGATATTGCAGCCCGCAAGCTGAACCCGTTCCAGCGCATCGCGCGTCTGCTCTCCAACATCTTCGTGCCGATTATTCCGGCGATCGTGGCCTCGGGTCTGCTGATGGGCCTGCTCGGGATGGTTAAAACCTACGGCTGGGTTAATCCGGATAACGCGCTCTATATCATGCTGGATATGTGCAGCTCGGCGGCGTTTATTATTCTGCCGATCCTGATTGGCTTCACCGCCGCGCGGGAGTTTGGCGGCAACCCGTATCTGGGCGCAACGCTCGGCGGCATCCTGACTCATCCGGCGCTGACCAACGCCTGGGGCGTAGCGTCCGGCTTCCACACCATGAACTTCTTCGGTCTTGAAATCGCCATGATTGGCTATCAGGGAACCGTCTTCCCGGTACTGCTGGCGGTGTGGTTTATGAGCATTGTGGAAAAACAGCTTCGCCGGGCGATCCCGGATGCGTTAGATCTGATCCTGACGCCGTTCCTGACCGTCATTATCTCCGGCTTTATCGCGCTGTTGATTATTGGCCCGGCGGGACGCGCGCTGGGCGACGGGATCTCCTTTATTCTTAGCACCCTGATTGCCCACGCGGGCTGGCTGGCCGGGCTGTTGTTTGGTGGGCTCTATTCGGTGATTGTCATTACCGGCATTCACCACAGCTTCCACGCTATTGAGGCCGGACTGCTGGGTAACCCGTCGATTGGCGTGAACTTCCTGCTGCCGATCTGGGCGATGGCGAACGTGGCGCAGGGCGGGGCATGTCTGGCGGTGTGGTTCAAAACCCGTGATGCCAAAATCAAAGCCATTACCTTACCGTCGGCGTTTTCCGCGATGCTGGGCATCACCGAAGCGGCAATTTTTGGCATCAACCTGCGTTTCGTGAAGCCGTTTATCGCGGCCCTGATCGGTGGCGCAGCGGGCGGGGCCTGGGTAGTGTCGGTGCATGTCTACATGACCGCCGTTGGGCTGACGGCGCTTCCCGGTATGGCGATCGTTCAGGCCAGCTCGCTGCTCAACTATATTATCGGCATGGTGATTGCCTTTGGCGTGGCGTTCACCGTCTCTCTGCTGCTGAAATATAAAACGGACTCTGAATAATGACCTTACCTTCCCGCTGGCCTGCCGTGTTGCAGGCCGTTATGCAAGGCCAGCCGCGTGCGCTGGCGGACAGCCACTATCCGCAGTGGCATCCTGCGCCGGTGACGGGGCTGATGAACGATCCGAACGGCTTTATCTGGTTTGCCGGACGTTACCATCTGTTTTATCAGTGGAACCCGCTGGGCTGCGATCATCGCTACAAGTGCTGGGGACACTGGAGCTCAGCAGATCTGGTGCACTGGCAGCACGAGCCAATGGCGCTGATGCCTGACGAAGAGTATGACCGCAATGGCTGTTACTCCGGCAGCGCCGTGGATAACAACGGCGTGCTGACCCTGTGCTATACCGGCAACGTTAAGTTTGACGATGGCGGCCGCACCGCCTGGCAGTGTCTGGCGGTGCAAAATGACGACGGCACGTTTGCCAAACTGGGACCGGTGTTGCCCCTGCCGGACGGGTATACCGGGCACGTCCGCGACCCGAAAGTGTGGCGCCATGACGGGCAGTGGTACATGGTGCTCGGGGCGCAGGATCAGCATAAGCGCGGCAAGGTGCTGCTGTTTACGTCAGCCGATTTGCACACCTGGGCGTCCTGCGGCGAAATCGCCGGTCACGGCGTCAATGGACTCACGGACGCGGGCTATATGTGGGAGTGCCCGGATCTGTTTGCGCTTGATGGCACACACGTCTTGATCTGCTGCCCACAGGGGCTGGCGCGCGAACCGCATCGCTATCTCAACACCTATCCGGCCGTCTGGATGTGTGGGGCATTTGATTATCAAACGCCTGCATTTGCGCACGACGAATTGCATGAGCTTGATGCCGGTTTCGAATTTTACGCGCCGCAAACCACGGTGACAGAAGACGGCCGCCGCATCCTCATCGGCTGGATGGGCGTGCCGGACGGCGAAGAGATGCTCCAGCCTACACGGGTCCACGGCTGGATCCACCAGATGACCTGTCCGCGCGAGCTGCGCTACCGCAACGGTAAGCTCTGGCAAACGCCGATCCGTGAGCTGGAAACGCTGCGCGAGGATGAACATCACTGGCAGGGACGCGCCAGCGATGCCCCGGTGCTGGAGGGAACCCGTCTTGAGTTCGAACTGAGCGCATCGTGCGTAAACGTGGATTTTGCCGGCGCGTTGCGGCTGATTGTGGATGATGCGGGGATCCGTCTGGCACGCGCCAGCCTGGAAACCGGAGAGACGTTGACCCGCTACTGGCAGGGCTCTGTTCATCATTTACGCGTGCTGTGTGACCGTTCCAGCGTCGAAATTTTCATCAATCACGGTGAAGGCGTCATGAGCAGCCGCTATTTTCCTGACCATCCGGCCCAGGTTCGCTTCGAAGGTGCGTCCGACATCACATTACGCTACTGGTCGCTGCGCAGCTGCATGATAGAATAGGGGTTTTGGCAGCCGGATCTAAGTCGTTGTGAGAAAAACAAAACGCGTCACCATTAAAGATATCGCGGAGCTGGCGGGGGTATCAAAAGCCACCGCCAGTCTGGTTCTGAACGGCCGCAGCAAAGAGCTTCGGGTGGCGGAGGAGACACGCGAGCGTGTGCTGGCGATTGCCAAAGAACATCATTATCAGCCCAGTATTCACGCCCGTTCGCTGCGGGACAACCGCAGCCACACCATTGGTCTGGTGGTGCCGGAAATCACCAACTACGGGTTTGCCGTTTTTTCTCATGAGCTGGAGACCCTCTGCCGCGAGGCGGGTGTTCAGCTGCTGATCTCCTGTAGCGATGAAAATCCGGGCCAGGAGACGGTGGTGGTCAATAACATGGTGGCCCGCCAGGTGGACGGGCTGATTGTCGCCTCCAGCATGCTCAACGACGCGGATTATCAAAAGCTGAGCGAGCAGTTGCCCGTTGTGCTCTTTGACCGTCATATGAACGACAGTTCTCTGCCGCTGGTCCTCACCGATTCAATTACCCCGACCGCCACGCTGGTGGCCGACATTGCGCGCCAGCATCCGGATGAGTTCTACTTCCTCGGCGGCCAGCCGCGGCTTTCCCCGACGCGTGACCGTCTGGAAGGGTTTAAGCAGGGGCTGCGTGACGCTGGCGTCGAGCTACGTCCGGAGTGGATTATTCATGGTAATTACCATCCGAGCTCCGGCTACGAAATGTTTGCCGAACTTTGCGCGCGCCTGGGCCGCCCGCCAAAAGCCCTTTTTACCGCCGCCTGCGGTCTGCTGGAAGGGGTGTTGCGCTATATGGGACAACATAATCTGCTGCAAAGCGATATGCGTCTGGCCAGCTTTGACGATCACTATCTCTATGATTCTCTGACCATTCCTGTCGATACCGTTCGTCAGGATAACCGCCAGCTCGCCTGGCACTGCTTTGATCTGATTGGCAAACTGATTGAAGGGGAAACGCCGGAGCCAATCCAGCGTAAACTGGATGCCACACTGCAACGGCGATACAAGGCCCGGGAGTGACAGGGTAACGTCTGACGGATATATCAATAACTTTAATTAATTAAAGATCGGATTCAGCCGATAACCAAAGGGAAATTATATCCCTGAGGTGTGTTATGTCGTTGAAAAAATCATCCCTGATTATCCTGTTTTCCCTGCTTTTTTTCTTTGTGGCCAGCACCATCACCAGCGTTGGGCTCATCATTAAAAGTAATACTTCGCTGGATAATGTGAACAAAGAAATTCAGGTGGTCCTGTCCATTATTGATCCCATTAACCATAGCCGAACCCTGCGCGTCAGGGTTATGGAGTATGTAAAAATGGTGGAAGCGGGGGGCGCCACCGACTCGTCTGCGAAACTGGCCTCGGTTAAAGAGGCGCTGACCAAAGCCGATAGTGCATTTTCGGCGTTTATGGCCTCGCCGCGTTTGCAGGACGAAGCCCCGCTGGTCACTGCCTACCAGGAGGCGTGGCAAAACTACCGTAACCAGGGACTGGCACCACTGATTGCCGCTGCCGCCGCTCACGATGTGTCGCGGTTTAACGCTCTTATTCCCGTGGTGTCTCAACTCGATCGCCAATATGAAATTGTGCTCGATCAGGTTCTCTCCGTTCACCAGAAGTACGCCAAAACGCTGAACGAGGATGCGAGCCATAATTTTGTGTCGGGTCTGGTTATTATCGCCTGCATTGCGGTGCTGTTCGTAGTGGTGATCTTCGTCGTCAGCCTGCTGATGAAACGCGTGGTCTTTGCGCCAGTGAACCTGGCGCGCGAGCACTGTCGACAGATTGCGGCCGGGAAGCTGGACGTACCGGTACCGATCAAGCGTGATTCCGGGAATGAAATCGATCACCTGATGTCCTCGATGGAGCAGATGCGCCAGGCGCTGCTCTCCACCATTTCTCAGGTGCGCGATGCCAGCCACACCGTAACGCATGCGGCGCAGGAAATTGCTTCCGGCAATATCGACCTGGCCTCCCGTACCGAGCAACAGGCTTCTGCCCTGACCCAGACGGCCGCCAGCATGGAAGAGCTGAGCGCGACGGTGGCGAATAACACCGATAACGTGTTCCAGGCCGGTAAGCTGGTGCAGGATGCCGTGAAAAATGCCCATACCGGTGAAGCGGTAACCCGTGAAGTCATCGAAACGATGAATACTATCGCGTCCAACTCGAAGCGTATTGAGGACATCACCAGTGTCATCAACAGTATTGCTTTCCAGACTAATATTCTGGCGCTTAACGCGGCCGTTGAAGCGGCGCGTGCCGGTACGCAGGGGCGAGGATTTGCCGTGGTGGCAAGTGAAGTGCGCACCCTGGCCCAGAAAAGCGCGGTGGCGGCGAAGGATATCGAAAGCCTTATCGCCCAGTCTGTTTCCAGCGTGAAAAACGGTGCGGAACTGGTGAATCGTTCGGGAGAGGTGATTGATTCTATTATCAGCTCTGTGAATAAAGTGCATACGCTGATGGAACAGATTTCGGTTGCCTCAGAAGAGCAGAGCCGTGGAATTGGTCAGGTTGGGCAGGCCGTAACGGAGATGGACGGTGTGACCCAGCAGAACGCGGCGCTGGTGCAGCAATCCGCCGCAGCCGCGGCCTCGCTGGAGGAGCAGGCGCAGCAGTTGTCGCAGAGTATTTCGAGTTTTCGTCTGCCGGCAATTGCGTGATTAAATGAGGAAGGCTCCTGTTGGAGCCTTTTTAATGTCTGCATGCAGCCGCTGCACAATCTCCTTCAGCCATTACTGTTATCCGTACAAAGCCGCTATCACATAAATTTTATCTTTCCCCGGCAATATTTCTGTTCCTCATCCGTCTACCTCATCAGAGACCATAATCATTCAACATAAACGAGGTACACATGAGAAATTTTGATATGCACAGAAAAGGTCACGGACGTGGTTTGGGCCGCCATCGTATGTACAAGGGCATCGTGATAGGCGCAGTCCTGTTCGTGGTGCTTGGCCTGCTGGTCATGTCCCTGTGGAACGCGTTGCTCCCGGCCATCCTGGGGGTTAAAGCCATTGGCTTCTGGCAGGCGCTGGGGATCCTGCTGCTGAGCCGCATTCTTTTCGGTGGGCTGGGTTTTCGTCCAGGCAGGTTCGGTGCACACCGTCGTATGCACGCACAATGGATGAATATGACCCCCGAACAACGGGAGGCCTTCATTCAGCAGCGTCGGGCGGGATTTGGGCGTCATGGTCATTGCCGGTGGCACGATGACCGGGATGAGAAGCGAGATGATAACGCTGCGAAAGCGCCGGAAGCCGAGTGAGCGATATGAAAGCCGGTGAGGCGGGGGAATCATTACTGATCTCGGCACTCAATGCCTGCCGCGCACGGCTAAAAGCCTTCATTCGCGGACGGACTGCGGTTCGTGATGATGTTGATGATATTCTTCAGGAAGTGACCTGGCAGTTGATGAAAGTGGAACAACCGGTGGAGAACGTCGCCGCCTGGCTGTTTCGCGCCGCGCGGAATGAGATGATCGACCGGGCGCGAAAAAAGCATGAGGTTTCACTGCCGGGGTACCTGACGGCAGATGACGAGGACTTTCCGGAGCAGGAGATTGCAGAAACGTTATTCGGCGTACCGCAAACGCCGGAGGAGGAGTATCTCAACATGCTGCTGTGGGAAGAGTTGGGGCAAGCCCTGTCGGAACTGTCGCCACCACAGCGCGAGGTGTTTGAAAAAACGGAATTTGAAGGATACACCATGAAGGCGCTGGCGGAGGAAACGGGCGACAGCGTGCAGGCGTTATTATCCCGCAAACACAAAGCTGTGCGATTTTTGCGTAGTCGCCTCAAGGATATTTATGAAGCGTTGACAGGGCAATAAAGTTCGACCACTCTGAAAAACAATATCTTAGAGGGGTCGTTATGCTTCAACTGTTAGCAAAGAAAAAGATGCTGTTACTCTCTGCTCTGCTGTTTTCAGGGCTGGTCAGGGCAGAGGAGTCGCTTCCGGATGTGGTAAAGCACTTCAGTGAGCAGCAGGATATCAAAATCATTAAGAAAATTGATGCCCCCGGCGGCGCGCCAGCGTGGCTGGGGCAGTATCAGGACATGGGCGTGACGCTCTTTCTGACCCCTGACGGAAAGCACGTGGTGTCTGGCTATCTGTATGATGAGAAGGGAACCAACCTCAGCGAGGCCTTTTTCCAGAAAGAGATCTACGCCCCGATGGGCCGCGAGATGTGGAAAAAGCTCAATGCGGCGCATCCGCTGAAAGAGGGCGCGGAGAGCGCCCCGCGCAAAGTCTTTGTTTTTGCCGACCCGTTCTGCCCGTACTGCAAGCAGTTCTGGGCTGAAGCGCAGCCGTGGGTGAAGGCCGGCAAGGTCCAGCTCAACACGCTGCTGGTTGCGTTTCTTAACCCGAACAGCGGGCGTAACGCCTCCGCGATCCTGAATGCCAAAGATCCGGTGTCGGCCTGGAAAGAGTACGAGCTGTCCGGCGGTAAAAAGCTGCCTAAACCTGAAGGGGCGGCTTCACGGGAAACCGTTGAGATCCTGCAAAATCACCAGACGCTTATGGACAGTCTCGGCGCAAATGCCACACCGGCTATTTATTACCTGAATGAGCAAAACGAACTGCAGCAGGTCGTGGGCATGCCAGACGCAAAACAGCTTGAGGCGATGTTCGGGCCGAAGCCGTAAAAAGAAAGGCAGAAACAAGGCGTTTCTGCCTTTTTTCAGTCAACTACCCCAGCGCCCCCGGAGGTAATTTACGGCTTCCTGCGTCTGCGGCTGGTTAAGATAGTCTTCACGGAACAGGATGGTGCCTTTTACGTCTGGCAGTGAATCGTTGAGGTCGAGCTGTTTTTTCAGCTCCGGTACGCCGCCGTTCACCGTCCAGTCCGGTTCGTTTCTGGAAGGCGCGCCCACTTTGTAGAACGCGATCCCGATATACAGGCGGGTATGGGTCGGTTTCACCACGTCAGCCCACCATTTTGTCAGCACATCGTATCGTGCCGCGTCGCGGGCGAAGGGCCAGTAGATCTGCGGCGCAATGTAATCCAGTAAACCCTGCTGTACCCACTTACGCGTGTCAGCGTAGGATTCATCGTAGGCTGCGGCACCGCGCGTGTCCGATCCTGCCGGGTCGAAGGAGCGGTTGCGCCATACACCCGCCGGGCTGACGCCAAATTCAACCTCAGGCTTTGCCTGCTTGATCGCCCTTGATACCTGCACAATCAGCTGCTGCGTATTGTGCCGACGCCAGTCAGCTTTCGACGCAAATCCCTCGCCGTAGCGCCTGAAGGTCCAGGCATCGTTCAGGGTTGAGCCCGGCGTCTCGGTGTAAAAATAGTCATCGAACTGAACGCCGTCGACAGGGTAGCGATTCACCACTTCCATCACCACCTGGGTTATCCAGTCCCGCACCTCGGGAATGCCCGGGTCGAGAACAAAACGATCCCCCGAGGTGCGGATCCACTCCGGATGCTGGACATAGACGCTGGAGGGATGAAGCGACGAGGTACGGTTAAGCGCGGCGATGGTCGACGGCTTCGTGTTGGTGGAGACGCGGTAAGGGTTGAACCAGGCGTGAACCTTCATCCCGCGCTTGTGCGCTTCATCCAGCATAAACTGGAGCGGATCGTAACCGGGGTCTTCCCCGATAGTCCCGGTCAGGGTATCTGACCACGGCAGTATTTCAGAGGCCCACAGCGCCGTACTGTCCGGTTTTACCTGAAAGAAGACGGTGTTGATCCCAAGCTTTTTCAGCTTATCGAGCTTGTCCGTCAGCGCCTTCTGTTGCTGGGCGATACGCTGGTCCGCGCTGCGGCCATTCACTGATGACACGGGGGGCCAGTCGAGACGGGAGACGGTCGCCAGCCAGATCCCGCGCATGGGTTCGTTAGTCTGCTGTACAGGTTTCGCCTGCGGCAGCGGGGTAACGAGTGATTTGGGTGGTTTGGAAGTGCAACTTACCAGTAAAAGCGCGCAGCCAAGCAGCGCGCCAGTCCGTTTTACGTGTCGCATCATTTGCGTGTTAGCTCCTGGGTGTCCGGCCATCCGTCCAGGGATTAAACGCCGGTTCGTCCTGTTCCTCGTTACCGTCATCGTGAAGGGAGTCGAGGTAGAGGGCTTCAACTTCCGCCCGCGCCCATGGGGTCCGGCGCAGGAACTTCAGACTCGATTTAACACTCGGGTCCTTGCGAAAACAGTTGATTTTGATTCGGTTGCCCAGTTCATTCCAGCCATATCGCGCAACCAGCGCGTTAACCTGCATTTCAAGCGTTACGCCATGCAAAGGATCGTTGGAAATATGTGCTGTCATAGGCGTCCGGTAGTCTCATTTTTTATGGGGATGTGATAAACGCTCAAAGGTTACAAGAAAGCAGGGGACGCGGCAATTTCAGCGTGAGGTTCTTCACCCGTAAAGGGTGAAGAGGATTTCCGGTTAATACTATTTTTTAAACAGTTCAGGTGCCCACGGCGTCGGGTCTACCTCCATAAAGGGTGCACGCTCAAAGCGGGACTTCAGCGCCCAGGGCACCGTACAGTCGAAAATCGTTTTGCAGGTGATCCCGTTGCCACGAATGGAGGGACTGTAGTCCGGCGCCTGAGACGGATCGAGCTGGTGACCGCGGATCCCCGGCAGATGGGTGATACTGACATCGCCCTGCATACGGGTCGTCATCGCCCACAAAATGTCGTCGCTGTCGAAAATATCCACGTCTTCGTCGACGAGAATAATATTTTTAAGCTCGGAATAGGTGGCTAACGCGATGAGGGCCGCCTGACCCTGACGCCCTTCGTCAGAAGGCTGCCGTTTTTTAACCTGCAATACCCCAAGGAATTTGCCCCCGCCAGCGGTATGCGCATAGACGTTTTGCAGGAAACCGGGGATGGCTTCTTCCACCGCATTCCGGATGCTGGCCTCCGTTGGCAAACCGGCCAGCGTGGTGTGCTCTTCGCCCGGTCCTACCAGGGTTTGCAGGATCGCCTGATGACGCATCGTGACGGCCTTCACTTTGATTACCGGTAAGGAGGGGTTAGCCTCCCCACAGTAGCCAGGAAATTCCGGCATCGCGTGCCCGGTGTGGGTATGCTGATCTTCTTCTACGCGCACGCCCGGCAGCAGTTCGCCTTCGATGATTATTTCCGCACGCGCAATCGCTTTTTCCTGTACGGCCACACCCTGCACCAGCTCGACGGGGGCCTGACGTAACGCGCCGGCGACACCCAGCTCGTTGTAGCCGAAGGGCGTGGTAGGGGCTTCGAAACAGGCGCCAATATAGATAGCGGGATCGAGACCCATATTGATCGTGACCGGCAAGGGTTTGCCCGCCTCTTCGGCTTTCTTACGGAACACTTCAATATGGCGGCCCGCGGCAAGGAACATGGAGAGCTCATCGCGCTCCTGAACGCAAAGACGGTGAATAGTGACATCGGTCAGCGAGGCGTCTTCCGGATCGCTTGCCAGCACCAGCCCCAGACAGAAGAACGGACCGGCATCTATCGGCGTGTTGGTCGGTGCCGGAAGCAATTTACGCAGATCGAAGTCCGGATCGTCGGCATAAAACACCTGCTCCTGACACGGCGCCTGGGCCGCCGGGACGACAACGGGAGCAATCGGGTTTTTCACCGCCTGGCCGACATGTTTTGCCAGTTCAGAGGGCTCGCAGCCCAACAGGAGCGCCGCCCGCTCGCGGCTGGCGTGCATACCGACCAGAATACGGGAGTCGGGATACCCCTTAATAGCGTTAAACATCATGGCCGGGCCGATGCGCGTCGGACGTTTTACCGTGCCGCCAGCACCAATATGCCGGTACACACCCGCCAGCTCCGCGTCAGGATCGACCGGATGGTTGGTTTCAAGGTATTGACCTTCATGGCGTTTGAGCAGTTCGATAGCACTTCTGAGATCGTTGATGTGGTTTTCCATATTTTCCCCCTCGGATGATTGCATCCATTCTTAACCGGACGAAGAAGGCTATCAATTGCATCATTTATGCTATTTTAATATGAATTTTATTATCAATAATGAAGGCACAGTATGCAGTTTCGACTGATGCGCAATTTTATCGTGGTGGCGGAAGAGCTTCACATGCATCGTGCGGCGGAGCGCCTTAACATGGCGCAACCGGCACTAAGCCAGCAAATCAAAACGCTTGAAGATCGTCTGGGGGTAGTGCTCTTTAGCCGGGCGAATCGTCGCCTGACGCTGACGCCAGCCGGTGAGGCGTTTCTCAGTAAAGCCAGAGTGGCGATTTTTATGACCGATCAGGCGATTCTGGATGCCAGACAGACGGCCAGAGGGGAACAGGGCGTGCTGAATCTCGGATGCGTTTCAAGCGCGATATTCGACAGTAAGCTGCCCGACGCGCTGCGGCTTTTACATGAGAAATGGCCAGCCATCAGCCTTTCCATGATGACGGGAAACGTGCAAACCCTTTATACCGGCGTGCAAAGCAACCAGCTGGATGTGGCCATTATTCGTGCCCCGTTACCGCTGCTGCCTGACGATCTTCAAAGTCGTCCTTTCACAACGGAAAAAGCCGTGCTGGCCTTACCTCGTCAACACAGTCTGGCGGGCTCCGCCGCGCTGACGCTTGCGTCGGTGAAAGAGGAGAAGTGGATCGCCCTGCGCGACCCGCAGGGGATGGGGCTGGAGCAATATTTCTATGATGCCTGCCACAGCGCTGGCATACAGCCTGACGTTGTGCAAAATGCCACCGATGTCCCCACGGTGATAAGCCTTGTCTCGGCAGGGTTTGGCATCGCCATGCTACCCGCCTCAGCGAAGGCGATATGCGGACAAAACGTCGTCTTTGTGGATATTCTTGACCGACTCCGGGAGAGCGAGCTGACGCTGGTTTGCCACCGGATTATTCGCTCTGAGGTCCTGAAAAAATTGCTGAGTATCCTCGATCATACCTGACGTCCGGCGGCCTGAAGAAGCTGTTCACGTAGCCAGCGATTAGCCGGATCCTGACTGTTTTTCGGATGCCAGTACATACCGATGACGATCGGCGGGAGATCCAGCGGCGGCGGAAAAATATCAAGCGTTTGCGTAAAGCGTAGCAACATGCGCCTGGGTAGGGTGCAGAGTAAATCGGTACCGGCAACAATCGCAGGCGCCATCGCATAGCTTTGCGTCGACATCACCACGTTACGCTGGTGGCCAAGCCCCGCCAGATGCTGATCGACAAAGCCCGCGAACGGGTCGCCCTCGGATGAAACCACCAGGTGTGAAAGACTACAATAGCTTTCCAGATCCACCGGCCCCGTACCGCGCGGATGGCCTTTCCGCTGGGCTGTGGCATATTCATCGTCAAACAGTTTGCGTCTGACCCATGCATCGTGCGCCCCCGCGTTAACGCCGATATAAATATCCACATCGCCATTTTCCATCTGCGCTGACAGCAGCTGGGTTTCCGGGAGCGCAAAACGCAGGCGGATACCTGGTGCCGCACTGCTAATCTGATTCTGCAACTCTGCCCCCAGCATTAGCGCCGGGTTTTCGTGCAGGGCAATAACAAAGGTGCGGTTGCTGTTCTGCGCGTTGAACGTGGTGGGTTCAAGCATCGCCGCTATGCCCTGCAAAACCGTCGCGACCTGCGGCCTTAACGCTTCGGCGCGCGGCGTCGGTAACACCCCACGTCCGTGTGGGGAAGGGACAAACAGCGGCTCATCAAACAACACGCGCAGGCGTGCCAGGCGGGCAGACATTGCTGGCTGGCTGATGCCCAGCCGCGCGGCCGCATGGGTGATATTCTGGTCCCTGAGTAACGCATCCAACGTCAGGATCAGGTCCATATCCATATCGGAGGGGGACATCTTATTTTGCGTCACGGTTGGTATAGGTCACCGGGACCCACGCGTAGCCTTCCCGCTCACCTTTTGTCACATAGCCGATCCCGGGGAAAGGCAGATGTGGCGCCGCAATCAGATCTTTGTTTTTCACAAACTCAGCGAAAGCTGCGTTGCGCACCCGGGCGGCGCCGTCCTGATCCTCATCGTAAGCAATCGTCACGTTGGGCTGCGGGAACTGAACTGCGGCGACGTGGATGATGTCGCCGACAAAGGTAATTTTTTCACCTTTGCTCTCCAGCGTGTAAAACGCGGAACCTGGGGTGTGGCCCGGGTGAACCGTACCGCTGATGCCCGGCAGAAGCTGTTCGGTGCCTGAGAAAGTCTTCACTTTTCCGGCATCCAGATAAGGCTTTAATGTCTTGTGCGCGACATCGAAGTAGTTCTGGTCATAGCCAGACTTTTTCTGGTTCTCGTCGTTAAAGAAGAAATCGATATCCGGTTTGCCGACATAGACCTGCGCGCGGGTAAACACGCGCTGACCGTCTTTGACCAGACCACCGGCGTGATCGGAGTGCGCATGGGTGATTAGAACATCGGTAATATCTTCGGGTTTGATGCCCTGGGTCGCCAGGCTTTCAATCAGCCGCCCGCCTTTGCCGGGGCCAAAGAGCTGACCGGAACCGGTATCCACCAGGATTTTGTGACCGGGCAAGGCGATATAAAACGCGTTAATCGATGCTTCCACCGGATTGGCCTGGAAGTTTTTGGCCAATAACGCATCGGTATTTTCCGCCGTCGTCCGGCGCAGTAAGGCGTGCAGATCCTGCGGCACGCTGCCGTCCGTAAAGGCGGTGATAATCGTGTCGCCAACCTGAACGCTGTAGCCGCCAGCCTGCTGTTTCACCACATGCTGCGGAACGCTGGCCACCGCGTGGATCGCTGGAAAGAATAAAACTGAACCGGTCAACAGGGTTGATATCGCAAGTTTTTTCACAGTAAACATGATGGGCTCCTCAATAGTAAGTTCATCATAGTTCAACTGCGATTTTTGAGAACAGCAGGGGAGTGAATGTGACCTATCCATGAAATGGATAGGTCTGAGAGGATGCTTTACAGCACGCCGGTACCGCCATCAGAGCACCACACTTGCCCGGAAGCGTATGAGCAGGAATCGGAGGCAAACAGCACATACAGCGGTGCGATTTCAACCGGCTGGCCCGGTCGGCCCAGGGGCGTATCTTCCCCGAACTTCTGAACTTTGGACTGCGGCTGACCGCCGCTGGACTGAAGAGGCGTCCAGTATGGACCTGGCGCGACGGCATTTACCCGAATACCACGCGGTCCCAGCTGCTGGGCCAGAGACTTGGTAAAGGCCACGTTACAGGCTTTGGTCTGCGCATAGTCCACCAGGATCGCGCTCGGTTTAAACGCCTGAACGGAAGTGGTGTTGATGATCACGGCACCTTCCTGCAAATGGCGCAGCGCAGCTTTGGTGATCCAGAAGGGGGCATAGACGTTGGTCTTAAACGTCGCGTCAAAATCTGCCGTGGTGAGATCGTCGATAGATTCACAGTACTGCTGGCGTCCGGCGTTATTCACCAGGATATCCAGGCCGCCCAGTTCGGCAACGGCTTTTTCCACCAGCGTGTCGCAGAAGGACTCCACGCGAATGTCGCCGGGAATGGCGACCGCTTTACGGCCTTCGGCCTGAATCAGCGCAATGACCGATGCCGCATCGGACTCCTCTTCCGGCAGATAGCCAATAGCGACATCTGCACCTTCACGGGCATAGGCGATGGCTACCGCGCGACCAATGCCGGAATCACCGCCGGTAATCAGCGCTTTTTTTCCTGCCAGTTTTCCTGACCCGATATAACTTGTTTCACCATGATCCGGTATTGGCTTCATTTCCGATGCCAGCCCGGGAGCCCTTTGCGGTTGTTCTGCAAACGGTGGACGAGGGTAATGCAGCGTGTGATTATTTCCTGTAGACATACCGGCCTCCTTAATAGTGAATTCCAAGATTAGTCGTTAATTAAACGTAAGCGGGCAAAATTGACAAATTCAGACAAATCTATATTCCAGTGGCGGATATAAAATATTTTCTCAAGCCAGCATGTAATACCAGAAAAGGGCGACCTCATCTTTTTCCGGCAGGGCGTTGTAAAGGTAACGATCGTAACCGCCCAAAATAAACCCATAGTGACGATAGAAAAGGCAGGCAGAAACATTAACGTTCTGCGTCTCCAGCCGTAAGCCGGGCGCATTGAGGCTTCGCGCCCAGACGTGGGTGGCAGACATCAGCTTGTGCGCCGCGCCCGTTCGGCGTTTTGAACGCTCCACGGCAATGTAATCCACCGAAATAAATTTATTCCAGTTGCAGGATGCGGTTATAAAACCGGCGATTTCACCGTCATCCGTTTCGGCGATAAGAAATATTGAATCGGGATTAACGCAATGATTTTCCAGCGTCTGGAGATCCAGTTCATAGGTTTTATGATAAGGATCGGTTAGCGCCTCGATATGCAAATCACCATTGAGAAAAGGTTCTCTGGCAATCTCATCGACCGTAAAAGAAAAATCACAACATTCAAGACGGGCGAGGTCGGTGCTTAATCCTTTTCGAATATGCATAGTATTCCTTAAGTGGGAGTTATAAATAGATAATAGACGAAGCGGCATACCCTGCTGGCATAACACTCTGTTCATCCTGGTCTAAGCTTGTATTTCGTTCCGCGTAAAATGTGGTCATTCGAGGACAATGAATGGAATTCAGAACATGTCGCAGGCACTGGGGTGCTGAATTTATTTCCGATGACGTTGTACGTTTTCGCGTCTGGGCAGAAGGGCAGAAAGATCTCACGTTGCGTTTAACCGACACCGACATTCCGATGGCGGCGGTGGGCGACGGCTGGTTTCAGGTTGACGTGCCCGGCGTCAGACACGGTACGCCGTATCAGTTTGTTTTACAGGATGGAATGGCGGTGCCGGATCCGGCCTCGCGCGCGCAACAGGCTGACGTCAACGGCCCGTCGGTGGTAATCGACCCGCGTCACAACCTGCCCGCACAGCGGGAATGGCAAGGGCGGCCTTGGGAAGAGACGGTGATCTACGAGATGCATATCGGCACCTTCACCGGGGAAGGAACCTTCAGGGCGGCCATCGATAAATTGCCTTATCTGGCCGAACTGGGTATTACGCAACTGGAAGTGATGCCCGTGTCCCAGTTCGGGGGCGCGCGCGGATGGGGGTATGATGGCGTACTGCTGTATGCCCCGCACTCAGCTTATGGCACACCGGATGATTTTCATGCCTTCATCGATGCCGCCCACGCGCTCGGGCTTTCCGTGGTGCTGGATATTGTACTCAACCACTTTGGCCCGGAAGGGAACTACCTGCCGTTGCTCTCGCCGGCGTTTTTCCATCAGGATCGTATGACCCCGTGGGGCAACGGTATAGCCTATGAGGTTGAAGCCGTCCGGCAATACATCGCTGAGGCGCCGTTATTCTGGCTCTCGGAGTATCATCTTGACGGTCTGCGCTTCGACGCCATCGACCAGATCCATGACGACGCTGAGACCCATATTCTTCCCGAGATAGCGCAACGGATCCGCGACGCCTTTCCGGATCGGCATATCCATCTGACCACCGAAGACAGTCGCAACGTGATTTTCCTGCACCCGCGCGATGAACATGGTCAGACGCCGCTTTTCACCGCCGAATGGAATGATGATTTTCACAACGCCGCGCATGTCTTCGCGACCGGGGAATCACACGCCTATTATCAGGATTTTGCCTTTGAGCCGGAGAAAAAGCTGGCGCGGGCGCTGGCAGAGGGCTTTGTCTACCAGGGGGAAATCTCGCTTCAGACCGGGAAATCGCGCGGGGTAGAGTGTCGCGAGCAACCACCGCAGTTTTTTGTCGATTTTATTCAGAATCACGACCAGGTCGGCAACCGTGCCCAGGGGGAGAGGCTTATCTCTCTGGCTGGGGCGGAGAAAACGCGCGTGCTATTCGCGGCGCTGCTCCTGTCGCCACATATCCCGCTGCTGTTTATGGGTGAGGAGTATGGCGAAACGCATCCGTTCCTCTTTTTCACCGACTTCCATGGCGACCTGGCGAAAGCCGTGCGGGAGGGGCGCGCGAAAGAGTTTACCGGCCATGCCGGGCACGATGAAACCGTACCGGATCCCAATGACGTAAATACCTTTATGCGGTCGAAGCTTGACTGGAACAAGGCAGACACAGAGGAAGGCAGGGCGTGGCTGCACGTTACGCGCGAACTGATTGCGCTGCGTCAACGCTTTATCGTCCCGTTACTGAAACAGCGGGGCGCCGTGGAGGGTAACGTCCTGCAAACGGCGCTCGGCATGGTTGCCGTGAGCTGGCGTTTTCCGTCCGGTACGCTGTCGCTGGCGCTGAATATCGGCAAAAAGCCCCTCGCCTTAGCGGACCTGCCCGGAAAAACGATCTTTAGCTGGCCGGAGGCAGTCGAAAACTTGCCGCCGAACAGTATTGTTGTTCGCTTTGCTGATGGAGAAGCAGCGCTATGATCCCTTCCTCTACTTACCGAATTCAGTTTCGCAACGGCATGACCTTCGATCGCGTGGTGGACCTGATTCCGTATATGAAAGACCTCGGAATTAGCCATCTTTACGCGTCACCTGTTTTCACCGCAACCACGGATTCCACCCACGGCTATGACGTGACCGACCCCAACGAAATCGACCCGGCGATTGGCGGGCGGGAAGGGTTTGACCGCATGGCGGCAGCGCTGAAACAGGCGGGAATGGGCCTGATTCTGGATATCGTTCCTAACCATATGTCGACCTCGCTGGAAAACCGCTGGTGGCGCGATGTTATCGAGCACGGTCGGCAGAGCCGCTATGCGGCGTATTTTGATATCGACTGGTCCCGACCCCTGACGTTGCCGTTTCTTGGCGACACCTTTGAAGCCGAGCTGGAGCGGGGGGCTATCACCCTGAAACGTGACAGTGTCACCGTCAGCGCGGCGTTGGTTTACTATGATACCGCCTATCCGCTTAATCCCGGCACGTATGCCGAAGGCAAGAGCATCGCTGAGATCCACGAGGCGCAAAGCTGGCGGCTGATGTCCTGGCGGGAAGCGCCGAAACAGCTTTCATGGCGGCGCTTTTTTGAAATCACCGGGCTGGTCGGCGTGCGGGTAGAGGATGAGGCGGTATTCGCAGACACGCACCGCCTGATCCTTGAGCTTGTCCACGCCGGGGTTGTCGACGGCCTGCGCATTGACCATGTGGACGGGCTTGCCGATCCGCTGGGCTATTTGCAGCGACTGCGTGCGGCGACCGGACCGGATTGCTACATCACGGTAGAGAAGATCCTCGCCAAAGGGGAACAGCTTCCTCCGGAGTGGCCCATCTCAGGTACTACGGGCTATGAGTTTATCGCCTCCCTGGCGGAAGTGCTGGTGGATGATACCAACCTCTCGCGGCTGGAGACGCTCTACGACGAGACACTGGGTACGACCGTTGACAGGCAGGCGGAACTTCGCAACGCCAAAGGCCTGATGACCGATCGTAATTTTGAAGGTGAATTTACCACGCTGCTCAAAATAGCCAGCGAGCTGGCCGGGTATAACGGTGCCGAAGTGGAGCATGAGGATATCCGCCATGCCCTGCGCGAGCTGCTTATCGCGTTTCCGGTGTATCGCACCTACGGCACCGCTGAGGGGCTGACGTCACCGGATGTGGCGCTGCTCAGCCGCGTGGTCGCCAGCGTCAACACCTCTGAACCCGCTCTGAGCCTTATCGTGCGTATTCTTACCGGCGATCTGCCGGCGCATGACCACGCACTGGCCTCGCTTTTCCGCACCCGTTTTCAGCAGCTGACCGGGCCGCTGATGGCGAAATCGGTAGAGGATACGCTGTTCTTCCGCCATAACCTGGAGCTGGCCCTGAACGAAGTCGGCGCCGACCCGACGCCGCGCGCGTTTTCACTTTCCCGTTTTCATCAGGAGATGCGCATTCGACTTGCCCGCCAGCCCGATGCGCTGCTGGGAACTTCCACCCACGACACCAAACGCGGCGAGGATGCACGAGCTCGTCTGTATACGCTGACGGAAGCGCCAGATCTGTGGGGAGAAAATCTGGCGCGCTGGCGGCAGATGAACCAGACGCAGGTCCGATTCCTCAACGATGGCACCGCGCCGAACGCCGCCGACACCTGGATGATCTTCCAGGCGCTGGCGGGCGTCTGGCCAGCAACCCTGTCGCCTGAGGATCGTGATGGCCTTAAGTCACTGGAAGAGCGTTTCCTCGGCTTTATCGAGAAAGCCCTGCGCGAGGCCAAGCAGCGTACCGACTGGATCGACAGCAACGAAGATTACGAGAGCGTGGTCCTGGACTACGTGCGCCATCTGCTCTCCCCGGATAACACCCTGTTCCTGCGTGATTTCAGTGCCGCACTCCAGCCGTTTATTCGGGCTGGGTTAATGAACAGCCTGAGCCAGACGGTGATCAAACTGACTGCGCCTGGCGTACCGGACATCTACCAGGGCAGCGAGGGGCTTAACTTCAGCCTCGTCGACCCGGATAACCGCCGCGAACCGGATTTCGCCGCACTGGCGGAAAACCTCAGCGTAGCGGATGGCGCCGTTTTTAACGATGCGCAACGCTGGCGAGACGGCAGCGTGAAGCAGTACGTCACCGCCACGCTGTTACGGCTTCGGCCACATTACCCCGCGCTTTTCCGCTACGGCGACTGGCTGCCGCTGAAGGTAACCGGCGAGCGGGAGGAGAATCTGATCGTTTATGCCCGCATTAAAGATGACGAGGCGCTGATCGTCGCCGTGCCGCGCCTGGTGTTTGACGTCACCGATAATGCGATGCTGTGGGCCAATACTACCGTGGCCATACCCCAGGCGCTGGCCGGGAAGCACTACCGGGATCTGTTTACCGGTGAGCGTCGCCTTCTGCCAGAGACGCTGGATTTAACGTCTGAAAAGGGATGTTTGTTGGTTCTGCTTACCTGCGAATAATCGAGGAGAACAAAAATGCCAAAGGATACAACGTTTGAAATTCGGGCCGGTCATGGCCAACAGTTGGGCGCAAATTATGACGGAAAAGGGGTGAACTTCGCCCTGTTTTCCGCCCACGCGGAGCGGGTGGAGCTGTGTCTGTTTGATCCTTCGGGAAAAACAGAAATCGCCCGTCTGGAACTGCCGGAATATACCCATGAGGTCTGGCACGGCTATGTGCCGGACCTGAAACCGGGGGCGCTGTATGGCTACCGCGTTTACGGCCCCTACGATCCGGAGAACGGTCACCGCTTCAACCCCAATAAGCTGCTTATTGACCCCTATGCCCGTGAACTGGTAGGTGAAATTGAGTGGAACGATGCCCACTTCGGCTATGAGCTGGGACACGACGAGCTGGATCTCAGTTTTGACACGCGAGACAGCGCGCCGTTTACGCCCAAATGTAAGGTCATCGACCCCAATGCCGTTGACTGGCAGGACTCACGCCGGCCCGATATCCCGTGGCCGCATACCGTGGTCTATGAAAGCCACGTAAAAGGCTTTACCCAGCTTAACCCGGCTATTCCGCCTGAACTGCGCGGTACGTTTGAGGGGATGGGGCATAAAGCCTCGGTGGAGTACATCAAAAGCCTCGGCATTACCTCGGTCGAGCTGCTACCGGTTCACTGGTTCCCGGACGATCAGCACCTGCTCGATCGCGGCCTGAAAAACTTCTGGGGCTATAACTCGCTCGGTTTCTTTGCGCCAGCGTCCCGCTATTACGGCCCGGCGGGGATCCAGGGTTTCCGCGACATGGTGCGTGCTTATCATGACGCGGGCATCGAGGTGATCCTCGACGTGGTCTATAACCACACGGCGGAGGGCAACGAGCTGGGACCAACCCTGTCGTTTAAGGGGATTGATAACTTCTGCTATTACCGCACCATGCCGGATCAGCACCGGTATTACATCAACGACACCGGCACCGGGAACACCGTTAACACCTCGCACCCGCGCGTGTTGCAGATGGTCATGGACTCCCTGCGTTACTGGGCGGAATCGATGCAGATTGACGGTTTCCGCTTTGACCTCGGAACCATTCTCGGACGCGAGCCGGAGGGATTTGACCCGCGCGGCGGCTTCTTTGATGCCGTGACCCAGGATCCGGTGCTGTCGAAGCTGAAGCTTATCGGTGAACCGTGGGATATCGGCCCAGGGGGATATCAGGTGGGGGGCTTCCCGCCAGGCTGGGGCGAGTGGAACGACAAATACCGCGACACGGTACGTGAATACTGGAAGGGAGATAACGTTTCTAACGATTTTGCCGCCCGTCTGTTAGGGTCCGGTGATTTGTACGATCTGCGAGGACGTCGTCCGTGGGCCAGCGTCAATTTTATCACCGCGCATGACGGCTTTACGCTGAACGACCTGGTATCCTACAACGAGAAGCATAACGCCGATAACGGGGAAGATAATAACGACGGACATAACGATAACCGATCGTATAACTACGGTGAAGAAGGGCCGACGGAGAATCCGGATATTATCGCCACCCGCGAGCGGCAAAAGCGCAACTTCCTCACCACGCTCTTCTTCTCCCACGGCACGCCGATGCTGCTGGCAGGTGATGAGTTTGGCCGGACGCAAAAGGGCAATAATAACGGCTATTGCCAGGACAGCGAGATCTCCTGGATAAACTGGGAAGGACTCTCTGAAAACGACGAGAAGCTGCGCGACTTTACCCGTCGGTTGATTGCTCTGCGCGCTGAGCAGCCGCTGCTGCGCCGTGAAAACTGGCGCGACGGGCTTGAGATCCGCTGGTTTAACGCCGGTGGCGGACCGCAGCAGTCGGAACAGTGGGACGAGGGTTCCACTCTTGGTCTTGCCATCAGCCGTCCTGATTTTGAGCAGGAAGAGGGCATCTGGCACGACGTGCTGATGCTGTTTAACCCGTTTGAAGGCACGGTGCCATTCCAGATCCCGCAGTTTGGCGAAGGGGGCTGGGTGCTGGAGCTTTCGACGGCGGATGATGCCCCCACAGGGGAAATCATCACGGAATCCGTCGATTATGAACTGGCCGGGCGGAGCATAACGCTTTTCCGCCGTCCTTAAAGCGAGGCCGCCGCGCGTGCGGCAGTATCATACAGGGAGGAGATCGCGCGGAGTAATTGCGCGGTCTCGCCAATCGACGCGCCCGGAATGCCGCTTTCCGCATGAATGTTGATCAGGCAGGCTTCCCGTACCTCCCGGTACTTCATGCACAGCGCTTTGCCTTCCTCCGTCGTCGAGAAAAAGAGCTCTTTCCCCGCTTTTTCACTGGTGACGTAACCCGCCTTTACCAGCTTTTTCAGCGCATACGTCACCACGTGGGTATCTTCCACGTTCAGCACAAAGCAGATGTCGGCCAGCTTTTTCTTGCGGTTGCGGTGGTTTACGTGGTGCAGAAGCGAGATGTCGAAAGCGCCCATATCCGGTTCCCCTGCTGCGGTCATGCAGCGTACCATCCATTTGTTAAACGCATTGCTGGTCATGATCAACGCGTATTCCAGCTCCGACAGTTCGGCACACCGCTCTGAGACGAGATGGCGGGAGGAGACGATACGCCCGTCCGCAATGTCGTCGTGGTTTAACGCTGTTTTCGTTTTCTTTGTCGTCATACCGATCCTTTCTCCAGAATGTAAACCCGTCGATAAAATAAGAACATTTTATTGATAAATTGTTTACATGTTTTTGACGTTCAGATATAGCTTTTTAGTGCAGGTTCTGTGGAGCCTCACGCAACACACAACATCGCGCGCCGTAATGCACCGGCTTCGCTCTGCTGCGAAGTATAAAAAATAGCCGTCGGCGCGCAACGCTCACTTTGGATAGGGTAACGTTTATGGACAGTTCTACACTGTTGCCACTTATCGGGATTCCGGTGGTGGTTATTGGTTTTGCACTGCGTTTCAACCCGCTGCTGGTTGTCGTGGTGGCGGGGCTGGCAACGGGCCTGCTGGTTGGCATGGATTTCGGTATGCTGCTGGAAACCTTTGGCGAAAAGTTCGTGAATAGCCGATCGCTCGCCACTTTCATTCTGATCCTGCCGGTGATTGGCCTGCTGGAGTATTACGGGCTGAAAGAGCGCGCCCAGGCCTGGGTCGCGAAGATCGCCAGCGCCACCTCGGCGCGTATCCTGATGCTCTACTTTGTTGCCCGCGAAGGGACGGCTGCGCTGGGCCTGATGTCGCTTGGCGGCCACGCACAAACGGTGCGTCCTCTGCTGGCGCCGATGGCCGAAGGGGCGGCCCTGAATGAATACGGCGAACTGCCGCAGACTATCCGCGACAAAATCAAAGCCCATGCCGCCGCCTGTGACAATATCGCGGTTTTCTTTGGGGAAGATATCTTTATCGCCTTTGGCGCGGTACTGCTGATTGATGCGTTCCTGAAAGAGAACGGGATCGAGGGGATCGAACCGCTGCATATCGGCCTGTGGGCCATTCCGACCGCTATTGCGGCACTGGTCATCCATATGACGCGTCTGCTGCGCCTCGACGCCAGCATTCGTCGCGACGTGATGGCCTGGAGAGCAGAGCAGGGTACGCAGGAGATCGCACCATGATGACCTTTATAACCATTAACCGCGTGTACTACCTGATCGGCTTTGTCGTGATGCTGCTGGTTGTGATGACCCTTCGCGATCGCGCTAACCCGAAACGCTATACCACCGCGCTGTTCTGGTTTCTGTTTGGCGGGATCTTCCTGTTTGGCGATCTGATGGTGCAGGAGCTGGGTAAGTCGCTGGCGTATCGCATTATTGGCGGCGCCGTTATCGTGATTGCGCTACTGGCCGGTTTCGGGCTGGTCGGGAAGGGGCATTATAAAATGTCCACCGAGGAGGAGCGGGTTGCCTCATCACACCGGCTGAAAAACTGGCTATTCTTGCCCGCGCTGATGATCCCGGTGGTGACGGTCATCGGGACGCTGTTTCTGAAAGGCGTGTCGATTGGCGGTGTCTATCTGCTCGACCAGAAGCAGCTTACGCTGGCGGCGCTGTGCGTGGCCTGTGTGGCGGCTATCCTCACCGGCTGGTGGCTGACAAAAGGTACGCCGCTGCATGCGGTTCGTCAGTCGCGTCGGCTGGTCGATACCATTGGTTGGGCGGTGATCCTGCCGCAGATGCTCGCGATGCTCGGCGGGGTGTTTGTGGTGGCGAATACCGGCGAATCGGTACAAAAGGTGGTCAGCCTGTTTGTGAACCCGGACAGCCGCTTCATGCTAGTGGTCATTTATTGCGTGGGGATGGCGCTGTTTACCATGATTATGGGCAACGCCTTCGCTGCCTTCCCGGTGTTAAGCGCCGGTATCGCTCTGCCATTCCTGATTAACGTCCATCACGGTAACCCGGCACCATTGCTGGCTATCGGCATGTACGCAGGCTATTGCGGCACGCTGATGACCCCGATGGCCGCCAACTTCAACATCGTGCCCGCCGCGCTGCTGGAGCTAAAAGACAAATATCAGGTTATCAAGATCCAGATCCCGACCGCGTTAACCTTGCTGGTGGTGAACGTGTTCTTAATGTATTTCCTCGTGTTTCGCTAAGGAGCTGCAATGGAATTAACGCAACATCAGGCTGACGCCTTCGCCAGAATGCCGTTGACCTATTTACGTCAGGAATATCCGAACCACATTATGCATCTGCTCAACGATGACGGCGACGTTCTGCCGCCTCGCGAGCTGCACCCGATCTTTTACGGCTGTTTTGACTGGCACTCTGCGGTGCACGGCTACTGGCTGCTGCTGCGCTGCCTGCGTCTCTGGCCCGAACTGCCGTGTCGGGAAGAGATCATCATTCTCTTCGAAGAACACCTGACCGACGAGAAGGTGGCGAAGGAGCTGGCCTATTTTACCGCGCCGTTCCGCGCGTCGTTTGAGCGACCTTATGGCTACGGCTGGCTGCTGGCGCTGGCCCAGGAGCTGAAACAATCGTCACTGCCGCAGGCGGAGCGCTGGTACCAGACGCTGCAACCGTTAACGCGGGATATTCGCCAGCGGCTGGTGGATTACCTCAGCAAGCTTACCTATCCGATCCGCGTCGGGACGCACTACAACACGGCGTTTGCACTCGCGCTGGGGCTGGATTATGCCCGGGCGGTGAACGATGACACGCTTGAGCGCGCCATCCTGGACGCGGCAACGCGGTTTTACCTCGCGGACACGCATTATCCTGCGCATTATGAGCCGGGTGGCGACGAGTATATCTCCGGAGCGCTGACCGAGGCCCTGCTGATGAGTAAGGTGGTGGAGGATTTCCCGGCCTGGTTCGATGCGTTTCTGCCTGAAGTGGGCGCCATTTCTGCGCTCATGAACCCGGCTGAGGTGAGCGATCGCACCGACCCGAAAATCGCGCATCTGGACGGTCTCAACCTCAGCCGTGCCTGGTGTACGAAGCACATTGCCCGCGCCCTACCGGAAAATCATCACGCCCGGAAGCCATTACGCGATGCCGTTGCGCGCCATCTCTCGGCGAGCGTGGAACATGTTGTCGGCAGTCACTACAGCGGCGGGCACTGGCTGGCGAGTTTTGCGCTGCTGGCACTGGAGTAGCGCTTAGTTGTATATCAGACTAAATGTCGCCAGGCTGTCTGCCAGCCCCGCGGTGGCCTGGGTTTCGGTGCGCACATATTGTGCGTCGTAATCCAGGGAAAACGCGGTCTGCCGGGCAGCGTTGGCAAAAGGTTCGACACCGGTGCTGTTGAGAGGAACGGTTGTACCTCTGGCGGCACCGTAGTTATCGCCATACAGAATGCGGATCCCCACGCCGGTAGCGGCGCTCTCCTGTTGACTTAGCGCCAGCACATCGTGATTCTGCGCGTCTTTTTCAGTCGGACCAAAGAACCCGATCTTCACCGCTGCCGTTTGGGATGCGTCACAGACCAGAGGGATGATGAAGCGGTGTTTATCCCCATCCATTCCTTTGTTGAGATCGCTTACGCTACTTTGTCCCATATTGACGGTGATGTTGTTATCCGAGATATAACAGCTCGATTTATGCACTTTCAGGTCGGCGGCAGCGACTTCCACCGTCACGCCAGCTTCAGATATCACCGCGCCGTTAGTATCCTCCAGAATCAGCGTTCCTGCGCGAATTTGCCCGCTGTTCGGCTGTTCATAGACAATCTCCTGCGCGGTTTTATAAAACACGACGAAGAACTGGGTCGCCATTTGCGAGGGATCGTTTGTGCTGCAAATCGCAACGCTGTCATCCCCCGAGGCGATGTAATGCACGGGTTCGGCTGCACAGTGCGTGGTTTCGCGAATGCCCACCGCAAACCCGACGCCGGGAATATCTGGCACGTCATAAACGGAGGCCGGGGCGCCCGTACCGTTCGGCGCCACGCCGCTGACGGGCGCTACGGTTAAGGCGTTATTGGCCACAAAGCGCATCGTTACCGGGCCGGTTCCCTCAGGACAGTTATAAAATGAGCGGTTTTCCTGGCCCAGGATAGCGCCTGAAAGCATCGACCCCGGAGGGATCGATGGGTTATCAGTGATCGAGTAGTTTTGAAAGTTAATGACCGCATCGCCCATGGTCGGCGGGCAGGTCTGAGACGCCCTTGCCGTAGCGTGAATCAGCAAAAAAGCGAGCATCAGGAGATTGATTAAACGGTTGATATTGTTCACAGATATCTCAGTAAGTTATTGGCACTGAAGGTTCATAAGCGTGACCGGAGTGCGGCCAGCGGTATCCGGAAGGCGTAATGGGGCGCTACAGCGCATATCCTGGCCTTTCTGCCGCCAGCTGGCATGCAAGGTCCCGCGTAGCGGCACGCCGCTGAGATAGACCTGTCCTGCTTCGCCAACGATGCCGACGCTTGATTTCGCAGACGTCCCGTTCGAGACATACGCGCTGGCGCCAAATGGAAGCGGGCGCCCGTGTGCCGTAAGGGTGATGAGCGTTCTGATGCCCACGTGGGTATGGTAATTCGCCAGGACGACCGCGCCGCTGGTCGGCACAATCGTTCTGCTGTTCTGGTCCAGATCGACATTTTCTGCCAGCGTTTCGGTATCCAGCGAAATGGTGTTTTTGTGATACGCCGATAAGGTTGGCATCACGGCATAACCTCGGGAGTCGGTGTGAACATTGGTCGCCCCTTCAACCTGAACGTCCGACGCCTCGTCAGCGCGGATCAGCGCCAGGGTATCCCCAAGGCTTTGGCTCAACGTCACCCCATACTGTGTTGCCACAATGCCGCCTGCCGCGCCGTAGTTCACGCGGTTGCTATAGCGATCGTGGCTGTACCCGAGACTGGCGCTGCCATAACCGCCGTGATAAGCCAGCGCAAGGTTGCTGTTCGCGGTATTGGCCTGGTTGTCGAAGCCCTGCTGGAGGTTATAGTTCAGGCGATCGTGGGCCAGCGCCGTACCATACAGCGAAACCTGCCGGGTAGTATGGCCATCAAGGTTATTGTTGAGGCTGTAGCTGGTTGTTGCGCCGGGTAACCAGCGGCTGAGTGGGACGCTGATGCTAAGGTTTATCGCCCGTTCGTTGTCGCTATCATCAGCGCTTGAGCGGGTGAGATAATACCCAACACTCAACGACACCCCTTTGTAGTCAGCGTAATAGCCAAGATGGACGGTTTGATCGACCGCCGAGGCGTTCCAGTAATCCTGACGGTAAAAGGATGCGCTGATATTGCCCAGCGCACCGAGATCCTGCGTCAAACTGAACTGTGTGCGGTTACGCCGGTTATGCACGTGCTGGTCTCGATCGCTGTCATCATTTGCTTCACTGAAACTGTAAAAGTCATGCGTCGTATAATGGCTGGTCGAAAGGGTGAGCGACGTGTTCGTCTCAGCGAGATTTTTTTGGTACTGAGCGCGTATTTGCTGCCCGAGGGCAAGCCTGTCATCACTGAGGTGTGCTTTCGCCGCAACGGTGTCCACACCCAGTGCCCCAAACCGGCCAAAATCTTTACCTAATCCCAGCGCGAGAGCCTGATAGTGGCCGGAAAGCTCCGCTCCGCCGTACAGCGTCAGGCTTGAAGACAATCCGTAAAAGGCGGAGGCCTGAACAAACGGCGGGGTGTCGCCCTCGGCGTCAGGGCTGTTATACCGTCCGGCGCTGGCGCTGAATTTCAGTCGTTTCTCCCGTAGCATGAAGGCCACCGAGGAGTAGGGTTGGGTGAACGTGCGTTCGCTGCCATCACTTTCATGGACCGTGATCTCAAGATCGCCGCTTTGCGAAGTGGGGAAGAGATCGCTAATGACAAATGCGCCAGGCGCAACATAGGTTTCATAGATGGTGTAACCGTGCTGGCGAACGCTGACGCGGGCATTGCTGTGAGCGACCCCGCGGATCGTGGGCGCGAAACCGCGCTGGCTGTCCGGCAGCATATTCTCATCCAAGGCAAGCTGAAGCCCCGTAAACTGAAAACTGTCAAAAACCTCGCCAGACGTGTAGGCATTCCCTATTGTTAACGCGCTCTTCAGCGGCGTAATGGCCCGCTGGAGTGATGTTCCCTGAGACTGCCAGTGATGGGTATTACCATATTCAAACGTGGCGTAATTGCGTAAACGCCACGCCCCCAGGTTGATACCGGATCGCAGGCTCAGATAGCTGCTGTTGTCATGAATATTGTCGATGTTGGTTGTCGAGCCCGTAAGATTGTAATCGACAAAAGCAGCGGGGATGCCGTCGTCCCACTGTTCGGGAGGAATATAATCGGCACTTTTTTGCAACATGGCTGCCTGCGGAATGCTGAAAACCAGCCGATGATGGGTGAAGTCAAAATGCGTCGACGCATCGGGAATATATTTGCCGATGTCCGTAAATGTCTCCTCGTCATGCAGCGCATCGAACGAAGAGAAGGCCGCGATGTTTATCCCAAGTCTCTTGAGGTACGCCAGGTTGAGGACCGGTGAGAGCGTTCCCCCCGTATCAACGAATGCAATTTCGCGCTCATCCCGCTGCGTCTGGTTAACAACAACCGCGACACGATAACGTCCCGGCTGCTGACCGCCTTGTCGGGAAAAATAGCTTAAGTCGCTAGCCTGCTGCTGATCTGCGGTGATCTCCAGCGCCTGAGGATCGAAGTACTCATCGGCCTGTGCCCGGCGCACATGAATGCCAGACGTGACCGCACCCGCAAGCATCGCGAGCGTATAAATGCGGGGTAAATTGCGTGGGCCGAGAGAATGCATGTGCGGTCGTTGGCTACATTCGCCAAAGGCGTGTTGTCACAGCGTCAGGATTGCGTGGCGACTCTCGTCAGCCCGCCGTAATCGTTGATCGCCTGCCAGCGAATGGTCCCCGAGCAGGGAATGTGCCATTGACGATCGGAGAAGGGGTCAATCATTCCCGGCATTTCAACGTCGGTGTTCCCAACGCTGACCTTGTAAAACGATACAAACCAGGGCGAGGGGTTGTGTGCGCTAAGCGTATTATTACGACAGGTAAATTTTAATTTTTTGTAGGCAAGTTCGGCATTGCCTTTCAACCCTGCGGGACGGAAAAATAACTTGAATTTTGACTTCACGTTAATCTGCAATTTGTTGCTGTTTGCTTTTTTGCTCGGGGCAATATTTTTGATGTTAAGCCAAAAAACAGATTCCCGGTCAGTGGGTAATGGCGTTCCAAGATAATTGATGCGCAGCGAGTTTTTCTGTTCCGCATCTAAACGAAATAACGTAGGCGTCACGATAAAGGGCGGAGCGGTTTTATTCTTACTGTCAATATTTTCAATCCACGACTGAATAAGATAAGGGGTTTCTTTTTCCATATTGGTAATGGAAAATGCCACTTCTCTTTGCCCCTCAAGGTAAACAACACGCGTACCGCCCATCACAACCCCCGCGTGTGCTGACAGACTCATGCCGAGCGAATAAAAGAACAGGGCCGCGGTGAGTTTCTTCATTTTCAGATCCCCGTAGAGGTAAAAGATAAGCAGAGAAAGCTCTGCTTATCATCAGTCGATCAGTTATAAACCATCAGGAAATTGGCATCTGCGTCGGCTTCTCCGGTGCTGACGACATCGGTGGTGGCATTATAATTGGCGTAGAAATTGAGTGTTTTTGAATCTTCCCCTTCGGCAAGGTCGATACTCTGAGAAATATCACCAATTTTAATCTGCGTGTTACGATCGCTTTCATAGAGTTTAACGGCAACGCCAGTCGCCGTATTGCCATCGCTGTCCACGGAAGAATTTAAACCCAGCAGGGTATTATCATTCGCATCTTTGTTACCATCAAACAACACGGAAACGGTTTTAACGGAATCCGGGCAACCTTCAACTGAGATCTGGAAAGGCGTGCGCGTGGTCTCTTTTTGGGTGGCAAAGTAGCTTGCAGCCCAGGTGCCTAATTCAACGGTTTGCCCTGCTGAGTCGGTGGTGATATTACAGGATGCATCGGTAATCTTACCGGTAAAATGGACTACGCCGCCCGTGCCCTGAGTCCCCGCATCGTTCTCTGGGTTGGTATTAATATTATTGTCGCTGTCACCAGAAGGAAGGCCCGCCAGCGCACTGCCACTTGCCATCATCAGGCCACAAAGGGTTAATGCGATCATGTTTTTTTTGTTGATCATGCCTATTGTTCTCATTCGCTTAAATATGTCAGTCTGGATATGCTGCTAGCAACACTGCCGGTGGCGTTATTGCTCAGAAAAAACAGCGCGAATGCTAACAAAATGCCAATTCAGTCCATAACAAAAGGTTGTCTAAAATTAAATTACTTTATTTTACGAAACTCCGTAACTTTCTTGTAACCTTACTTCGGGTTTGCTGATGTCGTTTATTGATGTTGCGAATCTAATTCCTGCCTGAGGGTTTATATTTGCCTTGTCACAAACGGTGCATTATTCATTGTGAGCTCAGTGGAGCTACTTTGTTATTGTCTCGTCCTGGCAGGAATAAAAATGAAGATATTTATTATTTCTATTGGGATATCAACGAATGAAACTGACTAAAATTGGTGCGACGCTTATTCTGACTTTCTGTGGCGCGAGCGCGGCGACGGCTTCTAACACTATCACATTTAATGGAACGGTGCTCGATCAGGGTTGTGATATTGCCGTTGATGGCGGCACGGCAAATGCGACCGTTGATCTGGGCTCAACGGCGGCAACCGACCTCGCTACAAAAGGCGACCTTGGCGCGCCAAAACAGTTTGTGTTCGACCTGAATAACTGCCCAACCAGCACGACTGCAAATATTGTCTTCTCAGGCCCTGTTGATGCTGTTGCAGCCGATCCATCCTATTTTGCAAACACTGCTACGCTGGGTGCGGCAACCAACGTGGCCGTTCAGCTCAAGCAGGGCGGCTCAAATGGTACCATCGTCAAAAATAATGCAGATAACGATCCTATTACTTTCACCGATGGCACAGCGAGTCAAACCTATACCGCGCAGATGATTGCCACCGGGCAGGCCGTTGCCGGCGATGTTAACGCTGTTATTACCTATAACGTCCGTTATAACTGATTCCGCAGGAGGGGAAACCCTCCTTTTTAGTTTGTGAGTGCATTATGAAACCCATCGCCGCTGTTATTTTTTGCGTGGCCAGCGCCGCCAGCCTGAACGCGTCCGCCAGTATTGTTACCGGGAGTACGCGGGTTATTTTTGATGGCTCCCGCCAGGCCGCCTCTTTGTCCGTTGAAAACTCTGACAAGGTTACCAACCTGGTACAGTCGTGGATTAGCCCGGCTAAAGGCAGCCCGTTAAAAAAAGAAAATATGATTATTACGCCACCGCTATTCCGTCTGGAAGCCGGGAAAAAAGCGTCAATTCGTATTGTGCGTTCAGGTTTACCTGTTCCGGAAGATCGTGAATCGCTGTTATGGCTGAACGTGAAAGGGATCCCCGCTACCGACGGTAGTGAAGGTAAAAATACGATGCAAATTGCCATCAACTCAAAGATTAAGCTGATCTACCGTCCGGCAGCATTACAGGGGCAGACGCCAGAATCCAGTGCGGAAAAGCTTAAGTGGAACCTGACCGCGAAGGGTTTACAGGTCAATAACCCGACACCTTTTTATATGAACTTCTCACGAATTGAAATTAATCACCAGGCGTTAAGCGGACAGTATTTTGTCGCGCCATTCTCCACGTTGAGTATTTCTGAAGGTGTTATGTCACCTCACGGCAAAGTAACCTGGTCGCTTATTAATGATTATGGCGTGAAAGGCCCGGACAAAGTCACCTCATATTAATCGACACCGTAAGTCTCCCGCACGGATACAGGGTTACAATGGAAAAAGTGAAACAAACCTACGTCCTTTCTTTAGGGCTCGGGCTCAGTGTTGTCTTTAGTTCTTTCAGCGCACGTGCGCAGGAACATTTCAACCCTCATCTTTTGGAAACAGACAGCGCAGAAGTGCCAGCAATGGATCTCAGTCTGTTTGCCAAAGATGAGGTGCCGCCCGGGGACTATAACGTCGACATTTTTATCAACGGCAATCTGGTAGACAGTAAAACCCTCTCTTTTCGACGGTTGAAAAGTGCCCCTACGTCAGACCGCACAGGGGCATGCTTAAACGTCACTCAGCTGAAAGCCTGGAACGTTCGTGTCGATAACTATTTTGGCGAACAGGAAAAAGCCAGCGAATGTGTGGATCTGTTTACCATCCCCGGCGCGGACGAAAAAATCGATCTGGCGCAGCAGCGTTTCGACCTGATCCTGCCGCAGGTTGCTTTATTTAACACCGCAAGGGGTTATGTTTCACCGGAGCGCTGGGATGAAGGGATCACGGCGGGTTTACTTAATTACAGCGTCTCAGGTCAACAGGATCTGCATCAGCGCAACGGCACAGACAGCAGTAATCAATTTCTTAGCCTGCAACCGGGGCTGAACGTAGGCGCCTGGCGCTTTCGCAACTATTCCACCTATACCCATTCCGAATCCGAAAATGACTGGGATTCCGTGTATACCTACGCCTCACGGGATATTAAATCTCTCAAAAGCCAGCTGGTACTGGGACAAGGAACCACGCGCGGCGGCATTTTTGATAGCGTCGGTTTCACCGGGGTGCAGATGTACTCGGATAACGATATGAAGCCGGACAGCATGCAAGGCTTCGCCCCTGTAATACGCGGTATAGCCCGCAGCAATGCCGAAGTGACGGTATACCAGAACGGTCACAGCATTTATAAGGCTACCGTGCCGCCGGGGCCGTTTGAATTCAGCGATATGTATCCGACCGGCAGCTCCGGCGATCTGCAGGTGGTGATCAAAGAATCCGACGGTACGCAAAGTAGCTTTATTGTGCCTTACGCCACGCTGCCGGTATTGCAACGTGAAGGTCAGGTGCAGTATGGCCTGGTGGCGGGCAAAACCCGTCAGGACGGGTCGGGTTCACGTGCAGAGGATTTTAACTTTATTCAGGGATCAGCGGCCTGGGGCGTCGGAAAAGGGATCACGCTTTACGGCGGCTATATTCAGGCGGAAGACAATTATTCCAACCTGATTGCCGGAACCGGTTTTAATATGGGCAGCGCCGGAGCGCTCTCATTTGATATTTCCCAGTCGTGGGCGGATATTCCGCAGCCGGACAACATGCGACAACAGGAACACCATAGCGGCCAGTCGTATCGCGTGCGCTACAGTAAGACGCTTCAGCAAACCAACACCGATATTGCCGTCGCCGGTTATAAATTTTCAACCCGGGGTTATCTTTCGTTTCAGGACTTCCTCAATGACTGGGATCCGGGCAATAGCACTATTGATAATGGCCGGGAGCGAAACCGTTTTGATGTGACAATCTCACAGACGTTGCCTTTCGGCACCCTGTCACTGAGCATGTACGACGCCTCTTACTGGAACAGTGAACATGCGGACTCCATGAACCTGGGCTTCAGCAGCACGCTTGGACCGGTGTCGTACTCGCTGAACTATGCCCACTCTAAAAACGTCAATGGCGGTCACAATAACGATTCCGATAACTACGACGACGATAACGTCTTCTCGCTTAACCTGAGCGTACCGTTCAGCGCCTTCAGCCACAGTGAAGCGGCCCGGTCTGTTTCGGCTAACTATTCGATGAACAGTAGTAAAAACGGCGATACCACGCACAACATCGGAATTTCCGGTACCGCGATGCAGGAAAACCAGCTGAACTGGCAGGTTTCAGAAGGCTATAACGCCGATTCTGAAGCTACTAACGGCAATGTCACTGTGGGTTATCAAAGTACTTATGCCGATATGTCCGCAGGCTATAGCTACGACGATTACAGCCGACGTGTGAATTACAGCCTGCGCGGGGGCATGGTGCTGCATCGCGACGGTATCACCCTGGCGCGTCAGCTGAACGATAGCGTAGCGCTGGTTGAAACACCGGGTGTTTCCGGTATGCCGATCAACGGGCAGACGAACGTTCATACCGATTATTTCGGTAACGCCATTGTGCCGTACGTTCGTCCGTATCACAGCAATTCGATCTCACTCAACACAGTGGATGCCAGCGATACTTCTGCGGCCATTGATAACATCGCCAAAACCGTGGTGCCGACCAAAGGGGCGGTAGTACGCGTGAAGTACAACACCTGGATTGGACAAAAGGCGATGATGACGCTGACCTACAACGGTAAACCGGTGCCGTTTGGCGCAGTAGTAACACAAACCAGCGGCGAGTCGGATGACACGCGCAGCAGTATTGTTGGCGACGGCGGGGAAGTGTATCTCGTCGGGCTCGCCGGGAAAGGGCGGTTAATTGTTAAGTGGGGGGAGGCGGCGAACAAGCAGTGCGCCGTTGATTACACACTTGCCGGCGCAAAAACAGAGGCCGATATTTTATTCATCAACGGGGTTTGCCATCCCGTATCGGGAGCAAATTAATGTCACGCTTCATTATTCTCCGTTCCGGCCTTAAATCGCTCATCGGCCCGGGAATGGTATTCATGCTGAGCGTGTCGCCGGCAATGGCGTACACCGATCGCAATGATATTGAGTTCCATGTCACCGGAAACATTATTGATGGCTCATGTAACGTCACCAAACCGGAGGCAGTCGACCTCGGGAAATATTACTGGAAAGACTTTGCCGTAGCGGGGGGGAACACAGGAAATGTGCCAGTGACCATCGCGTTTGACAGCTGCACCGCAGGGTTAAGCCAGGCAACGGTTACCTTTACAGGCGCACCTTACGCTGAAGATCCGGCTTATGCTTCTGTCATTTACGCCAATCAGGTGGCGGCAGATGCAGGCGGCGCGACCGATGTCGGCCTTCAGTTGTTTATCCGTGATCACGAACATCCCATCAGCGGTGTCGCGCTGGCCAACGGCGTGAGCTACCCGGTTGCGCTCGAAAACCAAACCGGCGCGATGACTTTTACTGCCCGAATGTATACCCCACATGGGACCCCAACACCGGGTGCATTCAGCAGTGCGATTACATTGAATGTTGTTTATAACTGAGCTTAAGTGAGCAGACTAATTTCATGTCAAAATATTTATATTATCTGGTGTTATTGCTGGGGACAGTCCCACTATTAAGTCATGCAGCCTGTAACCGGGATAACGGCGATGATGTTACCGTTACGACGATCCCATTACCCTCGAAACTGTTGGTCAGTGCGAAAAATTATACCTTTGGCGAAGTGTTATACGATTCCGGATATATCAGCGGGACGGATGGGGATGTCACGATTAAAAACTGTAGCAGGGATTATTACGTAGGATTTCATTATAACCCGACTCATTTAGCATCGGCGTCGCCGGTAGGAGATAATATCTACCCGACCACGATACCGGGTATCGGCATTAAGACCTACACGCTTAACCAGGCCGGTCCGTATGATTATGAACGTGCGGTTGATAACTCATGGCAGTCCGGCGATGGCGAGAGCAGCCATACGCTGGCGGGCTCGGCCTATCGTGTGCAGTTGATTGCGACGGGGGGTACAATCCCGGGCGGTAATCTGGCCCTTGAGAGCGGCAAACTGGCGACGGTGGAATTTCGTGAAGGGCAAAGCAGTTCGGATAACGGTGATAATGCGTCAGAAGTCTATTTGTCAAATACACAGATAGAAGTCTATGCGATGGGATGCTCAGCATCCGTTTCTTCCCTGCTGTTTAATATGGGCGATGTGGATACCTCTGCGTTTGATAATCTTAAGATGGTGGAAGGACCCGAACAGGATGTTGGTCTGAGCTGTCAGCCAGGCACCAACGTGACCTTGACCATCAACGGGCCGCTTGCCGAGGGCGACAACGATGATGGTTCAGTGATTGCTTTAGACCAGTCTGAATCGGGTACGACGGCGACCGGTGTGGGGGTCGTGATATCAGCCTATCAACCGGCGCTACGCAGTTTTACCTACTGGGCCATTGGTCAGGAGGTACAAGCTTTTAATTCCAGTCGTGTAAAAGCCGCATCACAAGGCAGTGGGCTGGCTGCCGATGGTACCGCGCTTGCTGATATCGGCTCCGCAACCACCTATAGCGATCCGGCAAATACAGGCGGGGCCGGAGAGTCTGAAACCTTACGTTTTAAAGCGTGGTATTACAAAACCAGTGACGTTGTCACGCCAGGGCAAGCAAATGCCACTGGGACAATCACCCTTAAATATAATTGATACCTTTGATCATGACAGGGGGTAGCGCTGCGGTTTATTTTTGTACACCTCTGCGCTACCGTTATGTGTTTTTGTCGTGTACATTTCCTCTGCGACCCTATTTATTCGGTGGAACTGACAATGATTACTAAACGGTCTGAGCCACGCTTTTCAGTCATTCTGTTAATTTTTGTGTGTCTTGTAGGATTATATTCTTTTAACGGTCACCTTAAGCCTCACGCCGGACAAAAAGGGGTTGCATGTATTTCTTACAAGCGGATCCTGCGTGAATCACCGTTACTGGCACAGGAAAAAAAGCAGAACGAAATACTTCTCGCATTAGCTAAAAAATCCGCGCTTGAAGTTGAGAAAAAATATTACGCTCTGCCAGAACCCTTGCGCCGTGAAATGAAAGCGATCGATGATATGAGTAAAAACACGCAACTGCGGGCAGAGCAGGGTCGCCTGCGGCATATAAGCCAGCGAGTCATATCTGATACCGTTGAAAAATACAGAATAGATCATCACTATTCGGTCGTTTTCAATAAAGATAGCGCCTCTACAGTGGATTATGGTCACGACATCAGTAATGAAATCATTAATGAATTACAGCATGTAAAAGTGGTGTACGGGCCGCGCCCTAATTTTGAAGATGCGACCCGGGAGCTTTTGCTCGCTCAACCTGTTTCCGCAGGATGAGTGATTTTACGCAGTCGGCTCGCGCTGACGATGACCGCTATCGCAGAAGCCGCCGCAGCGATCCACAGTGCAGCATGAATTGCTCTCTCATTTGTCGCCAGCAGTACGCCCACAGCGGCGGCCCCCAGACACTGCCCGAACGTGCGCATAATGGATAACACACCGGATGCATAGCTCGCATAGTCACGACTAACGTTTGAGAGCATTTCCCGGTTATTGGGACTCTGAAAGCAGCCAAATCCCATCCCGCAAACCAGGCTTCGCAGGCAGATATCCCACATCGAAGGGCTGGCGGGTAATGTTGCCAGCAGAATCAAACCGACGACAAAAATCATCAGCCCCAGAGTTGAAATCACCGGGGCGGAAATCGTGTCCGCCCACCGGCCTGCATGCGGCGCAATCAGCACGATCCCGAGCGGCCACGGCGTAAATAGCAGGGCAGAAATCACCGGACTGTAGCCGTATTCGCTCTGAAACAGGAAGGGCAGCGCAATAAAGGTGATACCCTGGCTGACAAAAGCAATCATCGACGTTAGGGCCGCGAGGGTAAAACGTTCATTTTTAAATATGGCTGGCGGCAGTAAGGGGTTATCCGTGCGGCGGATCTGCCAGATAAAAGCCATGCCGCTCAGCGCAGCGAGAACCGTCCAGCAAAGACTACCTGTGTGATAAGTAGCATCCTGGAGGCTGTTCGCCGCCACGATCGTCGAACCCAACAGCAGCGCCGACAATATGGCGCCCAGGGTGTCAAAGAGCGCTTGCTTTCGAACCGCATCCCGCGGCAGCGATTTGACCGCCAGCAGCAAGGCGAGGGTGCCGGGAAGAACGTTTATCGCAAAAAGCCATTGCCAGCTCAGGGTGTGAAGGATCGTACCGCCCAATACCGGGCCGATAGCGGAGCTGGAGGCGATGAGCAGGGCGTGCAAACCCAGAATGCGGCCAAGCAATCGTCCGGGAAATACGGACCGCAGTATTGCGGGAGCAATACTCAGCGTCGCTGCGCCGCCGATCCCCTGGAGCACGCGCATACCGATAAGCACTTCGGGCGTTTTCGCCAGCGCGCAAGCCAGCGATGTCAGGGTAAAGGTCGTCAGGCCTGCCAGAAATACGGGGCGATAACCCAGGCGGGCCGCAAGCGCCGCGAATATCGCCAGCGTCATTGCAGCCGCCAGCAGATACCCGTTGGCGAACCAGACGGCATAACTGGCTGGCACCTGCATCTCCTGAGCCATGGAGGGCAGGGCAATATTGATCATGGTGCCATCAAAAACGCCCATTAACGTGGTGGTCATTATCGCGGCCATCACCCGTGCGCGCGTCGGGCCAGGCAGTCCATCGTCCCCGGGTTGGCTGGAAAAAAGCATCATCTTGTTGTCCTTAGAGAAAAGTGTGTGGATGACAAAACTATAAAGATGGCTTTTGCAGGGCGGAAGGCGCACCATTTACACTTTATCGTTGCATGAAACGCCTTATCTGAATATGCAGGGAGGAAGGAGATGTCCGAACCCGATTTTAATTTGCTGATAGCACTCGACATATTGCTGAGCGAAGCGAGCGTGGCAGGCGCGGCACGTCGTCTGAACCTCAGCACCTCGGCAATGAGCCGGACATTAAGCAGGTTACGCGACGTCACTGGCGATCCGATTCTGGTGCGCGCCGGACGTAACATGGTACTGACCCCGTGGGCCGAAGCGACCCGGGACCGTGCCAGGCGTGCAGTGCACGAGGCCAGGGCGGTATTACAGCCCTCAACTGAAACGTTCAGCGCGCGAAGTCTGGCGCGACTTTTTACCATCAGGGCAAACGATGGTTTTGTGGTGGCGTTTGGGCCTGCGCTTATAGCGGCTGTGGCCGACGCCGCGCCGGACGTCTGTATACGCTTTGCGCCTAAGCCGGAAAAAACGTCGCGCTATCTTCGGGAAGGGCTGGTTGATCTGGAGATTGGCGTCCAGAGTAATATGGGGCCTGAAATACGGCTTCAACGACTGTTTGAGGATCGGTTTGTGGGCGTCGTGCGTAAGGGGCATCCGCTGGCTAAGCAGGCAGAAATAGGGGTGAAGGATTATGTCGCCTGGGGCCATGTGGTAGCGTCACCCGAGGGTGCACTGCACGGATCCGTTGACGATGCGCTGGCCGAACTCGGAACAAAACGTAAAATCGCGAGCGTCGTACCGGGATTTCCGACGGCGCTGTCCGTGGCGGTGGCATCGGATCTTATCGCCATGATACCCGCGCTCTATTTACTCAATCAGCAGGTAACGGACCAGGTACACGTTTTCGAGCTGCCGTTCAAAAGCCGTCTAATTACGGTATCACAGATGTGGCACCCAAGAATGGAACGCGATCCCGCGCACCGCTGGCTGAGAGAGCAAATTCTTGCGATATGCAGAGTGAAGAAGTCAGACATGATTAAGGGACCTGTATAGCGATTGCTATACGCGCCGCTTATGCTATGCTTGTAAAGCAATTGCTATACAAGAGGTATACCCATGAAATCAGATGTTCAACTCAATCTTAGAGCCAAAGAATCCCAGCGGGCGCTTATCGATGCCGCCGCAGAGATCCTCCATAAATCACGTACTGACTTCATTCTGGAGATGGCCTGTCAGGCAGCCGAAAATGTGATCCTCGATCGGCGTGTATTCAATTTTAACGATGAACAGTATGCAGAGTTCATTGATATGCTCGATGCCCCGGTTGCCGACGATCCTGCCATAGAAAAACTGCTGGCAAGGAAACCTCAGTGGGACGTGTAACCCCCCCAGAGCCCTTATCCAGCGTCCATCAACTGGCGGAGTTCGTCAGTGGAGAGGCCGTACTTGACGAATGGTTAAAACAAAGAGGTCTGAAAAACCAGGCGCTAGGCGCAGCCCGAACGTTTGTCGTTTGTAAAACGGGCACCAAGCAGGTCGCGGGATTTTACTCTCTGGCTACCGGCAGCGTTAACCATACGGAAGCGACAGGTAATTTGCGGCGTAACATGCCGGATCCCATTCCCGTGATTATTCTTGCCCGTCTGGCTGTCGATGTCTCAATACGCGGAAATGGGTTGGGAGCCGATTTACTCCAGGATGCGGTTTTACGCTGTTATCGGGTAGCAGAGAATATTGGGGTGCGGGCGATCATGGTTCATGCACTCACTGAGGACGCCAAAGCGTTTTATATCCACCATGGTTTTAAAGCATCGCAGACTCAGGAACGGACACTGTTTCTCAGGCTTCCTCAGTAGCGGCGGGATTTTATGGAATGAATGTTCAGCGCGTCTGGCTAATAAGCTTGCGCCAGACTCTGTTATGCAAATGCAAAGTAAATAGCAGCATCTTATAGAAAGCGGTAGAGAGGATACAGCTGCCGCTAAGCCCAAGCATGACAATACTTACCAGTGCCGCGGTCAGGCTGACGCCCGGAGAAGAAGTACCGCTCAGCGCAGCCAGCAGATAGGCTGCCGTTAATACCAGGCTTAGCACCGCCAGCGTAAGATGTAACCGCACGGCGCGCATGCTACCTTTGCCAATCATAAACATCGTCACTCCGTTGATGCCGGCAAAGAGCAGGGCGATCAGCACAACCCACAAAGGAGACGTGAATGATAGTGAAAAACCAGGAACTCATAGCGGCAGGATTCACCAGTAAGGATATCGAGCGAATCAAACGTCACCAGGCGACTGGGGAATCGCAGGAAAAGGTTCTGAAGGATCTGGCCGGTTATTTCCTGTCGGTAGCCTGGATCACCGGCGGGATGGCCATCATCACCTTGTTCACCGCGATCTTTGGCAGCGGCAGCCATGTTATCTCCTGTGTGGTTGCCGTCGTCTTTTTGCTAATTGTTCTGCTTCTGGTGATGCCGGTCAGACTTGGCTATAAATCATGGAAGCTGATGAGAACACAGTTCAGCGACTCCGGTCATCACGGGTAAGGAGTTCCAGTACCACCTTCGCGCTCACCCCCCATCCCATAACCTTCATCGTCAGTTGCCCAGAGACATGGTTTCCACCTTGCGGTAATAGTCTCCGGGAAGATAACGGAAAAGACGCCAGGCCTCAGCTTTACCAGTCATACCAAACACCCCATAAACGCTGGCTGCAAGCGTGGTTGCATTAAAGATCCCCAGGCCAACATCGCGACTGAACCCCATAAATTCCGCTATGAACATAGCGCCGTCCGCTATTAGAAACGCAGCGAACACAGAATGTTTTCTTGAATCCCCAGATGTTTCTTGCTCAGTTCATTCATTCCATAAATTGTGGCGAACATAACCGGTAGGGTAGTCACATCATCAACTATGAGATGAGTTCTCTGGTTGTTCCTCGATAAATGTTAGATGGAATATGCCATGAACTTTGCGGATGCCCCGTAATTTTTGCGTTATGAAGTCATCGTAAGTCCACAACTAAATTTAGGCAACCGACTGATTCATCGGTAAGCTCCTGAAAGAGAGGAACTCATGAACTAAAGAATAAACTCACCGAATTTAACTTATGTTGTGTATGAATCAAGTTCATAAACTGAAACTATCATATCTTTTTGTTTTTAATTTAAATTTTATTAAAAATATGAATTTACTTCTAAGTTAGCTTCATGAACCAACAGGTAATGCGTCTCTTATGAGCACTTTCTGACATTCATTTCCAGAACCATTTCCCAGCGGACCTCTACCCAGCATCTATAGATTTGAAGGTTATCTGATTGAATAGCCTTGAGCGACAGTTCGTAGTGACAGAACACTAATCGGGTGTAGTGCGCCGGTGTGACGTATAAGGCCGCATGACTTTAACGGTGGGTTGCCCCCAAACGAACCGGAAAACCGATACTGGAAAAACTCTAAATCGATGGCCAGTTTTAGTTGACCACTACAGACATCCTCAGAGAGGTTCGTGGATATGAAGAAAATAGCTCTTAAACATAATGCCAGCAAACTAAAGATTAAGAGGGGGCTTAACCCTATGATTTTATGCGAGCCATCTAAGTTCATGAAGTAAGTTAACAATCAACATGATTTAACTATTCTGGGTTTACGGGTGCTACATAACTAAATCTATAATCAAAAAATTTTGCAATATCCTGTATTAAAATAACTTTATTCATGAAACAATCAAAATCACACAGTTATGAACTCAGTTTGAGTTCATAACTGTGTGAAAATCGGGCCATAATTTATACAAAATTGCGATTGTTTGTTCATGAGCCTGCTTTTCTGATTTCGTGATTAATATCACATTTTTATTTAGGCCCGCTTATCGCTCAAAGCGGCCATATCAAATGGATGCATGACAGGATTGGTTAGTAGCAGGAAGAGGACGTTTGGGCATCTGGCCCACATGAACAGCGCGTCTTTGTCCGGAGCATTTGCTGATGTTGGTGACGCCTTTGAAATGCAGCGTGAACCACAGCATGGCCTGCCATTGAATACCTGCTGATTTCTAAACAACTTTATGAGGTTCGATCTGGCGGAAGAGGGCAGAAGGACGTTAAGAAAAGTGACGACTCCACTTCCCAATAAAACGGCAACCAATAATGCTGCATATGTAATCGAAGGAATCTCCCTCGTTTCTTCGTGATAGTGCCAGCATCCACGCCAGCAATGTGTTGGCCATCATCATGGCTATCTTGCCAGGAAAAGCGATAAGTAATTCTCGTTTCTGGTGACATGAAATGTGTAAAAATCACTTTTGCCGAATGAGAGTTACCGCGAGTCTGCGCTGTGGTCCGTGACGCTCTGATTCATCCGCTCTGTAAGACAGTGACTATCCCTCCGATTCATCATAAACAAGGAAAGACCATGTTCGGATTCTTTAAAAAGAAAAAACCTGACGCTGCGCCCGGGCAGGGTTCCCGACTGACGGCGCAACAGTTTATCGCGCTGACGCTGAGTGATGAAAAGCTGTCAATGCCTGTGTATCTGCCGGGGATCCGCAGTGAGGCCGAATGCGACGAACTGGGTTTATGGCCACTCATCTACATCTGGAATGTGGATCGTGCCGCTGGCACGTTCAGCCTTTCTGTTAACGGTAAAGCCATCGCCCACCTCCTTGAGCCTTTCGTGCCCCGTGAAGACCAAGCGTATGTCGAAATTCGTGATGAAGCGATGAAGGTTATCGCTGAGGCTTCAACGCAGTCCGTGCTGGCAACCATAGAGAAAACGGGCCTCATGCCCGATGTTTTGTTCGCGTACCACGCTGAGGATGTACAGCAGGAGCAGGGCTAACCGTCAGGGAGTGCGTGAGATTACGCCAGGGATTTTATTAGTCAGTCCTGTCAACCTAATGCTAAATATTCGTCAAGAAATGCTTCAGGTTGCCGAAATATACGATAAGCGTTATTCAAGAACATAACTAAAAGGATGGATCCATATGAAGAAACTGCTGCTTCTTGTTCCGCTCGTGTTTGCTGCTCCGGTACTGGCTTCTGAAGTGACGGTGGGTCAGGTTTGCAAGGCTGTTTCTGCGGCAATGTTCGGTCGTGACCTCAAAATCATGCGGCTGGATAAAGTCGAGTCAGGTATTGCTTACGTAAGCGAACTTGACCAGCAGCTCAAGGGCGTGAGCCAAGGAGTGCAAACGACGCGAACCATGCTCGCGGAACGGCAGGAAAGCGATCGGAGGCAAGTGTTAAGCAGCCTTGAAACGTTGTCTTCCGACGTCCCGGCAGCACTGGTGCAGCATTTGACCCCACTAACCCAGGCAATTGAGTCTCTGCAAACCAGCCAGCAGGCGTTGACCGAGGCAGTGAGCCAGCAAAAGAGCTATCTGGAGGCGCAAAGTGCCGCAAGTCAGGGTAGATTCCGCTACGTTGTCATCATTTTTGCCCTGTTTGCTACCTCAACGCTAGCTTATATCGGCTATGACATCTGGAAAAATTTAACTCCCTGACAGGGCGAAATTGCGTTGCGTCTAACACTTTTTTCAGGACGTCATTTCGACCTGACTGGCGATGAGCGTATCCACTTTACTCTGTACTGGAATCAGCAGATCGACACTGGTCTCCGGTACATGGAAGGAGATGGTGAGGTCGTAGCGCGCTTCAGAATCATCGCGTTCCAGAGCGCATCGTGTTATCCCCTAACACTGCTTCCAGGCAAGCGATTTGGTTGTTGGGAAGGGAAGGGCAAAGCTTGTAGGAGCTATATCTTAGTTGCCAGAGCCTTGAGCGCGGGAGTCCGCTTTGTGCCAGAAGCGGAAGTTAGAAATTATCTGCCAACCGATAAGATGGCTGCCTAAGTCGTAGCGATTCAGCACTGTTTTAGCGGCGCTCGATTGCAAAGTCGTGCTTTGCTGACTTGCGATTGTGCTCTTTACGAGCAAAGCTTTCAGGTATAGTAAGTGCTAACTGTAGTGTAAAATTATAGGGATAGATGAAGAAAACAACGAGGCTTTAGCTAATCTTTGCAGTTGTGTCTGCTATAATAAGGCGAAATTTTATCTGCATGATTTTGTTTGATTAACTCCGAAAGCCAGCTCTCTCGGTGAAGATTGGGAAGGGATATCAATGAGTGATGATAGCTATAAATTTCAAAAGTTAACGCCGTTCAGCGATGTTGAGCTGGGTGTATATAAAAATGCGATAGATTTTGTTTTTGCCAATAACGATCTAAAAAATGTTGCGATATCAGGGCAATATAGCGCAGGAAAAAGTAGTCTTATCGAATCCTATAAGAAAAGTCATTCAAATATAAAGTTTGTTCATATCTCACTTGCTCATTTCAGATCGATTGAGGAAGCTGAAACTAATGAACCAAGTAAAGATATAAATGAAACCGCGTTAGAAGGTAAAGTTCTTAACCAGTTAATTCACCAAATTAATGCTGATGATATTCCCCAGACACATTTTAAAGTAAAGAAAAAAATAAAAACTAACAACATTGTGATAAACACCATCTTTACGGTGTTGTTTATCGCTATGATACTACATATCACGCTATTTAATAAGTGGGAAAAGTTTGTTTCACTTTTATCTGAAGGTAATATAAAGACACTACTTACATTATCAACTAAATACGATACGCTTTTAATTAGTGGGTTTATATGTACTATCCTATCTTGTATTTTCATTTACAAGTTAATAAAAACCCAAAAGAATCGTAATGTTCTTAAGAAAATAAATTTACAGGGTAATGAAATAGAGATTTTTGAAGAAAGTAACGAGTCTTATTTCGATAGATATTTAAATGAAGTATTGTACCTTTTCGAGAACGTTGATGCTGATGCCATTGTTTTTGAAGACATGGACCGTTTTAATAGTAATAACATCTTTGAACGTCTTCATGAGGTTAACAGACTGGTTAATATTCAACGGGACACAGCAGGGCACAAGAAATCGACGTTACGTTTTATTTACTTGCTTCGTGATGATATCTTCATTTCGAAGGATAGAACCAAATTCTTTGATTATATCATTCCAGTTATTCCTGTTGTTGATAGTTCTAACTCTTACGATCAGTTTATCACACATTTTGATGGTGGTGGTATTCTCAAGTTGTTCAATGAAAGATTTCTACAAGGGATGTCTTTATATATTGATGATATGAGAATATTGAAGAATATTTATAACGAATTTCAAATTTATTATAACAAATTAAACACGACAGAACTTGACTGTAATAAAATGTTGGCCATTATTGCCTATAAGAATATTTTCCCAAGAGATTTTAGTGAGTTGCAACTTAATCAAGGTATGGTTTATACCATATTTAGTAAAAAAGACAACCTTATTATTGAAGAAATAAAGAAAATAGAAAAAGATATTAGAGATAGAAAAAAAGAGATTGAGGCAATCAATGATGAAATACTCAACTCTAGTCAGGAGGTTGATGCTATATACGATAAGGAATTATCTAGATATAATAATCATCCTCACTATAATCAGGCTGAGAAAGCTGATATAGCAAAGAGAAGGGCGGCTAGAAAAGAAAGTGTTGAAAATAAATTTAATGGTAAAATAGAAGAAATTAATGAGCTTATATCAAGATCAAGAGAAAGTTTGGTTGATTCTAGAAACAAAAGACTTAAAGAAGTAATAACTAGAGAAAACATTGATGAAATATTTAAACTCACCTATACCAATGAAATTGGAGAGGAAAGAGACTTTAATGAAATAAAAAGCAGTGAGTATTTTGACTTGCTTAAATACCTTATTCGTGATGGTTATATTGATGAAACCTATACCGACTATATGACCTATTTTTATGAAAATAGCCTGAGTCGAATTGATAAGATGTTTTTACGCAGCATTACCGATCAAAAAGGCAAAGAGTTCACTTATCAACTCAAGAACCCCAAGCTGGTCGTTGCCCGCCTTCGAGAAGTGGATTTTGAACAGGAAGAGGCGCTTAATTTTGATTTATTAGCTTATCTGCTTCAAACGCCAGCCCAGGTAAACTTAATAAAACGTTTATTCAAACAACTAAGAAAAGATAGAAGAGTTGAGTTTATTCGTGGTTACTTTGAAACTGAGAGGGCTCAGCCTGTCTTCATTAATCGATTAAATACACAGTGGCCTGAGTTTTTTTCTTATGCGCTGACAGAGAGTGAATTTTCTGCTGATTGGGTTAAACTCTACTCTATAGGCACGTTTTATTATTCTGCCAATGACGCCATCGAGGCCATTAATATTGATGATTGTCTGACTGATTACATCTCTGATTCGGCAGGTTATTTAGCAATATCAGAACCGAAGGTTGACAAATTAATTAGTGGTTTTAAGTTGCTTAACGTTTCTTTTGTCAGTATTAAATTTGAAAACGCAAATAAAGTACTCTTTGATGCGGTTTACCAGCATTCACTTTATGATATTAATTTTTCCAACCTGACCTTAATGCTGAGTAAGGTTTACACGCTTAATAGTGAAGATGATATTCGCCATAAGAACTATACACTAGTGATGTCACAACCTGATTCTCCCTTGGCTAGTTATGTTAATAACCATATTAGGGACTATCTGGATATGGTTTTATCTAGTTGTGATGGTTCAATCGTGGATGATGAATCCATTGTTTTATCCGTTCTTAATAATGAGGGAATATCTGATGAACAAAAAGGCCAGTATATAAACGCTTTGCAAACTTTCGTGACATCTCTGAGTGAGGTTGAGAGCGAATCTTTATGGTCATCTTTGTTGGATAAAGATAGAGCAGTGTGCTCTGAGGAAAATATTGTCTCTTATTTTGAACATGTTGATGGACTGGATGACTCACTTATCGAATTTATCAATAGAACTGATGTAGACCTGAATTTTCAAAATATTAATATTGATAACGAGCTTAAAGGTAAATTATTTAAATCGATTGTTATCTGTAATGATTTATCAAATGATAAATATGAAAAATTAATTTGCTCACTAAATATTATTTGTAAAACATCCTTTAGCGCTAGTAATATCGCGAGTGATAAGTTCAAAATATTAGTGGATAAAAATATTATTCGTATGAATGTTGCGCCACTTAATTTCATACGAGATAACTATTCAGAGCAACTTTCCTATTATATTCATAAGAATATCAGGGCATACGTTGAATTAATGACGATTGATAACTTTATTTTGGATGAGGCTATATCAATACTTTCTTGGAAAGTTGATGATGATTTGAAAGTTAAGCTACTCGAGTTTGTTAAAACTCCGTTGGCTATTTATAGTAAGAATTACTCTCAGGTCGTTAATGACTATATTTTAGAAAATAATTTTAAACCAGATGAACTTCTAATCTTGACGTCATCTTATAAAACTTGGGGAACCTCTACTCAGTCGCTCATCTTGAGTCGAGCAATACAGGATATATCAGCATTGATAGCAAGTCCTAATGATGTTTCTGAACCGTTACTAAAAAACCTGTTTGTCGCAGAGGGACTGAATATGCAGAATAAAATAGCACTGCTAATCGCTTTGTTGCCGGGTAAGGATTTGAGTAAGACGACTTGCAAAGAGTATCTTGATCTGCTTGGTTTATCGGAGTTCAGTAAAATTTTGGGGCGAGGCAAACCTAAAATTGAAGTTGATTCAACTAATCAAAGTTTATTAACAGCATTAAGAGATAACCACTTCTTCTCTGATTTTGAGGTGGATAATGAAAATCCCACTTATTATAAAATAACAAGGCGGCGCTCTATGTTTGGCTCAGATACATAGCATTATGTATTTTTCTACAGTTTGGGCACTTTTATAGTGCCCAATTTTTACGCTGAAACTTACGCAGATAATCTGACTTTTTCCCAGTTGACGAGTACACCTAGGTGTTCGTGAAGCCCTCAGTGTGTTGGGACAGATGCGAGCGTCCGCTCTTCGCTCACAGCGGACCTTCAGCTCAGTTGTCTGGTCCGCTCCGTGCCAAAAGCAGACATTGATAACATTGAAATATGTTAATTGATAGGGAGCAGGTCAATAACGATTTCTGATGACTTATTCCCTTGTGAGCTGGATTCGTGAGCCGTTCTCGCCAGCCTTATTTGCCTGGAGGGAGAAGCTGAAAGGTCAGTCGCGCCGCCCGGGCCCTCACAGGTTTTAACCTGAATGCGCTCCAACGTATAGATTTAACATTGGGCAACTGCGAATCTCGCAAGGATCTGCCAGCCACGCGCCTGAAATTCTTGAAGCTAACGCTTAAGCACATCCCCTTCTGATTCAGCAGGTTGCAGCAAGTGTATTTTTGAATCCGGATCTCATCCATTCGGGATAGCCCTGCCAGGCATTAAAACATGGCGTGCGTTAAATACCTGTTACTGATGGCGATGAAATTTTTAGCATTTCAGGTTTTGTGCCCGACTCAATTGGGAGTAAAGTGCCTTAAAATGATACAAAAAATATTGACTACGTTGTCTAAGGGATGGTGAATGGACGCCTGTATTCATATTTACAGCGATGAAGACGATGTTCGGGAGAGAGCGCGGGCTCACGACAACGCTCGGGATATTTATGCTCATGACTGCGGACAGTTGCCTTTTGGCACGCTTGATCCCAGAGCATTCGAATTAATCGTCCGGGATTTATTTGATGAGAAAAAGGTTGAGGCGACCTGGGACTGGTATGACACTGCCTTTCGGATAAACGATGGTTCCGATAACGGTATAGACGTTCAACTGATGAAAGACCGAGTGATTGCGGGCATCGTACAATGTAAACGGTACAGTTCGAAAGCGTTTACCATGCCAGAAGTTCGCGATGAGTGGATAAAAATCTGCCTGCGCAGTCTGGTGATAAGTGATTTGCTTCCTCCTGACGGTCTCCCATTCCGCTATATTCTCGTAGTTTCTGATAACGTTAACGGCGAAACACAGCAGTATTTCCAGCGAAACTCTACTGCGCTGGCCGATCTTATCGGACGAAAAACGGATTACCTCAAAGCACTGGTTGCCGTCCGGGACAAATATGCGTTGCTCAGAAAATCCCCGCTGCTTAAGGAAAAAACCGGACAGGCATTATATGACATGGTGTATCCGCAGTTTGAGCGACTGAATATTGAGCTTTACACCCGTGAATCGCTCTCGCCACTTGTGCGTGCGTCCGACAACCTCATGAGCATCTATTTTCGCCGTGAAGTGTATTTTTCTCAACAGAGCGTTCTGGATTTTTTCCGGGAGGTTTATCCAGAGGGCGCTATTGCGGCGGATGTACGCGCCATGCATGCAGAAAACGTTTATACCCATTACGGAAATGAAAACCTGTTATCCGCAGGCCGGCTGAACGCATTTATTTTTCCTGCGGGTGAAAGACTTTCTGTGCGTATGCTGGGCGAATTCCTAAAAGATAAAATGCCCGAGGTGGCCGGAAACTATCCGGTCATGCTGGTCTGCCCCGCGAATGCTTTTGACCCTGCTGACCAGTGCTCCATTGATGCGCTTATCAGTGAATGTCAGGGCACCGTTATTTTACAGGCAGGCTGCGGCATCGTGCCCGGTACCATGCTAAACACCTGGAAAAACGACGGCTGGCTTTCTGCTGACAGCGAGGGCCTTTACCCGGGAAGGGCTCAGTATCAGGCGGGCTGGTGCTGGGTAAAGTCCGGTGTAGGCGATATTCACCGCTTTATTTTACTGGAAACCTGCGACTGCGATGCCGCGCTGAGTTATGCAGGGCGCGCGCTTCGCCTGGCGTTTAATGATGTGAATCTCTGGCCCGTTCTGAACACCGATTATTACACTCCGGCCGGTTCTTCCGGCACGGTACTGGATGACCGTCTCTCTCTGAGCATTGCTGATGACGGTCACCGGCGACCCAACGTCCTTCTGGTCTCATCATCCTGTGCGCTGACACAGGAGCATTTTAACGCACAAATCCGCCGTTTTGAGAGCCTACGGCAGAAGCGTTTTCTAGGGGTCATTTTCTGCCATCAGTCACAAGTGGAGATTACGGACGGCATACGTTATGCCTCAGGAATTTACCCAGCCAGTGCAGGTGATGATCTTTTGCACGCCGATAACGGGCCGATTCCGGCCCTGTTAATCCGGGATAAGAGCGTGACCTCTGCGATGTTTTGTCTTCGGTTTAATTCGGCGGGTGATGAATTTACCGCGACATCCTCTTACATGTGGCAATGGCACAATGGGTGTTTTTACGAGGTAGCCGATGGTATACAACTTGAGCTTCAGCGGGTGCTGCTGGATCCCTTCACTGATCCCCCGCAATTCCTTGTACAGGAGGGGGTGAATGCATTTCGGCATGCGCTGGTGACATGTGCCCCTCCCTATGCCGGCTATTTTGTTCATTATGCACTGAGCGGGCCCAGGTCCTATGTCTATCCGCAGGTGAACACATTCCTTCAACAGCGCCGGGGCATTCGTAAAGTGATCAGAGCGCTAAGCTACCTTTCAATGCACCCCAGCCTCAGCTGGAACGGTAATCATGCCGTGACGGGGCATCTTTTATGGAACGGTGTGGGGACACCTGAGTCCGTGATGGGATGGTTACCTGATGAAATGAGTGACACGCAGGTTGACGCCATACTGACCCAATGGATACAGGATGGGGGGGAGCATTGCGACCTGAGCGTGTTTGCTGATGTGGAAGAGGACCTACCTTCACACGGTCGTTCAATCCGACAGGATCTAACTCGCGCCAATATTGCTGAACCTGCGGCGGAGGCTGACTCCTTCGCTGCGCCACGTTCAACGCGCAGAGCCTGGCTTTTCCCCCTTAATCCTCTGCTCAGCCGGACGCGAAATGACGATCTGGCTGAGCTTGAGTGCTATCTGAGCAATTTATGGACGGTAAAAAATGGATAGTTTGATTGCTGAATTTGAAACAAAAGCAGCCTTTGCCGGATTCTTCAGGAAAACATTTCCGGCAGAATACCTTGAGGGTTTGTCTGAAGGCAGTCTTTACTGGGAATCCGAATATGCATGCATGCTGCTGTGGCCTTTAAACGCGAAACCTGACCAGATGGAAAGAGAATTGATCGTCAGCGAAAGGATTGCGGACGCTATGGCCCGGACTCGTGAAGGCACGGGTAGGGTCATTGATGCAAGCGTAATATATGCGATGCCGTCAGTTCACTGTGTCCCTGACGGCATGATTACAGATATTGAGCAGAATACCCGTCTGGTCAGAAAGCATTTCGTGTGGATGGAAAATGGGGAGTGGAAACGCATCGGTCGCGTCACAATGCTGGGGCTTGCCCCGCTGGAGCAGCGGGGAATCTCTGCCGTAGACCTTAGGGTCACAGGCAGCACGCAAGCGCTTCTGGCTGAATTTGAGTCGGGAAATTCCCCGCGTGCTATCGCCCTGAACCATGGAAGTAAGTGGGAGAGCAGCGATGTATAATCTTCAGATATTAAACGTGACGATCAGCCGTTTTAGGGGAATACCCGGAAAGGTGACCATTCCGCTTAACTCGGGACTGACCGTTATTTATGCCGCAAATGGTACGGGAAAAAGCACGCTTTGTCAGGCGGTGGAGTGGTTACTGACGGGCATATTACCTGACGTTTCAGAAAGTTCGCTGACCTGTAAGTGGGGGGATGGAGAAACCTTTGTTGCCGCAGACTGCATTATCAACGGTCAGCAGTATCGGCTAACGCGCACGCTGAAGGGACTGGAGAAGTCCGACGGACAGGTCATCACTCAATGCAACACCCTGTCTCTTCTTAGCCTACTCTCTCCGAAGGAAATTGGTGCGGGCAAGAACCGTCCCCAGGCGGTTCTGACAAAGCAGGCCTGGCTTCGCAATAGCCGGTGGCTTTATTCTAATGCCTTATCCCTGCTGGTCGATGAATCGCAAGCCGAACAGCGTTCACAGGTCTTTGCCAACATTCTGGGGTACGGACATCTCATACCTCTACAGCAGTCCATCAACAGTTATCTCCAGTATCTGCCCGGTGTCAGCCAGTTGACACAGCGGCTAGACCGTCTCCGGGAAGAGCTCCGCGCCGTCAATGAGGCTGAAAAAGTAAATGAACCTGCGTCAGATGCGGCTGAGCTGATTTCGCAGCTTGCCGTCAGTCTGAATTCCGGGTTGGACAAGTCAAATCATGAAACCTTCCTTCAACGTGCGCAAACGGATATAGCGGAATACAGACGTGAGACGGAAAATTATGGAGCCATCTGTCTTGATGTTTCAGCCCGGTGGGAAGCCTTTGAGCATGCATCCGGAGAGGAGCAGCAGTTACGCACCCGAATCCTTGTGCATCGCACCGCATGGCAGGATGCCAACCAGAAGCATCAACATGCCGGGGAGCAAAAACTACGTGACGACGGTCAGGTTCGGGAACTAGACACGCGGCTGAAATGGATGGCTGCGCAAGGATCCCTGGCGCAGGATTATGCTCAAATAATGCAGCAGGCGGGTGTCAGCGCAAATCACCGTTTCACGGATACGCAGCTGCTTGAAAACTACTTTGAAAAGGGTATCCCGTCAGGCGCGTTGCAGGGCTATCACGAAGAACTGAGTCGCTACCTGGATGTGGCACGCAGTGTGTATATTTCAGGACAGGCTCGTGAGGAATGGCAGTCTCGTATCAGGCGCGTGTCGCGGGATGAGGTTGTCGCGTTACGTGTTAAAGAACAACAGGCAGCGGATGAACTTAAGCGGATGACATACTCGGTCAGGGCTCTGGATGATCAGACCGCTGAACTGCACGCACTGGGATTGCAGCTTGTCAGTCAGGTACAGGGGAGCTGTTGTCCGCTCTGCACGCATGACTGGGTTAAAAATGAACGTTTATTAACTGCGTTACGTACGGCCCGCGACAGGCTTTCTCCTGAAGCACAGGCGCTGAATGTGCAGCTTGAGCAAATGCGCAGTGATTATGCGGGCATGGAAGAGATGCTCAGGGAAAAGGAAGGCTTATTGCGTGATGCAGACGCCTTTTCAGCATCCCTTGCCGCAGCGGAGAGCAAGCTCAGTGAGGCATTTAGGGCGCATTGCAATAGTGTCTTTTTTGAGGAGAGCGGAATAACTTCATCTTCACCCGAACAGTTATCTCAGTTTATCGCTCACTTGGACCTGTCTGCACGTTATGCAGCGTTCAGGGAGAGGCTACTTGCCGCGGAAGCATTTCTAAAGACGGATACAGACGCAGTGGTCGAATTATCTGTCTACGACCGGTGCCAGTCTGTGCAGTCTTCGCTGGCGAAGATGAAGGATGATACTGACATTGCCCTCAAGACGGCGCGGCTGGCGCAGCAGGTATCCGAAATGGGGCTGAAGCAGACCGGGGAAGACGTCTCTAATAGCCTGCAACAAATAACGGCTGCAGAAGCGCAGCTTGTTGCTGTCCTTGCTGACCTTCAGTTCATCCAGACTCAGTGGAGAAAAGTCAGTGCTGCAGACCTGACAAAAGCGAATCTGCTCCAGTGTGAAGAGGCACATGCAAGCATGCAGAACCGCCTGAATCATCTGGAGACGCTATATGCACTGGCTCAGACGGCCGTGGATCTGCACAGGACTATTTCACGCGCGGGAACGCTTCGCACCAGCATTGAGACGCTTGAGCGCAGGATAGATGAACACACACGCAGAAAGCGGGAAGGTGAGCAGGCCCGTGATGAGCTAGCATCCGAAATCGAACGTCTGACCAGCCTCAGTCTTAAGAATCTCATCGAACCTGCTTCGGAGATGTTTTCACGAATGCATGCCAATGAAGTTTACGACGGACTGAAAGTGGCAAAGGACGGCAAGCTGAGATGGAGGGCACTGACAGGTGAAAAAGCGGATGATGAACTTATTACGCAGGATTATTTCAGCCAGGGGCAGCGGCAGGATCTTGCACTGTCCCTATATCTTGCCAGAGCAAGGACCCTGGGCGGCACCTTCTTTCTTGATGAGCCTGTCGCTCACCTGGATGATATGAACCGGGTGGCTATGACGGATATTTTCAGGATGCTGACGATGCAGGAGAAGGGGCTTGGGTTAGTGCTGACGACGGCAAGCGACCCGCTGAGGCGCCACCTGAGACAAAAATTCTCGGCCCTCTCAGGCGATCGTGCATTGCTGAGCATTATCACCATGAACGGTAACCCTCGCCAGGGCGTCTCCTTTGACATTGAGCAGTATTAACACTGAGCGCAAACGTCTGGCCTGTGAGGTGCAGGCCAGGTTTACTCGTACCAAGTCGTAATATCTACGCTAAACTTATTAAGGTTAATGGAACTACCCAATGGTTGTTTAAATAGAACTTCCATTTCACTGTACACGGGAAACGAAGCTGGAATTTCAGCTCCATCACCTTTACGCCGATCGGATGCTGATCCTTACATTGAGCGCTCCAATACTCCCATCGATATGCATTCTCATAGAGCTTACGCCAATTTTAACAACAGAAATTTTTTCTGCTGTTATTTCCTCAATATACTGATGGGTAGATATTTACATTAACTCAACAACCGATTTGCTGTTTATTCTGTCGATCAGAACGCCATTGATATCATTGAAGAGCTTATAGGCAACTTCGGTTCTCAGCTCATCAATCTTATTAATAAAGTCAAGAAGGAGGAGGTTAATGCATAGCAGATACAAAGACCGAACCCTCATTCTAGAAGTTGAAGTTTTATAAAATTCTGTTATCCGTAGAAGTAACTCGATAGCTCGGCTGGGTATTGTTTTCCTAAGGTTATCATTTGGGCCAAATTGGCCTTGGCATTTAACTCTCCTGCAAGCATTCGAAAAACATTGTCAAAGCGATTTATCCTCCCTTCCTTCAAAGAGTACCGCTTTTCGCAGGCGCATACAAAACTCTTTATCTCCTCTAATAACTTATCGCTGACGGGGTTAATTTTAAGATAGTTTCCTGTTGGGCCGCATTTCTCAAACGAAAACTGATGCGCAGCTTGATTTCTCAAATCTTTCAGCAATTTGACAATTGAAAGAAGCTCATTGCTTAGTAGTTTCTCCTTTTCGCAAAAATCTATTTTTCTATTATATGTCATTTTATCAGCAAGATTATATGTGGTTTTTTTGCTGTCAGTTATTATCTTGTAAAGCATACCCTCTATATAAGCTGCATGAGAAATTATATCCGCTCGACACTCGAAATGCCCAATATCAGCATTGTGAGGGGGAATACTTATGCTATCAAATTCCTCGCCGATCGAATGTGCTGAAAGTATAATTCGAATGAAGTGGGGAAAGTTAAGGCTCTCCAGCTTTAGCTTTGATTTTAAATCATGTTGGAACGCAATTCCGTACTCATTAGAGTACTGGGCGATAGCGAATGAGTCAGTGATTATTTCCCAGAATTGCGAAAATGGATATTTTAGTATTACTTTAGATGCACCTTCTTCAAGATGATGAGTTATATTGCCACTAATTGAAGCCCAGTGGAGTCTTTCGACTAAAATGAAAACATCTTCAGGTGAGAGCGTGCTGGATGTAAGTACTTCCTCTTTGCTAGAAAACGTCGCCTTATGTAACGTCTCGATTTGACCTGGTAGTGAGTGGTCTACATAGCCCTTAAGGTGGTAGTTTTCTGGAGTCCCCATATTGCCCTTACTCCTACAAAATTATTTGATTGTCTCAGCCGAGATAAGTTTTTTACCTGCGTTTCTGTGACATATCAACTTTTTCTAATCAAATTCTTAGATTGAAGCTCTGCGATAATTTTCAAAGTCGACGCGGAAGCGTAAACTTCAATCTTTTGGTCGACGTTTTTTCCATATTCTGGGCAGCAGGTGATCCTTCGCACTTCGCTGCTATTGGTCGAAACTGGGCCTCACTGGAGCCGAGGCTGCTTTATTAGAGACGTATCAGGCCTCAGCCTTCTCTACTTAAATTCAGGGAATACCATGAATCGGGGTAAAATCCAGAGAACAGGTAGCATAGCCTTGCAGGTGAACCTAGCGAAGGCAGGACGGTGCTTGTCGCGCTTGGCTTACAGCGAGCTGGAAACATTAGTTTAGGGGCGCTGGAGGTCTAGGCTTGGCGCAGAAGTGCATGGTGACATTCGAACATTTTCTTCGCATGTATACGATGGCGGAACTCGTATTTAAGAGGCAATGAATGGCTGAAAGAGAACAAGTAAAAGGGGTATCGCCATCAAAATTCATGCGTGAACTGCGTCCTGAATTTTACTCGGATACCAGCGATCGCACAGCATATCAACTCGATGCCTCGGCACTTGAGTACCACCTCGATAGTATTACATCGCGTAACCAGACCCATGATTTCGAGATATTTTGTCGCAAGTTGTGCGAACGCACGATCTGCCCAAACTTGAAGCCTGCTACCGGTCCGGAGGGAGGAGGGGACAGCAAAGCTGATTCAGAAACTATTCCGATTGCCGACGAGATTGCTACTCTCACGTATATGGGGGACGCAAATGCTGCACAGGAGCGTTGGGCATTCGCTTTCAGTGCTAAGAGAAAGTGGGCGGAGAAAGTTCGCAATGACGTTGCAGGCATTGTGGCTACGCAGCGTGGCTATCAGAAAGTTTATTGTGTAACAGCGCAGTTCGCTCGGGCGAAGGATCGCGCCCGCGTCGAGGATGAACTTTCGAAACAGTACGGTGTGACCATCACTATTCTTGACCGGAGTTGGATTGTTGATCAGGTCGTCAGTAATGATCGTAAGGACCTAGCCTTTAATTACCTTGGTGTAGGGCAGGAGGTTGCAGGCTCAAGGCGTATGGGGCCCACAGATTACTCCCGCTCACAGCAACTTGAAGACATCGAGAAAACGCTCGGCAATCCGGAGGCATTTTCTGGGATGAAAATGCAACGAGTTACGGAATCTCTGGTGGCAGCTAAGTTGTCGCGTAATCTAGAGCTCCCACGAATCGAGACAGATGGTCGGTTTGCTCGTGCAATTCGACTCGCTGAACAAGATGGAACTTATCGCCAGAAGTTGGAAGCGCACTACGAGTCCATCTGGACCGCCTTTTGGTGGTTCGATGACATCGCGTATTTGAACGGAAGGTATGACGAGTTTGCGAATCTGGTGAGCGACACGGATCACGCCATAAACCTTGAGTTTCTTTGTAATCTAGTACAATTGCTATTCAACTCGGTCATTCATCAGCATTTGACGGTCGAAGAGGCTAGGCTTGAAGAGCGAGCATCTAGATTGACCGAGAGGTTAAAGGTAATTGCTGAGAATAAAGAACGTCCAAATAATGCCTTGGAGGCCCTGTCGTCGTTACTCGTCGTAGAAGTCAATCAGGCGATACTTAAACAAGATACTGAAAAACTGAGTTCGCTATGGCCGCAGTTCTCGGATGTCGTCAAGCGTGCGAGAGGTCTCGGTGAGTTTTCTGCTGAGCGTTTGACTAAAATGATTGAGGTGTTCGGGCTCGTCGCCGGTAAGGACAGTAGTTATGTCCAACTGGTTGACGAGGTAGCAGCGTTTGTTTCTGAGCGTACCGGTGAGGCTCAGGGGGCGTTAGTGCTTCTCAAGCGAGCGCAACAACTCGATTTCGAAGATAACTTCGAAATCATTCGTTTGTTGGGCAAAGCCGCGCGTCAACTCACTAAAAAAGAATATGCCGATTCTCTGATCGAAGCACTGCAACTGCTCACGTTTGCTTATCGTAGTGCCGGATTGCTCTGGGCTGCGCGGGCTACATGCATTTTTGCAATGGCTTCGATGTTCATCGAAGCCGAGGAGGACAGTGACCTTTCGGCTTCGATCGTACCCATGGTTATGGCCCTCGCTTGGATTGCTGTCGAACTTCGGCATCTTCCAGACGCTCTCGAAGCTGTTCGGTTAGTTCGAGGTTGTACGGCGATGCTTCCGCTCGACGACTCATCAAAAGATCGTATCGCGAAGCGACTTACGGAGTTAGATCTTATTCTGGCGAGCCAAATCCTAAATTTCACAGCGGAAGAACTTCAACACGTTGTGCGATTACCTGACGTTCTTGGTGGACTCGGTCTGCAACAGAGTCGAAACTCGCTGATTTACGCGCTCGGCCATGAAGCCGAACTTCGTCGGGAGGGATCAATACCGCAAGAAGAGACGCCAGAGAAGGTGGCCGAGTTATTTACTTTGCTTGCTAGCCAACCGGTATCTAGCAACCAGCATGGTCCTGTCATCTTTAACGAGGCAGACTCGCAGTGCCTTGTCTCAAGAGTTCAGGGCATTCGTGTGGCAGTCTTTCACCCGTGCTCCGATGCCTTAGTTCTTGCCGCAGAAGCAGTAATAGGATCCGTTGAAGCATTTTTTGCAACCGCAATCGAAAGCGGCGCCGTAGCGCATACAGAGAACTTCACTATATCACTTCAAGATAGTTCTGAAGTGCTGGCACCTGACTACACGATCAATACTGATGAAATGACGGCGATAGTTCGCTGGCCGACTGGGTTCAAACCAGCTACATTTGCCCGGCAGGCCGACATCCAGAAAATGCTGATTGGATTGGCTGCTGAGATTTTTGCTGCCACTTGCTACGTGGAGGATATGCGAAAAACGATCGAACATCTCTTCAGCAGTGAGGCGGTGCTTGATCGCATTAGCATGGTCGTAATTGTCGGCAATAGTCGGCAACGCGTATTCAAAGAAGGGCTATCGAAGCTCAGTGATTGGACGCAGATGGCGATATCGGAGTTCACTCTTGAGTCGTCTCGTCCCGTAATCATCCGCCGCTTATTAAACACGGTTGAGGATCAGGAAAGATGCTCGACGGTAGGAAAACGAAGTTCCCCGCCCCTAACAAGTGATCATCGCGATCTGGGTGTTCGCTCAGTTATAGATGTTCATCTTTGGGATCAAGCTGGTTGGAATGGAACTGCTTTTACTCATTGGGGGCCCTCGTATCCTCCAGCGATTGCGCTCATGTTTAAGCACGAGGATGCCGCGAGGAAGATTTTTTCACGTTGGCGTCAACGTCTAGGAACGGTCGATAAGCAGGACGAAATTTACCTGGCGATTCTGCGTGGAATATCCGTTGACGAACCGGCGCATTATCGTGTTCTTATCACTTCTAGGCTTTCTAATGATGAGGGCGAAACGTCAGGCAAGACCTTCATGATGGCATCACGTATGCAAACCATGCATGCAGAAACCGATGTCAACCTGATCCGCTTTCTTAATATTTACAGGCAGTCACGCGCGTATTTGCTTCTTCCTGCGATATTTAATGGACGGGCTGAGCCGAAGTTTATTCCAGAGCTAGCAATCCTAAAGCGGGAGCTTAGTGTAAAGAACGCTATCGAGGTGAACGAGCATGACGTTGAGGTGATGGCTCTTGGGGCAGAAGAGTATCGCCGTCGGTTCGGAACGTCTGGGCCTGGCAACAGAAGTTAGGTACTGATATCTGGTACTGCAATGAGCCCATTGATGGAATAAGTCCTGCTACGGACTAGGATGTCAACTCAGTGAAGCTCTTCTTCCGCGAAATCGCGTTGCGCGATTTCGCGGAAGGAGATATCGAAGTGCTCTTTCCAAACGAGGTGCCAAGAAACTTCCGGCTAACTCCAGGGATTACAGTCGTCCGCCTTATGCCACCCATGGGGCGCATTCTCGACAAGCATAACGGCGGTTAGCATGTCGCCACAGTCATGGCAGTTGATTCACTCTCCCTTCGCGACAGGTGCGCGCTTCTGTTCGTCGATCCAGGCATACAGCATCTTGACCGTTCCCTTTTAGACGTCGGCAGTCGGCCAACGCAACTTTCCGCGGCCGACGCGTAGAGCATCCACGAGCCGGGTTTTGCCCGGCAACTGTCCCGAGAATAGACTGGGCTTGGGATCAACCGCTGGCTTCTTGAAGACGGCGATCCGCTGGTAGTCGGGGGTTGTCAGCCAAGTCCGCGCGTCCCCTTCGTCGGTGAGGATTCGATAGAGGCCAGCGGGCGGGGAGGACTCGGTATCGAGTAGGCGCTTATAGCGTTCGACGGACCATTTCTGGATGCCTCCGCTGAGAGCTTCGGTTCGGAAGCGGGCCCATAACGCGGAGGTGTCGGGTGTTGGCCAGTCGCCTGCGTCGGTTTTGGCCGTAATCTCGTCGGATTCAAGCCAGGCCCGCATTTCTGCGGGCGTGACGAAGATTGGTTCAGCATCTTCGATGGCCGCCATTGCCGCGCGCCGTGACGGCAGGCCTGCGCGGATCAGCATCGCCATCATGAACTGTGGGACACCGGTTTCGACCGCAGCCGCAGCGGCGCCCGCCACCGTATCCGGCGACCAGCCGAAGGACATGCGCCGGGTGCGGACGGCTTCTAGCGCCCAGACTAGCCGATAGGTGAAGGCATCTTCGACCGCCCGCATGTTCTGCGGGCCGATCTTGGAGACTTCTTCCCCGGACACCCAACTACGTAGGATAGCTTTCCAGTTCGGCGGCAGCGCGTTCGCCTTGTCAGGGATGAAAGGCCGCATGAACAGCAGGCGTTCGCCGAGTCCGCCGAGAGCATCGGCGAGTTCGTTGATGTCGCCGCTCAACGCTGCACTGTCTGCCCTGTCGATGAGTTCGGCCAACTCGTCCGCCATAGCGTCGATGAGGAGGCCAGCTTCGAGCCCTACTCCCATCGCGAAATGCCCGCGTCGCGTAGGGGGGGTGGTAGCTTTCCAGATGAGAGCAGCGCGTGCTTCGAATACCTTCCGGTGCAGGGAAGCGACATCCTCGTCCTCCCGAGCAATTTGGCGAGCCCAGAGTGACCCCCTGAGCGCCTCGTCTAGAAGTTTAGGTAGATCGGCGCGATCAGCGTCTAGGGCTTCGATCAGACCGAATACGGTGGCGTCGAGGCGTTCGACGAGCTGAGACAGGGGCTCCTCGTCGATGGTTTCCTCCTCGTCATCCGTCTCGTCTTCATCGTCGGTGGAAGCGTCGTATTCCACTGCGGCTGCCAGTCGTTCTGCTACCACTGCTTCTTCTTCAGGTGACCTCCAAGCCTCGCGGGCGTTGGCGAGATATTCCCAGGCGTCATCTATATCCAAGACGCCCTCGCGTGATAGACGCTCAAGGATTTCGGCAACGATCTGAATAAGGCCGCTTTTAAGCGTCCTGGCCTTGGCAGAGGCGACCAGTTCCCTCCATTCTTTCTTTCGCCATTTGATTTTGTCGAACATGACATGGACGATCAGCCCCTCGACATCGACGAATGCACGTCCGGCGCGGCCGGCCACGTTCGCGAACTCCTCTCCTTTGATCTTCTCTGAGGCGCGATATAGCGCGGGCACAAGCAGCACGGCAGCGTTGAGATTGAGGCCCTGCGAGAGCGTCGGCGAAGCGACAATGACCTTTAGCGCTCCTTCGGATAGAAGCAGTTCCAGTTCGCGTAGGAACGGGCTCGGCAGTCGGCCGTGATGAATGGCAACGCCCACCTTCAGGCTGGCCACGGCTGGGTGATCCTCGCCCAACCATTCCTTGCCGACTTCTAGGGCGCGGGCGATTGGAGTCTCGTCTTCCAGCAACGAGTCCAGATAGCCGCGCTTGCAGAGGTCCACGACTTGTTTGCCGTAGCTCTCGACCCAGTTTGCTTGGGTAGAGAAGATCAAGGTGCGCTTGCCCTGGCTCGCGAACTCCCATGCCGCGAACAGAGCGAGGTGCGAGTTCTTGCGTGGATAGGGCTTCTTCTCCTTCCCGAGCGCTGGTTTTTCCGCGACGAATTTGTCAAGGAAGGGGCCATCGTCGTCTAGATCGAGCCGTAGCAACGCGTCCTTACCTCGCCAGGTAAGCGCGCCGAATCTCTGGCGCGTTGGGCGCCAGTCGGAACGCACAGGCTCCCCGGGTTCGTCGGAACGAATCCATGCGGTAAGGTCGTCGAGTTCGTCGCCGCTTGGCAGGATCGCGGAAAGGCAAACTATTCGGCGCTCTGCCGCATCCGTGCGCCGAAGTAGACGCTGCACGAGCGTCTCATAGCGGATTTCGCGCTCACTAGGACCGATCATGTGGCCTTCGTCGAGGACGATCAGGCCGACATCGTCAATCAACGTCTGGTCGCTTCTCAGCGCGAAGTCGAGTTTTTCGGGCGTCGCAATGATGATCTCCCGTGTGCGGAGGGCGTCTTCATCACCGGCCGAAAGGCCGCTGGCGCCGTAGAGAGAAGAGACACCAAACCCTAGGGGCGCGAAGGTCTTCCTGAAAGTTCGTTCGGTCTGGGCCGAAAGAGCGCGCAGCGGTGTGACGATTAGCACCCGGCGTGCGGAGGATAGGGTCATTAACGCGGCAATCTCTGCCACCCGTGTTTTGCCCGCGCTGGTCGGCAGGGCGACGACCAGATCGTCCGTGACGTCTGTGGAGCGCTGGGCGGCTTCGCGCTGCGATGGCCATAGCTCCACTTCTGAGGTCTTGCGGGCGTAAAGGGAAGATATAAACAACCGCCGCAGGTCGGGATATCTTTCCTCCGCACCCTCGGGTGGCTCAGTCGGCAAATTCTGGTGTAGTGAGTGTTGCCACAAGTCGTCGATCAGGTGACGGCAGAGGTTCGAGATCCACCACAGCGGGACGTTCTCAGCGTTGTCGGCAAGCCCGACAGCGGTGGTAAGGAGCCCTCGCGCGGCTTCGAACGACTCAACCTCGCCCGTCTCAAGCGCGAAGTCGAAAAATGCCAGGGCACGGCAGATCGTCGTATTGAGAATTGTCGACAGTACTTCGTCGACGTCAGCATCTCCGCCCTGCAGGGCCGCCGCGATCTGCTCATCGCCGTGAGCCCCATAATTCAACCAGTCGCGAACGAAGCCGCGAAGTTGATCGAGATCGCGCAGTATCAGGTGTCGGATCGCTATTTCCCCGGGTGAGACGTTAAGGTCTTCCTCTATCTCGTTGAAGATTGAAAAGGCGACGGCCGAGAAGCCGGCTAGATGGTAGGCTGCAGCAGCAATGGTGCGGCGGAATCCGCGATCAGGCGACTCTGGATCACCATTACGCACGAGGGCTTCGAAGGCGTTGGCTGCGCGCTCAAAGGCCTTGCCAGTGAGTTCCGAAGCACCAGCCTGAGCCCGCAGTGCCATTGCGCCTCGAAGCAGGGCAAAACCGTGCTCGGCAAGATCTGTTTCGATGGTTGCGCCAAGCGGCGGAGCGTTTTGCGGCAATACGCCATTCTTGCGCATCAACGACCAAGCTGCACCGCGATAGAGGAGGCGCCCGAGAATACCGTCAACTGTAGCGGCCGTCAGGAAGGTGCTTAATTCTTCAGTCGTCTCCAAGATCTTCCGCCTCTAGGTACATTGCCGCAATGAAATCCTGATGGTCTTCGACGTGAATGTTCACGACGTAATGGTCCCTGTTGACTCCAGCGGCTTCAAGGTTCTCTTTCAGGGAAGCGTGAGGGCCGTTACCCGACACGGTGAAGAGCATGTGGTCGATGCGATCGGCTGGCATAGACTTAAGACCCACTTCGTCACGAAGGTCGCGACCCAGTGCGTTATCGCCAGCGTCGTTGCTCTCCAGCAGGCGATTGGCGACGAACAGCAGCGAGTCAGGCGTGCAGCGGCCATTGTCGCGGTCGAGGACCTTGCGGGCGGCGGTGACCGTGGTTTTGCCAAGCTTCTGGTTACTTTTAGCTTCACCTTTTAGCAGCCAGAGCTTATTGCCTTGGTAGCCCGCGCCGATGATGTCATCGCCGCGCATGGCCATGTTACGGCCGTCCTTGTAACGGAGCCGGCGCACGGGTACCCGCAGACCGATTTCTTCCTCAACTAGTTCAGTCGCAAGGATTTCGCCGAGGTCGCCAGAGCGGCCCTTCGGGGTATTAGGCATTGCCTCGCGGAGGATCTTGGCAGCAACCTTGTATCCTAGTCGCCCTACGTCATCGGCGATGCGTTCAAGTCGTTCGTAGTGCGAGCGAATGGTCTCAGCAAGGTCCTCGCGGATATCATCGCGGCCGCCGTCCTTCTCGACATACGTCCAGTAATACTTGCGTTCATCATTTTCTTTAATGGATTCACACCACTTCTCATATAGCCCCACGGCGTTTCTCCCTATCAATCAGTTCTGATCACGTCAAGATTTTCCCGATTCGAAATCGGCCTATTGAAAGAATCCATCCTCAGCGCTTTCCCACGTATCTTGCAAAATGGCGTCAATCTCTTCCCGCTCAGTTTCAGTCGCGCCAATCAATGGGAAGCAGCTCATATTTCTTTCAATCACCAACAGGCAAAGATTCCTGATAATGTACCCATAGGAGGGGAGACGCAATGTCAGAGATGAATCCACACGATGCCGCGCAGACTTTGCCCCAGGATCGGGAAACGCTGTACCACTTGGTCTGGTGCGAGCCCGCGGAATGTATAGCTGTGTTGTATGACATCAGTACTGAGTTACTGGCAAAACGATGCAGCGAAATGCGGATACCCAGGCCGCTTGCCGGTTACTGTAAGGCACTTGCGAAAGGTACTGCGCCTGCAATTCCCGCTCTGCCCGATCTGAAAAAGGGTAAGACGGTAAAGGTATGTGAGAATGATAATCCATCAATGCACTCTCCTGCCGTTAAGGCATCAAAATCAGCAACTTCATTAGCCCTAAAGCAAGCCCCTGTTACAGGCAGAAACTGCTGTTCAGCAGCGTCTTACTGCCGCCCAGACCCGAGCGGTTACCGCTACCGGGCAGGTACTGGTGATTGGAAACAGCTACGACACTCGCGGGCGCCAGCAGATGGCCAGCCAGACCCCGGGTGCGACGACCGTCGAAGCTGTCGATTTGGTTGACCTTACCGACTTTGGTGCAGGGTTTAACCTGGAGGCTGCGGATGCGTTGACGCGCCTGGTAAAGTTTGCCGCAGGCGTCATGACCCAGGTTGGCCCCGCAGCATTGCTGCCCCGGCTGGAAACGCTACGAAGAGGAAGAGCCCGCAATCCGCCGACGGTCGCAGAAGCAGCGTTAGTGGCATTTGCAGAGAGACCAGGTTTTACGCTGGCCGCAGAGGCGCTGCGTCTTCTGACTCGTCAGGACAATGCGCGAGTCTATCGGCCAGAGGTTTTGCGCTGTTGTTTGCGCGCCCTTCAGTCGGCTGCTGCCGGAGGCTGCACTTTTGCAGACGCCACGATAAACGAGCGCGAACGCAATCGCCACGAGAGTCGACCGTTGCCCCGGCGTGTAATCGGCAGCACATTGTTGCTAAAGGGACTTGAAGGGGAGGTGGCAGTCATCACATCCCCGGAAGAGATGGATGCACAACACCTCTATGTCGCTATGACGCGGGGAGCTTCGCGGCTGGTTGTGTGCTCGCTAACTCCCATATTGGCGGCCCGCTAACTCCGATGCAAAGCGCCCTTGCTCGCAAATCGCACCTTCCTTAGGGCCAGTGCCTGACGTACAGTCCTATCAAATAGCCTGGCTTCTATCACCATTCTTCACGCCTTGCCGGTGAATCAAACTCCTTTTCAACCAAATTTGAAGCCTTTGTATAAGTTGAAATAGGTCCAGAACTAAGCGAAATCTCCACTCCTAAAATATTTAACACGTTGTATAGACGCTGAAAACTTGCTTTTGAAGGGTTTGCCTCAAGTCGAGCATAAGTCTGCTGAGTGACACCCAACCTGGCGGATAGTTCTCTTTGAGTTAATCCTTTTGATTTACGAAAGCCAATTAAAAGTGGCCGTAACTGGCTAAGAAGTCTGACCGGGAAAACATTATCCATAAGTAGGTGACCATGTCTATTATTTAAAATAAGTTCACTTTGCGTAAAAATAACAGACTTCAGGGTGTTTTTTTACTTTACAGCTTTTAAGGTGTAAGGATGAACTCGTTGTTTAATTTGTTGCATTAAAGTGTTAAAGGTTGCATCTGGGACTGACTAAGATTATATTTTTCAGGACTAGCATATAGTGGTACGCGCTGCTAACACTCATATTAGTGAGGCTTATCAGTGCATGAAGGGAGAGGGCAGGGTAGGCTTTGCCCTCTCTTTTTCATGACTGTATTAAACTTCAAATCCTTTTTAAAACTCATTGCCTTATTGCGATATTTTTATTAACAATCCCAATTAGTGTGTTTATTTTTTCATTTATCTTAATATGTCTTTTATCTTGCTCAAGAGAAAGTTTCCTGAATTCATTTTCCCTGCTCGGCACGGCAATTATCAATTCTTCATAAATTTCTTTTGCTCCTGAAACTTTTTCCAATTCACTGCTGTATTTTTCAATGAGATATCTTATTTGAATGTTTACATCACTGTGTTCATGGCTGGTAGCACTTGAAAATTGAAGTGAGATTTTTTGGCTTACCTCAATTAATTGCACATTTTCTTTTGCTATATTGAATTCTGATGTGATTGAGTATAAATATTGATACACGCCTGATTTTCTTACTTTATTTAATAATCCTTTTTTAACTAGATATTGAATTTGGTTATAAGAAAAAGCTTTTGCCTTTCGATAAGTTTTCGGGAGTGAGAATCGCTCGACAAGAATTTTTGCTACATCATTACTGGTGAAGTTATCCTTGCAAATGTAGATTATTGCAGAAAATATGTACGACTCAGGGTTGGATACTCGACTATTCATATGGCTAAAACAATGCAGTTAACTTAGGATTGCTAAGTATACAACAATGGCAGATACTTAGACAATCTAAGCATTCGAGGCCAATGAAGATGAATCAGTGTCTGAAAAAAATCCGATACCAGAACGACTTAAGGAAGCGAGATGCAGGGCGGGTTTATCACAGCGCTCACTGGGCCTCCTTGTTGGGTTTGATCCCGCTTCGGCTAGCAGTCGTATGAATCATTATGAGAAAGGGCGGCATGTCCCCGATATTGATACGCTTCGACGGATGGCGTCAGAGTTAAACGTGCCGTTAAACTACTTTTTTTGTGATGATCAGACCACAGCAGAACTTGCATTACTCATATCCCGGATGACAGAGGAAGAGCGAAGTAATCTTATCGAAGCACTCAAAACGTCTTCAGGTGTAAAACATGGTGGTAACAACTGATGTTCTACAAAAGGCTATTGATCTTTTAGAAGGTAATAAAGTGCAGCATTAAACTGGTGTAAAGAGCCAAATCGCCATTAGAATGGAAGACTCCCTTCGACATAAAGGACATAGAAGAGGGAGTATTGATAATTAGCGCGCTAATTTTACGAATAGATTAGGGCGTTTACTCATTAGCTCATTCTTGAATTTCTTTTGCGCTCAGCAAGTTCTCGAATGAGATCGTCTGCAAGCATGTCCTCAACTTTGATAGGAGTTGCGTTGTCGATATACTCAATGATGTCGGCGAGCGCCAGTACATTTCGTTCATATTTAGCTTTCAATGCTATAATTTCAGCATCAAGACGATTTGCCTTACTTATATAAGCAGCGCCGGTTCGCCCCATAGCCAATTTAGCCTTTTCATCTGTTGTCAACTCTCGTTTACCATCTTCATAGTTGTTATGCTGGCGAAGCCTGTAATTATTGATGATAATTTTTCGAGAGGTGAGGGTACTAATGCCACCTTTAACTATTCCTTTGGCTTTAAGACGGGCATGTAACGTGGATGGCTGAATTGGGGATTTTTCCAGTCCCTCTTGCACCATGGCTTGTAGCTCGGCTTTGATGTAAGCATCAAGTTCCTTACCCTGAATGACTTTATCGTCTGCATTGCGACTGCGTGGGGTCTTAGCCATTATTATTTCTCTCTATACGTTTCTGTTCAATAAAGAAAAGATCAGCTAGGGTTGTTGGGGTTTTGCCAATTAGCATTTGTTTATTAATTCGCTCAATAACTTTATATAATGGGTTGTTCAGATCATCAGAAAACAGGGAAACCAGTTTTTTCTCGCCTTGAACCTTTATAGCATCAGCTTCAAGAGCCTCGAGCACGATGAGAGCTTCTTCCTGTTCTTTTAAAGCCAGCATGAAGCCTGGATTCACTATAGTCAACTTACGGAGTTGAATGATTTCTTTTCGCTTGTTTGATAAACGTCGTGATGCTTCTTCCGCTTCGCCAAGACGACCTGTAAGAGTGAAGTAGCCACAAGGTAGACCAGACTGACACTTAAGCGCATGAGGACAACCCCAGCGAGCTACATCTCTCGTACAGGCTCCAAATCCAAGAGGATGCAGTTTTGCATGGCGTTGAAGCAGTGATTTCGCCTTATCAGCCAAATTTTGTTGTACTAACTTGTCATGTGCACGTTTTAGTTCAGGCAGAAACTTATCGGACATTGTGCCAGTTATATAGTCCACAACCTCAGCAGTTGTTTCACCAAAAGTCTGCATGTTCTGCTTCAGATTATGCTCGGTATTGAGCTCAGGATTTATCATTAGTGAGGTTGTTAATTTAACGTTTCCAACACCTGTGTTTTTTACCGTCTTGGAAGACCGTGATAGAGCTGCCATTCTGCGGCTAACCTCAGTTCTGGGGGAGGGTAGGTTGACCGGAATGCAGGGCTTCTGCTGCGTAGTAAAGAGTGATAGCTGGAAACTCTTCGTGAGAGCTTGATTGTTCTCATCATAAGCCTTTTCCAGCATATTGATTGCTAGAGAAGCGGTCTGATAGGACTGTGATTCGGCCTGATGCTGATAGTGTTTATTCTGGGTGATATCAACACGTCCCATTAGGATGGCCTGAATATGATCCGTCACTCCAGCGATTGCCAAGAATGTATTTATGTTATGTCTCGGTACATGCTTTTTGATAATGACACGGGACCCATCATCTTCAAAAAGATTAAAGTGATCAAAGATAGATTTTCGGTTTTGTGTTCCGCCTAACCAAGCTTCTATTGAGTTTTCATCAAGTGGAAAAATATGTTGCAATGAAACAAAATCTTTACCAATTCCAAATGCACCTTCCGGCATGATGAACATCAGGTCTTCATAATTGAAGTGTTCCCAGTCACCATTGTTTTTGGCTGAAATTATGCACTGGTGCCCAGGCTCAAAGTTTTTTGCTTGAGCGTAACGCTGATAGACATAATCATTCAACTGTTCTTTAGTGAAGTACCAGCTGTTCTTCTGTTTATGAACGGGTATTACCTTAGGTTTATGTCCGCTAAAGTTCGCAATGGAATTCCGAATACTCTTTCCAAGATCATTCCTGGAGCCACCAGAACCACTAAACATGATGTCTTCAAGATAATTTTGCTCAATCCATTCATCAGGAAAATCAGCGATCTTACCTGGGAGCATATTAGTGAAATTAGAATCTCTGAAGCCCTGAATCGTTTTACGGAACCCAGAGGTCAATTCTCGAACAGATTTATAAATCATCTCAACGACAGAATAAGTGCTTGGCGCCAGCCAATGGATCCGCCATCCAGCCTTTTTTGCACCAAGATACTCAATACCCAACCTGTAAGTAGGCCAGTCTTGATCTATTGCGTGCTGACGTTTATCTTTATCCGTAATTTCTCGCTTAACCAAAGAAGTCATTTTCAGCAACATTATTTCCTGGAAACGGAAACCACAAATAATTGTGAGTAACAACATATTGTAAAAGATACGCTGATAACTATTCTCAGCTAAAGCGATCAACTCAATAACACACATAAATGCACGGATTGATATGAGTCTTTCATCATCAGTTTGATCAGGGGTGGCTTCTTGCGCTTTCTTCCTTTCTTTAGTGCTGTTAGAACCATTTCGATAAGGATACTTATTTTTGACTTCAATATTAACTAAGAAAAGATCATATTGACGTAGTAAAGCAATGGCCTTTACTGCAATATCGCAATAGTCACTGACATTATCAGGACTGTCAGAATTCTCATGATGCCGCTCCATCGCTGCATGAATAATATCGGAAGTCAGATACATTGGATGCGTTTGACCTGTTTTATTTACCATTTCCCAATACCAGCGCTTCATGACCTGTAATGGTTTGTCTAGTGTAGAACCTGATGGTAATCCGCCAATGATACACACCAGATGCATGTGATAAGCTCGCATAAAATCCTGAAATTCCGAAGAAATATTCATTTGTGAGAGCCCCTTAATACGACTAGAAACTTCGTCCCACTTAAAGCCGCGATCTTTTGTTTCTTTAAGCCATGCAACACCTTTCTCACCAAAACGCCAGGAACCGGCATTCCACTCCAGTTGTCCAACAGCATTGTAGGCAACAAGACGCTCTTCAAATTTTGCTTTATATTTCTCTATATAAATAAGAAGATTATCCGCCTGTTTATTACGTATTGTTATTTGTGTAGTCATCGATTAAATAGTCCTCCGGCCTTTGCCATTTCAATGCGAGCCATAACCTGATTTACATGCTCTTTCCGCCGCACTAATTCCTTGAGAAGTGGATGATTTAAAATGCCAGCATCATCGGCAACATCACGAACATTTTGGATTTCATCATTCAGCGAAAGAAATACTTTTTTGTGGTTTCCATCTATAAATGGTTTGAAATACAGGCAACCGTAACATCCACGACCCTGTGCAAAGGGGCAAATGTCTTCTTCATAATTACATCCACCGAGATGGTAATGAAGTTGCCCACCAATTGACCCTGCAACATTGCGACCTTCCCATTCGCTGCTGTGAACTAAATTCCCAGTCAACATGAGTGCCATCATGTTCTTAAACACAGGGTTGCGACCCAAAGCTGCCTCACGAATATCAGCCAGCTCAGGGGTGGCTGCAATGTATCGATCTGCAACAACATAAGAGGATTGTCCCAATATATAAGCTATCTCAGGAGCACTGGCACCACTCATTGCCATTGAGTGACCAACGTTGTGACGAAAGAGGCTTGCGGTATATACAGGTAGTTGATAATCATCGTTTTTTACTGCCTCCTGAATCTCTTGTGGTGAAAATCTGAAAAGCATTTTCTTTAATGACGCTTCCACCATCTTCATTGAAGATACTATGATGGAAAACATCGGGTCGGTATCACCAATTCCAACTAGGTACTTATACAGTAAGATTAACTTTCCAAGTTCTTCCGGAATTGCAACTCGAACTCGATCGATAGTTAGTTTTGACTTTTTGGCATATGGCACAAGTACTGAATAACGCATCCCGTACTTATTCTCGGTATCAACGATAAAATCGCCTCCGGAAAGTTTACCGATCTGTACAGGTCTGGCCCCAATGTAATAAACTATGCCAATAATAATGCAGTCCCGTAATGTATCAATTTTAATGGTTTTCCTTACAGTTTCCAGATGAATGTTTTTATTTTCTTCAACATCAATTTTTGGACATAGCTTAGATGCCCAACGTTGAATGCCATTTTCTATCATTAGGCATACTTCTTCTGGTATAACGAGGTCTAGGTTTTGGTAGCGAGCCCAGTTATTGTTCCTAGGGCGTGGCACTTCCAGCAATAGATCTTCCAGCTCATCACTGTCATCCTTACTTTCGAAGAATCCATTACGATCAAGTTTTCGTAATGCATAGAGGGTGTAATAGAACTGACTGCTGTCTGAGTGATTTCGCTCAGTCTTCGCAACTAGCATTTGCATTTTTTCAATAAGGCTTTCGCGAGTGATAACCTCAATTTGTTTGAAAGTTTTTGCGACAAACTGAGCAAATTTATCAGCAACACTTGCCGAGTTCTCATTAATGTACGCGATCGTTAAGTATTTCAAGAGCTTGAGTGAAACTGGTGATAAATCACAAAAGTATTTACCAGTAGAGAATAATATAGCCAAATTATTACCTGAGAATCTGTAACGCCAATCATCATGTAGATATAAATATCGGTCATCAAATTCTGTTGCACTTATTAAAAACAATCGTTTAGGGAGCTGAATATTTTCAATCCATTCAAGCTGTTCTTTTGTAAAGTGAAGGGGATGGGTTTTAAAAAAACCACCCCCGGTGATACCGCTCTCAGTTGAATAGATCTTTGAATGTGAAGTCTTCGTCATAAACATTATCTTCTAGCAAGTTGGAGGTTTTTCTTTGCGAAATGTTTGTTTCTGGGGAAGCTAAATGCATATCTGAATGTTTCGTACGCTTATAGTTGCTCTGGTTACTCACCACTTCAATAAACCGCTTGGCATATCTTAATGGAACTTTACTGGTCAGTGACCAGCCGCCTAAAGCACGAAGTTGTTCAATAGCTGGTTCAAGTACTCCATTCATCCTTGCTCGAATACCATAGTCTTGCGCCAGTATTAGTGATTCACTCAGGAGACTATTGTAAATAAACTCAAGAGTGATATTAGCCCAAGTATGCCGCCCAACGTGTGGTGTTATATTAACCATATTATTAATATTTTTATTACTTTTCGTACGATAATGAGGGAATAGGGCAATGAATGCCGGATCAATTTTTTCCTTATAAAATGTTCGAATTGCATCGTAAGTTAATGGAGTTAACCTACCTGAGCCTTTAATAAAAACAAACTCATGGTCAACAATTTTTTTCTCTTCAAATAATGGGGACCGATATTGCTCCATATAAATGGTAAACATAATGAAGTCATCTTCGGTTAGTTCGATTTGTCGCTGTGAATGCTCAGTCTTGAGTGAAGGTTGTTGTTTCCTTGGGTCAACTACATCATCTGGTAGATTTTGTACAATCAGGATGAAACGAATGTTACCTCGTGAGTCTGGAAGGGTTGGCCCCACGCAATCCTTCATCAACAATTGAACTTCACCAACACGTAAGCCATAGTTAAACATTAACCGGTGAATAAGGTAGTTACGGTATTGTTGAAATCCTGAATCGAATGGGTTTTGGGGATTAACCACGGCCGTGAATAGTTCGCCGGTCTCGATATCTGAAAATTCAGGAGTGGAGGGGATTAACATGTTCGTTAGTTCGATACTTTGCTGGCTGGTGATACTTTTGTATCGGTGAGCTGGTTCGTTCCTGGATACTTCAACTCTATTGAAGACCTTAATTCTGGCAGCGAGATCTCTATGGTTCGCCTGGTTAATCTGGTGAGCTTCAGTAGGTGACATATCTTGGTATGCCAGATTCATATATCTATAGTTGAGATACTTAAGGAATCGGCCAACGTTTCTGACGTGGTTACCATAGGTGGACTTGTTGGTTCTGGAGAGTGCCGAATGTAAAAACCCGTTAGAGATTATGTCGGTCTCGTCACTCAGGTGCTGCTTCCCGAGCAGATAAGTAAAGAAGCCATCAAGCTCCCTGATAAAACAGGAGATATTGTAGCCAGACCGATAGAAATCGTAGTCAAATGTTTGTTTATGCTTCTTATAGTAATAGACGTAAAAGAAACGCAGCGAACACAAAATGTTTTCTTGAGTCCCTAGGCTTTTCTTGCTCAGTTCATTCATTCCATAAATTGTGGCGAACATGACCGGTAGGGTAGTCACATCATCAACTATGAGATGAGTTCTCTGGTTGTTCCTCGATAAATGTAAGATGGTATATGCCATGAACTTAGCGGATGCCCCGTAATTTTTGTGTTATGAAGTCATCGTAAGTCCACAACTAAACTTTGGCAACTGACTGATTCATCGGTAAGTTCCTGAAAGAGAGGGACTCATGAACTTAAGAGCAAACCCACCATATTTAACATAATATACATTATGCGCACTACGGTTGTAGTAGCAAAGTTGTAATGTCCGATAATGGCTAAGTTAAGATGTCCGGCGTGTATAATCAAGTAAGGATTACCATGACGGCTCTCGCAGCGGAGTTTTTCACATTGGATGAAGTTAACCGACTCAAAATCATTCAGGATGTCATCGACCGGCGTCTGACAACACAAATGGCAGCTCAGCGGCTTGGTATCTCCGACCGTCAGTGCCGTCGTCTGCTTGCGCGTTATCGTGAAGATGGTCCGATTGGCATGACCAGCCGCCGTCGTGGTAAATCCAGTAACAACCAGTTGCCTCAGGGACTGGCCGCATACGCGCTGAACATTATTCGCGAACGCTATAACGATTTCGGTCCGACGCTGGCCTGTGAAAAACTGTCTGAGGTGCACGGTGTTCATCTTTCCAAAGAAACCGTCCGTAAGCTGATGACTCAGGCCAGTCTGTGGGTCCCACGTAAGCAACGTGCGCCAAAAATTCAGCAACCTCGTTACCGCCGTGCCTGTGCCGGTGAACTCATACAAATCGACGGCTGCGACCACCACTGGTTTGAAAATCGGGGACCTAAGTGTACGGCACTGGTTTACGTTGATGACGCAACCAGTCGTTTAATGCAGCTTCTTTTCGTGAAATCTGAGTCTACTTTCACCTATTTTGAAGCGACCCGGGGCTATATTGAAAAACATGGCAAACCGCTTGCGCTGTACAGCGACAAAGCCAGCGTATTCAGGATCAACAATAAAAATGCAACCGGCGGCGACGGCGATACCCAGTTTGGCCGTGCGATGCATGAACTGAACATTCAGACCATTTGTGCAGAAACCAGTGCTGCCAAAGGCCGCGTTGAACGGGCGCACCTGACGCTTCAGGACCGACTGGTCAAGGAGCTCAGGCTCCAGGGCATCAGTTCCATGGAAGCTGCGAACGCATTTGCCGAAGAGTTCATGAACGATTACAACCGTCGTTTCGCAAAAGCGCCTCGCCAGGCGTTTGATGTTCATCGGGAACTGGATGTCGATGACGATCTTGATATGGTATTTAACTGGCGTGAAGCTCGTAAAGTGTCGAAATCACTCACAGTGCAATACGACAAAGTCCTTTATCTGATTGAAGACAGCGAATTCAGTCGTCGGGCGATTGGTAAATACATCGATGTCTGGCATTACCCGGATGGACATAAAGAGCTCCGGCTTAATGGCGTATCACTTCCCTACTCCACCTATGACAAGCTTTCTGAAATCGATCAGGGGGCCATTGTGGATAACAAACGTCTGGGGCGGGCCCTGGAAATGGCGCAGCTGGTCCAGGCCGAGCGGGATAATAACCGGTCGCAATCCGTACCATCCGGAGACGGCCCTTCTCGCAGGCGTAAAGCTCCCACGACGAAGAAATCCCAGCGTTCCCTGGATCAGGACGATATGTTCAATGCCCTGGTGAAACTTCAGTCACGCTCTGAAGAGATATTTGGGAAGAAACCGATTTAAAGCCCGGTAATCCATCCGGGCATGCCTGGCTGTCAGATTTTGGCCTGATTGACCCGTGCCGCGAGCTCCTGATGACTCTCTTTCCTTTCGCTGTAGCGGTCGGACAGGTAGGCTGTGTGCCCTTTCAGGAGTAACGTCATTTTGAACAACTCTTCGGTAACGTCGACAATCCTGTCATACCAGGGTGAGGGTTTCATGCGCCCTTCATCATCAAATTCCTGCCATGCCTTTGGCACTGACGACTGATTGGGGATGGTGAACATCCGCATCCAGCGGCCAAGTATCCGCATCTGATTGACCGTGTTAAACGACTGTGAACCACCACAAACCTGCATGACGGCCAGCGTTTTACCCTGGGAAGGACGAACAGCACCTTCACTCAGGGGTATCCAGTCAATCTGGGCCTTCATCACCGAGCTCATGGCGCCATGTCTTTCCGGAGAACTCCAGACCATTCCGTCACACCACCTGACCAGCTCGCGGAGTTCAAGCACTTTGGGGTGACTTTCGGGCGCATCATCGGGTAACGGCAGACCGGATGGGTTAAATATTTTCACCTCAGCCCCCATCTTTGCCAGCAACCGCCCGGCCTCTTCCGCTGCAAAACGACTGTAGGACCGCTCTCGTACTGAACCGTACAGGATGAGAATTCGCGGCATGGTTTCGTTGTTGCCCGTAAGTTTGCTGGCAAGCGCATCATCAAAATAAGCCGGTTCGATTGCTGGTAAGTCGGTCATAAAAAATCTCCATTTCATAAGCTATGCTTTAAAAGTTATCACATATGAAATACCATATGTATTGTTATTTTTTTACGAGGTTAAGCATGCTACAGCCTGTTCAGCTTTTTAAACTGCTCGCCGACGAGACCCGTTCAACTATCGTGATGCTTCTCAGGGAGTCCGGTGAAATGTGCGTCTGTGACATCTGTGCGGCAACCGCAGAGTCTCAGCCAAAAATTTCTCGCCATATGGCCCTTTTACGTGAAGCCGAGCTGGTCATCGACCGTCGCGAAGGAAAATGGGTGCATTACCGACTGTCGCCACACATGCCAGCATGGGCTGCGGGTATTATTGATACAGCCTGGAACTGTGAACGAGAAAACATACGCAACAAGCTCAGTAGCGTGGCATCTGTCTCCTGCTGATGGCGATATATATATCCGAATAAACAAATGTGAATGGAGTTTCTGATGTTACTGGCTGGTGCTATCTTTTTATTCACGCTCGTCCTGGTTATCTGGCAACCCAGAGGGCTGGGGATTGGCTGGAGTGCCTCACTGGGCGCAATTCTGGCATTGCTGACTGGCGTCGTTCATCTGGGGGATATTCCGGTGGTCTGGCAGATAGTGTGGAATGCGACCGCCACCTTTATCGCCGTGATCATCATCAGTCTTCTGCTCGACGAATCCGGCTTCTTTGAATGGGCCGCGCTGCACGTTGCCCGTTGGGGGAATGGCCGGGGGCGGCTGCTCTTCACCTGGATCGTCCTGCTTGGTGCGATGGTTGCGGCACTGTTTGCCAACGACGGTGCGGCACTGATCCTGACACCTATCGTTATCGCGATGCTGCTGGCGCTGGGATTCAGCCGGGGAGCAACCTTAGCGTTTATCATGGCCGCAGGGTTTATCGCTGACACGGCAAGCCTGCCACTGATTGTCTCAAACCTGGTGAATATCGTCTCGGCGGATTTCTTTAAGCTTGGTTTCTCAGAATATGCCGCCGCGATGGTCCCGGTTAACCTGGCCGCGATTGCGGCTACGCTGGTGATGCTGCATCTGTTTTTCCGTAAGGACATTCCCGCCGTTTACGACGTTTCTCTGTTGAAAGAACCGAAAGACGCTATACGTGATGTGAATACCTTTAAAACCGGCTGGCTGGTTCTGGTGTTGCTTCTGGTGGGATTCTTCGGACTGGAGCCGCTGGGCGTACCGGTCAGTTTGGTCGCAGCCGCTGGTGCATTGCTTCTGTTTGCTGTTGCGAAAAAAGGGCATGCCATTAACACCGGTAAGGTGCTGCGTGGTGCGCCCTGGCAAATCGTTATCTTCTCGCTGGGGATGTACCTGGTGGTCTACGGCTTACGAAATGCCGGTCTGACCCACTATCTCTCTTCCTTGCTGAATCAGCTGGCAGAGCAGGGATTGTGGGCGGCAACGCTGGGTACGGGCTTCCTGACGGCCTTCCTGTCATCAGTGATGAACAATATGCCGACCGTGCTGGTCGGGGCGCTGTCGATTGATGGCAGCACAGCGACCGGTGTTATCAAAGAAGCGATGATTTACGCCAACGTCATCGGCAGCGACCTGGGGCCAAAAATTACCCCTATCGGCAGTCTGGCAACGTTACTGTGGCTGCACGTTCTGTCGCAGAAAAATATCAAAATTACCTGGGGATATTACTTCCGGGTGGGCATTGTCATGACAATCCCCGTGCTGTTTGTCACGCTTGCAGCACTGGCGCTTCGTCTGTCTTTCACTTTGTAATGAGATACTGATATGAGCAACATTACCATTTATCACAACCCGGCCTGCGGCACGTCACGCAATACCCTTGAAATGATCCGCAACAGCGGTACAGAGCCGACCGTTATTCATTATCTTGAAACCCCACCATCACGAGCTGAGCTGGTAAAACTCATTGCGGATATGGGGATCACGGTACGAGCGCTGCTGCGTAAGAATGTCGAACCTTTTGAAGCGTTAGGGCTGGCGGAAGACCGCTTTACTGACGAGCAGTTAATCGATTTTATGTTGCAGCACCCTGTTCTGATCAATCGCCCTATCGTGGTAACGCCGCTGGGTACCCGGCTATGCCGCCCTTCTGAAGTCGTGCTGGATATTCTTCCCGATGCGCAGAAAAGCGCGTTCACGAAAGAGGACGGTGAGAAGGTAGTTGATGAAAAAGGTAACCGGCTGAACTAAACGTGTTCTTGTGACGAAGGGCGAGAGAACTCGCCCTTTTTTATTTAAGATAATCAGTGCTAACGGAGGATAAGAAGCGGTTGTTGCGTCTTTTGCAGCATTTCGGAGGTATGACTACCGATAAAGAACTGCCGCAACCTGGAATGACCGTAGGCCCCCATCACTATCAGATCGACAGCATTTTCCTCGGCGTAACGAATAAGCGCGTCCCCGACTGATTGCCCGGTAAGATGTGTTGTGCTGTTTTCTATATCCGCGTCACGTAAAATTTGCTGTGCGGTCAGCAGCTCTTCCTTCTTACCGTTTACCATGACAAGGTGGCACTCCAGCCCCCTGAGTAAGGGACTCATCGTCAGACGTTCCAGGTTACTCCTGCTTTCTTCACTGCCATCATAAGCCAGCATGACTCTGGAAGGCACTGAGTAGTTCTCCGGAACAACCAGTAGGGGTTTCTTTTGCAGACGAATAACGCTTTCCAGATGAGAGCCTACCGGATGCTGGCTACCCCGACGCCCCAGCACCATGAGACGAAGGTCGCTCAGCTCTGCCAGAACTTCATCCGGTGTACCGTGTTTTTGCATCAAAAGCACATCCGGGCTTCCCTGTTTTTGAAGCAGTTCAGCACAACTTTCCAGTATTGCTTTCCCCTGGGCCATCAGCAGGCGATTACGTTGCCCTTCAATTTCTACCAGCTCATCGGTCAGCAATTGCTGACTGTCTATGCCGAGAGTGCCGGTCAGGTCTGACACTACCGGGGTGCTGTCTTTTTCGATAACGTGCAACAGTGCTAGCTGTGATTGCAAAGTGCGGGCTGCCCACGCCGCATATTCACACACTGACCGCGTTGAAAGTGAACCGTCCACACAGGCTGTAACAGTATTATTCATAGTTTTCCCTCCAGTCTGTTAATGACCGCCCATCAGTTTTTCGACTTCTTCAGGTTTATCGTGAACACCAAACCGGTCAACGATGGTGCGGGTGGCTTCATTCATCCCACGTATTTCAACCCCGGCGCCCTCTCTACGGAACTTAATGACCACCTTATCCAGGGCGCTGACGGACGTGATGTCCCAGAAATGGGCATGTGAAACGTCTATCACCACATTCTCAATCGCTTCACGGAAATCAAAGTGGCTCGTAAAGCGGTCTGCTGATGCAAAGAATACCTGGCCGGTGACGGTATACGTCCGGCTCGTCCCCTCCAGAACTGAGGTTACACGCATGAACCGGGATACTTTAGTGGCAAAATTGAGCGAAGCAATCAGTACACCGGTCAGCACACCGAAGGCCAGATTATGTGTTGCCACCACAACCGCGACGGTGGCAAGCATGACCACGCTGGTTGAAAGGGGGTGTGTCCGCAGGTTGGCAATGGAGCGCCAGGAGAATGTCCCGATGGAAACCATAATCATCACCGCGACCAGCGCTGCCATCGGAATTTGGGAGACCCAGTTGCGCAGGAACACAATCAGGCAAAGCAGCACCACGCCCGCCGTGAGGGTTGAAAGTCGTCCGCGTCCACCGGATTTTACGTTGATAACAGATTGCCCAATCATCGCGCAGCCTGCCATTCCTCCGATAAAGGATGTGCAGATGTTCGCGATGCCCTGAGCTTTGCACTCCCTGTTTTTGTCGCTTGGCGTGTCGGTCATGTCATCCACGATAGTGGCGGTCATCATCGACTCAAGCAGGCCAACCACCGCAAGCCCCGCAGAATATGGCAGGATGATGAGCAGCGTCTGAAGATTTAAAGGCACGTCCGGGAGCAGGAAGACCGGCAGACTGTCGGGAAGTTTCCCCATATCCCCGACGGTTCGCACATCCAGATGCAGCCACATGGCAATCCCAGTCAGCACCACGATGCACACAAGCGGTGAAGGAATGGTTTTGTTGATATAAGGGAAGAGATAGATGATCCCCAGCCCTGCCGCAGTCATGGCATAAACATGCCATGTCACATTGGTCAGCTCAGGCAACTGGGCCATAAAAATCAGTATTGCCAGTGCATTAACAAACCCCGTGACCACTGAGCGTGAAACAAAACGCATCAGCCCGCCAAGCTTCAGATATCCGGCTATCAGCTGGAATACCCCGGTCAGTATGGAGGCAGCCAGTAAATACTGTAAGCCATGATCTTTCACCAGCGTCACCATCAGGAGAGCCATTGCACCGGTGGAGGACGAAATCATCGCCGGACGTCCGCCAAAGAAGGCCATAACGAGAGGAATACAGAACGCCGAGTAGAGGCCCACCTGGGGATCAACACCGGCGATAATGGAAAAGGCGATCGCTTCTGGAATGAGTGCGAGCGCGACAACAATACCGGCCAGAACGTCACCACGGACGTTACCCAGCCAGTCCTTACGCGTCGAGGACAGCAACATAGTAATTTCTCAGTTTTTAGATACAGTCAGCCCTGGAGGGCTACATTTTTACGTACGGTAAAGCACATCCGCAGACGGGATGTTATTGAGTGCGTGCTGAGGCTTGCTCAGTACGACAGAGGAAGGAAAAACTCAGGGTGGCGTAATACGCATAGCGGTTGTCAGATTCTCCATAGCGGATGTGTATATATTGTCGGCTCTGTTGTCAGGAAGAACTTACAGAACACGTCGCGTTTGAACATGAAACACTTCAAAGCAGCCCAATACTACAAATAAAGCGAATACGGGGTCAACCCAACAAGGTACTCAAACGAAGAGGTTAAGATGCGATTTTTATCCAGGAATTCAATATTATCAAAGGACATTTGAACTTTGCCCCACCCCGGACATCTCTACTTAGCTTTGACAACGGTTGCAGGGACTCAATGATAATGTCTATTTGTGGCTCATTTAGGAATGTCCAGGCTATAGTTCTCAGACCTGTATGCCTAGTCAACAACTCACTTTTCCTGATGAGGAGTTTTCTGTGGTTATACATGACACCGGGATGTTCACCGTGAAAGAAATCAACCGCCTCAAAATCCTTCAGGATGTCATCGACCGCAACCTGCGTCCTGGTCAGGCAGCCGAAATGCTCGGTATCACGCCGCGCCATTGCAGCCGTCTGCTGAAACGTTATCGTCAGTCCGGGCCACTGGGCATGAATAACCAGAGTCGTGGCCGCACCGGAAATCGCCTGCTTCCCGCATCATTGACTGATCAGGCCCTGAATATCATCCGTGAACGCTATGCCGATTTTGGCCCCACACTGGCGCGGGAAAAGCTCGCTGAAAATCACGGTATTGTTCTTGGTAAGGAAACGCTCAGACGGCTTATGATAAAAACCGGGCTCTGGGTTCCCCGCAAGAAACGTGCGCCAAAAATTCAGCAGCCACGCTATCGCCGGGCTTGCTGCGGCGAACTGATCCAGATTGATGGTTGCGACCATCACTGGTTCGAGAACCGTGCGCCTGCCTGTACTGCCCTGGTCTACGTTGATGATGCGACGAGCCGCCTGATGCAACTCCGTTTCGTGAAATCGGAATCGACTTTCACCTATTTTGAAGCCACGCGGGGCTATCTGGAGAAGCATGGCAAACCCCTGGCGCTGTACAGCGATAAAGCCAGCGTCTTCAGAATCAACAATAAAAACGCTACCGGTGGCGATGGTTATACCCAGTTTGGCCGTGCGATGCACGAACTGAACATCCAGACTATCTGCGCCAATACCAGCTCAGCCAAAGGCCGTGTGGAACGGGCCCATCTGACGCTTCAGGATCGCCTGGTAAAGGAGCTCCGGCTCAGGGGCATTTCCTCAGTGGATGCAGCCAATGATTTTGCTGATGAGTTTATGACCGATTACAACCGGCGCTTTGGCAAAGCACCCCGGCATGACTTTGATGTTCACCGGCCACTTGAAACTGATGATGATCTGACCACATTTTTCACATGGCGGGAACCGCGCCGTGTTTCAAAATCCCTGACAGTGCAGTATGACAAAGTGCTCTATCTCATTGCAGACAGTGAGTTAAGCCGGAGGGCTATCGGAAAATATATTGAGGTCTGGCATTACCCGGATGGACATAAAGAACTCCGCCTTAACGGCGCTGTTCTTCCCTACTCCACCTATGATCGACTCCAGGAAATCGACCAGGGCGCTATCGTGGACAACAAACGCCTCGGGCGGACACTTGAATTTATCAAGCTTGTTCAGGATAAACGCGATAATAACCGTTCGCAGGCACTCCCTGCCGGAGATGGCCCCTCGCGGAGACGGAGAAAACCAACGGAGAATAAATCCCAGCGTTCGCTTAACGGTGACGATATGCTTGAAGCATTGAAGATACTGCAATCACGTTCTGAGGAGATTTTTGGGACAAAAAAATGAGCTGAATACTATGGCAGACATCTGCACGGGCCATAGAATGCAGAATAATCCTTCAGCGTGTGCTGTGGCGTCGGGAAAGACTTGATCGGAACTGCCGCACACCTGCACATCCGGCTATCAGGCGTATTTCGGGCATGTGCTCCGGGGACGAAGGCTCTTTGTAACGGCCAGGTGGATAAGCTTGGCCGTTCACTGCTTCCCGGGTCAGGCGATTCTGAGCAGAAATGGAATTATACTGGCGGCTCATACCGCAGCGTTTCAACAATCATGGAGAGCGCAGGCAACATCTGACGTTCCCCCGGATAATAAATATAAAAACCCGGTCGTTCTGCCCACCATTCAGGCAGGATCGGCAGAAGTTTTCCGGAATCCAGCCATGGCTGGCTGAGTATCTCCGGTAAAAAGGCAATTCCGTAACCCGCCAGCGCCGCATCCATTGCAGCATAATATGAATTAAAGACCAGATGGCCCGCAGGCCGGAAAATCTGCCCGGTTTCATTTTCCTTCAGTATCCATGGCGTTGTGCTTCCCCCAGGCGTAAAGCGGGTATTAATACAGGAATACTGAGCCAAATCACCGGGTGAAGGCGGCAGTCCTTTATCCTGAACATAACCAGGAGAGGCAACTGCTGAATAACGTAAATCCGGGCTGATACGCACAGATGCCATATTTTTGCCCAGCGAATCACCGTCCCTGATACCGGCATCAAATCTCTCCGTAATAATATCGGTCAGTGCTGCATCAAGAGAGAGTTCAAGCCTGACGTCCGGATAATGGCGCAGCGTTTCGCTGAGGCGTGGCCATACAAAAGTCTTATAGGCAAAATCTGAGACCGTCATTCTCACCGTGCCCGCAATGGTGCGGCTCAAATCCCTGATGGAGGTCAGCTCACTGGCAATCGTATCCAGCCTGGGCGACACGCGTTCCAGCAACCTTTTACCGGCCTCCGTCGGCGAAACGCTGCGTGTGGTTCTTATCAACAGACGCAGCCCGATCCGCTCTTCCAGATTGCGAATGGTATGGCTTAATGCTGATTGCGAAACGCCAAGCTCAGCGGCCGCTCTGGTAAAACTTCTGTGCCGGGCGATGGTAATAAATGCGATAAGATCCCGGAATATTTCGCCTGACATGGTTCGTCACCTGTTCTCTGGAGAAAATCTGTTTAATAACATGAAGTGGTTATCCACTGCTCTGGTTTTAAGGGCTGACAGTGACGTCCGGTTCAGTCATTCGCATGAAAGCGGAGAGCCTCCACCATCAGGCTCATGGCTCTGGAATGCTGTCGCCGGTTTGGGTAGTAAAGGTGCAGCCCTGGCCAGAGAGGGCACCACTCCTGGAGCACAGAAACCAGTTCTCCGCTGTCAAGCAATGGCTGTACCATATCCAGCGGGAGATAAGCCAGACCGAAACCCCGTCTGACTGCCTCCAGTATGTCGTAAACGTTATTACATATTACCGGCCCGTTGATTTTGACGCTGAACTCACGATTGCCTTCAATAAACTCCCAGTCATACAACCCACCGTATGTGGACATACGTAAACGAACCCCGCTGTGCTGGCTCAGTTCGGTCGGATGTTGCGGGATCGGGTGGCGCGTAAAATACTCTGCTGAACCAACAACCGCATTCTTAACATCTGCACTGATACGAACGGAAATCATATCCTGGGCCAGATCGGCCCCAAACCGGACACCGGCATCATATCCCCGGGCCGCAATATCAACGCTTTCATACTCGCTGATAAGCTCAACGGTAATGTCCGGATACTGTTTCAGAAAAGGGGTTAACCGGGGCCACAGAACCGAGCGTATCACGTAGTCAATGGCGGTAATGCGCAGCGTACCGGTAGGTTTGTCGCGTAAGTCATTGAGCGATTCCAGCTCATTCGTGATCTGCTCAAACTCCGGTACCAGACGATCGACGAGATGCTGACCCGCCATCGTGAGCGCAACACTTCGTGTACTGCGCAGTACAAGACGCACTCCCAGCCGTTCTTCAAGCCCGCGTATGCTTGCGCTGAGAGCAGGTTGTGTGACTCCCAGCTGAGCCGCTGCACGAGTAAAACTGCCCGTCTGGGCAACTGCAATGAGTGCGATTAATTCACTGAACCCTTCTCTTGCCATCTTCCTCTCTCACCGGCTGTGTGTCCCTCCGGACGACGACAGTGTCTCCAGATTATGTGGATAAGATATCACGGTCATTAATGAATTTCATTTATGAATGCAAGAAACGAGGCTGGGTGGTTAACTGAGCCCGTGTCATGTACATTATTAACCACTGGCTACTCTTCAATAAAGTTTTTATCTGTCTGCCACGAGATTATATCACCATTGATATTCTCCGGCTGGCTATGGACGCCTGAAAAAATAAAGTCGAGTGTGTTTGAATATATTCCATGTGGTTCAGGTTGCGTTTTCAATTTATACAGTAGCTACTGTCAATCATCATCAATGAGGTAATGCTATGTCCTTAATTAAGGTGTCACTTTTGTGTGCTTCACTGCTGGCGGCAGGCTCTGTTATAGCTGCTCAAAAAATTCCTTCAACTGTTGCAGAGGGTGTCAATGTTTTGGGGTCGCAAAAAGTGACATTTAAAAATGGCGACATCATCATGGCGGGCAATTTATATTTCCCGTCTGATTATGACAGCGCCAGAAAATATCCGGCGATTGTAGTCTCTCATCCCTGGGGCGGCGTGAAGGAACAGACGTCCGGGCTTTACGCACAGCAGCTGGCAAAGCGTGGATTTATTACGCTGGCTTACGATGCGTCGCATTATGGAGAAAGCGGTGGGTTGCCGCGTGACCTGGAAAATCCGTCCGATCGCGTACAGGATATCCGCAGCGCCATAGGCTATCTTGCCAGTCTGCCGCAGGTTGATGCCAGCCGCATTGGTACTCTGGGGATCTGTGCCGGTGGAGGCTATACGCTGCACGAAGCGCAGAATGATTTACGCGTCAGGGCTGTTGCCGGTGTCGTCACCTACGACATTGGCGATGCGACCCGCAATGGTATTGAAGGCCTGCCGGTTACGGCAAGCGACAGAACGAAGTTAATGCAAAGCGTGGATGAACAACTGAACAAAGAGGCCAGCGGTGCGCCGGTGCTGGTTCAGCAGTTGCTGCCTTCCCGGGATACGTTAAATGCCAGTACGCCTAACTTTGTCCGGGAGGCGACCGATTATTACCTGACACCGAGAGGCGCGCATCCGAATGCCCATAACCGTTATGTCGTCACGAGCCCCGGACTCCATATGGCCTACTATCCACTGGAGCATATGGATTTGATTTCCCCCCGTCCGGTGCTGTTAATTGCCGGAGAAAAAGCTGAAACAAGAAAATTCAGCCAGCAGGCCTATGACAGAGCGAAAGAGCCGAAGGAGCTGGTTATTATTCCTGGTGCTTCACATTTTGATTTATATGACAAGCCATAATTTGTTAACCCTGCCTTAAATAAACTGGCAGAGTTCTTTAGCAAAAACCTTTAATCATAACCTCACGCAGGTATATGTGAACAAGCAGAATAAAGGCCTGAATTAGGCGGATGGTCATTCTGCTGACTTAATATTAAGAGGAAAAAATTATGAATCTTTCACTGAAAAATAAAGTTGCGCTGGTTACCGGTGCCGCATCCGGTATTGGCTTTGCAACTGCACGTGCTTATGCCGAGGCGGGCGCTGCCGTTGTGTTAGCGGATATTAATTCTGAGCTGGTAAATAAAGCCGCAAATGATTTGATTTCCCGTGGTTTTGAAGCTAAATCGTTTACCTGCAATGCGGCAAACCTTGATGAAGTCGAAGCGATGGTTCAGTTCACTGTTTCCACTTACGGCCGTCTGGATATCGCTTTTAATAATGCCGGTGTCCAGAATAAACTTGTTGAAATCGCGGACGCCACCGTGGAGGACTTTGATCGCGTTAATGCCGTGAACCTCCGGGGCGTGTGGGGATGTATGAAGTATGAGCTTCAGCAGATGCGCAAGCAGGAGAGTGGTGTTATCGTTAACTGTTCTTCTATCGGCGGAATTGTGGGCGGCGCAGAACGTGCGAACTACCACGCCGCGAAGCACGGTGTGCTGGGCCTGACCAAGAGTGCAGCACTTGAATATGCCAGCCGGAACATCCGTGTGAATGCAGTTTGCCCGGGTCTTATCTGGACGCCAATGGTCGATGCGATGGTCGCATCGGGTCAGAAGGAAGCCCTGGAAGCCATGGTGAAAGCCGTTCCGTTGCAGCGTCATGGTAATCCGGAAGAAATCGCCGATGCGGTCCTCTGGTTGTCCAGTGATGCGTCGTCCTACGTAACAGGTCAGTCAATTTCGATTGATGGTGGCCTGACCATGCGCTAAGCATGGATGCCCTGATTATTACCCTTTGTTTGTTTTTCCTCATTGAAACACTGCCCTGTTTATCAGGGCTTTTTCAACTTTTCTCATAAAACTGCGTGTGCGGTCATCCTTCCCTTTTAAGCCCTTACCCTTCAAAGGGATTATTGCCGTAACCTTACTACTAAACGCAACAAACCTTCGCTTTCATAACTCTCCTGCATTAATCGGGGCACTAAGCAGACTTTTCAACATATAGACATTTCTAACGAGCCAGTGATTAGACAATTCCAGTGAGCTTTGACATAGATTGAATACGAGTAAATCCAGCCAGTTCAGACCCATCCTTGTTCTGCTCATTCCGCGCATCATGTCCCTCTGTTCTGTGCCATCAACGTTCATAACTGTCGTTACGGTCTTGCGTGATCTCCACGGCAGTCACCTGTACATCCTTAAAGCGCAGCCCATCCACACCAGTAATTTTCCCGAACTCTGACGCGTCAATCAAAATCCCCTCCAGCGTTAACCCGACCACAGGACGCTCCGGATATCCCTCGATGAAAAATGCCCGCGAAAAGCATTTGCTGTCTGATCGACGCGCCGTCATATTTTTAATCGTCAGTCCGCTGACCGCAGTAAGACCGGCTTCGCCCTCAACACCTTCAGCCAGTTTGCGCCAGTGTTCTGGTTTATAAGATAAATTGCTCTGGTCGCCATAGCTATACTGCGGAAACCAGTTCAGCTGGATCAGCACCGGAAAACGCACGTCCGTAAGCCGTAGATTTTGTACGGTGATATCACGGATAAATCCGCCCCGGTTGCGAGCAGATTTAATGCGAAACCCGACGCCCGTTCCGTTAAACGCGTTATCTTCTATCAGGACGCGTTCAATGCCACCTGAAGTTTCACTCCCCAGTGTGAGCCCGGATCCCTTATTCAGCGTACATCCTCGAATCACTATATCCCGCGCGGCACGAGCTTTTTGCGCCGCTTCGCGTCCTCGTCCTGATTTGATGCAGATATTGTCGTCATTGCAGGACACAATGCAGCGTTCAATCCGCACCTGCTCGCAGGAGTCGACGTCAATCCCGTCGGTGCTCGGCCCCGCAGAATTGCTGATTTGCACGCCCTCAACCGCGATATGGCGCGAATAACAGAGGTGCATGTTCCAGAATCCGGACTCACGACTGGTAAAATCACGCAGCAGAATGCTCTGGCTTTCAAAGACCAGGATATTGCGCGGGCGCTGACAGTCATAATCAACAACCCAGCGCAATCCTCTTGCGCTGTAATCGCCGACCATGCCGCTGCGCTCGTCATCGCCCCAGTAGCGTTGCCACCAAATTGCACCCTGCCCGTCTATCGTGCCTGTACCGGTAATGCTGACGTTTTCACAATCGATGATATTAATAATGCCTGCCGGCCAGCGCATATCAATGCCGGCCACCCGGGTATTTATCAGGGGATAATCAGCCAGATCCTGGCTTCCAACGAGCTGTGCGCCAGCGTCCAGGCGAAGTGAAACACCGCTTTTCAGAAACAACGCTCCGGTCAGAAAACGGCCTTGCGGAATAACGATGACATCGTTCTGTTGAGCACTATTTATGGCCTGCTGAATGGCGGATGTTGCCAGGCGTTGCGCGGTTGGGTCCGCGCCATACGCCAGAATGGAGATCGCTTTCATGACTTTTCCTTAAACAGATGAAAGCCTTAGTCTAGGAATCCGCGTGATGGATAACCTTTGTCTGTTTGACAGCCACGCAGTCAGGCTGGCAAAAAAGCGGATATTTACTGGCTGGCGATCACCGCAACGCCCTTTTCTTTCATAGCGTTGACCCAGCGTTTATCCGTTGTGTTTTCAACAACGAGCGTATTCACCAGCGACAAATCGCCAATCACAAACGCCGAGGCCGTATTGATCTTTTCCGGTGAGGCCAATACCACCGTTTCCGCCGCTCTGCCGGAAAATGCACGTTTGATGCATGCTTCTTCATAATCTCCGGTGGTCAGCCCGGCCTCAGGATGCACGCCGGTGACACCCATGAAAAACAGATCCGCATGAATATTGTTGATGCCTTCAATAGCGGCCGCGCCGACCGTGACGATGGAGTGTTTATACAAACGACCGCCAATCAGGATCACCTCTATGCACGGATGGTTGACCAGCCCCAATGCAATACCCGGGCTGTGCGTCACCACGGTTACCCGCAAATCTGGCGGCAAGAAGGTAATAAGTTCTGAGGTGGTCGTCCCGCCATCAATGATCACCACCTGCCCCGGTGAAATGAGCTGCGCGCCCCGACGTGCCACGCGTTTTTTTGCATCCATTTTAACGGACTGACGCTCGGCAAAAGGCGCAATCGCTGAAGATGCCGGAAGCGCGCCGCCGTGGACACGCTGCAAACGCCCTTCTGCCGCCAGTTCACGTAGATCCCGGCGGATAGTGTCCTCAGACACCGAGAAAAAGAGGCTGAGCGCAGTTGACTGGACCTGGCCTTCCGCCTCCAGCTTTTCCAGAATCAACTGTTTACGCTGACTTGTGAGCATGAATTATTCCTGATGTTGCATGATAATTATTGTAATTACACGAAAATGCTGTTTATGATGCATACTCTACGAGAGGAGAGCCAAACGTGCAATCAAAACGTGCAGATATACGCATCATCAACAGCGAAACGTTGTCCGACAACTGGTATAACCTGAAAAAATACACTTTTGACCTCCAGCGCAGCGATGGTGACTGGCAGCGGCAAGAGCGTGAAGTGTATGACCGCGGGAATGGCGCGACGATCCTGCTCTATAATCGCGACAGCAAAACAGTCATTCTTACACGTCAGTTTCGTTTCCCTGTGTTTATCAATGGTCACGAAGAGGATCTCATTGAGGCGGCTGCCGGGTTGCTCGATAACCTTGACCCGGAAAGCCGGATTAAGGCCGAAGCGGAAGAGGAAACCGGGTATAAGGTGACGCGCATAGAGAAAATTTTTGAGGCCTATATGAGCCCGGGCTCCGTTACCGAAAAACTCTACTTTTATCTGGCGGAATATCACCCGCAGGATCGGACCAGCGCGGGCGGCGGCGTTAAAGCAGAGGGGGAAGATATCGACGTGCTGGAAATGACGCTGGACGACGCGCTTCGTGGCATCGAGAATGGCCAGATCGTCGACGGTAAAACCATCATGCTGCTTTATCACGTGGCCCTGAAAGGCATTTTATAATATCACGTTTATCCGGATACCTGCCCCTGCGCAGGTATTTGCCTGTGCTATTCTTGCTGAACACCTCAACATGGAGATGCGAAAATGGCCGACTGGGATCCTTCTCTATATCTACAATACAGCGCAGAACGCACACGTCCCGCCGCTGAGTTACTGGCCCGGGTGCCGCTTGCTGACATAACCTCTGGCGTGGATTTGGGCTGCGGGCCAGGCAACAGCACCGCGCTGCTGAAACAACGCTGGCCTTCAGCGCAGATAGCCGGTGTGGATAACTCCCCGGCGATGCTGGAGGAAGCCCGACAGGCCCTGCCAGACTGCCACTTTGTTGAATCGGATATCCGTCACTACAAACCTGACCAGCCTCTCAGCCTGATCTACGCCAACGCTTCCCTGCAATGGATCCCGGACCATTACCACCTTCTGCCGCATCTGGTTTCACTGCTCCAGTTAAACGGCGTGCTGGCGATACAAATGCCTGACAACTGGCTTGAGCCGACGCACGCCCTGATGCGTGAAGTTGCCTGGGAACAGGGCTACCCCGATCGTGGCCGCGAGCAACTGCCGGGTATTCATGCCTACTATGATATTCTGACGGACGCGGGATGCGACGTGGATATCTGGCGCACCACCTACTTTCATCAGATGAGCTCTCATCAGGCGATTATTGACTGGGTCAGCGCGACGGGGTTACGGCCGTGGCTACAGGATCTCAACGAGAGCGAGCAGCAAAAGTTTCTGAAACGCTACCTCGAGCTGCTGGAAGAGCAGTATCCGCTCCAGGAGAACGGGCAGATACTGCTGGCTTTTCCGCGCCTGTTTATGGTTGCTCAGCGGGTTCCGTAAGCCGAATCAGGAACGCGCTTCCTTGAGCAAATGCTGAATTACAGCCTCCTGCTTGTCGTAGTTGCCTTCGCCAAACGAGGTGTAACGCAGTTGCCCTTTCGCATCGAAATAGTAATGTGCTGGCCAGTACTGATTACCGAACGCTCTCCAGATTTTGTAGTTATTATCCGTCACTACGCGGTACGGCAACTGCCATTCGTTGACCGCGTTTTTCACCGATGATAACGGCTTTTCCCAGGGGTATTCAGGGGTGTGGACGCCAATCACCACCAGGCCTTGTGACTCATATTTCTTCGCCCAGTCTCGAACATGCGGAAGGGTATGCTGGCAGTTGATACAGTCCCAGGTCCAGAAATCGATAAGCACAACTTTCCCCCGCAAGGCCTTAGACGTGACAGGGTCACCGTTTACCCAGCCCGTACCGCCGCTTAATGTCGGTAGCTGGCTGCTCGGCATTGCGTCAGCGATCGGTCGCAGTTTCACCTGCGTGGAGGTTGGTTGCGCAAGGCTCAAGAGAGCGTTTTCCAGCTGGTCGGTAATACCGCTGGCGCCTTTCAGGACCGACGTCATTCCTGAGACGTTGAAAGCCACGGCGGCTAACATCATCACCCCTGCGCCCTGACGCAGACGCTCCATCAATGCGGATTTGGCTCTCAGAGGGGTTATCAGCTTACGGCCCCCCGCGACAAGCAGTCCCAGCATCAACGCGCACCCACTGCCGTAAGCGGCTAACAGCGCTCCGGTTGCGATGGCCGAGTGGCCAGTAATGTTAATGCCGAAAATCGCCCCGAGAATCGGTCCTGCACAGGGGGACCACAGAAGTCCAACGGCCAGCCCTGCCAGAAAAGCCGAAAACATGCCGTGTCGCTGAACGCTGTGGGTGTTAAGAACGTTCCCCGCGCTGACCGCCGGGCTGGCAATGCGCTGAGCGAACTGCGGGAAGATCAGGGCCAGGGCGGCAATGCTCAGTACCAGCAGCGCAATCCAGCGACCGATAACGGTGGCGTCAGCGATCCAGTCACTGGCAACCGTTACTACCATCGCCACAAACGTGAACATCACTATCATTCCCGCCAGAAGCGCCAGAATGTGTTTGCGCTGCCCCTGAAAGCCGGCGAACAGCAGAGGAATAACGGGAAGCGTGCACGGACTGAGCAGGCTAATCATGCCGCCTAAAAAAGCGATTATCAGAAACATAACGACCTCACGATACAGTTGCTGCGAAGGTGCAGTGAGGTCATTTCACCCTGCGAATGTGTTCAGGCCGTGTGCAAAAAACTGAATTTTGTCTGCCTTCGTATCCGCACGGCGCGCAGATACACAGGCGTACAATTAAACGCGCGGAAGAGTCACGCTTACGGCCAGCCCGCCCTCTGCCCGGTTTGCAAGATGCAATTTCCCGTCAAGCTGGGCGGTGAGCTGCGCGGCAATGGCGAGGCCTAACCCGGTGCCGCCCGTTTCGCGGTTGCGCGACGTTTCAACCCGGTAGAACGGCTGTAACACCGCCCCCAGTTCTGCCTCCGGGATGCCGGGGCCGTTATCCATAATGCGGATCGCTACCTGCCTTTCATCTTCATCAATCTCTATTACCGCGCTATGGCCAAACTTGAGCGCATTATCCAGCAGATTGGTCATTACCCGGCGCAATGCCTGGGGGCGGGTGACGATCGGCAGACGTGTACTGCGTGCATGAAACTGCACGTTTTTACCAATGTCCTGATAATCACTGGCGATGCTGTTAACCCACGCGTTCAGCTCCAGCTTAAGCGTGGTCTCTTTCAGTGATTCTGATGACCGGGCATAGGCAATACCTTCTCGTACCAGGCGCGACATATTATCCAGGTCGCTCAACAACTTATCGTGGAGTTCGGGCTGATCCGCCATTTCGACCCGCAGCTTCATACGCGTGATGGGCGTCTGAAGATCGTGAGAAATGGACGCCAGAATCTGCGCGCGTTCACGCAGATAAGTTTGTATCCGCGACTGCATCTCATTAAAAGCCTGCGCCGCCTGTCGCACCTCAACCGGACCTTTTTCAGTCATAGGAGAATGGGCCGCAGGATCGAGGGAATCAACCGCGCGCGTGAATTGCAGGAAAGGCCGGACAACCTGGCGCACGGCAATCCAGGAGCAGAGCGCGACAAGTAACAACTGAAGAACCAGCACCACGGGTAACCAGCTGGCGACTGGCGGCATGCGCGGGATCAGATCGATAGTGAGCGGTGCGCCGTCGCGGAGCGTCAGATGGGCCTGAATGTGGGAAACAGGCCCCGGCACTGCCGTAAACTGGAGCGGATATTGAACTGAAAGCGTCTCTTTCAGGGTGCGAATCGCATCCCGCGAGCGCTTGTCCGTTGGCGCAGCGCCTGCCTCGCCGGGACCAAGGATATAACGATAATTACCGCGACCGAGCCGTTCCAGCCACTCTGGCCGCTCTTTGGCCGGAAGCCGGTCGAGAATGGCCACGCTGGTCGCCACGTCATTCTCAAGATTGCCCAGCATAACCGTGCGCGCGCTGTGCATTCGCTCAACCATGACCAGCGTCAGGCTGAGCGCGTTAGCCAGCAAGAGTCCAAGCAGCACAATGATCAGCAGCCGGGCCAGTAAGGTGCGGGGCCACAGCGTCATTCATTGGCCTCGACGATGGTCACCGGCATAGTAAAAACGTAGCCTTCGCTTCGAACGGTTTTAATGTAGGCTGGCGAGCGGGCATCTTCATTCAGGCGCTGTCGCACGCGGCTCACCAGGAGATCAATCGAACGCTCAAACAGCTCGGCATCACGTCCCTGCGTCAGGTTCAGCAGTTGATCGCGGGTCAGCACCCGTTGAGGATGATCGAGAAATACACGCAGAAGGCGATATTCCGCCCCGCTGAGCGCCACAACCATCCCCTCGTTATCAATCAGATGACGCGCCACGGTATCCAGCTGCCATTCACCGAACACCACCAGGCGCCCTGCCTCGGTCATCTGAAGATTAGGCGGCATAGTACGAAAACGGCGCAGGATAGTTTTGATACGCGCCAGCAGTTCGCGGGCCACAAACGGTTTTACCACATAATCGTCGGCGCCCATCTCCAGTCCCAGGATCCGGTCCATGTCCTCGTTGCGCGCGGTGAGCATCAGGATCGGCAGATCCTTATGCCTGCTGCTGCGCAGCTGTCGACACACCGTCAGGCCATCATCACCGGGCATCATCACGTCCAGCACCACCAGGTCGATATGCTGTTTGTCGAGCACTACGCGCATCTCTTTCCCGTTCGCCGCGCCAGAGGCGTGGTAGCCGGATTTCACGAGGTAATCGACAATCAGTTCACGAATATCCCTGTCGTCATCGACGACAAGGATGTGATCAATATGCTCCACCGCAGGCTCCTGATTAAGAGGTAACGGATTGAAAATAGCACATATCAGAGCTTATCCGCGTCGACAACGGCTTTAACAAAGTTCTGCGGATCTTCCTGCGGCGGGTTGTGGCCAACTGTTGCGCCGAAAGTACGGTGCTCATATTTTCCGGTAAATTTCCCGGCATAGGCCGCAGGTGCAGGGTGTGGCGCCCCGTTATTACCGCCTTCGATGGTGATGGTCGGCACCGTAATGTTCGGCAGCGTCGCCAGTTTTTGTTCATAGGCGTCATATTTAGGCTCCCCTTTTTCCAGACCCAGACGCCAGCGGTAATTACTGAGCGTGACGGCAACGTGGTCCGGGTTATCGAGGGATTTGGCGCTGGCATTGAAGGTGGCATCGCTGAATTTCCAGTCCGGCGAAGCCTGGGACCAGATCAGCCGGGCAAAATCGTGCGTATTTTTAGCATAGCCTTCCGCCCCGCGCGGCGTGGCGAAATAGAACTGATACCACCACTGAACTTCTGCCTTCGGCGGTAAAGGCTGTTTGCCAATCGCCTGGCTGCTGATCAGGTAGCCACTTACCGAGACCAGCGATTTCACCCGTTCCGGCCAGAGCGCCGCAACGATATCCGCCGTACGTGCACCCCAGTCATAACCGGCAAACACCGCCTGTTTGATATCCAGGGCGTCCATCAGGTTGACGATGTCTTTCGCCATTGCCGAAGGCTGGCCGTTTCGCGGCGTTTTATCAGAAATAAAGCGCGTGGTGCCGTACCCGCGCAGGGACGGCACAATGACACGATACCCTTTCGCGGCCAGCGCGGGGGCCACTTCAGCGTAGCTGTGAATGTCGTACGGCCAGCCATGCAGCAGGATCACCGGTTGCCCCTCTTTCGGCCCGATATCGACATAACCGACGTTAAGATCGCCAGCGTTAATCTGTTTTACCTGGTTGAAGGCCGACGCGTAATCCTTGCCCATCGCTTCCGCCTGACAGGACATCACGGTGCCAAGCGAAACGGTCAGGGCGACTGCTGAGTATGCGAGTTTGTTAAACATGATGTTATCTCCGGGTGAGTTCAGTTGACGGAGATATAACACCATGGGTTTGTATAGGGGATGTGTGCGGAGGCGGTTTTATTGCATACCTGTGTATGCATCACAGAGGCAGATACAGTGTGATACAAATCCGGTTAAAGGGTGATTCGGTAACGGACGTAATCGTCGGCTTCACCATAGTGGTCATACAGCTTACGCGCCGGATTGTGCATGCGGGTTACCCAGTAGAGTTTTGACCACCCTTCCCGCTTACCCTCATCGATCAGGGCGTCGATAAGCGCTTTACCCGCCCCTGCGCCACGTTCGGCAGCGTCAACAAATAGATCTTCCAGATAGGGGTAAGTTTGGATATCGAAAATTATGTACTATAAGGACTTCCCCGGCATGTCAAAGCCGGTATTTATGGTTTCTGTCTG